>Ga0068867_100000955_pt1 | contig 19672 bp, 19 predicted proteins | sample KBSMisM32_FD_65649 | JGI IMG/M metagenome (GOLD analysis project Ga0068867, IMG submission 65649) | Miscanthus rhizosphere microbial communities from Kellogg Biological Station, Michigan, USA - KBS Miscanthus M3-2 | ecosystem: Host-associated > Plants > Roots > Rhizosphere > Soil ...
GAGCACGTGGAACCCCTGCTCGGCACCGAACCCGTCGAGGGCAACGGTGACCTTCTCAGGCACGACTACTCGGCGTCGGGAGAAGCGCCCGCGGTCGGATCGGCGATCGCGTGCTTGATCACCTCGCGACCGGCGTACGTCCCGCAGGTCGGGCAGACCCGATGCGGCAGGCGGGGGCTGTGGCAGCGCGGGCAGCGATTGAGGCGGGCCCTGCCCGCTTTGTGCTGGGCACGGCGCTTGTCGCGGCGGGCGCTTGAAGTTCTCTTCTTGGGGACGGCCATGAAGTGCGGGATGGTAGCGGTTGACTCAGTACTCGGCGCGAACGACCGCAAGGTCGTCGCCTTGCCAAGCCACTTCGCCCTCGCACCATTCGACCAGCTTCTGCAGCCTCTCGGGCGTGAAGAGGTCGCCGATCACGAACGACCGCGATTGCTCGCGGACGCGACGGCAGAGGGCCTGCAGCTGGTCATCGCCGAGACCGCCGATCGAGAGGACCGAGATGACGAGGTCCCAGGGGCCGTCGGGCAGTGGGTCCTCCATGCGGGCGAGCTGGACGTCGTCGTAGGTCTGGCGCGCGCGGAAGACCATGTCGGGGCTGGAGTCGAGCCCGATCACCCATGCGTCCGGATAGGCCTCGATCAGGCGCCTGGTGGTCTCGCCCGTGCCCATGCCGAGCTCCAGAACGCGCTCGGGCGGGAGGGGGACCGCCGCGATCGCCTGCTCCTGCAGCTCGTCGTAGCGCGGCACCTGCGAGCGGATTCGCTCGAGGTAGACGTCGGGTGTCCAGTCGAATCGCTTCATTCCGTAACCTCGTCGGCAGGCTGCCATCGTATGCCTCTAAGCCCGGCTGAAGCGGAGGAGCGCCCCAATGGCTCATGCCCCTACGATCATCGACCTCGCGCGGCTGTCGCTCACCTACGGCGAGGGCCGCCGCCTCGACCTGCCGGTGCGGCTCGAACCGCTCGAGCTCGGCGGCCAGTCGTACGCCGTCTCACCCGAGGCCGTTCCCGCCCGTCTCGACGTCTCCCGCCACAGCAGCGGCTACGCCTTCCGGCTGCGCTTCCCGCTGCACGTCGAGGGCCCCTGCATGCGCTGCCTGCGGTCCGCCGGGGTGGAGACCGAGGTCGACGCTCGCGAGGTAGCCCAGGAGGGCACCGACGACGAGGAGCTGCTCAGCCCCTACGTCGTCGACGACGAGCTCGATCTCGGTCGCTGGGCCCACGACGCCGCCGTCCTCGCCATCCCCGCGCGCTTCCTCTGCCGCCCGGACTGCGCCGGCCTCTGCCCAGTCTGCGGCGAGTCGCTAAACGACTCCGACCCGTCAGACCACGAGCACGAAAAACCTTCCGATCCGCGCCTCGCCAAGCTCAGCGAGCTGAAGCTGGACGAGCAATAGGCGTTTCGTGAGGAGGGACCAGGTGCCCCTGCCTGCGCAGCGGCGTCCCCCAGCTCTCGCAAGCGGCGTCTCACCCGCGGGTGGCGCGGGGCAGGGGGTCGAGGACAGCCCGTGGACTGCCCGCAGGCCCCCTGCCCCGTGACAGGACCCGCGGGCGTGCGGCGCTAAGCCTGCTCGTCCAGCTCGGCCACGGGTTCCTCGTCCCGCCCAGCGAGCCGGTCCCGCCCGCGCTGCACCGCGGCGAGGAACTTCTGCAGGTTGACCTCGAGCGTGTTGAGGATCTCGTCGGCGTAGTCCTCGGCGCCAAGCCGAATCTCGCGCTCGCGCGTGCGGGCGTCCTCGACGATCTCGTCGGCGGCGCGCTCGGCCTGCTTGGTGACCTCCTCGTCGGAGATCAGGCGGGCCTGCTGCTCGCGGGCCTCGCGCACGATCCGCTCCGCCTCGCGCTTGGCCTCGGCGAGCATCTCCTGACGCTCCTTGACGATCCAGCGCGCCTGCTTGATCTCCTCGGGAATCGTCGCCCGCATCTGGTCGAGCAGGTCGTAGATCTCCTCTCGATCGACGCGCACCTGATCGGTCAGGGGGACCGGCCGTGCGTTGTGAACAACGTCGTCGAGCTTGTCTATGAGAACGAGAACGTCCATCAGCAGGTCGTAAGCCTACGTGTAAGAGGCGATTTCGGTGAGGAAGCCTTGATTTCCTCGCCTTTTTGCAAGCTCTCGCCCACTCCCCTCTGGTCGCGAAGCCTACCTCGCGGGCAGGCGGTCCGTCATCGCGGCCGCCACCGGGCCGGGAACGAGGTCGGAGACGTCGCCGCCGAAGGTGGCCATTTCCTTGACCCCGGTCGAGGAGAGGAAGCTGTACTGCGGCGAGGCGATCATGTAGATGCTCTCGATGCCGGGGTCGAGCTTGCGGTTGAGCTGGGCCATCTCGAACTCGTACTCGAAGTCGGAGATCGCGCGCAGGCCCTTGACTATCGCCTTGGCACCGAGTTCGCGGGCGAACTCGACCAGGAGGTTGGAGAAAATGCGCACCTCGACGTTGCCCAGGCTCGCGGTCGCTTCTTCGATCAGACCCTTGCGCTCCTCCGCCGTGAACAGGGTCTTGTCCTTGCGCATCGGGTTGTTGACGACACCGACGACGACGCGCTCGAAAACCTCGGAGCTGCGGGTGATGATGTCGATATGGCCGTTGGTCACCGGGTCGTAGCTGCCCGGACAGACCACCGTTCCGTCGCGCTCGGCCACCTAATCCTCCTCGCCGTAGAACGAGACGTCGGCCGCACCGTAGCGGCGCTGACGCAGGCGAGGCAGGGACGTGAGGCGCAACGGCCGGCGCGCGCCGCTCTCGACGATCGCCCGCCCTCCCGGCTCGAGGAGGAGCGGCAGATGGGTATCCAGTTCCTGCCCCACGCGGTCGGCGAGTCTATAGGGGGCGTCGATGAAGACGAGGTCGTAGCGCCGCTCGCTCCCGCCCTCGGGTGTCCCGACCAGCCAGCGCTCGACGTCGGAGCGGAGCAGCTCGGCCCGGTTGCCGAGCCCAAGCTGCTCGACGTTCCCCAGGGCGGTGCGAACATCGCGGTCGACCAGCGTGGCGTGCGCGGCCCCGCGCGAGAGCGCCTCGACCGCCAGCGCCCCGGTGCCGCAGTAGAGGTCGAGCACCGTCGCGCCTACGACCCTGTCACCGAGCGCCGAGAAGATCGCCTCCCGCGCTCGATCCGAGGTCGGCCGCACCTTCCAGCCGCGCGGCGCCACCAGGCGCCGTCCCTTCAGCTCTCCCCCTACGACCCTCACGAGACCAATTTACGTCGCGACTGAACTTTCCAGTGAAAGGCTAAGTCCAGCCGCTCCTCAGAGCGGTATCGGGTCGGCGGCGCCGGCGCCGAAGCGGCGACGGGCGGCCTCGAGCAGGGGGCCGAGCTCGGGCGCCTCGAGCGAGCCGTGGCGACGCAGCAGGTCGAGAACCTCGTCACGAGCCGAGACGAGGGCCGGGGTGTCCTCGGGCAGCTCGGCGACGGCGAAGCGCGGCAGGCCGTGCTGGCGGGTGCCGAGGACCTCGCCCTCGCCGCGCAGGCCGAGGTCGATCTCGGCGAGCTTGAAGCCGTCGTTCTCGCGCTCGACCGCCCGCAGGCGGCGTCGCGCCATCTCGCCGCCCTGCTCGGCAAAGAGCAGGCAGATCGACTCGTGCTCGCCTCGCCCGACCCGCCCGCGCAGCTGGTGAAGCTGCGAGACGCCGAAGCGCTCGGCGCCCTCGATCACGATCACGGTTGCGTTGGCCACGTCGATGCCGACCTCGATCACGGTCGTCGCCACGAGCACGTCGGTCTCCCCGGAGGCGAACGCCTCCATCGCCCGCGCCTTGCCGGCCGAAGCCATCTGGCCGTGGATCACGCCGACGCTGAAGTCGCGCAGCTCGCCGGCGGCGAGGCGCTCCGCCTCGACCTCGGCCGCCTTGCCCTGCAGCTTCTCGGACTCCTCGACCAGAGGGCAGACGACGTATGCCTGACGACCCTCACGCAGCTGCCCGCGCAGGAAGTCGTAGGCGCCCGCCCGCTCGCGCTCACCCACGATGCGCGTCCGCACGGCCTTGCGGCCCGCCGGCAGCTCGTGCAGCGCCGTCGTATCGAGATCGCCGTAGGCGGTGAGCGAGAGCGTGCGCGGGATCGGCGTCGCCGTCATGTGGAGGACGTGTGGCGCCATGCCTTCGACCCCCTTCGCGTCGAGGGCCCGGCGCTGCTCGACGCCGAAGCGGTGCTGCTCGTCGACGACGCTGAGCCCGAGCCTTGCGAAACGCACCGAGGGCTCGATCAGCGCGTGCGTGCCGACGATCAGGCCGAGCTCGCCGCTTGCGAGCCGGTCGAGGTGCTCCCTGCGCCGCGCCGCTTTCGTCGCCCCGGTGAGCAGGGCGAACGGGACGGCGTCTTCGGCGAGCAGCCTGCCCAGGGTCGCCGCGTGCTGCTCGGCCAGGGTCTCCGTCGGCGCCATCAGCGCCGCCTGGAAGCCGGCTTCCAGCGCCCGCAGCATCGCGTAGACGGCGACGACGGTCTTGCCCGAGCCCACCTCCCCCATCAGCAGCCGCTGCATCGGCTCCCCCGAGTCCAGGTCGGCGTCGATCTCCTCGAACGCCCGCCGCTGGTCCCGCGTCGGCTCGAAGGGCAGCGAGCCAAGCCAGCGTTTGACTGCCTCCCCCGGCTTGCCGAGCCGCGGCGCCGGTCGCGCGATCCGGTGCGATCGCTTGCGCGTCGCCAGCACCGCCTGGTAGAGGAAGAGCTCTTCGAATCTCAGCCGCTCGCGGGCTTCCCCGACGTCCTCGGCGGTCTCGGGGAAGTGGACCGCCTGCACCGCGTCGGACGCGGCGGCCAAGCGCCTCCGCGCCCGCAGCTCCGCCGGCAACGGCTCGAGCACGTTCCCCGCCCAGCGCATCGCCTGCTCCATCCACTGGCGGATCTTCTGAGCTTTCAGCTGCTCGGTTGCCGGGTGGACTGGCATGAGGCCCTCGCTCGGCGCGTCGGTCAGCTCGTACTCGGAGACGCGGAAACCGCGTTTGTCGGCGGACCCGGTCAGCAGCAGGGAGGCGCCCGGGGTGAGCTTCGCGGCGACCCAGGGCTGGTTGAACCACGTGGCGCGGATCGATCCGGATTCGTCGCCGACCTTGACGCCGAGGATCGTCAGCCCGCGGCGGCGAAAGGGGCGCGGCGCGGCGCCGAGGACCTCGACCGCGACCGTCGCCGTCTGCCCCGGTTCGAGACTCGCCACCGGGACGATCGTGCGGTCGCGGTGGCCGCGGGGGAAGCGGAGCAAGAGGTCCCCGACCGTCGCGACCCCCGCCGCGGCCGCGCGCTCGGCCGTCCGCGGACCGACGCCCTCGAGGGCCTGGAGGGAGACGTCGAGGGCGCTGGGCCGTGGCCAGCGAACCGGGGCGTCGCGCAGTTGGGCGGGCGACAGCTCGACCTTGTTCGCGAAAGCCCGCACTGCACTACTGCGCCGCGAGCAGCCACCACCAGCTCGGCTGGCCACCCTCGTGGGTCTCGATCTCGACGCCGTCGGGCACATGCGGATCGAGCTCGTCGAGCGCGATCGGCGCGCCGTCGCCGGCGATCACGGTGACGATCTCCGCCCCCTCGGCGAGCCGCTCGACCGTCGCCGCGAACGTGGACCCGGCCCCGCCCCAGGCGACGATCTCGCCGTCGGCGAAACCGACCGCGTCGCCCCGGCGAAAGCGACCCTGCGCGTCGTCGCGGGCCGCCGGCGCGACGCCGCCGGTCTCGATCCCGTCCAGCGCTTCCCCGAGCCGCCCCGCGTTGGCGTCGGCTGACGCCTCGGCGTCGAACTCCACCAAAGCCAGCAGACTGGTCTGCAACGACGTCGCCGGGACAACCCGGGCCGGCTTCTCCGACAGCTCGCAGGCCCGCTCGGCCGCCATCACCACGTTGGAGGAGCTGGGAAAGACGAGGACTTCCTCGGCCGGCACCTCATGGATCCCGGCGAGCAGCTCGTAGGTCGACGGGTTGAGCGTCTCCCCTCCCGGCACGACGTGAGCGCCGAGCTCGGCGAACAGCCTTTCCAGGCCCTCCCCCGCCGCCACCGCAAGCGCCCCCGTCCGCCCCGCCTCCAGCCGGGCGCTGCGCTGCGCGATCTGCTCGCGCATGTCGGCGACGTCGAGGTTGGTGACGCTGCCGGCATCCTCGAAGAGCGCCACCGCCGCCTCGGGGTCGTCGGTGTGGACGTGGACCTTGAGGGTCACCTCGTCGCCGACGACGAGCACGGAGTCGCCCAGCCCCTCCAGCCGCGGCAGGAACTCGCGGCTGTTGAGGCCGGCGCCGGAGACGATGAAGTTGGTGCAGTAGCGGTAGCGGCTGTCCTCGTGATGGGGACGGCTGAGGCGCGGCGGCCCGTGGTGGGCCACCTCGGGCACCGCCTCGCCATCCCCCCGCAGTCCCGCGACGACGCCGGCGAGGATCAGCACCAGCCCGTAGCCGCCGGCGTCGACCACGCCCGACTCGCGCAGCACGTCGAGCTGCTCGGGGGTGCGCTCGACCGCGCGCTGACCGTCGGCGATCGCCCGCTCCAGGACCTCGGCGAGGATCGCGTCCTGCTCCTCATCGGCGACGCCGCGGTCAAGCCGCTGCTTGCCGGCATCGAGGCGGGCGAGCTGGCGGGCGATCGAGTGCGCCATCTCGCGGAAGACGGTGAGCATCGTCCCCTCGGCCGGCTCGCGCACCGAGTCGTAGGCGGCGTCGGCGGCGCTGGCGAAGGCGGAGGCGACGAGAACGGGGTCGATCAGCTCGCCGGGCCGGCTCGCCAGCTCCTCGGCGGCGCCGCGGACGATCTGGCTGAGGATCACTCCGGAGTTGCCGCGCGCGCCCATCAGCGCCGCGCGGGCCAGGGCCTGGACCAGTTGGGTACGGCCGATCTCGTCGACCTCGAGCCCGTCGAGGTGGTCGAGCTCCTCCATCACGGCGCGCATCGTCATCGCCATGTTGTCGCCGGTGTCGCCGTCGGCGACCGGGAAGACGTTGAGGTCGTTGACCTCCTGGCGGCGAGCCTCAAGATGCGCGTAGGCCGAGCTGATGACGCGCCGGAAGCGCACGATCGAGGGGTCGGGCATCAGCCCGAAATCTATCCACCGGTTCCTGCGTCGCGAACGCGCTCGGGCCGAGCCGGCGAGTTCGCTACGGTGCGACGCTCGATGAGACGCTTCGCCACCTGGTGCACTGGCCACCGCAAGACGGTGATCCTCGGCTGGATCGTCGCCCTGGTCGGGATCGGGATGATCGCCGGCTCGGCCGGCTCCGACTTCAGCGAAGAATTCAAGCTGCCGGCCTCCGATTCGAAGGACGCCTTCGACCTGCTCGAAAACCGCTTCCCGCAGCAGTCGGGCGACACCATCCAGATCGTCTACAGGGCCGCAGGCGGAGTCCGCGCGCCGGCGGTCCGCAGGACTATGGAAAGCGTCTTCGCGGAGGCGGAAAAGACACCGCACGTCAGCGAAGTCGTCAGCCCGTACCACGAAGGCGGCGCGGCCGCGATCAGCGACGACGGCAATATCGCCTACGCGACCGTCCAGTTCGACGTCCCCAACAACAAGATCGACAAGGAGGACACGCGGACGCTGATCTCCAAGGCCCAGGAGGCGGACGGGGATGGCCTGCAGGTCGAGCTCGGCGGGTCGCTGGTCCAGGAAGCCGAAGAAGAAAGCGGCGACTCCTCCTTCTTCATCGGGCTGCTGGCGGCGGTCGTCGTGCTGCTCCTCACCTTCGGCTCGGTCGTCGCGATGGGGCTGCCGATCGTCACCGCCCTGTTCGCGCTCGGCGTCGGCCTCAGCCTCGTCACGCTCGGCACGCACGTGTTCGACACGGCCAACTTCGCCCCCGTCCTGGCGGCGATGATCGGGCTCGGCGTCGGCATCGACTACGCCCTCTTCATCCTCACCCGCTTCCGCAACGGGCTCGACGAAGGCCTCGAGCCCCGGGCGGCGGCGATCGCGGCTGTCGACACCTCCGGGCGGGCCGTCCTCTTCGCCGGCGTCACGGTGATCATCTCGCTGATGGGGATGATGCTGCTCGGCATCAGCTTCCTCTACGGAGTGGCGATGGCGGCGGCCACGGCGGTCCTCTTCACGATGATCGCGGCCCTGACCCTGCTGCCGGCGCTCCTGACCATCGTCGGGCGCCGGGTCGACCGGTTGCGCATTCCGGGGCTGAGGAGCCGCGCCAACACGATCGACGAGAACACCAGGTGGTTCCGCTGGAGCCGCGAGGTCCAGCGTCGCCCGGTGCTCGCCGCCGTGCTCTCGGGCGGCCTCTTGCTGATCCTCTGCATACCGACGCTCTCGCTGCGGCTCGGCATCAACGACGCCGGGACCGAACCCCCGGGGACGACGACGAGGCAGGCCTACGACCTGCTCGCCGAAGGCTTCGGACCCGGGTTCAACGGCCCCTATGTGATGGTCGCGGCGTTGCCGAGCCGTGGGGAAGACGAAAACCTGACCCTGCTCAGCAAGCGACTCGAGAGCGAGCCGGGAGTTGCGAAGGTGACCTCGATCACCCTCAACGAACGGGAAGACACCGGGGTCTTCGACGTCTACCCGACCACCTCCCCGCAGAGCGTCGAGACGACCGAGCTGCTCGATCGCATCCGCAACGACGTGATCCCCCCGATCGAGACGAAGACCGGCACCCAGATCCACGTCGGCGGCGTCAACGCGATCTTCGAGGACTTCGGCAACGCGATCGCCGCGAAGCTGCCGCTCTTCATCGGCGTCGTCGTGCTGCTCTCGGCACTGCTGCTGACGATCGTCTTCCGGTCGCTGCTGGTGCCGCTGAAGGCCATGGTCATGAACCTGCTCAGCATCGGCGCCGCCTTCGGGCTGATCGTCGCCGTCTTCCAGTGGGGCTGGGGCGCGAGCCTGATAGGCGTCGACAACACCGGGCCGATCATCGCCTTCTTCCCGGTCTTCCTCTTCGCGATCGTCTTCGGCCTCTCGATGGACTACGAGGTCTTCCTGATGTCGCGCATCCACGAAGAGTGGGAAAGTCGCAAGGACGCATCGGTTGCCGTCACCCGCGGCCTGGCGCTGACCGGACGGGTGATCACGGCGGCGGCGGCGATCATGATCACCGTCTTCGCCTCCTTCATGCTCGGCGAAGAACGGATCATCAAGCTCTTCGGCCTCGGCCTCTCCGTCGCCGTCCTCATCGACGCCGTGATCATCCGCTCGGTACTCGTGCCGGCGATCATGCAGCTCTTCGGCAAGCGGGCCTGGTGGCTGCCCACCTGGCTGGACCGCATCCTGCCGCGCCTGCACGTCGAGCCCGCCGAGGGCGACCCGCGGCCGACGGGCGAGCATCCCGTGGTCACGCCGGCGGACTGAACGCTCGACCCCTGAAGACGGGGCTCTTGGGGGTCCCTTCCCCGGAGGCCGTCGCGCAGCTGAGTCGTCCCTAAAGGTTCAAGCGTTGCTGCATGAGCCTCCTGGGAAGGGACCCCCAAGACCCCGCGCCAACGAATCTCTCGCGACGAGTCCGCCCGCGCTGCCTCTCGAAGAAGCTTGATTCCTCGCCCTGCGAGTCCGCGAAAGTCAGGCGGCCTTGGTGACCTTGTTCGCCTTGAGGCAGCGCGTGCAGACGTAGGCGCGCAGCTTGCGCCCGTTCTCCTGGATCCGCACCTTCTGCAGGTTCGGATCGAAGCGCCGCTTGGTCGCGACCATCGAGTGGCTGCGGGACTGGCCGAACGCCGGCCCCTTGCCGCAGCTATGGCACACCTTTGCCATCGGGCCGAGGATGGTACAGGTCGCCGCTAGGCGTCGCGGACCTGCCAGCGGTATGGGTTGACCGCTTGTTTGAGCAGGGCCATGCGGGCGACGGTGAGGGCGGCGTTGCGGCCCTGGTCGCGCTTGCCGCCGCCGGCGCGGGCCAGCGCCTGCTCCATCGTGTCGCAGGTGATCACGCCGAAGGAGCAGGGCACGCCCGTTTCCAGCTGCACGTCCTGGATGCCGCGCGCCGCCTCGGCACAGACGAAGTCGTAGTGGTCGGTCTCGCCGCGGATGACGACGCCAAGGCAGGCGACGCCGTCGACGCTGCCGGTGGTGGCGTGGAGCTTGGCCGCGAAGGGCAGCTCGTAGGCGCCGGGCACGGAGACCTCGCTGATCGAGGAGGCCGGCACGCCGGCCAGCTCGAACCCTTCGCGCGCCCCCGCCAGCAGGCGTTCGGCGAGGTCCTCGTAGAAGCGACCGACGCAGACGGCGAAGCGCCGACCCGCCAGCTCCGTCCTCTCCTCATCGGTGAAAGCCTCGAGGAAGGCCCCCGCCTCAGCCACCCGCCGCCTCGCTCTCGCCGGCCGCGTCGCGCTCGTCCTCGTCGCGGATCATCTCCTCGTCGAAGGCAAGGCCCTGGTGGTGGAGCGAGTGGCCCATCTTGTCGCGCTTGGCGCGCAGGTAGGCCTCGTTGTGCTGGTTGGGCGAGGACTCGATCGGCACCTGCTCGCTGACCGAGAGGCCGTAGCCCTCCAGGCCGACGATCTTCTTCGGGTTGTTGGTGAGGATGCGGATGCTGGTCAGGCCGAGGTCGCCGAGGATCTGGGCGCCGATCCCGTAGTCGCGTAGGTCGGCTGGGAGGCCGAGCTTGAGGTTGGCCTCGACCGTGTCGGCCCCCTGCTCCTGCAGCTTGTAGGCCTTGAGCTTGTTGAGCAGGCCGATCCCCCGGCCCTCCTGCGAGAGGTAGAGGAGGACGCCGCGGCCCTCGCGCTCGATCTGCGTCAGCGCCGCGACCAACTGCTCGCCGCAGTCGCAGCGCATGCTGTGGAAGACGTCGCCTGTCAGGCACTCGCTGTGGACGCGGACGAGCACGTCCTCGGCGCCGTCGACGTCGCCCTTGACCATCGCCACGTGGTGCTTGTCGTCGACCAGCGAGCGGTAGCCGACCGCGGTGAAGTCACCGAACTCGGTCGGCAGCGCCGTGGCGACGACGCGCTCGACCAGCTTCTCGGTGCGGCGCCGGTAGGCGATCAGCTCGGCGACGGTGACCATCTTCAGGTCGTGGCGCTCGCAGTAGGGGATCAGGTCGGGGACGCGGGCCATCGTGCCGTCGTCGTTCATCACCTCGCAGATCACGCCGGCCGGGGTGAGGCCGGCGAGGCGGGCGAGGTCGACGCTGGCCTCGGTGTGGCCGGTGCGCTCGAGCACGCCGCCCTCCTTGGCCCGCAGCGGGAACATGTGGCCGGGGACGACGATGTCGCGTGGACCGGAGCTGGGATCGATCGCGACCTGGATCGTGTGGGCGCGGTCGTGGGCGGAGATCCCGGTGCTGACGCCGCCCGCGGCCTCGATCGTGACCGTGAAGGCGGTCTGCAGCGGCGCCTCGTTCTTCGCCGCCATCAGGTTGAGGCCGAGCTTCTCGCAGCGCTCGGCGGTCAGCGCCAGGCAGATCAGCCCGCGCGCCTCCTTGGCCATGAAGTTGACCGCCTCCGGCGTGGCGAACTGGGCAGCCATCACCAGGTCGCCCTCGTTCTCGCGGTCCTCGCCGTCGCAGACGACGACCATGCGGCCGCGGCGGATCTCCTCGATCGCTTCCTCGATCGTCGCGAACGGGCTCTCCGTCCCGGTTTGAGTCTGCGCTGTCTCCTGCGGCTCGGTCATCTGGCTCACGGCTCTTCCTTTCTTCCGGCGAATGGTGCCATCAATCGCTCCACGTACTTGGCCACCACGTCGCACTCGACGTTGAGCTTGTCTCCTGGCGTGAGCTCGCCCAGGGTTGTCCGTTCCAGTGTCTCGGGGATCAGGGAAAGAGCTGCCCAAGAATCGCCCAAATCCGCGACCGTGAGACTGACACCGTCGAGCGCGATCGATCCCTTGGCGACGACGTAACGAAGAAGCTCTGGCCTGAGAGCGACGCGCAACCGCCGCGCGAAGCCGTCCTCCTCGACCGCGAGCACCTCGCCGACCCCATCGGCGTGGCCCTGGACGATGTGGCCGCCGAGACGGTCCGAGGCCTTCATCGCCAGCTCGAGGTTGACTCGGACTCCTGCTTTCAGACCAGCGAGCGCAGTCACGCTCAGCGTCTGGTTCATCACGTCGGTCTCGAAGCCCCCGGAGTCGACGGCAGTGGCGGTCAGGCAGACGCCGTCGACCGCGACGGAGTCGCCCTCGCTTATCCCGGGCGCCAGCTTGGTTGCGATCCGCAGGCGAGCGCCATCGGCGGTCTGCTCGACCGAGTCGACCGTCCCGATGTCTTCGACGAGGCCGGTGAACATCACCACTCCCTGAAGCGGGTCTCGATCAGCGTGTCTTCGGCGCCGGGGTCGAGCGCCTCGACCCGCTGCGAGCCGCCGAGCAAGATCGGCGCGACGAACACTCGCGCCTCGTCGATCTCCCCAGCAGCCGCGAACGCCGCCGCGAGGGTCTTACCGCCCTCAAGGAACAGGCTGGTGATTTCCTGACGCCCGAGCTCAGAGAGCGCCGCAGATATGCCATCGGCGACGATTAGCTCGGCGCCCGCGCTCTGCAGCGCGGCGATCCGGGACGAATCGGCTTCGGGTGAGACGACCACGAGCACCGGCGCTTGCTCGAGCGTCCGCAGCAGCTGCGAATCGAGCGGCAGGCGCGCCTGGCGGTCGAAAACAACCCGAAGCGGCTGCCTCACTTCCGTTCCAGTGCGCTTTATGTGGTCATGGGCCGCGTAAAGCGCACCGGAAGGCGTTGGGCGGGCGGTGAGCAGGGGGTCGTCGGCAAGGACGGTGCCGATGCCGACGGCGATCGCGTCCGATTCGGCACGCCAGCGGTGGACGAGCTCGCGGCTGCGCTCGCTGGAGACCCAGGGCGACTCGCCCGAGGGTGTAGAGGTCAGACCGTCGAGCGACATCGCCAGCTTCAAGCTGACCAGCGGCAGCCCGGTGCGGGCGTGCTTGCGGAAGGGTTGGTTTAGAAGGCGCGCCGCCGTCGCCTCCTCACCGGCGGCGAACTCGACCTCGACGCCGCCGTCGCGCAGGATGCCCGGTCCGCACCCGGCCGCCTTCTCGCTCGGATCGTCGGAGGCGATCACGACACGGCAGACCCCCGCCTCGAGGATCGCCTCGGTGCAGGGGGGCGTCCGCCCGTGGTGCGCACAGGGCTCGAGCGTGACGTACATCGTCGCCCCGGCCGGCTCCTCCCCACGCTCACGGCAATCCGCCAACGCCGCCCGCTCCGCATGCGGGCCGCCCAGCTCGGCGTGCCACCCCTCGCCGACGACCTGCCCGTCACGCACGACAACAGCTCCGACGAGAGGGTTGGGGCTCACGCGCCCGCGCCCGCGCTCCGCAAGCTCCAGCGCCCGCGAGAGATGGCTCCGATCCGTGCCTGTGAGCTGGGAGTTCATGACATTGACTGACGAGTCAATCAACAGAAGCTTACTCCGCGTGTGAGTTGGCTCACCGTGCTCGGGCTGCCGCATCCTGCGCTGCGTGGAGCCGAGCCCGCCTGGGGTCGGTGCGTGGGGGTCTCCCGAACGGGCGGATACTCAAAGCGCCGAGCCAATTGGCGAGGCGCTTGTCCGGGCGGGAGCCCCCACGGGCCGACCCCTGGGAGATCCTGCAGGCCGACCCTCTAGCTACCCTGACGGCCGCCTTCCCATGAAGTTGATCGTGCAAATCCCCTGCCTGAACGAGGAATCGACGCTGCCGGCGACGATCGCCGACATCCCGCGGGAGATCCCCGGCGTCGACGAGGTCGAGCTGCTGGTGATCGACGACGGCTCGACCGACCGCACGGTCGAGGTGGCGCGCGAGAACGGCGTCGAGCACATCGTGCGCCTGACCAACAACAAGGGCCTCGCCGCCGGCTTCCAGGCGGGGTTGGACGCCTGCCTCAAGCTCGGCGCCGACGTGGTCGTCAACACCGACGCCGACAATCAGTACCGGGGCGCCGACATCCCCAAGCTGTTGGCGCCGATCCTCGCCGGCGAGGCCGACATGGTCGTCGGCGACCGCAGGGTGGGCGAGATCGAGCACTTCTCCAAGCAGAAGAAACGGCTGCAGCATCTCGGCAGCTGGGTGGTGCGGCGGCTCTCGGGGACCGAGGTCGCCGACACCACCTCGGGCTTCCGCGCCTACAACCGCGAGGCCGCCCTCGGCCTGCTCGTCGTCGACAACTTCACCTACACGTTGGAGAGCCTGATCCAGGCCGGGAAGATGCTGGTCGCCGTCGACCAGGTGGAGATTGCCACCAACCCCCAGACGCGCGAGTCACGGCTCTTCGCCTCGACCGGCTCCTACGTGCGCCGCAACTCGCTCTCGATTCTGCGCATCTACGCGCGCTACGAGCCGCTGCGCGTCTTCGCCACCGCCGGGCTCGTCGTCGCCGTGCTCGCCTTTGCGGCCTGGATGCCGTTCCTGCTCGACTGGATCCTCAACGGCGACAGCACCGGCCACGTCCAGTCGCTGATCCTCGGCGCGGTCCTCTTCATCGCCGCCATGCAGCTCGTCGCCCTCGGCGTGATCGGCGACCTGCTCGCCGGCCAGCGCGTGATGACCCAGCGCGTCTTCGAGCGCGTGCGCCGCGTCGAGCTCGCGCTCGACGTCGAGCCCTCCCACTACGAACGCGGCAACGAGCGGTGAGCCAGGCCCCGCTCAACGGCGGGCGGCCCGAGGGAGCCGCGGCCACCGCCAGCACGGCCGACTACGGCAAGACCGCCAGCTTCCTCGCGATCGGCGTCGGCCTCACCGGCGTCATCACCTACGTCTACTTCTTCATCGCCTCGCACGTGCTCTCCAAGCCCGACTACGGACAGATCACCGTGCTCTGGTCGGCGGTCTTCATCACGATCTCGACGCTCTACAGGCCGATCGAACAGCTGCTCTCGCGCCACATCGCCGAACACGCGGTCAAGGGTGAGCCGATCGGCGGCACGATGCGCAACGCGGCGACGATCCAGGCCGGCCTCTCGCTGCTCTTCGCCGTCCTCGCCCTCGCCCTGCGCGGCCCGATCCAGGACGGCGTCCTGGAGGGCAACGAAACGCTCTACTGGGTCTTCTTCTCCGCCGTGCTCTTCTACGCCGCCAGCTACTTCGCCCGCGGCTTTCTCGCCGGCGGCAAGCGCTTCGGGCTGTTCACGGCGCTGATCCTCTCCGAATCCTGCTTCCGCACCGTCTTCGCGGCGCTCGTCGCGATCGGCGTCCTCAGCGGCCAGTCCGCGGTGGCAATCGGCATCGTCGCCGCTCCCGCCCTGAGCCTCATGGTGGTGCCGTTTGCCTTCGCGCGGCGCGCCAAACGGGCGCAGGAACGGCCGGCGCCGGACGGCGAGGACACAGCGGTGTCGATGGCGCACGGGACCGGGTTCGCCGCAGCGGTGCTCGTGATCATGTTCAGCGAACAGGCCTTCCTCAACGCCGGCCCGCTGGTTATCCGCGGCCTGCAGGGCGCCGCCGCCGCCGGCTTCATCTTCAACGTGCTGATGATCGCCCGCGCGCCGCTGCAGCTCTTCCAGGCGGTCTCGACCAGCATCCTGCCCCACCTCACCGGCCTGCATACCAGCGAAGAGGAGGGCAGCGAGGACGAGTTCCACCGCTCGGTGCGGATGGTCCTGCTCGGGGTCGCCGCCTTTGCCGCGTTCACCGCGCTCGTCGTGCTCGCGGCCGGGCCACAGCTGATGCAGCTCGCCTTCAGCAAGAAGTTCGACTACGACCGCGAGGGCCTGCTGCTGATCGTCTTCGGCATGGGCCTCTACCTCTCGTCTGTGACCGTCAACCAGGCCTGCATCGCCCAGGGGCAGGTGCGGCGTGCCGCCGCCCGCTGGATCTCGTGCGCCCTGCTTTTCATCGGCTGGAACTTCGTGCCCCTGGTCGGCAACGAGTTCCGCCGCGTCGAGCTCGGCTTCCTGCTCGCCGCGGGCGTACTCTTCGCCCTGCTCTACTACGTCTACCGCCGGCCGCACGAACGGGTCGAGGACATCCCGGCGCCCGGCTCGCCGGAGGAACTCGAGGTGCGCCTCGCGGCGATCGACGACAACACGTAGCCGGCTAGCGCTGGCGGCGGCGCATTGCGGCTAGGCCTCTTCGCCGTCCTCGAGCGCGCCGACCGCGAGACGGACCATCTGCGAGCCGCTCTCCTTGTAGGGAGAGACGACGCGATCGGCGCCGGCGTGGCGCAGCTTGCGCTCGGTGTCCTCGACGCTGGCCCGGGCGACGATCGCCAGGTCGGGCCGCATCTCGCGCACGCTGAGGGTGATGAAGACGTTCTCGGCGTCGGAGTCGACGCAGGCGATCACCCCGGCGGCGCGCATGACCCCAGCCTGACGCAGGATCCCGTCGTCGGAGGCGGCGCCGTGGACGATCGGCGCGCCGAGCACTTCGGCATGCTTGCTGGACTCCTCGACGTTGGTGTCGATGACGACGAAGTCGCGGCCGGCGGCCCGCAGATCGCGCGCGGCCTGGCGACCGACCCGGCCGAAGCCGCAGATCAGGATGTGGTCGCTGAGCTCGTCGATCTCCTTCAACAGCCTTCTCTCCTCCAGCATTCCCGAGAGGTGTCCGGCGACGAAGAACTCGGTCACCGTCACCAGCGCGTAGAAGAGAGTACCCACGCCGAGGACGATCAGCGCGACCTTGACGATCTGCCCGCCGGTGCTGGCCGGCTCGGGGATCGAGCCGACGGTCGCCACCGTGTCGAGCGCCCAGACGAACCCGTAGCCGACCGAGGTCCCCTCGGTCAGCACGAAGCCAGCCGTTCCGGCGACGAGGAGGGCCAAGATCGCCACGGCGAGGATCGCCATGCGGCGCAGGACCTGGCGCAGCTCCCCTCGCAGCTGAGCCTGGCCGAACACTGCCCTGCTCAGTCCGCTCCGGCAGCCTTGACGATCTCGGCGTAGGCGACGGCCGGGTCGGGGGCGCCGAAGACCGCCGAGCCGGCGACGAACAGCGAGGCGCCCGCGGCGGCCACGGAAGCGGCCGTGTCGGCGTCGATCCCGCCATCGACCTCGATCCGGGCGCCGTCCGCGAGCGGCACCAGGCGCGAGACCTTGCCGGGCGAGTCGTCGATGAAGGCCTGCCCGCCCCAGCCGGGGTTGACGGTCATGCAGAGGACGATGTCGGCGAGGCCGCCCAGCTCGGCGATCGACTCGACCGGCGTGCCGGGGTTGAGGGCGATGCCGGCCAGGCAGCCCAGCTCGCGAACCGCGGCGAGCGTGCGGTTGGCGTGAGCGGTCGCCTCGACGTGGAAGGTGATCGAATCGGCGCCGGCTTCGGCGAAGGCCTCGATATGGCGCTCGGGCCGCTCGATCATCAGGTGGACGTCGAGCGCCCCACCCGCGGCGTGCACGCGGTCCGCGATCGACGCCGCGACGAGCGGCCCGATCGTGATCGGCGGAACGAAGTGGCCGTCCATCACGTCGACGTGGATCACCCGGGCGCCCGCCTCGATCACCTCGTCCACCTGGGCGCCGAGTCGGGCGAAGTCGGCGGAGAGGATCGACGGCGCAACCCGCGGCGAGGCGATCAGCTCTGCCATCCGCTCGCTCACGATTGCCCCTGTGTGACGCGAAAACCGAGTCTCATACCGGCCTCAACATCGAGTCGCCGCACATCTGACAGGTCATGTCCTCGGTCGTGCTCATGCGCGCGATGGTCTGGTGCTCGCCGCAGTTCGGACACTGCGAGACGAGCTCGAAGCGGCGCAGACAGTACACGCAGCGGAAGCGGCCCGGGAGCTGAGTCGGACGCAACCAGGGCTCGCCACAGCCGGGACAGCGCGCCCGGCGCATGATCCGACCCGCATCGTCGCCGGCCTCACTCATCCCGGGCATCATTACGCCTCAACCGGCAGATGAAGAATCCGGTGGTCCGGTCGCGATCGGGGCGAAGCTGCAGACAGCGCGAATCGACCGGCGCAGCCAGCTCCGCCGTGCCGGCGCCGAGATCGTCGACGGAGAAGGACGGAACCTCGCCGGCGGCCGCGGCTTCTTCCAGGGCGGCGATCTGCCCCTCGTTCTCGCGCCGCGAGATCGTGCAGGTCGAGTAGACGAGCAGGCCCCCCGGCCGCAGCGCCTCCAGTCCCCGCCGCAGAAGCTGCTGCTGCAGGGGCGCGAGGCGCTCGATCGTGCGCGGCGACTTGCGCCAGCGCGCGTCTGGCCGCGAGGCGAGCGTGCCGAGGTCAGAACAGGGCGGATCGACGAGAACGCGATCGAAGCCGGGGGCCATGCCCGCCGCGCCGGCGTCGGCCTCGATCACGGTGACGCTGTGCAGGCCGAGGCGCCGCGCCTGCTCGGCGACTTCGCCGGCACGCTGGTCGTCGTTCTCGACCGAGATCACCTCGCCGCGGTCGGCCATGCGCGCCGCGATCTGACCGGTCTTGATCCCCGGCCCGGCGCAGAGGTCGAGGACGTGCTGACCGGGCTGCGGGTCGAGAAGGTCGACCACGAGCGCCGACCCACGGCTCTGCGGCGTCAGCTGGCCGGCGGCAACCAGCTCGGGCGCCAGGTCGCCGGTCGGGCCCTCGACGACGATCGTCTCGGGCACATCCAACGGCCACTCCTCGCTTCCGGTGCGCTTTTTGCGGCCTATAACCACATAAGGCGCACCGGAAGCGTTGACGCCGGCGTCGCGCAGGCGCGCGAGCATGGTGTCGCGGTCCGTGCGCTGCGTGTTGACGCGGAACGCCGTCTCCGCCGGCTCGTTGCAGGCGGCGAGCAGCGAACGGGCGTCCTCGGGCCCGAGCTCCTGCCACCACGTCTGCGCCAGCCAGAGCGGGACCGAGTGGACGACGGCAGCGCTCTCGGGGCTCGAGTCGTCGCTGAGGAGCGAGTCGCGGAGCGCGTCCCGCTCGCGGACCGCGCGTCGCAGGACCGCATTGACGAAGCCGGTCGCGTGGGCGGCGCTGGCCCGCCTGGTCAGCTCGACCGCCTGGTCGACCGCGGCGTGATCGGGTGTCGCGTCGGCGAAGAGCAGCTCGTAGACGCCGAGACGGACAGCGGCGAGCACCGCCGCATCCAGCCGCGCGGGCGGCCGGTCGGCGACGCACCCGATCGCGGCGTCGATCGTGCCGCGCCGTTGCACGGCGCCGTAGGCCAGGCGCTGGGCCTGCGATCGCTCACGGCCGTTCAGCCCCCGCTCCTCGGCCGCTTTCCGGAAGGCGCGCTCGGTGTGCGCGCCCTCCTCGAAGGTCGCCCGGATCACGTCATAGGCGAGCTGGCGCGCTGGCGCAATCACGGCAATTTGGGCAGCGGGTGGCCGCGAAGGTACGCCTCAGCCGCCATCGGCTTGCCACCCGGCGGCTGGACGACGTCCAGCCTCAGCGCCCCTTGGCCGCAGCCGAGCAACATCGCGCCCCACTCGGCGCGCACCTCCCCTTTGCGCACGCCGACGTCGACCGCGCGCGCTCGGCGCACGCCCAACCGGCCGCCGCCGGCCGTTTCCAAATAGGCGCCGACGTGCGGCGTCAGAGCGCGCACGGTGCGCGCCAGCTCGTCGGCCGCACGGGCCGGATCGAGGCGCCGTTCCTCGCTGACGATCTTCTCCGCATAGATCGCCTTGGCGTCGTCTTGCTCCTCGAACTCGATCTCGCCGTCGGCGAGCAGGTCCAGCGCTCGCACGAGCAGGTCCCCGCCCACCTCCGCGAGCCTGCCGGAGAGTGCCGCGAAGTCGTCCTCGACTCCGATCGCCACCCCCTCCCGCAGCGCCACCGGGCCGGAGTCGAGGCCCGCCCCGACGCGCATCACGCTGACCCCCGTGCGCTTGTCGCCGGCCATGATCGAGCGCTCGATCGGCGCCGCACCGCGCCAGCGCGGCAGCAGCGAGGGATGGACGTTCAGCA
>Ga0068867_100000966_pt1 | contig 19590 bp, 17 predicted proteins | sample KBSMisM32_FD_65649 | JGI IMG/M metagenome (GOLD analysis project Ga0068867, IMG submission 65649) | Miscanthus rhizosphere microbial communities from Kellogg Biological Station, Michigan, USA - KBS Miscanthus M3-2 | ecosystem: Host-associated > Plants > Roots > Rhizosphere > Soil ...
CCGCAGCGTTTGTACAATCCGGAAGACATGGATTTTCGTCTGCGGCCCCGCTCCGTGGCGATCGATGCGGGGATGCCGATACCCACCATCAATGACGGCCACACGGGCAAGGCGCCGGACCTGGGTGCTTACGAGTTCGGACAACCCCTGCCGGACTATGGCCCCAGAACGCTGCCGACGGGAATCAGCGGCCCGGAATTTGTCGGCTACCGTTCCTGGAACGGGCCGCCGCGTACCGATCTTCAGCTGCTACCGCCGGTCAAGTGATGGCGAGTGCGCCATTTCGTACAGTGCCCGGTCATGATTTGGCGAAGAGCTGGTCCAAGTCGCTCAATTCGCTGTCTTCGTCATAGATCAGCTGCGCGCGCCTGGTCTTGAGATTGATCAGTACAAAGCCGTTTTCCGCCGCTTTCAGCTGGAAATCATCCAGCTTGGCTTCCCGGTCCCAGGCTTTTGCCGCGCGAATGCGCGCCAGGATTTCTTCGTCGATGTTCATGCGGCGCCCACAGGACATCAACGTGGCGGACACCAACTCGATCCGGGGTGGCATGCCTCGGAGTGCAAGATGCGCGCGCGTTGCAGCGGGGCTACACCCATCCGGCGGACTCATCGGCAAATGACAAAAAGCGGGCGCTTGGCCCGTCAAGTTGTAAGCGCCGCTTACGATCCGCGCCAGTTCCTTCCCTCTCTGCACGGAGGATCAGACGGTTAGCGGTCTGGCATGTCCGTTGCGTGGGAACTTAAAAAAATAATCACGCCCCCATTTCGAAGGTCTTTATCTAACAAATGTTAGACGGTTTGACCCCGGCCTGGCCGGAAACCATTTCGAGTTCTTCGCCACCAAGCGCCGTACCGCTGCGACTCGAAAGTGCCCGGAGCCTGCTGCGTTACCGAACCTACTTTCGCACGGAAACGTCGGCTTCCAGGGATTTACTGCAAACGGCATTGGCCTTGCGCTATCAGGTCTACTGCCTGGAGCGAAACTTCGAGGAAGCGGAGCAGTATCCCGACCGGCTTGAGACGGACCCTTATGATGGCCGGTCTGTCCACGGCGTGCTGTTCTATCGGCCCAGCAACAAGGAAATCGGGACGGTTCGCTTGATCATGCCGCATCGCAACCTGGCGGTATTGCCGGTGCACGCTTTGCTCACAAGCTCAAGCATCGTTCCAAGCAAGCATTTTCCCAAGGCGCAAACGGCGGAGATATCCCGCTTCGCCATTTCCCGGTCGTTCCGGCCGGACAAGCGCGAGAGAAGCAAATTGCCTTGCCTGGGATTGGTTCAAATCCTTTTGCAACTCAGCCTGTCGCACGGCATCACCCATTGGGTTGCGGTGATGCAGCCCGCCTTGCTTCGAATGCTTGCGACGATGGGAATGGAGCTTACTCCGATCGGGCCGCTGGTCTCCTATCATGGCCTGCGGCAGCCCAGCGTTTGCAGCATCGCGCAGATGCTGCAAACCTTGCATGAAAGAAATCCCGCGCATTGGCATGTCGTCACGGACGGCGGACGCTTGGTCCCCCCGAGCAGTGACACGCGATAGCGATACGGTACCTCGGACTGTCAGTTGCCCGGTGGCTGGTCGATCTGGAAATAATGGACTTGGCCTTCCTTGCTCCGCGGCGTTATCGCCATGCGGATGCTCCTGCCGGTATTGGGGCAGCTGGTTGCCCGGTGCCAGCGTTCCTCATTGGCGTTGATCAGGTCGCCATATTGCCCATGCACCACGCCTTCTCCCGAGATGAGAGCGCAGACCTCGCCCCAAACATTGAGCCAAATCTCGGGCATGTTTTCGTGGTAATGGCCCCAGCTGGTTGAGGGCGGCAGCTGGGTGATCGGCGGGCCGATATTCAGGTTGGATGAGGTATGGCCGTCATACAGGAAGCGTTCGCCGGTACGGGTCGAAGCGCCATACTCGTCGACATTGAAAAACGGCATGTTGAAACTGTCATAGCCGCCGGTCGAGGTGATCTTGACCTTTTCGTAGACGTAACCCTTGATCGGTGTCGGCGTCTCGTTTTCCGGATAGGACGGCACCTGTCCCGCAGGCGTGGTCATGTAATAGATCACCGGCTCAGTGCCGACCGTTTCCAGGCAATAAGACAAGCGCGGCGCGACATTGAACACCCAGCCCTTGGGCAAGACCTTGGGCTCCTGGCCGTCGATGGTCACTTTGACTTGGCCGCTATAGACCCAACCCCAGGCGCGGTCATCCGCCCAGAACATGCACTTGCTTTTGTCGCCCGGCGCCATCTGGTTATAGCGGCCGTCAAAATCGCGGGTCAGGAGTATCTTGTGCTCCCACCGCGCCTGACCCTGATGGGCTTTCAGAATGTCGGCGATATGCCAGATCGGCTTGTTGACGCCGCGATAGGGTGTCTCCGGACTCTTATGTGCCGCCCAAACCATGCGGGTGGGGCCGTTCTCACCCCCGGCCTGAGACCACCAATTGGTTTGCGGGGCCGGCTTTGCCGGGGCCGGCGCCGGGGTCTGCGCCAAAGCGGGCGCGGCTCCCAGGATGAGGGCCAGTGAGAACAAGACCGGCTTTTGCGCTTTCATGTGTGATCTCCCCGTTTTTCCTTTGATGACAGGATAACCGGGTCTCGGCCAGCCCTTCAATCGCCTCCGGAATGCTCCGGCTGCGAATAATGAATACTGGGGGGCCGTGGCGTGATGGCCAGCCGGGTCCCCATGCCGGTGCCCGCGGCCGTGGCGCGGTGCCAGCGCTCTTCCGGCGCGAAGACAATGTCTCCAAACTCGGCCGTGATCAGGGGCACACCCTCGATCAAGAAGTCCTCCTTGCCTTCCATGATCAGCCAGAACTCCGCGAAATTCTCGTGGAAGTGGCCGAAATTGTCGGCGGGGGGCGTGGGGATGCCCTGCTGGCGGATGATATTGGCCCAAGTGTGGTCGTCCTTCACGGCCCCGCCCCCCTTGCCGTTCTTGGCGACAATGTCCTTCTCGAAATCGACATAAGGCTTGTTGATGTCGTCATACTTGCCGCGCCCGGTATAGGTGGCCTTGACGAATTTCACGCCTTTGACCGGATCCGGCGTTTCCGCGATGGGGTGACTGGGTGTTTCTCCGTTGGGCCGGACTTCGAAGCGCAGGGCGGGCGCGTCTCCCACCGTCTCCATGCTGTAGGGTACCCGGTATGGCACTTGGACCAAAAAGCCCTTGGAAGCGACAAAAGGCTCGACGCCATCGATGGTGACGCGCATCTGGCCGGCCACCACCACCCAATAGACGCGATCGTCCGCGTAGAACTGGGTCTTGGTCTTCTTGCCCGGACCCATGGAAATATAGGCGCCGATGAAATCGCGGGTCACCACCTCAGTCTCAGACCAATCCGCCTTGCCGCGATGGCGCGCCATGATGTCCACGAATTTTTTGAGGGGTTTGTTGGGCGCGGTAAACGGCGCCGGCTTTACCGGCTGCGGCGCCCAGGCGGTCAGGGGCTTGGCGGATTGCGCCCAGGCCATGGTGCAAACGAAGATCAAGGGCGCCGTCAAAAAAATCGTCGAACGCGCTGCCGTCATTGTGGTGGTTCCTTCCGCTTCCTCCCTGGCCGAACTTATTGCAACCAAATGGCCCGGCGCAGCCGTGCGCCGAGCATGGTATTTGGTGCGACCATGGAATTTCCCTTGCCGCGTCACTCTAATCGGGAAAGCAGGCTGACGCCAGGAAGGAGGAAATCTTGTGCTTGGCCAAGCAATGCCGACGCGGGCATGCCCTTAGCGCAAATCACGCGTGGAAACCACTTTATCAGATGGTATGCGAGCGGCACGCTTTCGCGAACCGCCCAATGCAATCGAGTGTCAATAAGAGGGAACTAGGACGGATGGGTGCGTGCTGGAATGCACCTATCCGTTCCGGTTCTTAGATCTGGCCCTGAGCGGTGTTGATCGCCGAGGAAATGGCGGCGCCCAGATTGCTGGCGGCCAGCGCAATGCCGGCGCCGACAATGGCCAGGATCAAGGCATATTCGGCCGCCGCGGCGCCCGATTCATCACGGATGAATGACTTCAAGAGATTGGTCATGTGAAACCCCATTGTTGCAGATGATTAGGTCAGGTCCCACGCCAGCCCCTTCGAAAAGGCAGGTGTCGGGAGAAAGATGGTCTTAGATCTTGCCCTGAGCGGTGTTGATCGCCGAAGAAATGGCGGCACCCAGGTTGCTCGCGGCCAGCGCAATGCCGGCGCCGACGATGGCCAGGATCAAGGCATACTCGGCAGCAGCAGCGCCGGACTCGTCACGAATGAAAGACTTCAGAACGTTTTGCATGGCAGTACCTTTCTTGGTTCATCCCCGCCTCCGCAAGCGCCATGCCAAGCCGGAAAAGCCTGGATTTTCTTGGTTAATCAGGGGTTAAATGACGCCCCGGACCCGGCCGGCAGCGTTCAGCTTTGGCACTGCAACGGAGTGGCTGTCCTGCCCCAGCACAACTGGCCAGCGAAAGAAAGCGGCTAACTACCCGTTTTGAGCGCCGACTCTTCCATCGCCGCTTCGGACTTAAGGCTCTCTATGTCGCGGAACAAAGATGCCACCGCCAAGGTTCTGCCGCCGCGATTGAACCGCACCAATCCATCCCTTGCGGCAAGGTCGCCTTCGACGGCAAGCGCATCCCAGCTTTCGGCGTGGCCGACATAATTGATGGAAAGGTCGTAATGCTGACTCCAGAAAAATGGAGCCGCGGCGAATTCCTCCTGCAGGCCCAGCATGTTTCGCGCCGCCGTCTGTCCCTGGCGCGTGGCGACCACCCAATGCTCCACCCGGATGGCGGAACCGCTCGTGCGGTCGGGCCAGCGCGCAATGTCGCCGGCGGCATAAATGTCCGGCGCGCTGGTTTGCAGATAGCGGTTAACCGAAACGCCTCGGTCGAGGGTCAAGCCGGCAGCTTCCGCCAACTGCAGGCGCGGCCGCACGCCCACGCCCATCACCGCAAAATCGGCCTTTACGCTTGTGCCGTCCTGGAGTGTCGCCACCCCCGCCTTGAAGCTGCTGACGGTATTCTCCAGGTGAAACCGCACACCCTTTTCCTCATGCAGGCCGCGGATCAGGTCGCCGAATTGCGGCCCCAATATCCGTTCCATCGGCCGTGCCTCAGGCGCGACCACATGGACCTCCAGGCCGCGGGTTCTTAACGCAGCCGCCACTTCCAACCCGATGAAGCTGGCGCCGATCACCATAACGCTGCCGGCGTTTTGCGCGCGGGCAATGATGGCCCTGCAGTCCGCCAGGCTGCGCAAGGTCATGACATCCGCAGCGGCGGCGCCTTGAACCTGGAGCCGAACGGGTTCGGCACCGGTGGCAAGCAGCAGCCGGTCGTAGGGAAGCTTGGCGCCATCGGCCAGCACGATCTCGCGATTGCGCGGCTCGACCGCCGCGACCTTGGTTCCAAGACGCAAGTCGATGCCATTCTCGGCATAATAAGAGTCGGAACGCAGCGGCACCCATTCCTCGGGAGCGCTCCCGGCCAAATAGTCCTTCGACAGGTTGGGACGATCGACCGGCGCAGCTGTGTCATCACTCACCATGATCACTTCGCCCTGATGCCCAAGACGGCGAAGCATTTCGGCGGCCGCGAAGCCGGCCGCGCCGCCGCCCGCGATCACGATCCTTTTGGGCGCCTTATCCTTGGCGCGCGATTTCGGCTTGCCCCTTGGCCGCTTTTGGCGGACGAAAATCCGCTCGCCCTGCTGTTCGACCTCCCAGCAATCCAGGGGCTCGAAGGCCGGCGCGCGCAGCGCCTCGCCGCTGCGCAAATCGAAGCAAGCATGATGCCAAGGGCAGCGAATGGTCCCGTCGACCACCAACCCTTCCGCCAGCGGTCCGTGATAATGGGTGCAGTGCGGAGACAGCGCGAAGACACCGTCCCGACTGCGCACCAGCAGCACCTCGTCCTCGCCGACATGGCCGAGCAGCATGCCGTCATTGGGAAGCGACACGAGGTCAATTCCCTTGCTGAGATCGGGGCCTGCCGGAGGATTGTCTTTCTCAGCCATGCTTTTCGCCTGGATTTGTGCGGCCAGCATAGCCGCTGCGGGCCGAAAGCCAATGACATACGTCATCCTTCCGCGGCTGCTGATTGCCTTTGCAGTCAATTTTCCCCCATTATCGCCGGACGGGCTCAATGGGGAGGAAGAAGAGAATGCGCAAAGCTGTGATGGTCGAAGGCGCGGCCAAGCCGGGCGGGCACTATTCCCATGCCGTGATCGCGGACCGACTTGTCTTTGTGGCCGGAACGACCGGGACGGACCCCGCGACCAATATCCTGTCGGATAAGTTTGCCGATCAGGTGCGGCAGACTCTCAAGAATATCCAGACCATTCTTCGCGGCGTCGGATGCGACATGAAGGATGTGGTCAAGGTCAATAGCTACCTGACCGATGGCAGCCGCTTCCAGGAGTACAACGCTATATATAAAGAGTTCTTCCCCACCGAGCCTCCGGTCCGCACCACAATCGGTTGCCAGATGGGCGGCATCTTGATCGAGATCGATTGCATCGCGCTGCTGCCCTCGTGAAGGGCCCTTGTGAAAGGATCGTGCCTTGCGCATCGATGAGCTAGACACGCCTGTACCGGTCGTCGAACTCGACATTGTCGAGCACAATCTGGTGAAGATGCAGGCCTATTGCGACAGCCACGGCTTGGCGCTGCGCCCGCATATCAAGACGCACAAGATCCCCGCCTTTGCCCATCGCCAGGTCGCGTTGGGCGCCAAGGGCATTACCTGCCAAAAGCTCGGCGAGGCCGAAGTGATGATCGATGCCGGACTGGATGACGTTCTGATTTCTTATCCGCTGGTGGGTTCGGCCAAGGCGGCGCGTCTCGCCGAACTTTCCCGCCGCGCCAAATTGCGGGTTGGAGTCGATTCCGCGCTGGCACTTGAAACCGTTGCCGCCGCGGCACGCGCATCCAACGTGCCGATCGGAATTCTGGTGGAATTCGACAGCGGCAACCAACGCACCGGCGTGGTTTCGGTCGAGCAGGCCTTGCAGCTTGCCATTCAAGCGGAAAAAACCCCGGGCCTTCGCTTTGACGGCTTGATGACCTATCCCAGCACCGATGCAACGGCGGAATTTGTCGCCCAGGCGCGCCAGCGCTTCACCCAGGCAGGGATCGGCATTGCAGCGGTTTCGGGCGGCGGCACGCCCAATGCCTGGCAGGCTCATAAAGTCCCCGGCCTGACCGAGGTCCGCGTCGGCACGTATATCTATCAAGACCGCGCCACGGTCGCCGCAGGAGCGGCAAGCTTTGACGAATGCGCCCTTCATGTGCATGCCACCGTGATCAGCCGCCCCACACAAGACCGTGCGGTCATCGATGCGGGCTCAAAATCTCTTTCCAGCGACCGGATCGATCCGGCGGCCGGACAAGGATATGGCCTGCTCAAGGGTTATGAAGACGCGGTGATCGAACGCTTGAACGAAGAGCATGGCGTGATCGACATTTCCCGTTGCGTTAAAAAGCCTGAAGTCGGCGAGCGCGTCCGAATCCTGCCCAATCATGTTTGTGTCGTCAGCAATTTGCATGACGAGATCGCCGTGGCGCGAAATGGCGTCTTGATCGATACCAAACGTGTCGAGGCGCGAGGCAAGACACGCTGACTTGTCTTTCCCAAGCTTGTTGTCCATCGTCAAATCTTTGCTAGCATGGGCGGGTCGACAGGACATTGGGGGTTTGTAATGAAGGCACTTTGGGCTTCTCTGTTGTTGCTGGCCTTGCCGTTCCCGGTATGGGCGCAAGGCGCGGCGCTCGATGCGCCCGCCGCCAAGGCGCTGTGGGAAGGCAATCAGCTTTTCTGCAAAAATTGCCATGGCAAGGATGGGGAAGGCGCTTTCGGACCCGACTTGGCCGGACGTGGCCTGTCCGCCGGCCAATTCCGCCAGGCGCTGCGCAAGCCTTGGGGAATCATGCCGGCCTATACCGAAGAACAATTGAGCGACGCGGAGATCGCCGGACTCACAACCTATTTTGGCTCTTTGCCCAAGCCCGCCGAACCTGGTCCCTGGCGTGTGCCCGTGGCAAATGACGCGCCCCACGGCCAGCAGGTCTATATGGCGGCCGGCTGTGCCCAATGCCATGGCGCCACCTTCGACATGCCGCGCGCTTCCTTTGGCGGGCGCAATGGCGACTACGCGCTGATGCGGGACCTGGTCTACAACCACACCACCGCCATGCCGAAGTTCGAAGAGCAACGGCCGGGCCAGCGCCTGCGCATGGGAAATTTTAATCCGCTGCGCCTGTCGGAATCCCAAATGCGCGAGATTTTCACTTGGGCGCATGACGAGATCGGTTTCCGTCCGGAGCTGCAAGCACAGCTGACCGGATCGGGCGCCAGCTATAGCTTGAACCTGGCCAACAATGGCGAAGCGGGCAAGGGATTGACGGCGCAAGGCCTCATCATCGACCTGATGGTGCCGGCGGGCGTGACCGTAACCGGCGCAACCGGCGACGGTTATAAGGGCGTGCATCCCGATCCGCAGGGCAAGGGCAATGTCGCCGAATGGCAGCTGTCCAGGCTTGCGCCCAAGCAGAGCCAAAGCTTCACCATCAGTCTTTCGCAAGCGCCTGCCAATCCGGCCGACCTCAAGGGCACCGTCCGCTGGGCAAAACCGGCCCCCAAAGTCGGCCCCAACAAGGATGCGCTGAACTTCACTGTCCGTCCGGTGGTTGCACAAAGATAGGCCTTATCCGGGCGGGGTAGGCGAAACACTCTTCCGCCCCAATCGATATCGGCCCAGAATAGACCCCGAAATGTCAGCCTCGGGGTGGTCATGCATAACTCGCATCTCGCCGGTACGGCGCTTTTGGCACTGGGATTGACATTGCTGCCGGCCGCTGCGCCGCAAGCCCAGCTTTCCACCTCGACCTGCATGTCCGGTCCGGCCACTGCGCCGGCCTGCAAAGCCGTGCGCGGCGACCGGTCGGAAGGGTGGCTTGCCCAAGGCCGTTCCGAAGTCATGGGCCGCAACGGCATCGTCGCCACCAGCCAACCCTTGGCGGCGCAAGCGGGCTTGGACATCTTGCGCAAGGGCGGCAATGCCGTGGATGCGGCCGTCGCAATGGCCGCCGTACTCAACCTGACCGAGCCGATGAATGTCGGCATGGGCGGCGATCTCTTCGCGATCATCTATTCGGCCAAGGATCACAAGCTGCATGTGTTGAATGCCAGCGGCAAGGCGGCCAGCGGTGCGACCATCGCCTTCCTGAATTCCAAGGGCTATGCCCGCGATCCGGCGAATTGGGGTCCGGGTTCGGGCATGGTCCAGCGCGGGATTCTTTCCGCCACCGTCCCCGGCGCGGTCTGGGGCTGGCAGGAAGTGTTGGAGAAATACGGCACCCGCACCTTCAAGGAGGTGCTGGAGCCCGCCGCGACCTATGCCAGCCAGGGCGTGCCGCTGACGGAGCGCGCCGCCTTCGACTGGCATCTTCCCAATGCCATTGGCCCTGTCCCGTCGGACCCGGCCCATTGCTGCACCTCACTCGATCCCGATTCCGTCCGCGCCTGGTACATCGACGGCAAGCAACCCAAGGCCGGACAGATTTTCCGCAATCCCGATTTGGCCAAGGCCTTCCGTTTGCTTCAGGCGCAAGGCCGCGATGCCTTCTACAAGGGCGATATCGCCAAGGCGATTGTCGCCAAGGAAAAGGCCCTGGGCGGCACCATGACTCTACAGGACCTTGCCGATTACAAAGGCGAGTGGGTCGACCCGGTGTTGAGCGACTATCACGGATTTACGTTGGCGGAATTGCCGCCGCCCAGCCAAGGTTTCGCCGCCAATGAGATGCTCAATATCTTGGGCGCCTGTGTCGGCACGGTCTATCCGGGCCAGACCATGGCGTCGCTGGGCCCCACCGACCCGCGCTATTGGCATCTGGTGGTGGAAGCCAAGAAGCTGGCCTATGCCGACATGATCGCCATCAACGGCGATCCCAATTTCAATCCCGGTCTCAAGGACAAGGTCAAGGCGGTGCTCACCACCCAGCATGCCCAAAGCCTGTGCGGCAAGATCAATCCGGCGCGGGCGTCCGACACCAGGCCGGGCCGCGGCAGCGGTAATGGCGACACCATCGTCTTGGCCGCCGCCGACCGCTGGGGCAACATGGTGTCCTGGGTCAACAGCAACTTCTCCGGCTTCGGCTCCGGCGTCACCGTGCCGGGCTACGGCTTTTTCCTGCACAATCGCGGTGGGTTGTTCAGTCTCGATCCCAAAAGCCCCAATGCCATCGCGCCCCACAAGCGGCCGTTCAATACCCTGGCTGCTGCCTTCCTGATGCAAAAGGGCGGCGGGCAGATCATGGCCTTCCAGCTGATGGGCGGCGACATGCAGGCCCAGGGCCATGCGCAAATGGTGATCAATATGGTGGACCTCGGTGCCAATCTTCAGGCTTCCACCGACATGGCCCGCTTCCACCACAACCAGATCGGCAACACGCTGGACTTGGAGTCCGAATTGGCAAAGTTGGTGGGGCCCAAACTGCGGTCCATGGGTCATGTGGTGACACAGGCGAATGGTGCCGCTGTCGGCGGCTATCAGGCGATTCTGTTCACGCCTGATCCCAAGGAAGCCGCGCCGAACCCGTCGCCCACGTCGCAGCAACCGATCAATGGCGCCTACCGGGCCGGGACCGACCATCGCAAGGACGGCCAAGCCGCGGCCTGGTAAGCGTCAGGCACTTCCCAGGCGTTTGCGTATTGTCGGTTCGATCGCGAACAGCTCGACGGCGCTCACGGCGCCGCCGGCGGCTATCACCGCGAACATCACCCAACTTGGCCGATCGGCTAGGGAGCCGCCCAGCCAGCCGGCGCCGAAGCTGCCGAATCCCATGGTGAAAACCCAGAGTCCCATCAGGACGCCCATGAGTTGTTGGGGCGCACGCTGGCTGATTTCCGCCAGTCCGGTGGGAAAGACGCACAACTCGGCCAGGGTGATGATGAGGTAAAAAATTACAATCCAGATCGGCGCCACCAGGCCGCTGCCGGCGCCTGCGTCCACCACCACCATCAAGGCATACGACAATGCCATCAACACGGTTCCGGTGAGGATTTTGTTGATCGCCGTCAGCCGTTGGGATTTTGGATCGCGCACAGCCCAATAGCGCGACACAAACGGCCCGCCCAGGATCACGATCAGCGGATTGAGCGACAGAAACCAGGTGGTCGGAACGTCAAAGCCCAGGATGGTCTTGGCGACACGGTCGCGCACATACAGATTCATAACCCCCGCATAAGTCTGCTGGCCGATCATGTAGATGGCGGTGAAGAACACCATGATCAGGACAAGCCGCGTGCCGGGGTCGCGCCAGGCGCCGGTCCTGGCGGCGGATTCGATGGCGTTCGGCTTGATAAAGGGCGGGAAGCGTCCGCGGCTGAGCCAGAGGAAGGCAGCCAGCCCGATCATCATGCCGATGCCGGCAGTCAAAAATCCCCAGGACCAGCCGGCCCGCTCGCCCAAGGTGCCTGCGCCATAGGGTGCCGCGAAGCCGCCCAGATTGACGCCCATATAAAGGAGCATGAAGCCGTCCTGGCGGCGGCGGTCGCCGCTGGCGAACAGCTGACCCAGCAAGGACGAAATATTGGACTTGAACAATCCCGCGCCCGCGATCATGGCGGAAAGTCCGGCATAGAAAAGGCCATGCTCCATGCCCGAGGCGTGCCCCAGGGGCGAACCGGCGGCAGCCAGCAGGAAATTGGCGGCGGCCAGGCCAAGACAGCCCAGGATCACCGCGAGATAAGGACCGATCAGGCGGTCAGCGATCCATCCCCCCAGCGAAGGCGCCATGAACATCATGCCGACGGCGATGCCGAACAGCTTGAGGGTAAAGCCCTTGTCCATCCCCAATCCGCCGGTGGCGGGATCGGCGGCCATGAACAGCGTGGCCAGGCCTACGAATCCATAATAGGAGAAGCGCTCCCAGAACTCCGTTGCGGCGATCAGCATCACGCCGCGCGGCTGATCGAAGAATTTTTTTGCGAAACCCGCCATAACCTGTCTATTTGGCCGAACTGCGATTCTCGCCGGTGATCCTTATCGACTGAGCCCAGAACGGCAAGAGAGGCTTCGTCCTCACCCTGCCTGGAGATGCGCGATGACCAAGGTCTTTCTTGCCGGCATTTTTCACGAGTCGCACAGTTTTACCGACGACCGCACCGGCATCGATCAATTCATGATCCATCGCGGGCAGGGTCTGCTCGACCGTGTGGGCGACGGCTCTCAGGTCGACGGCTTTTTGACCACCGCCAAGCGCGAAGGATGGCAGGTGATTCCGGGCGCGACCTACCTGGCGGGCGCTTCGGGCATCGTCGACCATGCCGTGTTTGAAGCTTTCTGGGATGAGACCAAACCGGCCCTGACCGCAGCGATCGCGGCAGGGCTGGACGCGATCTTCCTGTCGCTTCACGGCGCCATGGTCACGACCGAGCTGGAAGACCCCGATGGCGAATTGCTGGAGCGGATTCGCGCCATCCCGGGGGCGCAATCTCTTCCGATCTTCGGCGTCTATGATCTCCATGGCACCCTCACCGAGAAGATGGGGGCGCTGGCGGACTGCCTGATCTGCTATCGCGAATGTCCGCATGACGATACCTATGACAGCGCGGTGCGCGCCACGGAGCTGTTGGCGCGCTGCCTGAAGACGGGCGTGCGGCCAAGGCAGCATGTGCTGGTGACGCCGATTGTCTGGCCGCCCACCGGCACCGGCACGCGCGATGGTCCCATGCGGGCGCTTGAGGATATGGCGCGCCGGCTGGAACGCGAAGTGCCGGGCGTGTTGGCGGTCAATGTCGTGGGCGGCTACTCCTTTGCCGATGTCCGCGATGCCGGACTGGCTTTCGGAATCGTCACCGAAGGCGATGACCAGGCCGCGAAAGAGGCGTTGAAAGAACTCGCCGCCCTTGCCTGGACCTTGCGGGCAGGCGGCATCCCACAAGAACACGACTTGGATGATGTGCTGCGGGACTTTGTGCCAAATCCCAAAGGACCGGTGCTGCTGGTCGAACCGGCCGACAATATCGGCGGGGGAGGCCCGGGTGACTGCACCGATGTCCTGCGCGCCTTGCTCGAGCACGACATTCCAGGCGGCGCGGTGATCATCACCGATGCCGCCGCCGTCCAAGCACTGGCACAACTGCCGCTGGGTGGAAGAATGCAGCTTGCCATCGGCGGCAAGGGCAGCCGGCTGGATTTGGGGCCGGTGACTCTGGAGGTGGAATTGGTGTCGCGAAGCGACGGCCGCTTCGACCTGGAAGACCTGAAAAGCCAGATGGTTGTGCTGGGCAAGACCATCGAAATGGGACCCAGCGCCGTGGTGCGTCATCGCGGCCTGACGATCCTGCTGATCAGCCGGCGGATAGCGCCGATGGATCTGGGCCAGTGGCGAAGCCAAGGCATCGACCCGGAAAAACTCAATGCCATCGGCATCAAGGCCGCAGTGGGCCATCGCCGCGCCTATGACAAGATCGCCTCGGCGAGCTTCACCGTCCGCACCCGCGGACCCTGCACGTCGGACCTGACCCAACTGCCCTACCGGCGCATCCGGCGCCCGGTCTTTCCGCTCGATTAGTTTGACGACCGCGCTATATGATTGGGCCTGAAGCGCCCGCGAGACGGCGCGATCCTAGGGTAGGGGATAATCACATGCGCATTCTCACCTTCCTGCTTTTGCTGGCGACCGGCTTGGGCATGGGTTTGCCGGGACTCTGGCTCGTCTCTTTGGGCGGCTCGCTCTACTACGCTGTCGCAGGTGTGCTGATCCTGGCCGCTGCCGTGATGGTGTGGCAGCGAAATCCCCTCGCGGTCCCGCTCTACTGGCTGACATTCCTGGGCACCCTGCTGTGGTCCCTGTGGGAGGTAGGCCTGGATGGTTGGGCGCTGATGCCTCGCCTGGTTTATCTTTTCTGCGGCGGGCTCTGGCTGCTATTGGCGCGAAGCTCGATTCGTCCGGCAACCCTGGCAGCCTTGTTGTTGCCGGTACTCGGCATCTCCGGTGCGGTGGGAGTCGTTTCCTCGAACCACTCCGCCTTCGCCCAGACACCGGACCAATCCGTCGCAGTCCCGGCTTCGGGAGCCGGCGAATGGACTCATTACGGCAACTCCCAGGGCGGATCACGCTATTCGCCCTTGGCCCAGATCACCCCTGCCAATGTCGCCAATCTGGAAGAGGCTTGGGTCTATCACACCGGACTTTTCACCCGTGACAAGCATTCCGCGCATCAGCTTGAGCTCACGCCGCTGATGGTGGATGGCATGCTCTATGGCTGCAACGCCCACAATGCTTTGTTTGCGGTGGATCCGGTCACCGGCAAGGAAATCTGGCGCCACGACACGGAAATTGACGCCAAAGCCGGCGGTCGCGGCGTCTGCCGTGGCGTGAGTTTCTTTCGCGCCCCCGCGGGCACCACAGAATGCGCCACCCGGCTCCTGGTCGGCACCGTCGACAATCGCCTGATCGCTGTGGACGCCAAGACCGGCGAGGCCTGCCGCGGTTTCGGCAAGGACGGCGCCGTAGACTTGTCGGAAGGATTGGGACTGGAGCCCGCCACGCGCGGCTGGACCAATCCCACTTCACCGCCGGCAATCGTGCATGGCACCGCGGTGATCGGAAGCTACATCATCGACAATGCCTCGACCCACGTGCCGCCCGGCGTGATCCGCGGCTATGACGCGGTCACAGGCGCGCTGAAATGGGCCTTCGATCCGGGCAAGCCGGACGATCACAATGCGCCGGCGCCCGGCGCGACCTACACCCCTTCAACGCCCAACAGCTGGACGGTGTTCAGCGGGGACGAAGCTCTGGGACTGGTCTATGTGCCGATGGGCAATGGCAGCCCCGATTATTGGGGCCCGCAACGCACGCCCGAAACCGATCGCTTCACGGCAGCTGTTGTGGCCCTGGATGCCGATACCGGCGCCGTGCGCTGGGTATTCCAGGCGGTGCATCACGATCTGTGGGATTATGATCTGGCGGCACAGCCGGTACTGATCGATTTTCCCACCAACAACGGCAAGGTGCCCGCGCTGATCCAGCCCACCAAGACGGGACAGATCTTTGTTCTGGACCGCCGCAACGGCCAGCCCTTGACCAAGGTCGAGGAAAAACCTGTCCCGGCCTCCACCATTCCCGGCGAGAGGGCTTCGCCCACTCAGCCCTATTCCACGGGCATGCCGGATTTCTCCGGCCCGACGCTGACGGAAGCCGATATGTGGGGCATGACGCCCTTCGATCAGCTCTATTGCCGCATCAAATTCCGCCAAGCCGCCTATCAGGGCATGTACATGCCCTTGCGCTTCGGCTCGTCGATCCGCACGCCGGGAGAGTTGGGCGGCATCGATTGGGGCAGCGTCTCGGTCGACGAAGGCCGCAATATCCTGATCGTCAATTCCAACCTGATGGCGGACTGGGACGAGTTGATCTCGCGCGAGCAAGCCGACCGCGAGCATCTGTTCACCAGCCGCGATCCGCGCGCCAAGGACGCGCCGCGCCCGCCCTATCGCGGCGCCGCCATGGAAGGCACGCCCTACGGCCTGCACTTTGACGGCTTCCGCACCTGGCTGGGCATTCCCTGTCAGCGTCCGCCCTATGGCTATCTCGCCGCGGTGGACCTGCGCAGCGGCAAGGCCATGTGGCAAAACCCGTTGGGTAATGCCTCCAACAGCGGACCTTGGGGGCTCGCGCTCGGTCTGCCCTTCCTGCTGGGCACGCCCAATATCGGCGGCTCCATCGTCACGCGCGGCGGCGTAATCTTCATCGCTGCCACCCAGGACCAGTATTTCCGCGCCGTGGACGTCTCGAGCGGCAAGGTGCTGTGGGAAGTCAAACTGCCCGCCGGCGGCCACGCCACCCCGATGACCTATCAAGGCGCCGACGGCAAGCAATATGTGCTGATCGCGGCGGGCGGGCAGGGCTCCTTCGGCACCGGCAACGGCGATGGCCTGATTGCTTACCGGCTGAAGCCGTGACTAGGCCGCTTTGGTGACAAAGCCGCCTCTCACCAGGCGGCGGTCATAATCGTCTGCCAACGCATGCAAGGCCGCGCTGCAGTCGCCTGAGAAAGACGGCCCATGCATCAGCGCCAGGGTGCGGGGCGCCAGCGCGGCGAGGTTACGGATGTTCGCGCCCATGGCGGGATTCAGGCTGGAAGACTGAAACATATCCTCCGCCGCGATGGCCGGACCGACAATGTCGCTCTGTGTCAGCGCCGCATCATTGCCCAGCTGGGTAAAGAGATCGCCGCATAGCAACGTCCCTGTCGTCTCCTCGTACAGCAGACCGGCATCCCAGCCATGAGGCGTGTGTGGCGTGTCGATATAGCGGATCCGCTTTCCGCGCCCCAGATCCAGGACTTCACCATCGGCCAGCATGCGCGGCGGCCGGTCGGCCATATCATTGAGCGATACCATGCAGCCGGTTTGTCCCTGCGCCGCTTGGGCCTGCGGCGCGGCTGCGAGCCACTCATTCAAGGCGCCGCATTCATCGGCCTCGAAATGGCCATAGGCGATCCAGCGCAGCTTTTCGGGGGCAAGGACTCGGCTCAATGCATCGCGCGTCAGCGTGAACATCTTCCGCAGGCCGGTGTGAAACAAAAGCGGCTCGTCGCCCGATACCAGAAACTGATTGTAGACGAAGCCCGTGGGAGGACCGATATCGGGCACAAACGTCGAAAGCCGGAAGATTCCGTCGGCAATCTCGGCGACTTTGGTCTGCATTTCCATTTCCTCCCCATTTCACGATACATATATGTGTACTGAATTCTTCGGCCCTTGTCAACAATCGTTGCACATGATAGTGCAATGAAATAATGACAAGGACTTACACCCTCAAAAAACGGGCCGAACAGCAGGCCGAAACCCGCCGACGCATTGTCGAAGCGGCCGTCGAACTGCATGGCAGCCTGGGCCCGGCGCGCACCAGCCTGAGCATGGTGGCCGAGCGGGCCGGCGTTCAACGCCATACGCTTTACGCGCACTTTCCCGATGAGCGCAGTCTGCTGATGGCCTGTTCGGGGCTGGCAGCCGAGCGCGATCCGATGCCCCTCGCCGAAGCATGGCGGTCGATCGTCGACCGGCATGAGCGCCTGCGGACCGGCCTGTCCGCTCTCTATACTTGGTATGAGCGCAATGCCGATCTGCTTTCCTGCGTCATGCGCGATGTCGAACATCATCCCTTGGTCCAGGAAATCAGCGCCTTGCGCTACGGCCCCACTTTTGCCGCCTATCATGAGGTGCTGGGCGCGAAGCTGAACGCCAGGCAGCGTGCGCTGCTTCATGTGGCGCTGAGCTTTTTCACCTGGCGGACCTTAGCCCGAGACGGCGGGCTCAAACGCGCCGCGGCCGTGGACGCCATGGTCCAAGCCATTTACGGTAGCGGCGAAATCTAAAGGTCCCGCCCGTCAAACCGGCGGCGGAATGCAGGCCTTCTCGAAGGCGTAATCGCCTTTCACCGCCCCTGCCGCGCGAAACACGGTCAGCGCCTGGTCGTAATGCGCCTTGGATACGCCGAGCGGTCCCGCCCAGCATCCCAGCCGCTGATAGGCCTCCACCGCCTTGACCATGGCCTCCAGGCTCTCGTCGGAAAATTGCGGCGCTACATTTTCCGCCACCGCGCGCGCCGGCGCGCTGTGGGCCCAGGCCTTGGCCTGGGCAAAGGCCGCCAGGAACGGCCGGTAATGCGGGCTTTGGACGAATTGGGGCAGGCAACAGACCGTGCTGAAAGAAACTTCCGGCATGGCGGCGCCTACCGATGTGACGATGCTGCCATCGCCGTCCAACTCGACCTGTTGCGCCGTTGCGCCTTGGAAATGAGCGAAATCGCCGGTGCCGGATTTGAAGGCGGCTCGCAACGCCGCGCCCGTGCCGCCATCCACAATGCGCACTTTGGCGGCATCGACTTTGTTGTGCGCCAAGGCATAGCGCAGCATATGCGCGGGCTGGCCGCCCAATTCCGCCACAATGGTCTTGTCTTCCAATTGCTTCCAGTCAAAGGCTGGACCCGCGCCCCGGCGCACCAGGAAGAATCCGTCGCGCCGGTTGATCTCGGCGATATGTACGGGGATTGTTTTTTCGCCCCGGTCCGACAAAGTCCAATAATTGGAGACCGCGCTCTGAATCACATCGACGCTGCCATTTCGCAGTCCGTCCAGCAAAGGCGTCGAACCAAGCCAATGGAAACTCGCCTCGACACCTTGTTTCTTGAGGAATCCCTGGGTGACGGTGGCGATCAGCGGCGCGTAGAAAATCGTGGGACGCGCGCCGGTGACAAGCAATGGTTTCGGGGATTGCGCCCAAGCCGTCGATACGCTGCCGCTCATCGCCAGAATTCCTCCACCGATGAGAAAACCACGTCGTGATGGCGTCATGTTTCCCTCCTGCGGTCTTTACCGCTCCGGTAGCGCGAAGATGGCGACGACGTCGCCGAAGGCCGGCCTGCCCAGCCGCGCCATCAGCCTCGGCCAGCCATTGGCCGAAAGGCCGCCGGCGGCGACGGCGACATACTGCACGCCATTGACTCGGTAGGTGATCGGCGGCGCCCCCACGGCAACGCCCAAATTGAAGCTCCAAAGTTTTTTGCCGCTGCGGGCGTCGAAGGCGCTGAGGTGACCGTCCATCTCGCCGCTGAATACCAGGTCGCTGGCCGTGGCCAGCACGCCTCCCACCATGGGAAGGGGAGACTTATACTGCCAATCTATCTTGCCGGTATCGACATTCACCGCCGACAAGCTGCCATACATCGCCAACTCGCCCGTGCCGTCCGAGATGAAGTTCAGCTTGCCGCCCATGATTTGGCCAACCACCGGTGTGCCCGGCTTATAAGGCTGGACTTCGACGGTCGTGAAGGTCGCCGGCTGATGCACGCCCATCACATAAAAGTGCTGCGTTCGCGGGGAAAAAGCCGCCGGCGACCATTGGCTGCCGCCATTGGCGGCAGGATAGATCGTCACGCTGCCCGTTGTCGGCGGCTTCTGAAAGATGTTGGGGCTTTGCGGCACAAAGGGATCCGACTTGCGCAGCAATTCGCCGGTTTCGCGGTTGACGATGAAGACGTTCCCAACCTTTCCCGCCTGGGCCGCCGCCGGAACGAGCTTTCCGTTCTTGTCCTTGGCGTCCATGAAAATGACCGGCGCGGCGGCGTCGTAATCCCATACATCATGGGGCACCTCCTGCTGCCACCAGCGCAGCTTGCCGGTTTTGACGTCCAGTCCGACAATGGAATTGGTATAGGCGTTGTCGCCAAGTCGGTCATGACCGTCCAAATCGGGATTGGGATTTCCCACCGCAAAACCGACCAGCCCCAGCTTGGGATCGATCGCGGGCGTGCTCCAAACCGAGCCGCCGCCGCGCACATGGGAATCTCCGCTCCAGCTTTCGCCGCCGGGTTCGCCCGGCGCAGCCGTGGTGCGGAACCGCCAGATCAGTTTTCCATTGCTGGCATCATAGGCCTGGACAAAGCCGCGCCCGGGATACTCCGCCCCCGAACTTCCCACAATGATCATGCCGTCATAGACCTGCGGCGCCATGGTGAAGGAGTAAAACACCGGATCGGGCGGCAGCGTCGACGCATAATCGGATTGCCAGAGCATCTTTCCGT
>Ga0068867_100000969_pt1 | contig 19579 bp, 14 predicted proteins | sample KBSMisM32_FD_65649 | JGI IMG/M metagenome (GOLD analysis project Ga0068867, IMG submission 65649) | Miscanthus rhizosphere microbial communities from Kellogg Biological Station, Michigan, USA - KBS Miscanthus M3-2 | ecosystem: Host-associated > Plants > Roots > Rhizosphere > Soil ...
AACAAGATCGATCTGGTGGACGGAAAAGTCGTCGGCCTGTTCTAGAATCGGCGCTGCGATGGAAATGCTCGTTCACACCGATTTCTGGATCGGCCTCGGCAAGATCATCTGGGTCAACCTGCTGCTCTCGGGCGACAACGCGGTGGTGATCGCGCTCGCCGCGCGCTCGCTGCCGCCTCAGCAGCAGAAGATGGCGGTGTTCTGGGGCGCCGGCGCCGCGGTGATCATGCGAATCGTCCTCACCATCTTCGCCGTCGCGCTGCTCACCCTGCCGTGGCTCAAGATCGTCGGCGGCCTGCTGCTGCTGTGGATCGGCGTCAAGCTGCTGGTGCCCGAGGAGGACGGCGACGATATTGCCTCGAGCGACAACCTGTTCCAGGCGATCAAGACCATCCTGATCGCCGACCTGGTGATGAGCCTCGACAACGTGCTCGCCGTCGCCGCCGCCGCCGACTCCGCCGCGCCGACCGTCGAGCTGGTGGCGATGAAATACACGCTGCTCGTGCTCGGCCTGGCGATCAGCATCCCGATCGTGATCTTCGGCAGCACCCTGATGCTCAAGTTCATGGAGCGCTGGCCGGTCATCATCACCGCGGGCGGGGCACTGCTCGGCTGGATCGCGGGCGAAATGATGGTGACCGACCCGGCAATCGACGCCTGGGTCGAGCACAACGCGCGCTGGCTCGAGGAAATGCGCGTCGCCGCAATCGCCGGCGCCGTGCTGGTGGTGATCATCGGCATGTGGCTCGCGAAGCGGCAGCAGCAGGCGCACGCCGCGGAGGGCGGACCGCCGCATTCGTAACGCGGTCAGCGCGATAAGCTCTCGTGCGTTGATCGGATCGAAGTCTTGACGGAGGTCAAGGCCGGGGTTTCAGAGGGAGAATGAGAATGCAGCGCGCAGCACCACGCTCGAATGGTGCGCCGCGGCAAAGGGCGTTTTCACTTGGAGGAGTCATGCAATATTCGCAAAGCAAGGTCGTAGCCGTCGCGGCGGCGCTCGCCGCGGCTCTCTCGCTGGCGTTTCCGGCGCACGCCTGGGAGCCCACCAAGAACGTCGAGTTCATCATTCCCGCGGGCACCGGCGGCGGCGCCGACCAGATGGCGCGCGCGATCCAGGGCATCGTCGCCAAGCACAACCTGATGAAGCAGTCGATCCTGCCGATCAACAAGGCGGGCGGCGCCGGCGCCGAGGGATTCCTCGACGTGAAGAACGCGTCGGGCGATCCGCACAAGATCATCATCACGCTGTCGAACCTGTTCACCACGCCGCTCGCCACCGGCGTGCCGTTCAACTGGCGCGACCTGACGCCGGTGCAGATGCTGGCGCTCGACAACTTCGTGCTGTGGGTCAACGCCAAGACGCCCTACAAGACGCCCAAGGAGTACATCGAGGCCGCGAAGAAGGCCGGCGCGGGCAAGATGAAGATGGGCGGCACCGGCGCCAAGCAGGAAGACCAGATCATCACGGTGGCGATCGAGCAGAAGACCGGCGCCAAGTTCACCTATATCCCCTACAAGGGCGGCGGCCTGGTCGCGACCCAGCTGGTCGGCGGCCACGTCGACTCGACGGTGAACAACCCGATCGAGGCCGTGGCGCAGTGGCGCGCCGGCAGCCTGCGGCCGCTGTGCGTGTTCGACACCAAGCGGCTGCCGTACAAGAACAAGGTCACCGACAAGATGTCGTGGAACGACATCCCGGTGTGCAAGGACGCGGGCCTCGACGTCGATTACCTGATGCTGCGCGGCATCTTCATGCCGCCGGGCGTGAGCAAGGACCACGTGCAGTACTACGTGGACCTGTTCAAGAAGGTGATGGCCACGCCGGAGTGGAAGGCGCTGATGGAAGAGGGCGCGTTCAATACCACCACGCTCAACGGCAAGGAGTACGCCGACTGGGTCTCGCGCGAGGAAGCGCGCCACGTGCAACTGATGAAGGCTGCCGGCTTCATCGCCGGGCAGTAAATGTCGGCCGGGGGCGGGGGGGAAGAAAGGCCGGCGTTCAGTCAGAAGAGTGCCGAGCTCGCGGTGGCGGCGCTCTTTCTCGTCTTCGGCGCGATCGTCGTTTACGACAGCGTGCGCCTGGGCTCGGGCTGGGCCGCCGACGGCCCCAAGCCTGGCTACTTCCCGTTCTACGTCGGCCTGCTGATCTGCATCGCGTCGCTGGTGAACCTGGTCGCCGCGCTGCGCGTTCCGCGCGCGCGCGGCAAAGCCTTCGTCGAAGTCGGGCAGCTGCGGATGGTGCTCACGGTGCTGATCCCGACCGCGATCTACGCCGCGCTGGTGACCTGGATCGGCATCTATACCGCCTCGTTCCTGTTCATCGGCTTCTTCATGCGCTGGCTGGGCAAGTACGCGTGGTGGAAGGTGGTGGTCACGAGCGCCGCCACCATGGTGGTGTTCTACGTGGTGTTCGAAATCTGGTTCAAGGTGCCGCTGCCCAAGGGCATCGTCGAGCGCTGGCTGGGATTGGACTAGATGGACGAGCTCCAGGCCCTGGCGCACGGCTTCGCGGTCGCGCTTTCGTTGAAGAACGTGGCGCTGATGTTCACCGGGGTGATCCTCGGCGTGATCATCGGCGTGCTGCCCGGCCTGGGCGGCGCGAACGGCGTCGCCATCCTGCTGCCGCTCACCTTCGGCATGGCGCAGACCCCGGGCGGCGACACCTCGGCGATCATCCTGCTGTCGTGCATCTACTGGGGCGCGCTCTTCGGCGGCGCCATCACTTCGATCCTGTTCAACATTCCGGGCGAGCCGTGGTCGGTGGCCACCACGTTCGACGGCTACCCGCTCGCGCAGCAGGGCAGGGCCGGTACCGCGCTGACCGCCGCGTTCACCTCGTCGTTCGTCGGCGCGTTCGTCGCCGTGCTGGTGATCACCTTCCTCTCGCCGGTGGTGGCGAATTTCGCGCTCGAATTCGGCCCGCCGGAATTCTTCGCCGTCTACCTGCTCACGTTCTGCGCGTTCGTCGGCACCAGCAAGGAGCCGGCGTTCAAGACCATCGCATCGATGATGCTCGGCTTCGCGCTCGCCGCGGTCGGCACCGACACCGTCACCGGCACACTGCGCCTGACCTTCGGCTCGACGCACCTGCTCACCGGCTTCGACTTCCTGGTGGCGGTAATCGGCCTGTTCGGCATCGGCGAGATCCTGCTTACGCTGGAGGAAGGCCTCGAGTTCCGCGGCGCCAAGGCGAAGATCGACCTGCGCGTGGTGCTCGAGACCTGGAAGGAGCTGCCGCGCTACTGGCTGACCTCGATCCGCTCCTCGGCGGTGGGCTGCTTCATGGGCATCGTGCCGGGCGGCGCGACGCCGGCCTCGTTCATGAGCTACGGCGTGGCGCGGCGCTTCTCGAAGGACGGCAACAAGTTCGGCACCGGCATGGTGGAGGGCGTGGTGGCGCCCGAGACCGCGGCGCACGCCGCCGGCACCTCGGCGCTGCTGCCGATGATCACGCTCGGCGTGCCCGGCTCGCCGACCGCCGCGGTGCTGCTCGGCGGCCTGATGATCTGGGGCCTGCAGCCCGGGCCGCTGCTGTTCATCGAGAAGAAGGACTTCGTCTGGGGCCTGATCGCCTCGATGTACCTCGGCAACATCGCCGGCCTGATCGTGGTGCTGACCTGCGTGCCGCTGTTCGCCGCCATCCTGCGCGTGCCGTTCTCGGTGATCGCGCCGATCATCATCGTGATCTGCGCCATCGGCTCGTTCACGGTGAAGAACGCGATGTTCGACGTGTGGATGATGGTGGTGTTCGGCATGCTCGGCTACGCGTTCAAGAAGCTGCAGTATCCGCTCGCGCCGCTGGTGCTGGCGATCGTGCTCGGCGACAACGCGGAGTCCTCGTTCCGCCAGGCGATTCTCGGCTCGCAGGGCGACCTTGCCATCTTCTTCTCGAACAAGCTGGTCGGCTTCATGACCACGCTCGCGCTGATCCTGCTGTTCTGGCCGCTGGTCTCGTGGCTGATCGGGAAAATGCGCGGCGCGCCGAGCGGCAAGTCGGGCTGAACGTCAGGCCGAGCCCAGCTCGGCCTCGATGCGCTCGCGGATGGCGGGAAATTCGCCGCCCTGGCGAGCAGTACGCAAATGTTCCTGTGCTTCCGCGGTTCGCCCGAGCTGGTGGAGAGCTTTGGCCGAGTAGCAGGCCGACAGCGTGCGATCGACGGATGCGTTCCCGGCGCCAGTCAACGGCGTCAGTAGCATCAGCCCCTCGGTATAGGAGCCCCTTTCGACCAGGACGGCGCCCAGCGTGCCGCGCAACGTGATTGAGCGCGGGACCAGCTCGCACGCCTCGCGCGCCCACCCTTCGGCTGCGCGCAGCAATACCTTCACGTCGTGGTAGAGCACCATGCAGGCGATTCGGTCCAGCAACATGGCCTTTTCACCCGGATGAATGTCTGGCTGACCGATTACACCGAGGTATTTGTCCGCGCCATCCGTGTACCGCCCGCCCGTGATGTCCTCCTGCGCTTCGGCCATCGTGGTCAGCATTGGCACCTCACAGCGCATGAGCCACGAATCCTCGAGCCGGAACGCCGGGTCGTAACGAATGACGTTGCGCTCGTGCTCCTGCAGCGCGGCGGGCCGTCGGCCGCGCAGGTAGCTGAAGAACTGCCTGCCGTCGTTCGCCATCTTCGTTCCCTGCGCGGTGAAGTCGAGGGGAAAGAAGTTCGCCACGATGATGACAGCCTGATAAAAGGCGAGCCCTGCGAACAGAGAGTCCCAGCTCGACGGCGGGCCAAGGCGGTGCCCCGCCAGGTAGAGCAGGCCCGCCAGCAGCAGCGCATCCGAGAGCAGGCCCGAAATGGCGAACAGCGCTCCTTTCCAACGCAGGCCCTCCAGGACCGGCCTGGTCCAGACCACGCCGAACATCGGCAGAGCATGGACGCGCACGGCAATGTTTCCCAGCCGGCCGCGCAGCAGCAGCGGGCCCGATCCGATCGTCACCGCGAACGCCGAGAAGCCTACCAGTCTCGCCGCCAGCAGATGCGCGCTCTCGTGCAGGATGACCTGCACGAACACCCATACGAACAGACCGAGCGCGAAGAACGTCCAGGTCACAGACCCGGGCGCACCCGCCCGCGCACCGAGTGCTTCAGGCGTGACAGCGTCTCGGGCGTCAGGTTGAGGTAGGCCGCCAGCTCCTTCTTCGGAATGCGTCCGGCGAGCTCGGGGTGCTTGCGCTGGAAGCGCAGCAGCCGGCCGGGTGCGTCGAGCAGATGCAGCGTGATGGTGTGCGCCATCACCTCCGACATCAGCTTCATCACCTCGTACTCGAAGCGCAACTTCAGCTCCTGGTGCTTTTCCAGGAACTCGGCCCACACCGGCATCGGCATCTCGGCGGTGCGCACCTTGGTCACGGCGACGATCGAGTAGGGCACCGGCGTGCGCAGGCGCCACGCCGCGTACGAGGTGTCCATCTCGTTCTCGGCGGCGAAGCGCAGGATCATCTCGCGCCCCTCGGGGTTGGACACCACGCGCTTCAGCATGCCCTCGACGATGAAGAACTGCTCCATCTCCTCGTCGCCCTGGCGCACCAGGGGGTCGCCCTTGCGGTAGTCGGCCACCAGCAAGAGCGGCTCGAGCTCGCTCCACTGGGCGTTGCTCATGCCCTGCAGCATCTGGTTCTGCCGCAGCTGCAGGCGCAGGCTGTTCCGCTGGGGGTGGGTGGCGAGAGAAGTCATTGAAGGCGGGGGGATTTTAGACCCTTGACCTCAGTCAAGGCTGGGCGGCGGGGGCGATTCTTACCATTACGGTCCCTCGCGTAGGAGCAGAATCAGGAGCCAGCTTATGGGCACGGCAGAACCCCAAGTCGCCACCGAAGTGCAGCAGACCGCCGACGGCTTTCAGCTGGTCATCGATGCGCTCAAGGTCAACGGCATCGACACGATCTACGGCCTGCCGGGCATCCCGATCACCGACCTTACGCGCCGCGCCCAGGCTGCGGGCCTGCGCGTGCTGTCGTTCCGCCACGAGCAGAATGCGGGCTACGCCGCGTCGATCGCCGGCTTCCTCACGCAGAAGCCCGGCATCTGCCTCACGGTGTCCGCGCCCGGCTTCCTGAACGGCCTCAATGCCCTCGCGCACGCCACGGTCAATTGCTTCCCGATGATCCTGATCAGCGGCTCGAGCGAGCGCGAGATCGTCGACCTGCAGCAGGGCGACTACGAGGAGATGGACCAGCTCGCGATCGCGAAGCCGGTCGCCAAGGCCGCGTTCCGCGTGCTGCACGCCGAGGACATCGGCGTCGGCATCGCGCGCGCCATCCGCGCCGCGGTGTCCGGGCGGCCGGGCGGCGTGTATCTCGACTTGCCCGCCAAGCTGTTCGCGCAAGCCATCGACGCCGCGGCGGGCAAGAACACGCTCATCAAGGTGGTCGATCCCGCGCCCAAGCAGATTCCCGCGCCGGACGCAGTGAAGCGCGCTCTCGACTTGCTTCGTTCTGCCAAAAAACCCTTGATCATCCTGGGCAAGGGCGCGGCGTACGCGCAGGTCGATGCCGACATCAAGGCGCTGATCGAGAAAACCGGCATTCCGTATCTGCCGATGTCCATGGCCAAAGGCCTGCTGCCGGACACGCATGAGCTATGTGCGTCGGCAGCGCGCTCTTTCGTGCTGCCCGGCGCCGACGTCGTGATGCTGGTCGGCGCGCGCCTCAACTGGCTGCTGTCGCACGGCAAGGGCAAGACCTGGGGCGGCAAGGGCCACAAGGACTGGGGCGGCCAGAAGTTCATCCAGATCGACATCTCGCCGCAGGAGGCCGACAGCAACGTGCGCATCGATGCGCCGGTGGTGGGCGATATCGGGTCCTGTGTTTCTGCATTCCTGAAAGAAGTCAATTCTGGTTGGGCGAAACCCCCGGCGGACTGGCTGAACGCCGTCGCCGACAAGAAGAACGGCAACGTCGCCAAGATGGCCGAGACGCTGGCGAAGAATCCCTCGCCGATGAACTTCCACAGCGCGCTCAACGTGGTGCGCGACATCGTCAAGGCCAATCCGGACGCGATGCTGGTGAACGAGGGCGCCAACGCGCTCGACTTCACGCGCTCGATCGTCGACATGTACAAGCCGCGCAAGCGCATCGACGTCGGCACCTGGGGCATCATGGGCGTCGGCATGGGCTATTGCGTCGCCGCGGCGGTGGTGACCAAGCAGCCGGTGATCGCGATCGAGGGCGACAGCGCGTTCGGCTTCTCCGGCATGGAAGTCGAGACCATCTGCCGCTACAACCTGCCGGTGTGCATCGTGATCATGAACAACAACGGCGTGTACAAGGGCACCGACGTCGACCCCAACGGACGCGATCCGGCGCCGACCGTGTTCGTGAAGGGCGCGCGCTACGACAAGCTGATCGAAGCCTTCGGCGGCGTGGGCGTCAACGCCACCACGCCGGCCGAGCTGCGCAAGGCGATGGAGGAGGCGCTGCGCTCGAAGAAGCCGACGTTGATCAATGCGGTGATCGATGAGACGGCCGGTACCGAGAGTGGCCGCATCACCAGTCTCAACCCGACCGCGGGGAAGAAAAAGTAATGGAAGCGCTCAAAGGGGTCCGCATCCTGGACATGACGCACGTCCAGGCCGGACCGACATGCAGCCAGCTCCTCGCCTGGATGGGCGCGGACGTGATCAAGTTCGAGAACCCGCAGGGCGACGCGACGCGCGGCCAGCTACGCGACGTGCCGAACGCGGACTCGCTCTACTTCACGATGCTGAACTGCAACAAGCGCTCGATCACGGTCAACATGAAGAGCGCCGAGGGCAAGCAGGTGTTCATCGACCTGCTGAAGAAGTGCCACATCATCATGGAGAACTTCGGCCCCGGGGTGCTCGACCGCTTCGGCTTCCCGTGGGAGAAGATCCGCGAGATCAATCCGAAAATCGTGATGGGCTCGATCAAGGGCTTCGGCTCGAGCGGGCCGTACTCGGACTTCAAGGCCTACGAAAACGTGGCGCAGGCGATGGGCGGCGCGATGAGCACCACCGGCGTGCCCGACGGCCCGCCGTTCGTGACGGGCGCGCAGATCGGCGATAGCGGCACCGGGCTGCACCTCGCGATCGGCCTGCTCGCCGCATTGCGCCAGGCCGAGCACACCGGCAAGGGCCAGTACGTCGAGGTCGCGATGATGGACGGCGTGATGAACCTGTGCCGCGTCAAGTTCCGCGATCACCAGCGCCTGACGCGCGGCGACCTGTCGGAGTTCTCGGTGCCGACCTACAAGGGCATGGGCGACGTGCCGCGCGCGGGCAACGACTCCGGCGGCGGCCAGCTCGGCAACGCGATCCACTGCAAGCCGCACGGCCCCAACGACTGGCTCTACGTCGTGGTGCAGGAAGCGGTGTGGGAAGACCTCGCCAAGCGCATCGGCCCGGACGTCGGCATGCCCGAGATGTCAACCGACTCCAGGTTCGCGAAAATCTCGGATCGAAGAAAAAATCAGAACCTGATGTGGACGCTGATCAACAAGTTCGCCGAGAAATATACCAAGCGCGAGCTGATGGCGATCCTCAACCCGCTCGACGTGCCGTGCGGCCCGATCATGAGCACGCAGGACCTCGCCACCGACGAGCACGTGCGCGGGCGCGACATGTGGGTCGAGCTCGACCACCCGCAGCGCGGCAAGTGGTTCAACGTCGGCATGCCGATCAAGCTCTCCGAGTCGCCGGCGAAGATCGAGCGCTCGCCGACGCTCGGCGAGCACACGGATGAGATCCTGCGCGAAGTGCTGAATTACGACCAGAGCAAGATCAATTCGCTGAAGAGCGCGGGCGCCTTGAGCGCGCCGCCGAAAAAGGCAGCATGAAAATCGCCATCATCGGTCAGCAGGATTTCGGCAAGGCGGTGCTCGAGGCGTTCCTCGCGCGCAAGGACGAAGTCGCGGGCGTGTTCTGCGCGCCGGAAAAGCCCGGCGCGCGCCCCGACGCGCTGAAGGTCGCGGCGCAGGAAAAAGGCGTCCCGCTGTTTCAATTCCAGAGCCTCAAGGGAGAAGAGGCGAAGTCCGCGTTGAAAAAACTCAACGTGGAGCTCGGCATCATGGCGTTCGTGCTGCAGTTCGCGCCGCAGGACTTCGTCAACATTCCGAAGCGCGGCACGATCCAGTACCACCCGTCGCTGCTGCCGAAGTATCGCGGCCCATCGTCGATCAACTGGCCGATCATCCGCGGCGACAGCAAGACCGGGCTCACCATCTTCCGCCCCACCGACGGCCTGGACGAAGGCCCGGTGGTGCTGCAGAAGGAGACGCCGATCAGCCCGGACGACACGCTCGGCACCGTGTACTTCGACCGCCTGTTCCCGATGGGCGTGAAGGCAATGCTCGAGGCGGCCGATCTGGTGGTTGCTGGCAAGCACAAGGAAGTGGTGCAGGACGAGTCGCAGGCCACCTACGAAGGCTGGTGCCGCAAGGCCGAAGCCAAGCTCAACTGGTCGAACCACGTCGACTTCATCTACAACACGATCCGCGGCTGCAATCCGGCGCCCGGCGCGTGGACTACCTTGGGCGGCGCCGAGCTGCAGATCTTCGACGCACGCAAGCATCCGGTGCGGACCTTCGGCGCCGTCAAGGGAAAAATCGGCGAAGTGGTTGAAGTCACGGACAAGTCTTTCCAGGTCACCGCGCAGGGCGGACGCATCGAAGTGCTGCGCGCCAAGCTCGGCGATGGGAAGAAAGTCGCGGCAAGTGAATTGCTTGCAGGTGGAGCGATCAAAGCGGGCGCCCAGTTGGGTGGGTGATGCGCGGTGCTGACACGCGCCGTGCTAGCTAAATCGTTGACTCTCCTCATATAACGCTGCAACAATGCGCCCCAGGGATAAGCGGGAGGGGCGCTTTTTGAACTTCGGTTTTTGCCAGTATCTGGCAGCGGCGATGCATTGATGGACCTCAGCCAGAATCTCGAGATTGCCACCTGCACCGATCCGGGCATGGTGCGCTCGCATAACGAGGACTCGATCGCGGCCGATCCGGTGAACGGCCTGGTGGTGCTCGCCGACGGCATGGGCGGCTACAACGCCGGCGAAGTGGCGAGCGGCATGGCGACCACGGTGATTGTCACCGAGATGCGCCAGATCCTCGCCAATGCCAAGCCCTATGACGTCGAGGGCGCGAAGAACGAAGAGCTCGCCGCGCGCATGGTGCGCGACCAGGTGCTTAAGGCGAACAGCTCCATTTACCAGGCCGCGCAAACGCAGTCGCAATACGCCGGTATGGGCACCACGCTCGTCGTGTGCCTGTTCTACGACAACCGCATGCTGGTCGCGCACCTCGGCGACTCGCGGCTCTACATGCTGCGCGACGAAAACTTCAGCCAGGTGACGCGCGACCATTCGCTGCTGCAGGAGCAGATCGATTCCGGGATCATCACCCCCGAGCAGGCGAAGAAGGCGCAGCACAAGAACCTGGTGACCAAGGCGCTCGGCATCGACCCGACGGTCGAGCCCGAGATCCACGAGTACCCGACCAAGTCGGGCGACATCTATCTGCTGTGCTCGGACGGCCTGTGCGACATGGTCGAGGACGAGGACATCGCGATGACGCTGCAGACGCTGGGCAAGGGAAACCTCAAGCTCGCGGCCCAGCACTTGGTGCAGATGGCCAATGACAACGGGGGTAGGGATAACGTTTCGGTTATACTGGTCCGCGTCCTAAGGGAGTACCCCGGCCGTCGCGGCGTCATGGGCAAGGTGTTCGGCTGGCTAAAATAACCCCCCGGGACCTGCTATGGCTAAATTGATACTCAGCATGGATGGCCTGGTGCTCAAGGAGATCCCCTTGACGAAGGAGCGCACCACCATCGGCCGCAAGCCCCATAACGACATCCAGATCGACAACCTCGCGGTGAGCGGCGAGCACGCCGTCATCGTCACGATCCTGAACGACTCGTTCCTCGAGGACCTCGGCAGCACCAACGGCACCGTGGTCAACGGCAACCCGATCAAGAAGCACTTCCTGCAGAACAACGACGTCGTCGAGCTCGGCAAGTACAAGCTGAAGTTCATCGGCGAGGCCGCGGCTGCAGGGACGGGGGGAGGCGAGAAGGCCGACTTCGAGAAGACGATGGTGCTGCGTCCGTCGCAGATCAAGGCCGCCGCAGAACAGATCAAGACCGCAGGTGGCGGTGCGCAGGCCGCCGTCGCGCAGCGCCAGGCCGCGGTGCAGCAAGCCGCCGCCAGCGCCGCGGCCACCGGCATCGCCGACAAGGACGCCGCGAAGCCCAGCCCGGCGGCGCCGGCCAAGTCCACCGACACCGCCCCGGCCGTCAAGCCCGCGGATTTGACCCAACCGGCCCCTGCTGCCGCCCCTAAGGCAGCCCCCGCCGCATCTCCCGCCGCCACGCCCGCCGGACGTCCCGGCCAGCCGCTCGGCGCGATCCAGCTGCTTTCCGGCGGCAACGCCGGCAAGGAGCTCGAGCTCACCAAGCCGCTCACGACCCTCGGCAAGCCCGGGGTGCAGGTCGCGGTGCTCACGCGTCGCCCGGCCGGCTACTTCATCACCCACGTCGAAGGCGCCAACCGCCCCACGGTCAACGGCCAGCAGATCGGCGCCGCGCCGCATGCGCTCAAGGATCACGACGTGATCGAGCTCGCCGGCGTCAAGATGGAGTTTTTCCTTAAGGCATAGTGCCAAGGCAGGCCTAGTCTGAGGATCGCGCTCGGCCTCGCGATCACCCTGTTCTTCGTAGCCCACGCCGCGGGGTGGTTCCCCACCGCGGACGGCAAGCTGCGCTTCGTCTCCCAGCTCGACAACATCATCTACGACACGCGCCTGCGCGCCACCATGCCGCGCGAGGTGGACGAGCGCCTGGTGATCCTCGACATCGACGAAAAGAGCCTGGGCGAGATCGGCCGCTGGCCGTGGAACCGGCGCCTGATGGCGGAGCTGACCGACAAGCTGTTCGACCGCTACGGCGTCGCGGTGCTCGGCTTCGATGTGGTGTGGGCCGAGCGCGATCCGAGCTCGGGGATGGAGATCCTCGACACGCTGGCGCGCGGCGAGCTCAGGGGCAATGCCGAATTCCAGCGCGCCTACGGCATGGCGCGTCCGCAGCTCGACTTCGATCGGCGCTTCGCCGCCAGCATGCAGAACCGGCCGGTGGTGCTCGGCTACTACTTCAACAGCGAAGAGCGCGCAGTAAAGGCCAATGTGCTTCCATCGCCGACGCTGCCGAAAGGCGCCTTTGATGGTCGCAACGTGCTGTTCAAAGCGCGCTTCGGCTTCACCGGCAACTTGCCGATCTTTCTGCAAAGCGCGGCCGGCGCCGGGCACATCAATCCGGTGCCCGACTTCGACGGCGTCCTGCGGCGCGTGCCGCTGGTCATCGAGTACGAAGGTCAGTACTACGAGGCCCTGTCGGTCGCGATCGTGCGCGCCTTCCTCAACAGCCAGACGGGCAAGGCAACCGAGATGTCCGTCGGACCGGACAACACTACGCAGCTGGAATGGCTGCGCATTGGCGCGCTCGAGATCCCGGTCGACGAAGAGGCGGCGGCACTGGTGCCGTACCGGCCGCGCGGCAGCTTTCGCTATCTCTCGCTTGCCGATGTGCTGAAGGATCGAGTCGATCCGCGCGAGTTGAAGGGCAAGATCGCGATCCTCGGCACCACGGCGCCGACGCTGCAGGACATGCGCGCCACGCCGGTCGCCGAAGTTCTTCCCGGGGTCGAAATCCACGCCAACATGATCATTGGCATCCTCGACGAGGCGGTCAAGAAACGGCCGGGGTACGTGGTGGGAGCCGAGATCGTGCTGCTGCTAATCGGCGGCGTGGCGTTCGCCTTCCTCATCCCGCGTCTTTCGGCGCTCTGGGCGACGCTCGCCACCGCCCTCGGCATCGCGCTCATCACCGCGTTCAACTTCATGGCGTGGCAGAACGACCTGGTGCTGCCGCTCGCCGCCTCGGTGCTGATCGCGGTGACGATTTACGTGCTCAACATGGCCTACGGCTATCTGGTGGAGTCGCGCTCGAAGCGGCGGCTCGCCGGCCGTTTCCGCGAGTACGTGCCGCCGGAGGTGGTCGCGCGCATGGAGCTCGATCCGGACACCTACGACAAGCCGAAGACCGCCGAGCTCACCATCCTGTTCGCCGATATCCGCGGCTTCACCGGCATTTCCGAGGCGCTCACGCCCGACGCGTTGCGCGACTACATCAACGAGTACCTGACGGAGATGAGCAGCATCATCCGCGACCGCCACCGCGGCACGCTCGACAAGTACATCGGCGACGCGATCATGGCGTTCTGGGGCGCGCCGGTGGAGGACCCGGAGCACGCGCGCAATGCGGTGCTGGCGGCGCTCGCGATGCAGCGCCATTGCGTGCCGCTCAACGCGCGCTTCGCGGCGCGCGGCTGGCCGGCGCTAAAGATAGGCATCGGTGTGAATTCCGGCACAGTACGTGTCGGCGACATGGGCTCGCGCCTGCGGCGCGCCTATACTGCGATGGGGGATGCAGTCAACGTCGCCTCGCGGCTGGAGGGACGGACAAAGGCCTATGGCGTGGGAATCCTGGTCGGCGAGGCTACGCGCAGCCGGGTCCAAGATGTGGTATTCAGGGAAATCGACCGCGTCAAGGTCAAGGGAAAAGCCGAGGCCATCACCATCTATGAGCCTCTTGGGTTGGAAGGGGAAACCTCGCACGACGAGCTGCATCTCTGGAGCGAGGTGCTGCACGCCTATCGCGCGCGCGACTGGAATGCCGCGGACATGAGCCTCGGGCACCTGCTCGCCATGAACCCGGGCTGCGCCTTATACGGGATCTATTTGCAAAAAGTACAAGACAAGCGCCGCAACCCGCCGCCCTCCGACTGGGACGGCGTAACCGTGTTCGACGATAAATAGGAAGCGCCCAGGCCATGCGGTTGCGCGTGCTCGGATGCTCGGGCGGGATCGGCGGGCGCCACCTGCGCACCACCTCGTTCCTGCTCGACAACGATGTGCTGATCGACGCGGGCACCGGCGTCGGCGACCTCACGCTCGCCGAGCTCTCGCAGATCGACCACATCTTCATCACCCACTCGCACCTCGACCACGTCGCCTCGATCCCGTTCCTGGTCGATACCGTCGGCGGCATGCGCTCCAAGCCGCTCACGGTCTACACCACCAGCGCCACGATCGAGATCCTGAAGAATCACCTGTTCAACTGGGCGATCTGGCCCGACTTCACCGAGATCCCGACACCGCAGGCGCCGTTCCTGCGCTACCAGGAGATCGAGCTCGGCCAGACCACCACGCTCGGCTCGCGCAAGATCACCGCGATTCCCGCACGGCACACCGTGCCCGCGGTGGGCTACCACCTCGACAGCGGCGCCGCGAGCCTGGTATTCACCGGCGACACCGGGCAGAACGACGCGCTGTGGCGCGTGGTGAACCGCATCGCCAACCTCAAGTTCCTGATCATCGAGACCGCGTTCTCCAACAAGGAGCGCCAGCTGGCCGAAGTCTCGCGCCACCTCTGCCCGCAGACGCTGTCCGAGGAGCTCGCCAAGCTCGAGCGCAACGCCGAGATCTACATCACGCACCTCAAGCCCGGCGAGATCGAGCCCACCATGCTCGAGATCGAGGAGTGCGCAGGCACTTTCCGGCCGCGCATGCTGCAGAACAATTTGGTACTGGAATTCTGAGCGGCCGGCCATGGCCAACGCCCAGCGCGCCACGCCCCAGCAGCTTGCTGCGCTGGCGCCGCTCGCCGGCCTGTCGGCCGAGCGACTGGCCGAGCTCGGCGAGGTAGCGCAGACCGAGCGTGTGCAGCGCGGCAGCGACCCGCTGGCGGGGCGGCTGCAGGGCGGTCACTCGGTGTTCCTGCTGACCGGCGAGGTTCTGCTCGCGCTGCAGGGCGGCGGCACGCTCGTCGTGGTCGGCGGCAGCGAGGACACGCGCCACGCCCTGAACCGGCGCAAGGAGAAGCTGGCGCGCGCCAAGGCGATTACCGACGTCGAGCTGCTGATCATCGACGACGACCTGCTCGACATCCTCGCGACCTGGGATCAGGTGGCGGCCTCCGACCCCGAGGGCACGATCGCGCGCCTGCGCGGCGATCCGATGCGCTCGAGTGGCCCGTTCTCGCTCGGCAGCCTGCGCGCCGGCATCTTCGCCCAGCTTCCGGCGGCGCGCATCGACGACCTGCTGCGCCGCTTCGAGCGTGTAAAAGTTGCGCGCGGCGACACGGTGATTCGCGAGGGCGATGAGGGTGACTTCTATTACCTGATCGAATCCGGCCGCTTCCAGGTCGGCCGCATGGTCGGCGGCGCCGAGGTGATGCTCGCCGAGCTCAAGACCGGCGACGCGTTCGGCGAGGAAGCCCTGGTGTCGGAAGCCAAGCGCAACGCGAGCGTCACCGCGCTCGCCGCGGGCTACCTGTTGCGGCTGAATCGCAACCACTTCAACGAGATGCTGCGCGAGCCGCTGCTGCGGCGCCTCGGCTACGACGACGCGTCGGAGCGTGTGCGGCGCGGCGCACTTTGGCTGGATGTGCGTTATCCCTCGGAGTACCAGTACGACAAGCTGCCGGGCGCGATCAACGTGCCGCTTGCCGAAGTGAGGAATATGTTCGCGGTGCTCGATCGTAGTAAGGATTACATTGCCTACTGCCAGAGCGGGCGGCGCAGCGCTGCGGCCGCATTCCTGTTCGCACAAAGGGGCTTCAAAGTGTGGCTTCTGGAGGGCGGGTTAAAAGCTGTGGAGAAACCGGAAATTCGTTGAAAATCAGAGGGCCTAGGCTTAACATGTCAAGTCTAGCAATAAGGTTGCCGCGCCGCGGCAGTTCGCAGGGAGGGGTAGGGAGATGAGCGCAGTCCTGAGCCAGCAGTCGTCGGCGCAGACCGATGTCGCCGCGCGGCTCGCGTTCCAGAAGCAGTTGCAGGCGGTCACGAACAAGATCCACGCCACCAACAACATCGACGAGATCATGTTGGAGGTAAGCGCGGATGTGTGCGCGCTGTTCAACGCCGACCGGCTGACCATCTACTCCATGGGCGAGGACAAGCAGTCCATCGTCTCCAAGGTCAAGACCGGCCTCAACTCGTTCAAGGACCTGAAGCTGCCGATCGCCGAGCACTCCATCGCCGGCTACGTCGCGCTGTCCAAGAAGACCGCGAACATCAAGGACGTCTACGACGAGAACGAGCTGCGCGCGCTGAACGGCAACCTGCGCTTCCTGCAGGAGGTCGATAAGCGCACCGGCTACCGCACCAAGCAGATGCTGGTGGCGCCGATCCTGGAATCGGCCTCCAACGAGCTGATCGGCGTGATCCAGATCATCAACAACAAGGCCGGCATCCCGTTCGGCGCGCTGGCCGAGGACGGCGTGAGCGAGCTGTCGCAGACCCTCGCCATCGCCTTCAAGCAACGCCAGAAGCCCCAGGTCGCGAAGACCAAGTACGACTACCTGATCGCCGACGCGGTGCTGTCGGCGGGCGAGTTCGAGCTCGCCGCGCGCCAGGCGCGCAAGAAGGCGATCGACATCGAGCAGGTGCTGACCGACGAGTTCCAGGTCAAGATCCCGGCGATCGGCGCCGCGCTCTCCAAGTTCTTCGGCGTGCCCTACGAGGCGTTCAAGAGCGACCGCGTCAAGCCGGCCGACCTGCTGAAGAACCTGAAGCGCGAGTACGTCGAGGCCAACCAGTGGGTGCCGATCGACGACGCCAAGGAAGGCCTGACGGTGCTGTGCCTCGACCCCGAGCGCATCCGCTCCTCGCGCATCGCGGCCAACGTGTTCCCCAAGGCGCGCCTGCTCTACAAGGTCACCACGCAGAAGGACTTCAAGGACACCGTCAGCCAGTTCTACGGCGCGGAGGCGGGTCCTGGCGGCGGCGACATGGGCAACGTCGAAGACCTGCTCGGCGCCATGGGCGACGACCCGACCGAAGTGATGGATGGGGCAGCGAGCGACGAGGTCTCGGCCGCCGCGGACAACGAGCTGGTGAAGCTGGTCAACAAGGTCATCATCGACGCCTACAACCAGGGCGCGTCGGACATTCATATCGAGCCCTATCCCGGCAAGGCCAAGACCGAGATCCGCTTCCGCAAGGACGGCTCGCTCGGGCCGTACATCGAAATTCCGGCGACCTACCGCGCGGCACTCGCGGCGCGCCTGAAGATCATGTGCGACCTGGACATCTCGGAGAAGAGAAGGCCCCAGGACGGCAAGATCAAGTTCAAGAAGTTCGGCCCGCTCGACATCGAGCTGCGCGTCGCCACCATCCCGACCGCGGGCGGCGTCGAGGACATCGTGATGCGGATTCTCGCCGCGGGCGAGCCGATCCCGCTCGAGAAGATGGGCTTCACCGCGCGCAACCTCAGCGAGGTGCACAGCACGGTGAGCAAGCCCTACGGCCTGTTCTTCGTCTGCGGCCCGACCGGCTCGGGCAAAACCACCACGCTGCACTCGATCATGAAGTACCTGAATACGCCGGATACCAAGATCTGGACCGCCGAAGACCCGGTCGAAATCACCCAGAAGGGCCTGCGCCAGGTACAGGTGAACAAGAAGGCCGGACTCGACTTCGCGGTCGTGATGAAAGCGTTCCTGCGCGCCGATCCGGACATCATCATGGTCGGCGAGATGCGCGACAAGGAGACCACCAGCACCGGCATCGAGGCCTCGCTCACCGGCCACCTGGTGTTCGCCACGCTGCACACCAACTCGGCGCCGGAATCGATCACCCGCCTGCTCGACATGGGCATGGACCCGTTCAACTTTTCCGACGCCTTGCTCGGCATCCTGGCGCAGCGCCTGGCGAAGCGCATCTGCAGCTGCAAGCAGCCCTACACGCCCGAGGGCGCGGAGCTGACCTCGTTCCTGCGCGAGTACTGCGAGGAACTGATGGCCACCTCGCGCTTCAAGGCCGACCCGAAGGGCTCGATGGAGGCGGTGTACAAGGACTGGATCAGGCAGTACGGCAACGACAAGGGCCAGCTCACTTTCTACAAGCCGGTCGGCTGCGACAAGTGCGGCGGCTCGGGCTTCAAGGGACGCTGCGGCCTGCACGAGCTGCTGATCGCCACCGACAAGCTGAAAAAGCTGATCCAGGAGCACGCGCGCGTCGCCGACATGCTCGCCCAGTGCCTCGAGGACGGGATGCGCACGCTCAAGCAGGACGGCATGGAGAAGTGCCTCATGGGGGTCACCCACATGAAGGAAGTCCGGGCCGTCTGCGTCAAGTAGCACCCGGCGCGTGAACCTCATCGACACCAGCGCCAGCCTCCGCCTCGGAGCGCTCGGTGCCGACGACCTCGGCCAGCGGCTGGAGCAGCTCAACGCGATCGGCGCGTCGCTCTCGGCCGAGCGCGACATCAACCGGCTGCTGGAATCGATCCTCGCCGCCGCCAAGACCATCACGCGCGCCGACGGCGGCACGCTCTACCGCTTGACCGAGGACAAGACCCTGCGCTTCGAGATCGTGCGCACCACCTCGCTCAGGTACTACCTGGGCGGCACCAGCGGCAACCCGGTGCCGTTCTACCCGATCCAGCTCTACAAGGACGGCAAGCCCAACCACAGCATGGTGGCGGCGCACGCCGCGCTCACCGGCAAGACGGTCAATATCCCCGACGCCTATGCCACCGATGGCTTCGACTTCTCCGGCACGCGCGCCTTCGACTCGAAGACCGGCTACCGCTCGCAGTCGTTCCTCACCGTGCCGATGCGTAACCACGAGCACGAGACCATCGGCGTGCTGCAGCTGATCAATGCGCGCGACCCGCGTACCGGCCAGATCGCCGCGTTTTCGGCCTCCGACCAGCGCCTCGCCGAGTCGCTCGCTTCGCAGGCCGCGGTCGCGCTCACCAACCGCATGTTGATCAACCAGCTCGAGCAGCTGTTCGAGTCGTTCATCAACCTGATCAACTCCGCGATCGACGAGAAGTCGCCCTATACCGGCGGCCACTGCCAGCGCGTGCCGCAGCTCACCATGATGCTGGCCGAGGCGGTGAACGACACGCGCGAAGGGCCGCTGCGCGACTTCCAGATGACCGACAAGGACCGCTACGAGCTGAAGATCGCGGGCCTGTTGCACGACTGCGGCAAGGTCACCACGCCGGTGCACGTGGTGGACAAGGCCACCAAGCTCGAGACCATCTACGACCGGATCCACCTGATCGACACTCGCTTCGAGGTGCTGAAGCGGGATCTCGAAATCCTCGCCCTGAAAAAGGAAGTTTCCGCCGACGAGGCGCGCGCGCGCCTGGCGATGCTCGAGGAGGACCGCAGGTTCCTGCAGTGCTGCAACGTCGGCGGCGAGCGCATGAAGGACGAGGACATCGCGCGCGTGAAGCGCATCGCCGCCTACCGCTGGCGCGACGTGGACGGCCGCGATGCGCCGTTCCTGTCCGACGACGAGGTGAAGAACCTGACGATCCGCGCCGGCACGCTCACCGACGACGAGCGCAAGATCATCAACCACCACATCATCGCCACCATCAAGATGCTGGAGGCGCTGCCCTGGCCGCGCCACCTGACCAAGGTGCCCGAGTACGCGGGCGGCCACCACGAGCGCATGGACGGCAAGGGCTACCCCAAGGGCCTGAAGCGCGAGCAGATGTCGGTGCAGGCGCGCTGCATGGGCATCGCCGACATCTTCGAGGCGCTCACCGCCAAG
>Ga0068867_100000971_pt1 | contig 19570 bp, 21 predicted proteins | sample KBSMisM32_FD_65649 | JGI IMG/M metagenome (GOLD analysis project Ga0068867, IMG submission 65649) | Miscanthus rhizosphere microbial communities from Kellogg Biological Station, Michigan, USA - KBS Miscanthus M3-2 | ecosystem: Host-associated > Plants > Roots > Rhizosphere > Soil ...
CGGCGCCTTCAACTCCTCGATCCGAATCGAGACTCGCGAAGAACGGCTCGACAGCGAAGCAGCAGTCGCAGCCGTGATCGAGGGCTGCGACCTCGTTGTCAACGCGGTCGATTGGCCGGCTCACGACATCGAGCTTTGGGTCAACTCGGCCTGCTTTGCGGCGGGCATCCCCTATATAGCGATGAGTCACTACCCGCCGATCGCCCGCGTCGGTCCTCTGTATGTGCCGGGCGAAACCGGTTGTTACTCCTGCCAGGAGATCGCCTACAAGCGCTCGTACCCTCTCTATGACGCGGTGGTCGAGTATCAACGCGCCAAGCCCTCGCCAGCGGCGACGCTGGGGGCTGCCTGCGCCTTGATCAGCGGCCAGGTCGCCCTCGACGTCATGCATTTCCTGACGGGCCTCGCGACGCCGTCGAGTTTGGGCATGAGCCACATCTACGACCTGCGCACAATGGAGGCCGAGCGGGAGCAAGTTGTGCCAGAGCCGGGTTGCCCTGTCTGCGGCCTGACCGGCTCCTAGGCGTCTTTCGTCTCAGCCGCGACCCACTCGAGGTACGAACGGGAGCCGTGCGCGACTTCGAAGGCGAGCACCTCGGGGACGTCGTAGCTGTGCAGCTGCTCGATCAGCGCGGCCGCTTCCTCGAGGCGCTCGCCGGGCACCTTGCAGAGCAGCAGATACTCCTCCGCCCCCTGGACCCGGCCCTCCCAGCGAAATGTCGAGGAGATCGGGCCGGCGATCTGGACGCAGGCGGCGAGGCGTTTCTCGACCAAGGCCGCGGCGATCTTCCTTGCCTCCTCTGCCGAGTCGACGGTCGACTCGAGCTGGAAGACGCTAGCCATGGCGGCGACGAAGCACCACCCGCCCGCCGCGGGCGGGGATCATCGTCACGTTGCGGTGCAGGGCCCGCTCGGGCTCGGCCTCTGCCGCCTCCAGGTCGAGGCGGCGCGCGGTCGCCTCCAGCACGACGCGCATCTCGGCCATCGCCAGCGCGGCGCCGAGGCAGCGGCGGATGCCGCCGCCGAAGGGGATCCACTCGTAGGTGCCGGGTTTGCGACCCCCGAGGAAGCGCTCGGGCCGGAACTCGAACGGCTCCGGGTAGAGGTCCTCGCGGTGGTGGACTAGCAGGATGCTCATCCCGATCGGCGTGCCGGCGGAGACGCCGTAGTGGCCGAGCCGCCAGGGGACGGTGACGCGACGGCCGATGAAGGGCACGACCGGGCGCGAGCGCATGCTCTCGACGATCGTCGCCTCGACCCACTCCTCGGCGCCGTCGCCGGAGCGCACGGCGCCGCGCAGGCTCTCGTAGGCGTCGGGATTGCGGACCAGCCGCTCCCAGGTCCAGGCGAGCGAGTTGGCCGTCGTCTCGTGGCCGGCGAGGACGAGGGTGAGCAGCTCGTCGCGGACTTCTTTGTCGTCCATCGCCTCGCCGTCCTCGGTCCGCGCCTGCAGCAGCAGGGAGAGGATGTCCCGCCGCTCCGCGAGGCCCTCGTCGGCGCGCCGGGCGCGGATCACCGCGTAGGTCGGCAGGTCGAGCAGCGTCACGCCGAGCTTGGTCAGGCCGACCGCCTCTTCGCGGCCGATGTTGGCCAGCTCGCCGGCAAGCGCGAGGCGCGAGGTCGAGGCGCCGACCAGGGCCTTCACCGTGCTGCGCATCCGGTGCTCGGGCGTGCCGCGCTTCGGCCGCCCCTCGATGCCGAAGACGCCGGCCATGATCACGTCGAGGGTGATCGCCTGCATGCGCGGCGCGATCGCGAAGGGGCGATCGAGCGGCCAGCTGTCGATCTCGCGTTCGGCCGCCTCGGCGATCATCACCGTGTAGCGGGCGATCGCCTCGCCGTGGAAGGGGGGCAGCAGCAGCTTGCGCTGGCGCATGTGGCGCTCGCCGACCGCGGTGAGGACCGAGCGCGTGCCGAGGATCGGCCGCAGCGGCGACTCCCCGGTCAGCGACGGGGCGAGCTCCGGCTTGGCGGTGAACAGCGAGCGCACGTGGTCGGGATGGCTGGTGACGACCGGCCCGCCGGGCATCGCCGTGCGCATGCGAAAGACGTCGCCGAGGCGACGGTGGGCGCCGAAGACGTACTCGATCTGCCGCATGCTGAAGCGCAGCATCTGCGCCGCCCGCGGCAGCGGCACGACCGGCGGTTTGGGCAGCGCGGCGGCCTCCTCCGGCTCGATCGGCCCAGCCGGCGAGGCGGGCGCGCTCAGGCTCTGCGCGGCGACGGCGCTTTCAGTCTCTACAGTCATTGGTGATGGCAGGCAGGCGGACGAAGATCATCGCAACCGTCGGCCCGGCGAGCTGGGACGTCAGTGTCCTTGCTCACATAATCGAGGCCGGGGCCGACGTGCTGCGGCTCAACTTCTCCCACGCCGACCGCGACCGCCACGCGCGCACGATCGAGTCGATCCGCACGGCGGCCGAGCGGGTCGGACGCGAGGTGGCGGTGCTCGGCGACCTGCCGGGGCCGAAGCTGCGGATCGGCGAGCTGCGCGACGACGTCGCCGAGCTCGAGACCGGCATGCACGTGAAGCTGACCCCGCAGGCGGTCGAGGGCGACAGAGAGACGATCCCGGTCAGCTGGCCGGACGTCGCCTCGCTGCGCGAGGACGAGCCGGTCTACCTCGCCGACGGCTCGATTCGCCTGCGGGTGCGCGGCGCCGAGGACGGCGGCGTCGACTGCGAGGTCGAGGTCGGCGGCACCCTCTCCTCGCACAAGGGGATGAACATTCCCGGGGTCAGCGCGCCGGCGGCGACGACCGGCGATCTCGGCTGGGTCGAGTTCGCGGTCGAGAAGGGGGTCGACCTGCTCGCGGTGTCCTTCGTCTCGCGGGCGTCGGACCTCGATCCGGTGAGCGAGCGACTGCGGGGGCTCGGCGCCGCCATTCCCCTGATCGCGAAGATCGAGAAGCAGCAGGCGGCGGAGAACGCCGAGGAGATCGTCGCCGCGGCGACCGGCGGGATCATGGTCGCGCGCGGCGACCTCGGGATCGAGCTGCCGCTCGCGCGCGTGCCGGTCGAGCAGAAGCGGCTGATCCGCGCCGCCGGCCGCCGTTCGAAGCCGGCGATCACGGCGACCCAGATGCTCGCCTCGATGGTCACGGCGCGGCGGCCGACGCGGGCCGAGGTCACCGATGTCGCCAACGCGATCTACGACGGCACCGACGCGGTGATGCTCTCCGAGGAGACCGCGGTGGGCCAGCATCCGATCGAGGCCGTGCGGGTGATGGACCGGATCGCGCGCGAGACCGAGCCCGACCTGCCCTACGGCGAGTGGCTCTTCGGCCGCACCGACCAGGCGACCCAGGACGTCGCCGACTCGGTGGCGCAGGGCGCGGTCGGCGCGGTCTACCGTCTGGGGCTGGCGGCGCTGGTGGTGCCGACGACGAGCGGCCGCACGGCTCGCCTGGTTTCGGCGCACCGGCCGAACGTTCCGGTCCTGGCGGTCTCCCCGCGGATCGAGACGGTGCGCCGGCTCTCGCTGCTCTTCGGCGTCACGGCGGTGTTGAGCGAGCACCAGACCGAGGTGCGCGGGCTGCTCGACGACTGCGCCCGGCTTGCCACCGAGCATCGCATCGCCTCGTCCGGCGACCTGATCGCGATCACGGCCGGACTGCCCGAGCAGGAACTGGGCACGAACCTCTTCGAGGTCCACCGCGTGCCCTGATCCCGTCCACCCCCGATGCGAATCAACTTATCCATCAAATAGACGGATAAGTTGATTCGCATCGGTTTCAGGGCACGCGGATCTGGATGTTGAAGTCGGCGCTGCCGAGGGCGCCCATCAGCCGCAGCCAGAGCGGCAGGTACATCTCGGTGCCGCGGGCGGCCTCGATCCCGCCCAGGTCGACGATCGACTCGCGTGGCCAGCCGAATTCGGCCAGCAGTTCGGTCACGGTCTCCTTCGCCCCTTCGTCCTCGCCGCAGACGAAGATGTTGTGAGTGCCGGGCAGGCGCCCCGGTTCTGTCATCACCTGGTTGTTGATCGTGTTCAGCGACTTGACGACCCTCGTCTGGGGGAAGGCGGCCTGGATGCGCTCGCCGAGGCTGTCGTTGTTGCAGACCGAGAGCGTCGGCGGCATGCCCTGTGAGAAATCGAGTGGGTTGGAGACGTCGATCAGCACCTTGCCGGCCAGGTTGTCGGCGCTGGCGGCCGCGAGCGCGTCGAGCGAAGCCTGTCCCGACGTGCAGTTGAAGACCAGATCGCTGGCCGCGGCCGCTTCGGCGAACGTGCCGCCGGCCGCGCCGGCCCCGGCCCCGTCGACCCATTCGCGCAGCGCCTCGTTGTCGGCCGAGCGCGAGCCCATCGTCACCTCGTGGCCCAGCTCGACCAGCTTGCCGGCGATCTGTCGCCCGACCGAGCCCGTTCCCAGCACCGCGATTCTCATTCCGTCTCCTTTCGTAGCTCGCTCTATTGTCCTGTTCCGCAATGGCCGGCGAGGAGACAGTCGTACGGGTCGAGCGCGAGAGCGGGGGGCTCGCGGCGATGACGCTCGACAGCCCGCCTCTCAACCTCTTCGACGGGCGCATGTTCTCCGGTCTGCTGGCCGGGATCGAGGCGGTCGAGTCCGACCCGCCGCGGGCGCTGCTGATCCGCGCCGAGGGTCGCGCCGTCTCGGGAGGCGTCAACGTCGCCGAGTTCGACGGCCTGACGCCGGAGCGGGCGAGCGGCCTCTGGAACGAGCTGATCGGCGCCGTCGAGCGGGTCGAAGCGCTGCCGCTGCCGGTCGTCTTCGCCGCCCACGCGCTGACGCTGACCGCCGCCTTCGAGCTGGCGCTCGGCTGCGACCTGATCCTCGCCGCGCGCTCGGCCAGGTTCGGCCTGGTCGAGAAAGTGGTTGGCCTGACGCCCTCGATGGGCGGCACGCAGCGCCTCGCCGAGCGGGCGGGGAGCGGTCGCGCCCGCGAGTTGGTGATGACCGGCGAGCTCTTCGGCGCCGAGCAGCTCGAGCGCTGGGGAGTCGTCAACCGCGTCTTCGACGACGAGGGCTTCGACGAGCGGGCGCGAGCCTTCGCCGCCGAGCTTGCCGCCGGCCCGACCAGGGCCCATGCGATGACCAAGCTCGTCCTGCGCCGCTACCGCGAGGGCGGCATCGCGGCCGCCGACGAGACGATCCGCACCGAGGCCGGCGAGCTCTTCGCCACCGAGGACCTGCAGCGCGCGGTCAAGACCTTCCTCGAGAAGGGCCCCGGACACGCGCAGTTTGAGGGACGCTGACTTTGCGGTGCGCCTTTGCTCTCATGGGCGGGGGGAAAGCGCACCGGAACCGGATACGGTGGGGGACATGACCGACTTCCAGCTGATCGCGCAGGGATTGAACGAGGCGGTGCCGTTCGTCAAGCACCTCGGAATCGAGGTCGTCGAGATCTCGGCTGGCGAGGCGAGGGCGAGGTTGCCCGAGGGGACCGAGCTGACCAACCACGTCGGCTCCCAGCACGCCGGCGCCCTCTTCACCGTTGCCGAGACGGCGTCCGGGGCCGCCTTCGTCAGCGCCTTCGCCGAGCGCCTCGGCGACGTGACGCCGCTGGCGCGCGCCGCCGAGATCTCCTACGAACGGATCGCTCGCGGGCCGATCGAGGCCTGGGCCAAGCTCGGCGTTCCGGCCGCTGATGCCCTCGCCGCTCTCGACACCGAGGGCAAGGTCGTCTTCCCCTGCGAGATCGAGCTCACCGACGCCTCCGGCGAGCGCGTCGCGAGCGCCACGGTCCAGTGGCACGTGCGGCTGAACCAGCCCCCCGAGCCCGAAGCCGCCTAACGACCCCACCGAATCCCTAGAATCGCCCTTCCGGGTTTTCGCCCGTACTCCCGCGCCTGTAGCTCAGTTGGATAGAGCGTCGGTCTACGAAGGCGACGCTCGCTGCGGCGGCTGTGCTGGGGAACTGCCTGCTATTGAGGCAGTTTCGACAGCATCCGTGGGCGAGTGAGTTAGGCGTCCGCCCCGATTCCGCCCTTCCGGGCTTCTCATAGCCATGATCCTGCAATAGCGACCCCAATGGCCGCTAGCCTCCAGATGTGGATTCGCCAGAGCAGCAAGAGCAAGCTGAGCCTGCCACAGAAGCCGCAACAGGTTCCAACACGCGTGGCCTCACCGATGAGGACGGTGAGCTAGCTGTTCAGGCTGCGCAAGACTTGTTCCAAACGGTCATCGAGTCTTACGTTCAGCCAGAGATCGCCCGCAGGTCGCAAGCTGACGATTGGCCCAATGAACAGGCTATTCATCGTTTCCAGATTCAATTTCCCGATCAAGGGGATGCTCGGACTCTTCTAAACGAGGAAGTTGGAGGCGTCATTGAGGTGATGGCTGCTCGTCCCGTCAAAGCCGGTGAAGTAATCACGCATACGGACTTCACTGAGATCAACAGCTATACCCCTCCAGAGGAGAGCGCAAATGTTCCACATATCACCGGATTCTTGACTGGAGACACCTGGTTCTTCACGTATAGGCTCGGCGGGCGTGATCCCGCTCGACACGAAACGCTGGAGGCAGCCCGCGAGTTCTTTGCGACAGCGCAGGATGCCTTTGCTGCCGAGCGGCTACGAGCCTGCGTTGACAACGCGACCTCTGCCGTAGAGCTATTTGCGAAAACCGAGTTGCTCTCCTGCGCGCCGACAATCGAATTCGCGCGAAAGTCAGCTTCGCATAGGGCCTTGTCGGCGGCGTACAACGTCTGGACGCGTCGGCTTGAAAACGGGGATCCGAGGTTCGCCGAGTTGCTGAATCGGCTAACAGCATTGCGGCCAAAGGCACGTTACCTTGAGCGCAGCCTAGATCTCGACGACGATGAGGTCAGACAGTTGCTCGATCTACTTGGTGAAATGGAGCGACACGTAGCCCATCTTGCCGAGGCTCCCCTGCACGAGCTGCCGGGCCGATACAACCTGATTGCCGCTCGGCCGCTCAAGGCTGGAGAGCTCGTCGGCGCGGATGCGTCCACTCTCTTTCCGAACAACTCGTGATCTGAAGTCAGCCGAGGGACGCCTCGTCATTAACGAAGCTGGCTTATGACACCTCTTGAAGAGGAACCACGTCCTCGCCGGAGACTCGGGCTTCGATTCCCGCTTCCCCGAGAAGTGCAACGAGGGAGGCTTTTAGATCGGCTACCTGCGGCTTCACGGCAGGCGATCTGTAAACGACCATCTCCGTGTTCAGGTGGGGCACGTCTGTGGGCGGCACGACGATCTTCTTGCCACTGTGGGCGTTGTACTTGTGGCGGCGCAGCAATTTCTCTGCCCGGTCGTAGTCGGCCTCGCGGAAGAGGATCGGAGCCGGCCCTGCCGGATTGTCCGTTTGCTCGTAGAAGTGAAGCCCCCGTCTGATCGGACCTTCCCAAGGTTCGCCCTTCGCCAGCCGAGAGGAAATCCAGGCGAGCGTGAGAGTCAGACAGACTCCAGCCGTCGCACTGAGGGGGTCGTGACTTTGCCCAAGGTAGACCCCCGCGACCCCTCCGACCACCGGAAGCAGGAGCAAGGCAAGAGCGATCAGGAACCCCGCCACCAGCCGCCATTGCGACTTCCATCCGCCGTATTCCCGGAGCCGCCGACTCAGATAGAGGTAGCGCCGGACCCTGCCCCAGAATGAGGGAGCGTCGATGACAATCGCCACGCGATCAGCCTAACTCTCTGCTCAACGGGCGACGCCCCCCTAGCCGTCGCCTCCCCGGAGATTAGGCTCAACCAAAATGGGCCTTGTGATCCTTCCGCACGACCTGACCGATCCTGAGCCGTGGGCACCAGCCCCCAAGGGTGGGCAGCACGGCGGTCGGCCTTTTGGGGAATCGCCCTCCGGCTCGGAGGGGAACGGTTCGGTCGCCTTATTGCTGTCCTCGGGATCTTCGCCGGGGTCTCGATCCTCGGCTTGGTTGCCCGTGCTCTTGGTCTTGGGTGGCCTTGGGCGATCCTGCTTGTCGTCCTGGTGATCCTGGCCCTATTCGCCGAGGGCGCTTATCGAGTCTGGGACCACACGGAGAAAGTCGCTCGCTACTACTACCCGAGTTGGGAGATCATCAGGAATCGAGCCGACACGATGCAAAGCCTCGTAGACGCCAGCCGCATCGTCAACGGTGCCCTCGTTGCCGTCGAGGATGTGCCGGAGGGGTCAAAGGCGAGCTTTCGAGGGCAATGGGTCGGAAGCCATCGGAAGGCAGCTCTGAAGGACTACAACCGCGCCGACCTCGTTGGGTTCGCCCCAAGGGTCAGCGAGCAGGAAATCGAAGGCGCGGAGCTGACTGACATGCCAGCGATCATCGAAGCTTTCCATGAGGCCGCCAGCCGTTGGCGAGAGGCAGAGGCGGCGGCCTAAGCGAAAAACGCGCCCGACAGGATTCGAACCTGTGACCTTTGGTTTCGTAGACCAACGCTCTATCCAACTGAGCTACGGGCGCTTGCCGCGCATCGCGATCTCTGGCTTCGTCGGAATCATGGGACCTATCCCCGATCTGTCCTCCGGGCCTTGGCACGGCCGCGTTGCGAATTCTGGATTCTAGACGGCGAGGCCCGCGACGGGCGATTGCTTCGGCCGAGACCTTGAGCGCCCGGTTGGCTATGCTGATTTCAAGTCGCCCGTAGGCGAACAGGGACCGTAGGACGGTGGTTAGGCGCGAGCCTCATCCGTCTGAGGAGAGTTGACGACTCCCGCATCGAGCACTGCGCCCGGCTCGACTTCTGAATGGCCTGCGAGAGCGGCAGGGCGGTTCGGAAGCCGAGACGAGTTGCCGCTTGCCGGAGGTTCCGATGTCAACGTCTCATCCCCCTCGGGGCACGCTGCTCGATGTAGAGGGCGCAGCCGCGTATCTCGGCACGACGACCCGCCATGTCCGTCGGCTCCTCGACGGCGTAGCTGGCGGAGAACGCCGCCGGGTGGAACCTCTAGTCATCGGCCCGATTCGGACTCTCTAGTCACGCTCCGATTCCGCCCTTCCGAGAAGGGCGGAGAGCGGTATCGAGCGGAGTGCTTCGGCGAAAGGCAACCTGCCTCGCGAAACCCGACAGCGGGTCGGGTTGCGTTCAACCCACTTCGTCTGGCAATGGCGTTTTCAATCGCTTGAGCCAGACCTTTCCCCGTGCGACGGTTCGAGGGTCTATGGGGCGCGGCTCCTGCGTGGCCGGCAGGGATTGGTGACTCTCAGGAACAACTTGGAAAAACGTCATCTCTGTCTTATTAATTGACGGATTGATTACTGTGACGCTAGTCTTACGCTGCAGAAGCTCGTCGAGCGTTCCGGCTAGATAACCCGCAAACCACCAATTCAACGGAAATGTTGAAGAAGCACGGGAGAGGAAGCCATTGGCAAGGGTGACAACACCTTCGCCTGTTTGTGGATTGACCGCAACAGTAAGACGACCCATGCCGGCTGTTGCATCGTACTCGCTCCACTTCAGTAGTTGGTAAAGGACGTCTTTCTCCCTGATTTCAAGACGGGGAAGTTCCCGCCGAAACTCCGATGCCCAGCTTTTACCGACTGCGCGTCCACACTCGTAAAGCGCTGTTTTCCGTGACTCTTGGGGGATCTCGTCCGTGAGTGCATCCACGATACTGTGGACGGTACTGACGCGCAGCGATACATTCTCAATCTCGCCCTTTAGAAGGATCCCGGTTTCACGGTTATCCGTGTAGGCTACGAGCTGCGTATCTGCGTATTCTCCAACTAGAAGCGTTCGGGCACTACGGACGATCTGAACTGCGACGAGGGTTACGATGACCACAAGCACGGCGATGCCAATTGCGGTCTCCCAAACGCCCTGGAGCTCAGGTACGAGTGTGATCCCCGAAGCAACGAGCAGTGGCACAGCCGTTACGGCCGCTGCGAGGATGCCAGTCTCTCGGCGAGCAATATTCGCTCCAGGCCGGGCGTGACGCGTGCTACTTGGCGCTGGAGTGTCGAGGTCTTCGATGCTTAGACCATCGTCTTCGCTCATGGCGCGGCAGCATATAGGGGCGATAGAGACCTTTGCGAGTGATCGGCTTCGATGGGCCGCGGCTTCTGCATAGCGGACACCCGGTGCCGGGCGTCGCAGGCCTTCCGCCTCGACTCCGAATAAAGTTCTTGCGGCAGATTGCCAAGGTCTAGACATGACGAGTCCACTGCAGACAAGATGAGAATCCGCCAGATGCCTCTGATCGAGGCCCATCCTGAAGGGAGAGTGGCCGCCGATATATCGGTCCGCCATGTCTTTGCTGAGCGCCTACGTGCGTTCCGTGCCTCCTTGCCCTTTCCTCTGGGCGGTCGGCGGGATGCCGGAATGAACGGCTTGTCACGAGCGTTCTTTAAGTCTCAGAGAGGCTGGGCCGATGAAGTCGTATGGAGGGATCCGTGCTGCCTCCGGTAGCGGCTATCGCGTGCGGCCGGAAGATGATGCAATGACGCAGGTGCTCAATCGCGACCACAAAAGAGGCGGCGATGAACAAGCCTGCTCAGTGGGCCTTGTTCTCACGGGGGGCACGATCGGAGCTCGGGAAAACGACTCTGTGCTCTCAGTGGATCAGGCGACCGAAGCTGAGGCAAGGCTTATTGCTAGTGCATGGCCTGGACCGGGCGATCCAAATGTCCGCGTTATTTCGCCCCTAAGGCAACTATCAGAGAATTTTGAGCCAGCTGATTGGCTTGTCATCGCACGTGCGGTGCGAGAGCTTGTCGAGACTGAGCGCGTGACGAGCGTTTTGGTCCTTCATGGGACCGACACAATGGCGTATACGGCATCAGCGTTGAGCTTCTTGCTGTCGGACGTTGATAGGCCGATTGTCCTAACGGGTTCAAATGTGCCGTCCGGGCACCCCGAATCCGATGCGGCGCATAACGTGCGCATAGCCCTAATTGCGGCGCAGGCGCTTGGCCGAGGAACCTATGTTGCATTTGCTGGGGGCAGAGATTTGCCTGGACAAGTCCATCTTGGCACGCGCCTCCGAAAGCTCCGAGCATCACGTGAAGCGTTCGGGTCAATAAATCGAGGTCTAGTTGGGGTGGTCAAGGCCGATGACTTTGTGGAGGTTCAGCCCTACCACGCCCAAATCAACGATCAGTATGCACAGGCCATTGATGGACGGGTACTGGCTCTTCGCTTGTATCCCGGCCTTGATTTTGAGGCTGTATTGCAGGCGGTTGTGCAGGGAGGAATTCGGGGTGTTGTGATCGAGCTTTATGCCTCCGCAACCGGTCCTGACACTCAGGACCGATTCTCTGTCACTAACTTTATTCGGCGATGCACCGAGCACAGCGTGTTGGTGGGCACGACCGTCGCAGAGTCTCCCGATCACAACGGAACAAGTTACGACACAACGGTCGCCATACACGCAGCAGGTAGCGTCTTTTTGAGAGATATGCTTCCTGAGACAGCAACTGTCAAGATGATGTGGGCCCTAGCCCAATCAGACGATCCTGACGACATTCGCGAGCTGATGCTTCGGCCCATTGCTGAGGAGATAAGCAGCTCCTGACCGGCGCATAATTAGTTGGATCGCACTGGCAACGTTTGCGCACCGATCAGTTCGGATTTTGTCTAGAGATTTGGGGTTGATTGGGGACTGAGGTCTACAGAGATCGCAGCTAGTTCTGCTTTGCTCTTTCCAGCGCCCCGATTCCGCCCTTCCGAGAAGGGCGGAGAAGGGCGGAGAGCGGTATCGAGCGGGGTGCTTCGGCGAAAGGCAAACCGCTTCCTAGCAGGGGATTCAGGGGGAAAACGGCTCTCCAGAGCGGCAGGCTGGGGAGGGGTCGGATCGTTCTACGAAACCGAAGGTCACAGGTTCGAATCCTGTCAGGCGCGTTTGCGTGCTCAGCCGCCACGACGTCCCTACTGCGGCTCTACGACTGACGTCCAGCGGCTTCGTTGCCGCCTCTTTCGCGTCTACCGTGGGGGGACCCCATGCTCGAGCAAATGTCCCTCTACGCGCGCCTCGGTCACGTCCAGCCCGACGCGGTCGGCTTCGTCGCGGCGATCGGGCTGCTGCTCGTGCTCTTCGCCTACTGGGTCCTTCGGACCTAGAGCGTCCCGCGTCGGCGGCGGTGGCGGGGAGGCGGCGCCTAGGCCGTGGGCCGCCACCACATCGTGACGGTTCGCCCGTCGGGCATTGTGAAGGTGCGGACCGGCTTGAAGCCGAGGCCGCGGGCTGCGTCTTCGACCCGGGAGCGGGTGAGGCGAATGCCGGGAGCTCCCGGCCCGCGCTGGCCGGTGATCAGCAGGTTGCTCTGAGCTTCCTGGAGCTGCGTTCGGTACGAGGCGGCGGAGTCTCCGTGGGGGAACGGCTTGAGGAAAAGGGTCGAGAGCGGTCGGGCGAGGGCCAGCTCGGAGCCGAGGGCGATGCGGGTGTTGCTGAGGATCGGGTCGTCGAAGCCCGAGGCGAGGTCGGGTTCGCGGCCGTGGCCTTCCGCATAGGCGACCGACCATTTGGCCAGTCTCCCCGCGAAGGGCAGCCATTCGCGCTGCAGCGGCGGCATCGGCTCGGTCGGCCCGTTCACCGGATAGCCGGAGTCTTCGACTTCGGCTTCGACGATGCCGCGGCCGTCGGCGATCGTCGTCTGGCCGAGCGCGGGAAGGTCCGCCGTGACCGGTTCGGACGCCTCGCGCACCAGCCCGCTCTTCATCGTCACGTTGAACAGCGAGACCGCGATCAGGGCTCCGGCCAGCGCGAGGCGAAGCGGTCGCTGCCGGATGCTCGCCAATGCCACGACCACGAGCACGACCAGCGCCGGCAGCCACGGCAGCGCGAACGCCGTGCCCTGGTTGCGGCTCGAGGTCAGCGCCACGTACCCCTCGACGACGATGACGAGTGTCAGCGCCGTGCTTCCGGCCAGCCAGGTCCGTACGACGTCCCAGGCGGGCCGCGGTCGATCGCCGCGCAGCAGGAACGAGAAGGCCGCCGCAAGCAGGCACGCCGCCAGGACCGCGGCCAGCGGCAGATAGATTTCGTCGACGAGGCCGCTGGCCTCCCGTGTCCAGTAGCCGATCGAGAGGGGGGAGTGTGCCGCCCCGTAGGCGCTCGACTCCGCCCCGTAGCCGAAGTTCAGCAGGTAGTCCCCCACTGAGTAGAGGTTTGGCCCGTACCAGAGCGCCGCGAGGACGCCGCCGCAGAGGCAGAGCAGGACGAAGTTGAGCATTCGCCGCCGACGGTCGACCGGGCTCAGGACGAGCGGAAGCAGGGCGGCGAGCCCGAAGCCGGGCAGGAAGGCGATCGTCATGCTGCGGGCGAGCACCATCAGGCCGAGCAGCAGGCCGCAGCCGACCGCCCAGTCGCGGCGGCTGAGCCCTTCCGACTTCAGGAGCGCCCAGAGGGCGGAGGTCAGCATCGCCGCCGCGGGCACCGAAAAATGGAAGATCCGGCTGTAGTCGGTGACCATCGGCGCGGTCCCGACCGCGAGCGCCGCGAGCACCGCCCACCACGGCTCGACCATCCGCCGCGCGACACCGTACGTGGCGAGCACGAGCAAGCCGAAGAACGCGGGCTCGACCAGCAGGCTTGCGTCGACCCCGTCGCCGAAGACGACGTTGAAGGGGACTGCGCTGAGCGGCACCAGCGGCGCCTGCACGCCCTGGTCGATCACGGTCGAGATCAGCGAGAAGAGGCCGTCGCTGCGAAGCGCCTCCGTGTTCTGCAGCGCGATCGCGATGTATCCGGACTCGTCCCACTCGGTGACGAAACCGAAGCGGAAGCGATGCAGCCACCAGACGTCGAGCGCAACCAGCGCCACGATCGCCGCGCCCAGCACGATGGCAGGCGCCGCTTTGGCGGGATCGATGCGCGTTTTCCGGGGCGGCAAGCGCCCCGATGCTATGCCGCGACGGCGGCCGGAACCCGCTCGGACATCACGGCGGTCGCTCCGTCGGCGGGCCGCACGGTGATGTTGCGTCGCCGCGCGACCTCGGCCCTCGCCGCCGGCTGCAGCACGAACGTGCGCAGGGCCTCGTGCAGGACGATCTTCATCTCGAGCATCGCGAAGCTCGCGCCGAGGCAGCGGCGCCGGCCGCCGCCGAAGGGGATCCAGGTGTATGTGCCCGGCGGCTCCTCGAGGAAGCGCTCGGGTCGGAAGGCGAAGGGCTCGGGGTAGATCTCCGGGTCGTGGTGGATCAGGTAGCCGTTGGCGACGAGGGAGCAGCCCGTCGGATAGCTCCAGCCCCCGACCTCGATCGGCTTGACCACGAGTCGCGGCGCCGCGTTTGGCAGCACCGGCCTGGTGCGCAGGGTCTCCTGGATCGTCGCGGTCAGGTAGACGTCGTCCCCGCCGTCGACCTCCTCGACCAGCCTGTCGAGAACGCGCGGCTCGCGGCCGAGGCGCTCGAACGCCCAGGCCAGGGTCGTCGCCGTCGTCTCGTGGCCGGCGACGAGCAGGGTCAGCAGCTCGTCGCGGATCTCCTGCTCGCTCATCGGATAACCGGACTCGCGCTTCGCTCCCTCGCGTTCGTCATCCCCGGCTATCTCGCTCGCTCGCTCCGCGCTCCCGCCGTCCTCGTGCCGCGCCTCGAGCAGCATCTCGAGCACGTCGTTGCGCTCGCTCGCCTCGCCTTCGGCGCGCCGCTCGGCGATCAGTCCGAAGAGCAGCTCGTCGACCTCTTCCTGATTGCGGACGAACTCGGCGAAGGGGCCGATCCGTTCGGCGAGTTTCGCCGCGAGGCTGTCCTTCGGCGGCGGCATCAGGCTGATCGGCCGGTCGCCGAAGGCGAGCATCGTCTGCAGCCGCTCGCGCAGCGCCTCGAAGCGCGCGCCTGGTTCGAGGCCGAAGACCGCGCGCAGCACGATCTTCAGCGTCAGGTCCTGCATTCGCGGGTGCAGCTCGACCGGCACGTCGCGCGGCAGCGCCGCGAGCTCCTCCGCGGCGACCTCCTCCATCAGCCCCGCCAACCGCTCCATGCGCTCGCCGTGGAAGGCCGGCAGCATCAGCTTGCGCTGCTCCATATGGGCGCCTTCGTCGAGCAGGATCACCGAGTTGGCGCCGACTATCGGTTCAAGTATCCGCGCGCCCTCGCCCGGCCGCAGCACGTCGGGCGGCGCGGTGAAGATCTCCTTCACCTCGGCCGGGTCGGTCAGCATTACGAAGGGCGGCGCGGCGGGCAGCTTGATCGTGAAGCGCTTGCCGTAGCGCTCGCGGCATTGGCGCAGGAAGGCGAAGGGGCGCGTCCAGAAGCCGACGGCCTGGAGCGCCGAGGGGTAGGAGGGACCGGGAGGCAGGCCTGCTGGTCTCATGCGCGCCCGCGAGTATCTCAGGGCCGCCGACCGCTGAGAAGTGCAACCCGTCACACGACTCAGGGGAAGAGGATAGGCTTTCGGCATGCCGGTCAAGCTCCACCGCTGCTCCACGATGTGGGTGAAGATCGACGCCCACCCCTGCTGGAAAGTCCAGAAGGCCCTCGACGAGCAGGGGATCGAGTACGAGGTAGTGAAGGGCCCGCTGCGGGGAGGCAAGCGCGACGAGCTCGAGCGGCTCTCCGGACAGCGCAAGTATCCGGTGATCGAGTTCGAGGACGGAAGCGTCTACCGCGAGGAATCGAAGGACATGGCGGCGCGGATTCGGGCCGGCGAGCTCTTCGAGGCGCAAGGCGCCCCGAAGAACTCGTGACCGAGACTTATTTGATGAATTCCCGAACCTGCGTGTAGACGGTTTCGTCCGTGGTCAGCGCGGTGTGCGAGATGCACGCGGTTTCGGTGTTGGTCGCACCGGAAAGCGGAACGCTCGAATCCGGGTTGATGATTTCGTCGCAGGGCGACCACCAGGTGCCGTAGTTGACGGTGCCGGGCGTCTCGTCGCCTTCGTTCAGTTCTTTGAGGAAGGTCGAGCCGATCCTCATCTCCACGCAGGAGGTGCTGAAGCAGAAGTTCGCCGTTTCGGTACCGTGGTTCGGCCCGCCGAGTGATACCCAATCGTCGACCTTCGATTCTCCGCCGAGGAACTTGACGTACCAGCGGCTGTTGAGGCTGCCCATCGAGTGGGCGATGATGTCGACCTTCGAGGCTTTGGTCGTTTTCAGCAGTTTTTCGACTTCCGCCTTGACCAGTTCGGCGTCGACCTTGTTCGACTGCGAGGTGTTGTAGCTGTAGGCGCTCAAGAACGATTTCGAGTAGCCGTCTTTTTCGAACCGCGAGATCATCGTTTTCCAGAGCGACGAGCTCTCCAGGTAACCGTGGACGAACAGGATCGGGTCCTGCCCAAAGGCGGCGCCCGGCGCCATCGCCGATCCAGCCAGGCAGATCGCCGCTGTCGCGACGAAGCCGGCGATTCTCTTCTTCCTTCTCATTCCCTCTCTCCTTTCTCCATGAACGCAGAGGAGAAGGTCCGCGCACCCCCGCCCTTCCCTGCATGAACAGCGCGAAATTATTAATCAAATTAGACAGATCGACAAGCTGAGCGACCGCTTGTGTGCCGATGCGTCAGACTCGGGGTGCGTGGCGCGGCTTCGCTTCCAGATCTCGATCTCGCTCGACGGCTTCGTGGCCGGGCCGAATCCCAGCGAGGAGCAGCCGCTCGGCGAAGGGGGAGAGGAGCTTCACGAGTGGGTGATCAAGCTCGCCGCCTGGCGCCGCCCTCACGGCCGTGAGGGCGGGGAGGTCAACGCCAGCACACCGGTCGTCGAGGAGGCGCTTGACAACGTCGGCGCGACGATCATGGGCCGCAACATGTTCGGCGGCGGACCGGGGCCTTGGGGGGAGGACCCATGGCGGGGATGGTGGGGCGCCGAACCCCCCTTCCACCATCCGGTCTTCGTCCTCACTCACCACGCGCGCGAGCCGCTTGAGATGGAGGGCGGGACCACGTTCACCTTCGTCAGCGACGGCATCGAGTCGGCGCTCGAGCAGGCGACGATCGCCGCCGGAGGCAGGGACGTCTCGCTCGGCGGTGGCGCCGACGTCGCCCAGCAGTACCTGGCCGCCGGGCTCCTCGACGAGCTGCAGCTGAACGTCGTACCGATCCTGCTCGGGGCCGGCACGCCTCTCTTCGACGAGCGCACCGCCGCCACGGCGCCGACCCTCGAGCCGGTGAACGTGGTCGACGCGCCGGGCGTCACCCATCTGCGCTACCGCGTCGGTCGCTAGCGAGGCGGGCTTAGACCTCGAGCCAGGTGCCCTTCGGCCCGAGGTTGCGGATCGGCGTGCCTTCGGCCTCGCTCTCGCAGCCCCACGACTCGTGGATGTGGCCGCAGACGACGAGCCGGGGCCTCTTGACCTCGATCGCGTTCAGCAGGGCATAGCTGCCGAAGCTGTCGCCGGCGCCGTTGTGGTCGCAGTGCCCGTATGGCGGCGAGTGCAGCACGAGGACCGCGTTCTCCGGGCAGAGGGTCAACATCACCGAGGCCTTTTCGTCGTCAAGGTCAAAGCTCCAGTCCCAGGGCGTTACCGGGATGCCGGCGCCGAGGCCGAAGAAGTCGACGCCGGCGATCTTGGTGCCGCCGCCGTGCAGGACGGTGGCCGCTCCCCAGCCGGCCGTCGCCGCGCGCAGCGCATCGTCGGTCTCGTTGTTGCCGGGCACCAGCACGGTCGGCGTCTTGATCGACGAGAGCGCCTCGATCGTCTCCTCCAGCCCCTCGTGCACCGAAGCGAAGTCGCCGGCGCCGATCACGGCGTCGGCCTCCGTCGACATCTCGACCAGGCGGGCGGCCTGGCGCAGGTCGCGGTGCAGGTCGCTGAAGGCGAGCAGTTTCACGCGCCCAACCTAGCGTTTCGGCCGCCCAGGCCGACAGCCGACCGCCGCCGGGACGGTTCGATAATCTCGCGCGCCCATGCCCGATGTCTTCTGGATCGGCGTAGCGCTCGCCGGAGCGATCTTCCTGATTGGGACCTTCGCCGGTTTCCGCTCGCAGACGACCAGCCTCGCCGCCGGGGCGGCGGTGGGCGCCTATCTGGGCATCATGTTCGCCTTCCCGCTGCTCGCCATCGGCCTCGCCAACAGCTAGCTCGCCGCGAGCGTAGGACGCAGCCCAGCGGGTAGTCGCGAGCGAGAACGCTCACGACGGCAAAGGAAGCCATCATGGCTCAGATGACCATTCCCAGCATCGCCCTTCACGACGGCGTCGAGATCCCGCAGCTCGGCTTCGGCGTCTTCCAGGTGCCGCCCGAGAAGACGCAGGGCGTCGTCGAGCTCGCCCTCGACGCGGGCTACCGCCACGTAGACACAGCCGCCGCCTATCGCAACGAGAAAGGCGTTGGCGAGGCGCTGGCCGCGTCGGGACTGCCGCGCGAGGACGTCTTCGTCACGACCAAGCTCTGGAACTCGCAGCAGGGCTATGAGTCCACCTTGGCGGCGTTCGAGGCCAGCCTTGGACGCCTCGGCTTCGACTTCGTCGATCTCTACCTGATCCACTGGCCGATGCCGACCGAGGACCGCTTCGTCGACACCTGGCGCGCCTTCGAGCGCATTCACGAGGAAGGGCGGGCGCGCACCATCGGCGTCTCCAACTTCCGCCCGCCGGACCTCGAACGCCTAGAGGCCGAGACCGAGACGCGGCCGACGATCAACCAGGTCGAGCTGCATCCGCGCCTGCAGCAGGCCGAGCTGCGCGCCTGGCACGCGGAGCACGGGATCGCGACCGAGGCTTGGAGCCCGCTTGCTCAGGGCGACCTGCTTGACGAGGGGACGATCGTGCGGATAGCCGAGGCCCACGGCAAGACCCCTGCCCAGACGATCCTGCGCTGGCACCTGCAGCTCGGTAACGTCGTCATCCCCAAGTCGGTGACGCCCGAGCGGATCCGCGAGAACATCGAGATCTTCGACTTTGAGCTTTCCGACGAGGACATGGATGCGATCGGGCGGCTCGACAGCGGCGGGCGGATCGGCCCGAACCCCGACCGCTTCGTCGCGCCGTAGCCCTCTTCGGCGCGCCAACTTCGTCGCAGCCACGGCTTTTCTCGTCGGCGGCTCGCTCTTCGCGATCGGCGCCGCCCTCGCGCAGGCGGGCTTCGACCAGACCACCTGCGCGACGGTCTACCTGGTCGGCGGCGTCTTCTTCAGCACCGGCGGCTATACGTCGGTGCTGCAGGTGGTCAACGAGCCGCGGCCGGGCTCGGCGGGCGGACCTGCCCGCTGGCGCTGGTGGGGACGACAGCCGCGTCGCCTGCAGTGGCTGAGTGCCATGGTGCTCTTCGTCGGCACGCTGGTCTTCGCGATCAACATCGTCGACTCGTTCGTCGAGGAACTGAGCCCGGCAGCCGAGAACCGGCTGGTCTGGTCGCCGGACATGATCGGCTGCGCGCTCTTCCTCATCTCCGGGCACCTGGCACTGGTCGGGATCGGAGGCTGGCGCTTCTGGCGACAGCGCGATCTCGGCTGGTGGATCATCGCCGTCAACCAGGTCGGCTCGGTCCTCTTCATGGTCTCGGCGGTGGCGACCTTCGTCCGGCCCTCGACCGGGGATCCGGTCTCGACGGGCATCGCCAACTGGGGGACGCTGACCGGGGCTCTCTGTTTCGCGGTTGCAGGCCTGATGCAGGAGTTCGAGCACCCGCACGGGCCGCGCCGCCGGCGCGCTCAGGCCTCGGCGGCCTGAGGCCGGCGCACGCGCTGGCGCCCCTCGCCGTAGAGGCGCGTCTCGTAGGCGATCAGCGCCCACGCCAGGCCGTTGACGATCGCGAGCGCTACCAGCGCCGGCACCTCGG
>Ga0068867_100000974_pt1 | contig 19555 bp, 16 predicted proteins | sample KBSMisM32_FD_65649 | JGI IMG/M metagenome (GOLD analysis project Ga0068867, IMG submission 65649) | Miscanthus rhizosphere microbial communities from Kellogg Biological Station, Michigan, USA - KBS Miscanthus M3-2 | ecosystem: Host-associated > Plants > Roots > Rhizosphere > Soil ...
TTCTCGCGCCAGCCCTTCTTCTTGGCCAGGATCTCCTCGGGTGTGCGCAGGAGGTCGGCGACGGCGCCGCGAAGTCCACCGGGCTGCGAGATCGCCTCGAAGGGCAGGCGGCTGCTGACGCCTCCGTCGCGGCTCATGCGAAGAAAGGCGCCTCCGTCCGAGTACGGCGGCAGCGTGAGCCCGAACTCCAGCGCCGCCGCGGCGCTGCCCTGCCACAGCGCCGGCGCTTCCGGGTGGAGCGCCGCCGGGAGCATCATCAGCAGCGTGTGACCCAGTAGACCCTCGTCGTGAAGGAAGCGCAGCTCCCACTGCATGCCCGGCGTGTTGCCGGGCACGAGCACGATGAGTTCGCGCTCGCGAAGCTCCGCCTGCACCGGAATCCGCCAGTCGGCGCGGCCCGACACCGCCGAACCCATGTTGGCCGCTCCGGGGTGCAGTCCACCGCCCATGTAGAAGAGCGACACCTCGGGCCCCAGCGCTCGACCGAGCGCCACCTCCAGGCTGAGCCCGCCGACCACGAGCTTCCGCGTGAGGCTCAGCGGCCTCAGGAAGATGCCCAGCGCGCGCGTGTCGTCGGACTCGTCGACGCGAGCGCCAGCGAACTGCAGCGCATCCAGCGCGCGCATGCAGAGAAACACATGTCGGAGGAGCTGCTCCCACCGATCGGTGCCGACCGCGGTCTGGCCGCCCGGCTCGGTGAGCCACCTGAAGGCCTGGCCGTAGTGCTCCGCGGCGTGATCGCGTTCGGCGTCGCCGCCGGCGAGGCGGAAGGTGTCCGCCCTGGCCACCGCAGTTTCGATGCGACCCTTCATCGCGCCGGCGGCTTCACAAATCTGGTCCGTCCGGTCGAAGTGCGCCATCGCCAGACGCACTTCCTCGGCGGCGGCCGCCGGCGTGTCGTGCAGCCGCTCCGCCATCCCGCGGTGCAGCACGCCCGCCTGGAAATGGACGTCGGCGCTGCGCGGCAATCCGGGTTCGTCATCGAGCGCCAGGACTTGCTCGTAGGCCAGAATCGCCCGCCGAAGATCGTCCGGCTGATCGCGGCGCGAGTATGCCTGCCCCAGCCAGAGCTCCGCCAGGCGGAGGAGATCGCGATGCCGGTAGTAGTCGATGGAGCCCATCACGTCGCGGAGTGCGTCGATGGCACGCGTGGCCGCGTCGTCGTCGCCGTCGAACGCGCGCCGTTTCTCCACCCAGCCCTCGGCCAGGTGCAGGTTCAAGGCAAAGCGCGACAGCGGAGCGTGGACGAGAAAGGGTTTGAGTGTGGCGAGGACCCGGGCGGCGCGTTCGTGATCGTCGTGTTCCTGCGCCTCATCGAGCTCGCGCAGCGCGGGATCCACGGTGGGGCGGTGCTCGGCGCTTCTCGACGGATCGACGATCTCCGGAACCGGATCCTCGAACCGCTCCTCGATGGCGGTGCCCAGCCAGGTGACGAGGTCGCGCGTGTCTTCCGCGGAGCACGGGGGACGCGTGCGGCACGCGATGCCAACCAGCAGCTCGTCGTCGAGGCGCAGGCGCATCACCACCGTGCAGTCCGGGTACGCGTGGTTGCCGAGCGTACGGCAGGCGAAGATCCAATTGCCCGCGACCTCCACTTTGGCGTCGATCACGATCTCGCCGTCGTCGAGCAGGGGAATCAGCGCCGTCGCCATCGCGTCGGTGACGTCCGGGGCGCCAGTGCGTGTTCGCTTGCTGATGACCGACCTGACCGCGACTCCCCACGTGGTAGCGAGCGCGTCGGGCGGCAGCCAGTCGATGGTCAGGGCATCCGCGGTATTTGCCGCGTCGACCAGACGCCATGTTTCGTTTGATGGCGGGGCGAAGTAGCCCATGCGGTTACGCCCAGTGCCGGGCGCCCGAACACTAACATGCCGCAGTTGGATGAGCTTCGGACCTCACGTCGAAACCTGAAGCCCGAAGCCCTGTTTGTAGGGGAGCCGGTACAGCGACTGGTCGTGGTCGTCGCTCAACACGAAGAGCCGGTAGTCCAGTCGCAGTTTGAGCGGGCCCGACAGCGCCATTTTGATGCCGCCTCCGACATTCGCAGCGAGCCCGCTGTCAGTTCGAATCCGATGAGAGAGTTGGTCTCGCGCCAGAACAAGCCGATCGATCCGCCGATGATGGGCCGGGCGCCGCCCGCCGCGATCGAGCCCGCAAACAGCGTCGCGTCGGCGCTGGCTGGCCTCGCCGCTAGCAGTAACGCGAGCGTCAGGATGGAAAAGGTGCCAGCTCGCTTGAGCCCTGAGCCGTGAGCCATGAGGCGGCCAGGCTCAGTTGATCTTGACCAGTTCGATGTCGAACACCAGCATGCCGCGGGGCGACCCGGACTGACCCTTGTACGCAAGGTCCTGCGGGATCCAGAACCGCGTGCGTTCGCCTTCGACCATCAGCTGCACGCCTTCGGTCCAGCCTTTGATCACCTCGTCGAGCCGCATCGGTACCGCGGCGCCGCGCGGTATCGAACTGTCGAACATCTTGCCGTCGGTGGTCCAGCCCGTGTAGTGGACCATCACTTCGCGAAGACCATCGGGATGACGGAACCCGGTGCCCTTGCGGAGCACCTTGTAGGCGAGCCCCGACGGGGTTCGACTGGCGTCCTTCGGAATCTCCGCGACGTCCGGCGGCGGAATCGTCGGTGACGGTCGCGTCTCGACGAGCTCGATGTCGAACACCACCGTGCCGAGCGGCTTGCCGGCCTGCCCCTTGTAGGCGAGCTCCTGCGGCACCCAGCAGCGGCGCTTCTCGCCGATGACCATCAGCTGGACACACTCTCTCCAGCCGGCCATCACGCGGTTCAGCGGAAAGGTGGAGGGGTTGCCCCTGGCGGCGGTGCTGTCGAACATCCGGCCGTCGCTGGCGGCCCAACCGGTGTAGTTCACGGTGACGATGTCGGTGGCCGCGGGTTTCTCGGTGCTCTTTCCCGGGGTCACGACTTTCGAGATCAAGCCGGTCGAGCTCTTGGTGGCGTCAGCCGGCGGGGCCGTGAGGTCGGCCGGCGGCGTCAGCTCGCTCACCTGCGCCGTGGCGGGACCGGACCAGAACGCGGCGGCAAGGGCAAGGGCGACGGCGGCGGGGATCGAGGTGCGCATGCTTACCCCTATTTTAGTGCCCGCGGGCGCCCTCTAGCTTTCGAGCAGCAGGTGGCCGGGATCTTCGATGAATTCCTTGATTTTCACCAGGAACTGCACGGCTTCGCGGCCGTCCACGATGCGGTGGTCGTAGGACAACGCCACGTACATCATCGGGCGGATCACGACCTGCCCGTTCACGGGCACGGCGCGCTCCTGGATCTTGTGCAGGCCGAGGATGGCGACCTGCGGCGGGTTCAGGATGGGAGTGCTGAGCAGCGAGCCGAACACGCCGCCGTTCGTGATCGTGAAGGTGCCGCCCGCCAGGTCCTCGAGCGTCAGCGTGCCATCGGACGCCTTCTGCGCGTAGGCGCGGATCGCCTTCTCGATTTCGGCGAACGCCATCTTGTCGGCGTCGCGCAGCACCGGCACCACCAGCCCGCCTTCGGCGCCTACGGCCATGCCGATGTCGTGGTACGGCTTGTAGACGATCTCGTTGCCCTGGATCTCGGCGTTGAGCTGCGGAAACGCCTTGAGCGCCGCAATGCTCGCCTTGACGAAGAACGAGGCGATGCCGAGGTTCATCCCGTAGCGCTTCTTGAACGATTCCTTCTGCCGCTCGCGCAGCCCCATCACCGCCGTCATGTCCACCTCGTTGAAGGTGGTGAGCATGGCCGCGTTGTGCTGCGCTTCGACCAGCCGCCGCGCGATCGTCTCGCGGCGCTTGGTCATGCGCACGCGCGTCTCGCCACGGTCCGCCTTCGCCAAGGCTACGGCGGACAAGTTGCCGGCGGGCGCTGGCGCGGAGGGCTTGGCGGCGGGCGCTGGCGACGGTGCCGGCGCGGGCTTGGACGCGGGCTTGGCCGCCGGCGGCGCGATCGCGGCCTGCACGTCCTGCTTCATCACGCGGCCGGCGCTGCCCGAGCCCTGCACGCTCTCGAGCTTCACGTCGTGGTCTTTCGCCACGCGGCGGGCAGTGGGCGTGGCGCGGAGATCGTCGCCGGCCGCGCCGTTGGGCGCGCCGTTGGTCACCGGGGCCGCCGCAGCCTTGGCCGCGGGCTTCGGCTCGGCCGGTGACGCAGGCGCCGCCGCGGCCGCGCCGCTTTCATCCACCACGGCGAGCAGCTCGCCGATCTTGACGTCGTCGCCCTCCTGGCGCGCGATGCTGGCGATGACGCCGCTCTTCTCCGCGCTCACCTCGAGGTCGATCTTCTCCGTTTCGAGCTCGACGACGGCCTCGCCAACTTCCACGCGGTCGCCGGGCTTCTTCAGCCACTTGGCGATGCGCGCCTCGACCACCGATTCACCGAGCTCTGGAACGACGATGTTGGACATGACCCTACTTCTTGGCGGTTGCCGTGGCGAGGCTGCGCATTGGCTTGGACCACACCACCGACGGCGACAGCATGTCGGTCTTGAGATCGAAGGCGAGCTCGATGAGCATCTTCTGGTTGACCTGGTGCCACGCCGAGGATCCCTCCGACGGGCTCGAATTGCGGGCGCGGCCGATGTAGCGCAGGCCGCAGCGGTCGCCGATCAGCTCCTCGAGCCGCGGCCACATGAACTCCCACGCCCCCATGTTCGAGGGCTCTTCCTGCACCCACGCCACCTCGGTGAGCGAGGGGTAGCGATCGAGCACCTCGCGCAGGGCGACGTTCGGGAACGGATAGAGCTGCTCCGTCCGGCAGATGGCCACGTCCTTGGCGCTCGCGCGCCGTTCGTGGCCGATCAGGTCGACGTAGACCTTGCCGCTGCACAGCACGAGGCGCCGCACGCTCTTGGCGCGGGGGAGTGCGTCGGCATCGTCGAGCACCGAATGGAAGTGGCCTTCGGTGAGCTCCTGCGGCGTCGAGCTCACCGCGGGATGGCGCAGCAGGCTCTTCGGCGTCAGGACGACGAGCGGCAGCGGATCGCTCTCGAGCAGCGCCGCCTGCCGGCGCAGCACGTGGAAGTACTGCGCGGCGGTGGTGCAGTTGACCAGCCGCAGGTTGATGTCGGCGGCCGCTTGCAGGAAGCGCTCGGGGCGCGCGCTCGAGTGCTCGGGCCCCTGCCCTTCGTAGCCGTGCGGCAGCAGGAACACCAGCGACGGCTTCAACCCCCACTTCGACCGCCCCGAGGTGACGAACTGGTCGAGGATGATCTGCGCGCCGTTGATGAAGTCGCCGTACTGCGCTTCCCAGATCACCAGGTGCTGCGGCTCCTGCATGTTGTAGCCGAACTCGAAGCCGATGGTGGCCGCCTCGGTGAGCGGGCTGTTGTGGATCTCGAACGAGCCGCGCGCCTGCGGCAGCTGCTGCAGCGGCACGTGCTCCACGCCCGTTTCGGCGTCGTGCAGCACCGCGTGGCGATGGCTGAACGTGCCGCGCTGGACGTCTTCGCCCGTCAGCCGGATCGGCGTGCCCTCGGCCAGGATGCTGGCAAAGGCCAGCTCCTCGGCGCCGCCCCAGTCCACCGTGCGTTCGCCGGGACTGGTGAGCATCGCGCGCTTCCGCTCGCGGATGCGCTCGAGCTTCTTGTGGACGTGGAAGCCGGCCGGCGTCGACAGCAGCGATTCGTTGAGGTCGCGCAGCAGCTCGATCGGGACGCCGGTCTGCGTCTTGGCCGCCAGGCCCGGGGCCGCCGGCGTCGGAATCGGCGCCACGAAATCTTCTTCGGGCTTGAGCGCGGCAAACGTCTGCTCGAGCACCGTGAAGTGCTTCTTCACCAGGCCGTCCGCCACCTCCTGCGACACCGTCCCGTGCTTGGCCAGCGACGCGGAGAAGAGCTCGCGCACGCTGGGGTGCGCGTTGATTCGCTTGTACATCACCGGCTGGGTGAACGCCGGCTCGTCGCCTTCGTTGTGGCCGTGACGGCGGTAGCCCACGAGGTCGATGAGGAAGTCCTTGTGGAACGCCGCTCGGTACTCCCACGCCATCCGCGCCGCCTCGAGGCAGGCGGCTGGATCGTCGGCGTTGACGTGGATGATCGGAATCTTGAAGCCGCGGGCCAGGCCGCTGGCGTAGCTGGTGCTGAAGGACTCGCCCGGCGTGGCGGTGAATCCGAGCTGGTTGTTGGCGATGATGTGAATCGTGCCGTCGGTGTGGTAGCCGTCGAGCCGCGACAGGTTGAGCGTCTCGGCCACGATGCCCTGACCCGGGAACGCCGAGTCGCCGTGGATCAGCACCGGCAAGGTCATCGCGCCGTCGAAGATCGGCGCGCCCGCGCGGTCGGCCAGCGTGCCCGCGGCGCGGGCCATGCCCGCCACGACGGGGTTCACCGCCTCGAGGTGGCTCGGATTGGGCGCCATCGACACCCACATGTGGCCGCCGGCCGGCGATTCGGTGGTGCCGCCGGCGTGGTACTTCACGTCGCCCATGAAGCCGAGATCCATCCGCAGCATCTGCACCGCGATCGGATCCTTGAACTCGGCGAGGATCTGCGCGTACGGCTTCTGCAGGATGTGCGCGAGCACGTTCAGCCGCCCGCGGTGGGCCATGCCCAGCATCATGTGGCGCGTGCCGGTGCCCGCCGCTCCCGCCATGATCTCGTCGAGGATCGGCAGCAGCATGTCGAGCCCTTCGATCGAGAACCGCGTCTTCCCGGTGAAGGTGCGCTGCAGGAAGCGTTCGAACACTTCCACCTGCGTCAGGCGGTCGAGAAGCGCTTCGGCGCTCACGGGATCGAGTGCCGGGAGGTAGCGGCCCGACTCCGCGGCTTCCCGCATCCATCCACGCTCGGCGGGCACGAACAGGTGCGCGATGTCGAAGCCGGTCGTGGAGCAGTAGACGCGGCGCAGCTTCTCGATTGCTTCGTAGGCGTTCGACGAGTGGTCGGCGGGCGGACCGCCGACGAGCGACGCCGGCAGCCGCTTCAGATCGTCGTCGGTGATGCCGTGCGTTTTCGGGTTGAGCGTCGAATCGCCGATCTGGGCCGAGCCGAGCGGATCGAGCTGTGCCGCCAGATGGCCGAAACGGCGGATCGACTCCGCCAGATTGACCGCGCCCACGATGGCGCGCATGTCGCCGGTGGCGCCGGTTGCCGCCGGGGGCGCCCCGTCCTGACGGACGGCATCGGCCGGCACCCACGACTCGAAGACCGCGCGCGTCGCGGCATCCACCGACTGCGGGTCCTGCCGGTATTTTTCGTACAGCTCGAGGACGTAGCCGGCGTTGACGCCCGAGATCCGCTCCAATGTCATCCTGGGATTTCCTGTAACTTCCTATCGTAGCGCAGTGAAAGAAGCCTGATGATCAAGCTTATCGGCATCGACGTCGACGGCACATTGCTCGATTCGGGGGGGCGTTTTCCGCAGGCCAACCGCGACGCCATTCACGCCGCGGTCGAGGCCGGCGTGCACGTGGCGCTGGTCACCGGAAGGAGTTATCCCTTCGCCCGCCCGGTGGCCGACGGGCTCCCTGCGAACCTGACGCTCATCGTCAGCAACGGCGCCGTCGAGCGGGGCATGGACGGGTCTACGCGGGCCCGCCGGCTGCTCGACAAAAATGTCGCGCGGACCGTGCTCGACGCCAACGCCGGCCATCGCGCCGCCACCGCGCTCGTCTTCGACCGCGACGTGCACGGGCAGATCGTGTTCGAGACGATGGACTGGTCGCACCCTGGACGCAAGGGCTACTGGGCGCGCAACAAGTCGTACATCGCGCGCAGCGTGCCGCTCGAAGACGCGCTCACCGAGGACCCCATTCAGGTGATGTTCAACGGCGGCTACGCGGACATGCGCGTGCTCGCCGACGAGATCCGCGCGCAGGCGCACGACGTGAACGTGTCGCTGACCGAGTACGTGCATCGCGACTTCTCGCTCGTCGACGTCACCAGCCCCGTCGCCACCAAGGGTCACGCGCTCGAGAGCTGCGCCCGCTCGCTGGGGCTGGCGCGCGAGCAGGTGATGGCCATCGGCGACAACTTCAACGATCTCGAGATGCTCGAGTTCGCCGGCACGCCGGTGGTGATGGCAAACGCGGTGGAACCGCTGAAAACGCGTGGATTTCATGAAACCGGCGGGCAGGACGAAGCCGGCGTCGCGCAGGCGATTACTCGGTTCGCTCTTCGTCGGGGCCGTACGTAGGGTCCACCTTTGGGTGGACCGTTCACGGGCCGCCTGAAGGCGGCCCCTACGTACGCGAGTACGTCGCGGTGACGACCGTCTTGATTCCGCCGCGTACCGTGAAGTCGCCGACGACGGTCATGCGGCGCGGCCCGCACGCCGCCACCAGGTCGTCGAGGATCTGATTGGTGACCGCCTCGTAGAAGATGCCTTTGTCGCGGAAGCCGATCATGTAGTACTTCAACGACTTCAGCTCGATGCAGCGATCGGCCGGCGTGTAGGTGATGCGGATTTCGCCGAAGTCGGGCAAGCCCGTCTTGGGGCACACCGACGTGAACTCGGGGCAGCTGATCGCGATCTCGAACTCTCGATCCGGGCGCGGACTCGGAAAGGTTTCAAGCGTGGCCGTGCTTGACATGTGCTGGAAATTTTAGCATTTTGGCGCGAATTCCACGGATTCCCGCGCTCGGTTCGTTGACACGTGATCGGGTGCACGATAGCATTGGGGCCGATTTTGTTAGGTTTTCCGCGGCAGTGCGACGCGCGCTTCACTGCAACGGGGTAGACGGTAGCGCGCATCGATTGGGGGGACGCAATGGCAGAGGCCCGACGCATGGGCAAGTCCGAGCTGTTCTCGCACTTTGCCGATCGCTTCGAAGTGAAGCGGACGCAGGCGCGTGAGTATTTCGACGAGCTGACGGCGCTCGCGGAAAAAGAGCTGAAACGGTCCGGCGAGTTCGTGCTGCCGGGCATGGTGAAGCTCGTGGTCCAGAAGCGCAAGGCGCGGATGGGTCGCAACCCGGCTACCGGCGAGGCCATCAAGATCCCGGCCAAGACGGTGGTCAAGGCGCGCATCGCCAAGCAGTTGAAGGACACCGTCCTTCCGAAGAAGTAACCTCGAAAGGACGCGTCAGGAACGCGTCACCAGTTCAACGCGGACGGCGGCGATCAGCCGTCACGGTACCCCCCTTTGACCCGGCGCCGACTTTCGCGCCGGGTTTCTTCTTGTACGGATCGCCGCTCGAGCCCTCGGGCGTGCCGTTGCCGCGGATGAAGCGCTTGATCTCCTGCACCTCGAGCTTCGTCATCTTGAACTTGAGGGTGCTGAGCGGCATGCCGAGCGCCTTGGCGGTGGCGGTCGTATTCCACCCGTTGGTTTCGAGCGCGCGAATCAGATAGTTGCGGGCGAAGGCGTCGACCGCGGCGTCGAACACGTTGCCGCCCGTCGCCGGCGCCTGCCCGGCGCCCGGGTTGACGAGGAAGTCGTAGGGCAGATCCTCGTCGGTGATCCAGTCCTTCTCCGTCACCGCGACCAGGCGCTCGATCAGGTTCTCGAGCTCCCGGATGTTGCCCGGCCACCAGTGGGCGGAGAGGATCTTGAGCGTCGATTCGGCAATGCCCTGGACGTTGCGCCGGAACTTCACGTTGTAGCGCCGCAGGAAGAAGTTGGCGAGCTCGGGAATGTCTTCGACGCGGTCCCGCAGCGCCGGCATCCGGATCGGGATGATGTTCAGGCGGAAGTAGAGGTCCTCGCGGAAGCGCCCCTCGCGCACCGCCTTGTCCAGGTCGACGTTGGTGGCCGCGATCAGCCGGAAGCTGGTCTTGATCGGGTGCGTGCCGCCGACGCGTTCGATCTCGCCTTCCTGGACGGCGCGCAGCAGGCTTGCCTGCAGATCCATCCGCAGATCGCCGACTTCGTCGAGAAACAGGGTGCCGCCGGAGGCGAGCTCGAACTTGCCGATCTGCTGGCGGATGGCGCCGGTGAAGGCGCCCTTCTCGTGGCCGAAGAGAATGCTCTCGATCAGGTTCTCGGGGATCGCCGCCAGATTGACGGCGACGAACGGCGCGCCGGGATCGCCGGCTTGCCGGTGGATCAGCCGCGCCAGCAGCTCCTTCCCGGTGCCGCTCTCGCCCAGGACCAGGACGTTGGCCGGCCGCTTGGCGATCTTCTGCACCAGATCGACGATTTCGCGCGTGACGCGGCTCGATCCCACCACGAACTCGCGATCGCCCTGTTCGGAGAGCTCGGCGCTCAGCCGCAGGAAGCTGCGGTTCTGATCCTGACGCTCGCACGCGCTGGCGACCAGGGTCCGCACGGCGTCGTCGCCGGCGTTCTTCGCCATGTAGTGGTAGGCGCCGTGGCGCATCGCCTCGATCGCCACCGTCAGCTCCTCGACCGGCGAGGTGACGACGACGGCGATGTGCGGGTAGTTCTCCCGGATGATCTTCAGGACGTCGATGGCGCTGATGCCTGGCAGCGTGACGTCGAGGAGCATGACGTCCACGCCCTCGCGCTCGGCCATGTGGATGGCGCTCTCGCCGGTGGCCGTGCGCAGCACGCGGTAGTCGCGCCGCAGGGCGCCGCTCAGGGCGTCCCGGCTTGCCTCGTCGCTGTCCACGACGAGCACCGTTTTCCGGAGCTCGGCCATCGCGCCGAGTATATCGACGAATGAGCGCTATCGTGCGGCCGTTGGCACGGTCACGACGGTGGCCGCGAGCCGTTCGTACAGATCCCGCCGGAAACGACCGGCTCGCACGGCGGCCGCCAGGTCTTCCGACGTGGTGACAATCAGGCGCGCCGTCACCTGGTAAGGTTCGTCCTCGGCGCCCATCGGCGTGGCCTCCCGGTGATCGATCATGTGGAGGAGGTGTCGGTGCGCGGCCACGTCCAGCGCTTCGATGCGGCTGAGGAAAAGCGTGCCGCCATGAGCCCGCTCGAGACGACCCTGGCGTCGTCCAGGGAATGGCCCTAGCACGTGGCTCCGGAGCTCGGCCTCAGCCAGTATGGGTGGAAGCACCGCGGCGTTCATCGTCACAAATGGTCCGTCCGAGTGTGGACCGTATTGGTGAATACGGAGCGCGAACGCCTCGATCGCCCGGTCGTCGTCGCCCGCAAGCAGCACGTAATGGAGCCGATTGGCGATTGCCAACAGGGCCGAGTCCCGTGCGACAGTCGACGTCATGCTGCCCCGAGTATAGGGCCGGCAATCCTTGACACTATCGAATTGCCCCGACTAACGTCCAAGGGCGAGGACACTGCTTGGCGAACGCATACGATGTCGTGGTGATTGGCGCCGGAACCGGCGGCTACGTGGCCGCTATCCGCGCCGCGCAGCTCGGGAAGAAGGTGGCCGTCGTCGAGAAGCAGAAGGCGCTCGGCGGCACGTGTCTGATCTGGGGCTGCATCCCCACCAAGGCCTTGCTGGAGCACGCGCACGCGCTGAAGGTGATCCAGAGCGCCAAGGAGTGGGGCGTCACCATTCCGGCCGGCACCCCCAGCATCGACATGGGGCAGGTGCAGACCCGCAAGGACAAGATCGTCACCGGGCTCACCAAGGGCATCGAGTACCTGTTCAAGAAGAACAAGATCGACTGGATCAAGGGCACCGCGCGCCTGGCCGGCAAGGGCAAGGTGGTAGTGAGCGAGGGCGATGCGCAGGAGCTGCAGGCGGCCGAGATCATCGTCGCCACCGGGTCGTATGCGCGCAGCGTTCCAGGCATCGAGATCGACCGCACCCGCATCATCACCAGCGACGAGGCCATCCACCTGAAGGCGGTGCCCAAGTCGATCGTCATCATGGGCAGCGGCGCCGTGGGTGTGGAGTTCGCGTCCATCTATCGCCGCTTCGGCAGCGAGGTGTCGATCATCGAGCTGCTGCCGCGCCTGGTGCCGGTCGAGGACGAGGCCGTCTCCGCCGAGCTCGAGAAGTCGTTCAAGAAGCAGGGCATCACCGTGCTGACCGGCACCAAGGTGACCAAGGCCGCGGCCGGATCCAAGGGTGTGGACATCGAGGCGCAGACCCCGGACGGCGAGACGAAGAAGCTGTCTGCCGAGCTGCTGCTGGTGGCGACGGGCCGCGGCCCGGTCACGGCGGGCCTCGGCGCCGAAGAGGTGGGCCTGTCCATGGAGCGCGGTTACATCAAGGTGGACGAGCTGTATCGCACGTCGGTGCCGAACATCTCGGCCATCGGGGACGTGGTGACGCTCGGCAACGGCAGCGTGCACCCGCAGCTCGCGCACGTGTCGTCGGCCGAGGGCATCCTGGTGGCCGAGCGCATTGCCGGCCTCGAGGTGAAGCCGATCAACTTCGATCACGTGCCCGGCTGCACCTACTGCGACCCGGAGATCGGCAGCGTCGGCCTCACCGAGGCGGAAGCGAAGAAGCGCGGCTACGAGGTACGCGTGGGCTCGTTCCCCTTCGGCGTGCTCGGCCGTGCGAAGATGGCGGGCGAATCCGAGGGGTTCGTGAAGATCGTCGCCGATAAACGCTACGACGAAGTGCTGGGTGTCCACATGATCGGCCCGCGTTCCACCGAGCTCGTCGCCGAGGCCGTGCTGGCCCTGCGCCTCGAGTGCACCGTCGAGGAACTGATCCGGACGATCCACGCGCACCCGACCTTTGCCGAAGCTGTCGGTGAGGCTGCCCATGCGACACATGGGGCAGCCATACATCTGTAAGGAGTCGGCCCCAGAGCCTTCTGAGATGCCAACGCCCGTCACGATGCCCCAGATGGGGGAATCGATCGCGGAAGGGACGATCGTCCGCTGGATCAAGAAGGTCGGCGACGCGGTCGATCGCGACGAGCCGCTGTTCGAGATCTCCACCGACAAGGTGGACGCCGAGATCCCGTCGCCGGCCGCGGGCGTGCTGCTCCAGATCAAAGTGAACGAAGGCGAGACGGTGCCGGTGGACAGCGTGGTCGGGCTGATCGGCGCCGCCGGCGAGACCGTTGCCGACGGCGAGGCAGCCGCGGCTCCAGTGGCGGCTTTGCGCCCGAGCCCGCCGTCGGGTCCGGTCCCGATTCCGTACCCGATCACCAACGGCGGAGAGACCCGGCCGCGTGGCACGCTCGACGACCTGCGCCGCCGCAAATCGTCACCGGTGGTCCGGCGCATCGCGCACGACCACAACGTCAACATCGAGGCGCTCAGCGGGTCGGGCATCGGCGGACGGGTCACCAAGCGCGACATCCTCGGCTACCTCGATCGTCTCGAGACGCCGGCGATCGCGCGGCCCGGCACACCGGGGCCCAGGGTGCCGGCCTATCAGCCCGGCGAGAACGTCGAGGTGAAGCCGCTCTCGGTGATGCGCCGCAAGATCGCCGAGCACATGGTGCTCAGCCGGCGCACGTCGGCGCACGTGCACACGGTCTTCCACGTGGACTTCACCACCGTGGACGGCATCCGGCGCCAGAAGAAAGCCGAGTACGAGGCGGCCGGGGCGCGCCTCACCTACATGACGTTCATCGCTCGCGCGTGCTGCGAGTCGCTGCGGGCCTACCCGGTTCTCAACGCCGCGCTCGACGGTGACACGATCGTCTACAAGAAGGACATCAACCTGGGCGTCGCGGTGGCGCTCGACGGCGGTCTGATCGTGCCGGTGGTGAAGCAGGCCGACACGCTGGCGCCGGTCGACCTCAGCAAGGCGATTGCGGACCTCGCCGAGCGGGCCCGCGCCAAGCAGCTGAAGCCCGAGGAAGTGCACGCCGGCACGTTCACGATTACCAACCCCGGACAGCTCGGGGCGCAGTTCGGCCTGCCGATCATCAACCAGCCGCAGGTGGCGATCCTCTGCGTCGGCGCGGTGGAAAAGCGGGCGGTGGTCGTCAACGACGAGATCGTCGTCCGCACCATGTCCTACCTGACGCTCGGGTTCGATCACCGGCTGATCGACGGCTTCGCCGCCGACGAGTTCATGGCCGATCTCAAGCGGCGCATCGAGCACTTCGATCCCGCGGGCGTCTGAGGACGCAGCCGTGAATTCCGCCTTCGCCAAGGCTTCGGCGGACAGGCCGCTTGAAGTCCGGCGGCTCGGGACCGTGAGCTATGCCGAGGCGCTCGCCATGCAGCGGGCGCTCGTCGAGGAGCGGCGTGCCGACCGCGTGCCCGATCTCCTGATCCTGCTGCAGCACCCGCCGGTCATCACGCTCGGCGTCAAAGGCGACGGCGGCCGCTCCAATGTCGTGGCGACGCCGGACCGTCTCGCCGAACTGGGGATCGCGGTGGAAGAAACGGGGCGGGGCGGCGACGTGACCTATCACGGGCCGGGCCAGATCGTCGGCTACCCGATCCTCGACCTGCGCCCCGACCGGCAGGACGTGCACCGCTACGTGCGCGATCTCGAGGACGTGATGATCAGGACGTGCGCCGGCTACGGGCTCGAGGCCGGCCGCATCGCCGGCCTGACCGGCGCGTGGCTCGGTGTTGAAAACGGACCCGCCGAGAAGATCGGCGCCATCGGCGTCCGCATCTCACGATGGGTGACGAGCCACGGCTTCGCGTTCAACGTCTCCACGCGCCTGGATCACTTTCAGCTGATCGTGCCGTGCGGCATCGCCGACCGCGGCGTGACGTCGCTCGAGAAGGCGACCGGCCGAACGATTCCGATCGAAGAGGTCGAGGATCGGTTGATCGAGAACTTCGCGGCGGTGTTCGCCCGCGAAGTGCACCAGGCCTGAGCCCTAAGCCAACTACGGCTTCGCCGGCGTCGGCAGTTTCGTCATCGCTGCTTCGGCCACGCCGCGGCCGGCGACAGCGGTGACCTCGATGCGCACGTGGCCCCAGGTGACGGCGTCGCCGACTTGCGCGGGACGATCGAGCAGCGCCAGCACGAGCCCGCTCACCGACTGCACGTCCGGATGCTCGAGCGTCACTCCGAGCGCCTCGCCGGCGCTGGTCAAGCGCACCGTGCCGCGCACGACCACGCGTCCGAGCGCGTCCTTCGAGATCGGCGGCCGGCCGCGATCCTCGTCGATGTCGCCCACGACCTCCTCGAAGAGATCGCCAATGGTGACCACGCCGGCGGTGCCGCCGTGCTCGTCCATCACCACGGCCATGTGGGCTCGCGCGCGGCGCATCGCTCCCAGCACCTCGTCGAGCGGCGTCGTGGTCGGCACATGCGGCAACGCCCGCGTGTCGTGCAGGGTCACCGCCGTGCCGGCTACGATGTGGCGCAACAGCGTCTTGATGTGCACGCTGCCCTCGATGTGATCGAGGTCGCCGGAGTAGACCGGATACCGCGTGTGCGGCGACCGGCGGACGATGTCCTCGGCGTCGTCGATGGCTGTGCCGACGGCCATGCCGACCAGGCGGACCCGCGGCACCATCACCTCGCCGGCGGTGAGGTTGCCGAACTCGAACAGCTCGCGCAGGATGCGCCCCGACTCGCCGCGGAGCAGCCCGCGCTTGTGGCTTTCTTCGATGATGAACTGCAGCTCCTCGCTGGTGTGATAGCGCTCCGCCTCGTTCTGCTCGCGCTTGATGCCGATGACGGCCAGCAGGCCGTTGCCGGCGGCGTTGAGCACGACGATGAGCGGGAGGAGCGCCACCTCGAGCGCCTCGATGATCGGCGACACGTACATCGACGTGCGCATGGCGGACTGCAGCGCCAGCCCCTTGGGCACCATCTCGCCGACGACGATGTGCACGTAGGTGAGGATCCCAATGGCGATACCGCTGGCCAGCGCGTGGGTGGCCACCCAGCGCAGCGTGTCGAGCGGCGCCAGCCACACCTCGATGGATCGGGCAATGACCTGCTCGCCATACATGCCGAGCCCCAGGCTGGCCGCCGTGATGCCCACCTGCGTGGTGGCGATGTAGCGATCCTGCCGCCGGGGGTCAGCCAGGATGCGCGCCACCCGCGCTGCCAGCCGGCTGCCCTGAGCGGCGTGGTGGTCGATGTTCGCCCGCGGCGCGCCGACGATGGCAAACTCCGCCGCGACGAACAGCGCGTTGACGAGCGCGAGCGCGGCGATGATCAGGACGGGGATCGCGGCTTCGGTCATGCCGGCGCCTCGTCTTCGTCTGGCGGCGTCACTCGTGTGGCGATCACCGACTCGATGGCGCGATCGGCCACACGTTCCACGCGGAACGAATACCCGTCGATCGTGACGGTGTCACCGGGAACCGGCAGCCGGCCGAGCGCCTCGGTGACGTAGCCGCCCACGGTGGTGGCCTCGGTTTCGAGCGCCGCGTCCAGGGCCGCCGCGGCATCCACGACGGCCATCGATCCGGGCAGCCGCATCTGCCCATCCACGATCTCCTCGGGTACCGGCTCGGCCGCCTTGAACTCGTCGCCCACCTCGCCGAGGAATTCGGCCAGCACGTCCTGCAGCGAGATCACGCCCGACGTGCCGCCGAACTCGTCGACCACCAGCGCCTGGTGCGAGCGGCGCTCGCGCATCTGGCGCACGACGCGGTCGGCCGTAACGCTCTCGTGCACGGCGCTGATCGGCCGGCTGAGCGTGGCGAGGGTGACATCGGACTGGCGTCCGCCCACCAGCCAGCGCACCAGGTCCTTGGTGTGCAGGACGCCGAGGATGTTGTCGAGCGAGCCGCGATACACCAGCAATCGGGAGTACGGGCTCGCGGCGACGGCGCGGATCACCTTCTCCATCGGCGTGTCCACCTCGAGCGCCGCCATCCGCGTACGCGGCACCATCAGCTGCTTGGCCTGGCGGATGTTGAGGCGGAGCGCGCGCTGCAGCCGGCGGTGTTCGTCCGGTTCGAGCAGGCCACCTTCGCGGCTCTCGGCGATGAGCAGCTCGATCTCGTCGGGCGAGTGGATGTGCCGGTGCGCCTGCTGCGGAACGCCGAGCAGGCGGAGTACCAGCAATCCGCTGCCGTTCAGCCAGCCGATGAAGGGGCGGTAGATCCAGAGCGAGGCCACCATCGGCGGCAGCGTGTAGAGTGCCGCGGGTGTCGGATACTGCAGCGCCATCAACTTCGGCACCAGCTCGCCGAAGATCACTTGCGCCGCGGTGAGCACGAGCAGCACGATGACGGCCGCCGTGGACTGCGCGGCAATCGATTGCAGGCCGCCCAGCGTTTCGAGCTGAGGCGTCAGCGCCGCGGCGAGTGTGGACTGACCGTAGGCGCCGAGCCCGAGGCTCGAGATCGTGATGCCGATCTGGCAAGCCGAGATGTAGCGGTCGAGCGCCGCTGGCGTGGACAGCCGCGGCAGCAACCAGCGTGCGAGCGTGTTGCCATCGTCGGCCAGTTGACGTAGCCGGCTGTGACGCACGCTTACCGCGCCGAACTCAGCGGCGACGTAGACGGCGTTGACGAGGATCAGTGCCGTCGCGACGAGGATGGCCACGAGGACCATGTAGGTCAGCGCTGCACGAACTCGGGCCGCATCGGGCGCGCCGCGAGCCTGGCCGCGAGCTCGAACGCGAGCGTCGCGATCTGCGACGTGCCCTGGGTGTCGATCTTTTCCCAGTCGTCGCCGGGGCGATGGTAGTCGCCGTGAAAGCCGGTGAAGAAGTTGATGGCCGGGATGCGCCGAGACTGGAAATTGGAATCGTCGCTGCGCCCGGCTCCGGGACCTTCGCGCTTGATGCTCAGCCCCCGCAGCCCTTGCGCCGCGCCGGTCAGGTCCTCCTCCATCGACGGTGCGAATTCGAGTCCGCTCACGTCCACGTTGCCGCGTGCCCGGCCCACCATGTCGAGGTTGAGCATCGCGATCGTGTCGGCCACCGGAACAGCCGGCGCCTCGACGTAGTGCGCCGAGCCGAGCAGCCCGCGCTCCTCGCCGGCAAACGCCACGAAGACCAGCGTGCGCGGAAAGCGGTCGTGCTGGCTGACCGCCTGTCGCGCGATCTCGATCACCGAGGAGGTGCCCGAGGCGTTGTCGTCCGCGCCGTTGTGGATTTCACCGGTTCGCTCGGGCGACATCGACAGGTGCCCGCCAAGGCCGACGTGATCGTAGTGGGCCCCGATGACGATGGCTTCCTTGCCGCGCTGTGGATCGGTCCCGGGCAGCACGCCGACGACGTTGCGCACCGTGCGGACGTTCTTGGACAGGTGCTCCTGGTAGGTGACCGTGGCGCCGTTGAGGGCGGCCGAGCGCGGGACCAGATCGGCGTCGATGAGCCGCGCCAGGCTGTCGAGCTGATACTGGTCGAGCAGCGGCTGCGCCTCTTTGCGGCGCAGGCGGAGCACAGGAATCGGCTTGTCCTCGGCGTCGGGGTCTTTCGCAAAGAGGCCGTAGTCGGCCTGGTCGATCAAGTGCGTCGGATCGCCGATGACAATCAGCGCGCGGGCGCCCCGCATGCGCGCGGCCCCCTCCTTCTCCGTGAGCGTGGACTCCATCACCGGGCGCGCGCCGTTCATCGGGCTGCCCGAGAGCCGCTCCTGCGGCTCGTGGCTGAAGATGACGACGGCCTTGCCGTCCACGTCCACGCGACGGTAGTCGTCGTAGCCGATCGAGGGCACCACCAGGCCATAGCCCGCAAACACGAGCGGGACCGATTCGAGCGACACCGATGGTGCCGTGCTGGGGGCGCCGGCCGGCGTGGCCAGCGGGTAGTAGTTGGTACCGAGCGTGAACCGAATGGTCCGGTTGCCCTGGGCGATCGAGAGCTCGTTACCCTCGCCGACGGTCAGCCCCGCCACCAGCTCGAAGGGCTGGAACCAGGTGCCCTTGTCGCCCCCGGGGCGCAGGCCCGCGGCCTTGAACCGGTCGGCGATGTAATCGGCCGCGCGTTCGAGCTCCGCGGAACCGTCGGCGCGGCCCCGCAGCTCGTCCGAGGCCAGGAACTTGATGTGGTCCAGCAGGGCAGTCGGCGGAATGTCGGCAGGGGCGGCCGCGGCCACGCCGGCGAGCGCCAGCACCCCAGCCGCAGCGAACGAGCGCATGCGGAATGCTAACAGGTCCCCCGCACCTCTACACGCCCAGGGCGGTTTCGACCAGCACGCGCTCGCGCGAGCTGAGCGACGGCACGCGGAGGCTCGCGACGCCGCGGGCGTCGAGGAGCGCCGGCATCGAGCCCAGCCGGTTGCGCACGCCGTATTCGCCGTCGAGCACGGTGAGCACGCTGAGCGCCCCGCGCGAGGCGGTGACCACCGCCTCCACCGCGCGCGCGGCCGCCATGCCGAGCGCGAACGGTCCCGGCGGCCACAGCCGCTGCGCCCGAGCATCGAGGCGCGACATCTGGACCGGCGTGAGGGTGCGCTCGAGCGCGAAGCCGCCGATAGCCGCCTCGCTCCACGGCACGACCAGGCCGGCGGGCGGCAGACCGAGGACGGCAAGCGACACCTCGGACGGCGAGCATCCGGCCTCGAGCGCCACCATCGACCGCATGGCCGACGCGAAGGCCTCCGGCGCCGATCCGATCAGCAGCGGGCGCGGGATATGGTGCTCGCGGCGTGCGGTCGACATCAGCCCGGTCTGGCTGGCTCCCGCGAAGACGAGCGGCACCTTCTCGGTCCATGGCGCCAGCTGCCGCAACATCGCCAGCCCGTCGTCGCCCGACCATTCAGCTTCCGGCGGTCCGTGCCGGTCGGCGATGACGCACACGGCCGAACCGACGGCACGTGACGGGTCGTCGGTGCCTTCGAGCCGTGTGTGCGAGCCGCTCACGGCTCCCGACTGCATGATGTCGAGCGCCTTGCCGGCGGCCACGCCGGCAGCCGCGTCCACGAGCAGCACGCGGCGAACCTTGT
>Ga0068867_100000989_pt1 | contig 19384 bp, 16 predicted proteins | sample KBSMisM32_FD_65649 | JGI IMG/M metagenome (GOLD analysis project Ga0068867, IMG submission 65649) | Miscanthus rhizosphere microbial communities from Kellogg Biological Station, Michigan, USA - KBS Miscanthus M3-2 | ecosystem: Host-associated > Plants > Roots > Rhizosphere > Soil ...
GTCCAATCGGGTGTCTCCTTGACAGCAAGGAAGGGGGGAAGCGGGTCGTAGAAGTGCGTCTGGCGGAGGCGTGCGCGTGCGGTCGGATCGCCCCATATCGCTCGACGACGGGCTGCTGAAGATGCCTGCCGTTTTTTTAGAATTTCACAACGCGACTGCGACTCTCGGTTCTCTTTGCGCAGCTCGGTCTCCGGGCTCTCCACTCCCTCAGGCTGTTGGTCGACACCCCGAAATGGGTGGTAGTCTGATTGAGCGATTGGCCGGTGCACGCCATGTGGGCGAGCACCTCGCGTTTGAACTCCTCGGTACAGGCGGCCTTGGTCTTTGGCACGGTATTGGGTTCCTTTTCGGATTTGCCGCGCTCCCTGTCCACCAAACGGGGATAACCTCACCATCCGTGGATAGGCTTATTTTTAGGCATCTCGCGTTCAAGCATCTGGAGGCTGAGGCGCAAGCGAGTGCCGATTCGCACAAGCTCAGTGATGCTCTGTGCGCCGTTAAGAAAGCGGCCCGTTTTAAGGCACCTGATTGATCGCCTCTAAAACAATTCCCGCCGTCAAAAGCTCGGGCAAGATGATGGGGTCGGGTTTGCCGGGAAGATAGATCAGGTTGAAGGGGACGGCGCTGCGGTTCCACTTGGCGAGCTCGGCGGTGATCAGCGGGTCTTCGTCGGTCCAGTCGCCGCGGAGGGTGACGACTTGTTTTTCACGGAAGGTCTTGAGGACTTCGGCGGAGCTGAAGACGACCTTCTTGTTGGTCTGACAGGTGAAACACCAGCGGGCGGTGAAATCCACATACACAGGTTTTCCTGCGGCTACGGCCTTGGCGACGGCTTCGGCGCTCCAGGGTTGCCAGATGATGTCGGTCGGCGCGGGCGGACGGGGCCAGCCGAGCCAGGCACCTAGGGCGAGGAGAACGAGTCCGCCGATGATGCCGAAGCGGACGCGGGCGGGCTTGGCGCCGGGGGCCGTGTAGCGTCCGTAGAGCCACGCGCCGAGCGCGATCACGGTGAGCCCGAGGAGCACCGAGAGCAGAGCAGTGTCGTTGGATTTCAGCTGTCCGGCGAGCACCCAGACGAGGAAGCCGACTGTCGCATACAACGGAAACGCCATGACCTGCTTAAACGTTTCCATCCACGCGCCGGGGCGGGGCAGCGCCTTTACGGCCTGCGGGAAAAGGGAGAGCAGCAGGTAGGGCAGGGCGAGGCCGACGGCGATGGCGGTGAAGACGGCGAACGACTCGGCGACGGGCAGCGTTACTGCGGCGCCGAGGGCGGGGGCGAGGAACGGGGCGCTGCAGGGCGTGGCCACCACGGTGGCGAGGACGCCGGTGAAGAAGGAACCGGCGAAGCCGTGCTGGCTTTGCAGGGCGGAGCCGACGCCGGTGACGCGCAGGCCGAATTCGAACACGCCGCTCATGCTCAGCGCAAAGACCAGTATGACGGCGGCGAGCGTGAAGACGAAGCCAGGATACTGGAGTTGGAAGCCCCACCCGAGTTCTTTTCCGGCGGCGTGAAGCACGGCGAGCACACCGGCGAGCGCCCAGAAGGAGAGGAGCACACCGCCGGCGAAGGAGAGGCCGTGGAGGGTGACTTTGCGGCGGTTGGCACCGGCCTGGTTGACGAAGCCGAGGATCTTGATGCCGAGCACTGGGAAGACGCAGGGCATGAGGTTGAGGATGAGTCCGCCCACCAGCGCGAGCACGAGCGTGCCGGCGAGCGGGGTGACTGTGACGGCGGCCGCAGGCGTGGCGGGGGTGACGCCAAAGGTCGTGGCGGCGGCGGGTTCAATGGGAGTCTCGATGACGATGCCGGCGACCGTGCCGTCGGGGGACTCGACCCGCAGCACGCCGTCGAGGTGGGCGGGCGGGGTGGCGAGGTTGAGCGAGAGCGGCAGGTCGAGGATGGTTTCGTCCGGACCACTGGCGCGCACGGACTGCGGTTCGTCGAACTGGACGGTCGCGTCGGTGGAGAAGAACCACGGCTTATCGAGTTTCGGCACGCTGGAATCGACGTCGTGGCTGAGCGTCAGGGTGATGACTTTTCCCTTCAGCGAGGCGCGGGCGGTCAGCGCGGAGAAAGATCGCGGAAGTGAATCGAGCGTGGCCTTGAGGTCGGCGGCCTGGGCGGACGGCGCGGGGGTGGTGGCGAGGACCGGCAGATCGAGCGAGAGCGAGGCCTTGCCGGGCACGCAGACCTCGGCGCACATGAGCCATTTGGCGTCGGCGGCGAGAGTGACGGTTTCACCGGGTTTGAGATCGGTGGGCGGGGTGAGCGTGACGGGAAGGTAGATCACGCCTTCGTAGCCGTTGCCCGTGATCATGCCGGTGGTATCGCGCACGACGCGTGGGACGGGCCAGAGGATCTCGGAGGCTTTCCAGCCGGGAGGGAGTTTCCAGGCGAGGCTGGTGGGATAACCGGTGCCGGGATTGATCCAGTAGGAATGCCAGTGGGCGTCGTGCGCGAGGCGGAGACCGACGGTGAAGGGACGGCCGGGTTGCACCGACTGGTCGGCGGCGACGAGCGTGGCCTGGACCTGGGCGTGCGTGACGGGCGCAAACAGGGCCAAGAGCAGGGTCAGCAGGAAGAACGGGGCGCGTAACGGCATGGGGCGAGCGTAGGGTGAATCACGTGAGAGGCAAAGCACCGCTCGTTTATTTCCGGCAAATCACCCGCGTCCTGCGGCCCCGGTCGGGGCGTTACCCGTTCAGGCGGCGGGCGCGGTGACGGCGGCGGAGCGGTAGGCTGATGCACGATGGGCCATATGGGCGAGGATCAGCGTGAAGAAGCACAGCACGATGTTTTGCAGCGGGAGCTGGAGCGGCGTGGGCAGCGCGTAGATGATGCACACGAGCGGGAGCCAGACGCCGAGGTTGGCGCAGAGCATGGGCAGCACGCTGCGCGCATACCATCGCGGTGTACGCAAGTCGGTGATCACGGCGCGGATGTCGCAGTGGTTCGCGCACCAGATGTAGAAGAGCGCGGTGGTCGGGACGGCCCAGATGGGGCAATAGATAAACTGGTCGATCAGGGCCTTGGCCGCGATGGTGCCCGGACCGGCGCCTTCGCCCAGCGACCAGGCAAGGAACGCATACCACGCGGCGATCTCGACGCCCTTGTAGCTCCAAAACAGCGTCAGCAACGCGCCTTGTTTCCACGTGTAATGGGTCCGGGTGGACGGCACGGCTTTCAGGTAAAGCAACGGGATCAGTCCTCCGAAGAGCCCGGTCGAGAGGACGCCGAACGCCACGCCCATGCGGGCGCGCAGATCGCTCAATTGCGTGAACAGCTCACGGGTTGGCGCGTGGAAATAATATCCGAGCACCACCGCCAACGCGAAGGCTTGCAGCACGAGGCCGGGCACGAGGCTGGCCCGGGCACTGTGCAGGCCGGCTTTCCAGGGGGCGTCTTGGGAGATCGATCGAGCGGACATAAAAATCCGGCAGCTTGCCGCGCCCCTTGCGAACGCGCGAGCGGGAAGTGCCGCGATTGCCGACCACCCCGGCGGCCGCCCCTGGAGCCGAGGAGACGCGGCGAACCAGGCATTTGGAGACTCGCGCACGGGGAGAGATTTATGCAGGGTCGGGGCCTATGTTGATCGATTTCACGGTGCTCTCTCCTCGTGACGCGTATAACTGGATGGCCGACAGCATCACGCCGCGGCCCATCGCCTGGGTGTCCACGGTGTCGGCCGACGGGAAGACCAACCTGGCGCCGTTCTCGTTTTTCAACGGCATCACCGGCAACCCTCCCACGTTGATGTTTTCGGCGGTGGCCAACCGTGGCGGCGTGAAGAAGGACACCGTGCGCAACGTCGAGGCCACCGGCGAATTCGTGGTGAACCTCGTGCCCCACGCGCTCACCGAGCAGATGAACGCCAGCGCGGCGCTCCTTCCCCACGGCGACAGCGAGTTCGACGCGTTCGGCATCGCGACGGCGGCGTCGACGCGGGTGCGCCCTCCGCGCGTGGCGGAGGCGCCGGTGGCGTTCGAGTGCGTGCTGCACACGATCGTGTCGGTGGGCGAGGGCGCGGGCTCGGCCAGCGTGGTGTTCGGGCGTATCGTGGCGGCGCATGTCGCCGACTCGATTTTGGGCGCCGACGGCAAGATCGACCCGGCGCTGCTCGACACGGTGGGCCGTCTCGGCGGCGAGAACTACGTGACCACCCGCGACCGGTTTTCGTTGAAGCGTCCGGACCGGAAGTGAGCGGGGCGGCGGTCTTCCAAAAACCTTCCCTTCCCTGATGGGTTCCCGCTAGCGTTCGCGCCCATGGCGAATGTGCGCGGCGCGAAGACGGTGGAGCTTTCCTCGTTCAGGCCCGAGTCCCTGCGGGGACGCGCGGGTTTTTTCCGCGTCGGGCAAACCGCCGCCGGCCAATGGTGGCTCCTTGATCCGCACGACCTGCCGTTCTTCGCGAAGGCGGTCGCGGCGGTCAACCGTCACGGCCGCGCCGCGCCGCCTGCCGGCGTGCGCGGTGCGTATGCGCAGGCTGTGGAGGCCGTCCATGGTTACGAGGATCCGGCCGGCTTTGCGCATGCGGCGCTCCAGCGGCTGGGTAACTGGCATGTGAATACGCTGGGCCCGTGGTCGGAGACGATGCTTGCCACGGAAGGGCTCGGCGTGACCGCGATGGCGGACTTCAGCGGCGCGGGACTACCGGTCATCCATCAGCATGGCGTGCGGTTGCCGGACGTGTTTGATCCGGGCTGGCCGCGCGCTTGCGAGGCACGCGCGGAGCAGGCGGCTGCTCCGTGGGCGGGACGGGCGGATTTCATCGGGTATTACACCGACGATGCGCTCGGCTGGGGCGAGGTGCGCGCCGACCGGCCGTCGTTGCTGCAAATCTGCCTGAGCCTGGAGCCGGGTTTTTTCGCCTATCACGCGGCGTGGGAATTTGTGCTCGCGACCCATGCGGGCGACCTGGCGGCGCTGGGACGCGAATGGGGAATCGATCTGCCAAATCGCGAGGTGGTCCGCCAGCGCACGCAGGCGGAGCTGCCGCTCGCCACGGCGGGTTATCTTCGCGACCACGAGCGGTTCACGCGCGAGTTTGCCCGGCGGTATTTCACGGTCACGTCGGCGGCGCTGCGCCGGCACGATCCCGACCACCTGGTGCTGGGCTGCCGGTTCTCGCAGCCGCCCGGTGCGGCGGTGCTGGCGGAGTGCGTGTATCCGTGTGTCGATGTGGTGTCATGGCAGTGCCACGGGCCGGAGTTTGCGGCGCAGGCCGGCGGTTACGCGGCGACCGGCATGCCGTTGTGGCTGACGGCGGTCGGCCTGACCAACGACCGCTTTCGCACCGCGGCGTTCAAGGTGGATTCGGGGCCGACGCGACTGGAGCGCATGTTGCGCGCGGGCCGCCAGGTGCTCACCGCGGCGTGCGTCCACCCCGCGATCGTGGGCTACGAATGGGCGCGTTGGGCCGACGAATCCGACGAATTGCCGCCCTTCGGAGCGGGGCTGGTGCACGTGGACGACCAGGAGGCGGTCGAGCACACCGAACTGGTTGCGCAGATCAACGCGAGGGCGGAGCGGATGAGAAGGCGGGCCGCCGCGGCCCGCAGTTGAGGGTTGAGTGATGAGAGTTGAGAGCCCCGGAGTTTAGCGGCGGAGGCGCAGGACCACGGGGAGCATCAGCAGCGGGGCGAGCGTGGACACCGCAATGCCCCAGTGGAGGTTGCTGCGGTCGGCGATCCAGCCGACCACCCACGGCATGAAGATGCCGCCGGCGTTGCCCAGCGCGGCCAGCGCGCCGAACATGCTCGCGCCGCCCTGCGGATAGCGGTCCGCCGTCACTGCGAGCATGGTGGGCCACAGGCAACTGCCCGTGAACCCCGCGAGGATGCAGGCCGTCAGCGCGAGCGACGGCACCGGCAGGAAGGAGCCGAGGAGAAACAGGACGACCGACGCGCCGCAGCCCAGCGCCATCAGGCGGAACGGGTCGGCCTTGCCGCCGGCAAACCCCACGACCATGCGGCCGAGCGCCATCGCGACGGAAAACAGGAGCAGCGAGCCGCCGCCGACCCACACGGGAAAACCGAGCGATGTCTCCGCGTAGGCCGGAAGCCATTGTGACAGGCCGAGCTCGGTTGCGCCGCCGAGAAAGATACCGATCACGGCGAGTTGAAACCACCGGTGCGTGAACAGCGTGCGCACGGAGGTGCGGACGCTCTCGTGGGCGAGCGCGGGGAACCGCAGCGGGGCGAACGCCGCGAGCAGGCCGAGCGGCAGCGGCAGGAGCACGAGGCACGAGCCGCGCCAGCCGAAGCCGGCGTGCAACGCGAGCGAGCCGGCGAGGACGGTGACGGCCGCACCCACGCAGTAGAACGAGTGGAGCCAGTTGAGCGCCACCGCGCGCTTGTGGGGATTGAGCGCGGACACGACCGGGCTGAGCACCATGTCGAGCACGCCCGCGCCGAGGCCGAGGGAAAACACCGCGGTGGCGAGGCTGGTGTAACCGGGCGCGAAGGCCATCGCCACGAGGCTGACAGCGATGAGGGCGTTGCCCAGTTGGGCGAACGGCTTGGCTCCCCAGCGGTCGGCGAGCGGGCCGGTGATGACGATGCCGGCCGCCACGCCCGCGAAGGCCAGCGCGCCGAGCCGGCCGAGTTGTTCGCCGGTGAGTCCGTCCGCGCCGCCATAGGTCGCGCTCAGCGTGGTGAGAAAAACGGGCAGCAGGTTGAGCCCGATGGCGAGGCTCATCATCGCGCCATAGCAGAGCACCGTGAGCAGGCGGGCGCAGGGATGGTCGACGGGAGCGGACATGAAGGGTCCTAACGAGCAGGCGGGCGCGGCGATGGCAAGGGAGGCCGGATTTTTTAACCGCAGATCACGCAGATGGGCGCAGATGCAAAGACAGGGATGGCGTGGGGTATTCTATCTGCGTTCATCTGCGTGATCTGCGGTTAATGGTTTGGATGTAAGCGGCGGGGTGCGGTAAGAGAGGAGCATGAGTCTTACGATTTGGTGCAACGCCGCGCTGTCCGCTCCCGCTGAAAATCTCCTCGTGCACGGGCTCGATGGACACCGTCTGGTCTTCGCGGAGAAGCGCTCGGCCTCGGTGCTGGTCGCCGGGCCGGCGGACGCGGGGTTCGCCGGGGCCGACGTGGTGTTCGGCCAGCCGGACGCGGCGGAGTGTCTGCGGAGCAAACGAGTGAAGTGGGTTGCGGTGACGAGCGCGGGCTACGGGCGCTACGACACGCCGGAGTTTCTGGAGACATTTCGCGCGCGCGGGTTGGCGTTCAGCACGAGTTCGACCGTGTTTGCGGAACCCTGCGGGCAACATGTGATGGCGATGATGCTGGCGCTCGGGAGGCAGTTGCTGGCGTCGCACGCGGAGCAACTCGGCGGACGGCAGTGGAAGTTTTTCGAGCATCGCGCGGGCTCGGTGCTGATGAACGGGCAGACCGTGCTGCTGCTCGGCTACGGCACGATTGCGCGGCGGCTCACGGAGCTGCTGGCTCCGTTTGGGATGAAACTCTATGCGGTGCGGCGGAAGACGCACAGCGAGCGCGGCGTGCACATCATCGCGGAGGATCGGGTGACCTCGGTGCTGGGCGAGGCCGATCACATCGTGAACCTGCTTCCGGACAACGAGGCGACGCGCAACTACGTCAACGCGCGGCGGCTCGGCGCGTGCAAGCCCGGTGCGCGTTTCTACAACATCGGCCGCGGGACGACCGTGGACGAACGCGCGCTGGTGCAGGCGCTGGAGGGCGGACGCCTGGGCGCGGCGTATCTCGACGTGTTCGCGGAGGAGCCGCTGCCGCCGTCGAGTCCGCTGTGGAGCGCGCCGAATTGTTTCATCACGCCGCACACGGCGGGCGGGCGCAGCGACCAAGACGTGGCGCTGGTGAAACACTTCCTGGGGAATCTCACGGCGTTCACGGGTGGCGGCGCGATGACGGATCGGGTGGTGTGAGCGGGAGGACTACCGCTTACGGCTTGAGCAAGGGAGGGATGCGTCCCGACGCGTTTTTTTCGGCGCGTTGAGCCAAGGTGGCAATATCGACCAGGAACTTTTTCGAGTCCGTATAAGTTCTCGGTCCGAAATTCATATGGCGTCCATCATTGGACCACTCGCATAAGGCGGACGTTGTGCCGTCTCCGGTGATGTCGATGGATTTCTCCAGGGTGAGGTAGCGGAATCCTTCTTCGGTCTTCATGATGAAGACAAAAAAGCACAAGGGCGCATCCTCAGGCTCATGAAATGCCACCAGCACGCCTTCGGGGGTGGCTACATTGGAGACCTTGATGTGGTTGGCGAACTCGTCCCCGACGATTTCACGGGCGGCATCGACCAGTCGGACGGGCAGGCCCTTACGCATGTCTTCATAAAAGGCACCTTTCGTTTGATGCGTCCACCGGGGCATGACGCGATGTTCGAAGGCGTAGATTTTTTGATGTGAGGTGGGTGGCTTTGTCTCGGAGGGCGATTCGGTGGCGACGGCCGTGAGCGCGCTTACCAGTATAAAGACGAAGGCCAGTGCGAGTTCTTGGACAGACTTCATAGTGGCGAGGGGCGGCGCGTGCTTCTTACTTGGCCGGCGCGCCCGGAGGAGGCGTGGGGGGCGCGACGGGGGCGACGGCGGGGGCCGGGGGCTTTGATTGCCAGAAATAGTAGCCGCGATCATGGCGGTCCCAGCGCACGTAGCCGGCGGCGAGGGCGAGCACGATGACGAGGGCGGTGACCAGCTTCCGATGCCGGGCGGCCTCTTTATCCTCGTAGGGGTCGGTGTGGTTGCTCTTGGCGCCGGGGGGCAGGTGGGCGAGTTCGGTGAGCTTGGTGCCGAAGGGGATGTTGATCTTCACGCGGCCGTTGATGGCCCAGCCGTTGGCCTCAAGGATGGGGCCGATGTTGCGCTGGCGGAGCTTGAGCCAGGCGATGAGCATGGAGGGACCGGAGATCGCCAGGATGATGCCGAGCACGCCGAGCGGCATCCACAGGCCGAGTCCGAGGAACCCGGAGACAAAACCGCCGAGCAGCGTGCCCAACGCACCGAGGGCCACGCCGAGAGCGGCGATCACGCCGACGTCGAATTTCTTGGGCTCGGCCGCGGGCTTGACCTTCTTGTCGGCGTTGACGGTGGTGTCGGCGGCGTCGGCGAGCTTGGAGTTGGCTTCGGCGTCGGCCGCGGCGGCGCGCTTGGCGACCTGCTCCTCGATGAAGCGGAGGAACTTTTTGTAGGGGGAGAGGAACGCCTGGCGGATGCTGATGGGGTTGTCGGCGATGCTGGTGATGGTGGCATCCCAGTCGCGTCCTCTGCGGTCGTAGAAGATGCCGTTGCGGCCGACGAAGAGATAGTCGCTGTCGCCTTGAGTGAAGCAGGCGGCGACCTTGATCGGGGTTTCGCCGGCGCGTTTGCAATCGACGTAGGCGATGTAGGCCTTGCTCATCGCGGCGAGCGGATTGGGCGCGGCGACCTGCACGCAGAACTCGGTGCTGCGGCTGTCGAGGAAGAGGGTGCCGGCCTGGAAGATCGCGAGATACTCGGGCGAGTAGAAATCAAAGAAGTTGACGAAATTGTTGAGCAGCGCGCGGAAGTCGCGGGAGTAGCGCAGCAGCGTCTCGACGGAGGTGATGGCGACGAACTCGGGATCAAGGGCCTTGTCCTGCGCGATGAGCGCGGTGAGCGCGTCCTTCTGGTTGGCGGCGAGCAGGGCCTTCACGCGGGCGAGACCGAGTTTTTCCACGGAGGCGCCGGCCTTGGTGGCGGACCAGGCTTCGTAGGCGGCGAGCCTGGCCTTGAGGGCGGTCCAGTCGGCCTCGGTCAGGGCGGTTTTGTCGGCGCCGAAGACGGGGGTGACGGTGTCGGCGTGAAGTTTGGCGAGGGCGTCGGCCCAGGCGGGGTTGACGGCTTCGAGGAGCGCGAGGGGTTTGTTGGCCTCGATGCGGGCGAGGGGGAAACCGGCGATCTCCTTGGCGGTGATGGAAAGGTCCTGCGCGGCGAGCGTGAGGTAGTCGGTCTCCGAGCGGTTGAGCGCGGCGAGGGCGCGTGCGTCGAAGGCGGCGAGACGGGTGCGGGAGAAATAGTCGTCCACCTTGGCCCGCACGGTTTGCAGGGCGGCGAGGGCGGCGGGGGTTTGCGCGCCGAGGGCAAGCACGTCGGCGGAGGCGCCCCGGTCGCTCCAGGCGGCGAACGCGGAGAGGTCGGCGTAGAAGGAATCGACGCGGGCCTGGTCGATGCCGGAGGCGCCGCTGCGGTCGGCGGTGCCGCCGATGGTGGCGAGAATGTCGGCGATGAGGAGCTTGAGGGACTCGTCGGTCGAGGAGTCGGGCGTGACGACGCCGTCGCCGTTGAGCTTGGTGGCGGCGAAGAGGCGGGCGGTGTCGGAGGCGTCGGCGAGGGTGATTTCGGAGGAGTCGGCCTTGCCGAGGGAGGCGAGGATGCGTTTGGCGGAGGTGAGGGCGGCCTTGCCCTCTGCGGTGGAGGTCTTGAACGCGGAAAGCGCGAGGGCGTCGCGGCCTTTGAGGAGCACGCCGAGGTCGTCGAGGTGGCGGGCAGCCCAGTCGATGGCGGCGAGCAGCTCGGGGACGCGGATGCGACCGTCCTTGTCGGTGTCGATGAGCACGAGGGTCTTCTCGTCGAGCTCGAGGCCTTTGACGGGGCAGCTCAAGGCGACCCACAACTTTTGGTCGAGATCCTTGAGAGCGAGGAGATCGGCGCCGGTTTCGATGGCGACTTGATCCAGACCGCCGATGCGAAAAAATTTCCAGACGTGGGAGGTGGCCATGGATGAAGGAAGTGATCGAACTATTGCGGGGCAAAGGAGCAACGCAATCGGTTTGGCGGGAAACACCGGAACGAAGCGGGGGTTCTTGCCACGACCCAAGTGTAACCTAATGGGTTACACTTTGGCCGGAATCGCACGGGCGGAGCGGCGGTGCACGCGGTGGAGTTGCCAGGAGTTCCAGAGGTTGTGCCAGAGGATGTAGCAGGTGGGGCCGAGCGCGACCAGGGGGCTGGCGTAGGCGAGGGCGAGCCAGAGGGTGAAGCTGGTGTTTTTCTGGCCGAGCGACTGGCTGGCTTCGGCCGCATAGGTGCGTCCGCCGATCAGGCGGCCGACGGCGAAATTGGCGGCGCAGATCGCGAGGGTGACTCCGGCGATCTCGACGAGGACGAGGCGGGAGACCCCGGCCTGCGTGCGCAGGAAATGAGAGGCGTTGGCCATCACGAGGAACAGCGTGAGCATCCAGGCGCCGAACGACACGTCGCGCAGCCGGGCGGGCCACGCGGCGGCGGGCGGATACAGGCGGCGCACGAACAACGCGAGCGCGAGCGGCGCGAAGATGAGGACGGTCACGCTGCGGCCGACGCGAAGGAACAGGGTGGCGTCGACTGCGCCGAGCACCCACGGGAGCACGAAGGGCAGGAGCGCGGCGACGGCGAGATTGGTGAGGATGAACGCGGCGGTCACGTAGGTGACGTCGCGGCGCATGAAGCTGATGATGACCGGCGCGGCCGCGGCGGTGGGCGCGATGCCGGCGAAGAAACCGGCGAGGCCGACCTCTCGTCCGCCGACGAGCCGGCCGAGACCGAGGCCGAGGAGACCCATGAGGAGATTGGCGGCAAGCAGGACGATGTGGCTGCGTTGCACGCTTTGGCGCGTCCACGTCGTGCATAGAAACACCAGGAACAGCATGCCCATGATGAGCCCCTGGATCGCACCGGAGAAGACGTGCGCCTGCGGAATGAGCGCGCCGAGGAGGAAGGCGACGAGGATGGCGGCGGTGCGGGCGAGGCCGGTGAACATGGAAGCGGATTTTTTAACGCAAAGAACGCGAAGGGCGCAAAGAAAGAACCCGATGATTCTTTGCGATCCTGGCGATTGACCGGCGCAAAAAAACCGGAGGCCTGCGAAGGCCTCCGGTGGGGGTATCAAGCCGACCGTGTATCCTTTACGGGGTGGGCGCGGGGGGCGGGGGCGGCGCCGGATAGTCGTTCAGATCGACCGCCTTGTGGGCGGTCAAGACGATCGAGCCCTCGGCGACGGAGCGGTTGGTGCCGTCGTCCTTCACGCCGGAAACGCGGACGACGATCGCGCTGGGAATCACCAGCGTGGCGGTGGTACCGTTGACGGTCACGGAGCGGACGGTGTAGGCGCCGTTGGCAATGCCATGCAGGGTGAATTCGCCGGCCGTGATCGTCACGGCGTAGGTGAACTTGCCGCCGCCGGACGCGAGGTCGCCGGAGTGGGACTGCTCACGATAGGAATAGGCCGCCGCATCGACGGTGAGCGATATCTTGTCCGAGGAGATCAGCACGGGGGTCTCGCCGTCCTTGACGAGGTAGAAACGGTAGTCCGCGCTCGTGTCGGACGCGTCGGGCAACACGCCGACCAGTTTCCAGCCGTTGATGTTGGGGACGAGGTTATATTTTGTATTGAGATACGCCAGGAAGTCGCGGGTGTTGTGCCGGTCGCTGTTGAATTTGGCCTGCACGTTCGCGTGGTCGGACGGACCATGGCTCGATTCGGCGCCCGTGGACGTCACGGCGAGACTGACGTTGATGGAGGTTGCGAGCGCGGGGACGCCCGGGGGCGGGGTGGTTTGGGCGATGACGCCAGTCGCGAACAGGCCGACGGCCGCGAGGAGGGAGGCGAGTAGTTTTGTTTTCATGGGATTAGGGATTTGCCCGGCCGTGGAGGGCTTCCGCGGTCGGTGAGATATCGCGATAGTAGGTGAATTCACCTCGTGGTTCCGCAGTCGTCCCCTGAAAAATCAACCGTGCTGCAACAGGCTGTTTTCGAGCCGGTTCAACGTCTCCCGATTGCGCAACTCGGCCCGTGAAAACGGGCCTAGTGTATTTGATCTCCGGCGACGGTCACCGGCCGGCGAGGTCGATCAGGCTGGCGCGAGCGTTGTTGGCCGGAACCGTGTCGGTGACGCCCTCGGGGTTGGTGAGGCGGGTGCGCAGCGTGATCGGGCGGGCGGCGGTGTCGGCGTCGACGGGGATGGCGACCGTCGTGCTGCGGCCGGTGGTGAGGGCGGCGACCGGATACGTGGAGACGCGGCCGTTCAGCTCGACGGTGAGGGTGAGGTTGGCGGCGTCGCGGGCTCCGCGGTTTTGCAGCACGATCTCCAGCGAGGCGGTGTCGGGATTGTAGTGATGGTCGGAGATCGCGGTGTCGACGCGTGCAGGGTCGGTGCGGGCGAGGGCCCAGCCGAGGTCGATGGTGCCGTGGCCGTAGTTGGGGTCGTCACCGGCCGAGCCGCCGTCGTCGGCGTGCGTCTGGAGAATCTCCACGGCCTGAGCGGCGGTGAGGCCGGGCGACTGGGAGAGTAGCGCGGCGATGGATCCGCTCACGACGGGGGCGCTGGCCGAGGTGCCGCTGAAGAGCCCGCGTTGGTTGTCGAGCGAGGCCGTCTGGATGCCCACGCCCGGCGCGGTGAGGCGGAGCTGCGGACCCGAGTTGGAGAAATCCGCCTGGCGGCCGGTGGCGTCGGTCGCGCCGACGGAGACCACGCGGGGATCGGCCGCGGGCCAGACGAGGCGTGACGCGCCGTCGTTGCCCGCGGAGGCGACGATGACGACGCCGTGGTCGGCCGCGTAGGCGATCGCCCGCGCGATCGCCTCGGAGGTGCCGTAGCCGCCGAGGCTCAGGTTGACGACCTGCGCACCGGCATCGACCGCGGCCACGATGCCTTGGGTGACGGTGAAAGCGTCGCTCTTTTCGTCGGTGTTGAGCACGCGGATGCTCAGCACGGTGGCGGCGGGGGCGACGCCGAGGGCGTCGGACGACGAACCGCCGACGAGCGCGGCCACGGCGGTGCCGTGACGGCCGCCCTCGCCGGTGCCGGCGTAGCCGAGGCCGATGTCGAGGTAGCGCAGGCGCGCGCCGAGCGTGGGGTCGGGCACCGCGCCGCCGTCGAGCACGGCGACGGTGACGCCGCGGCCCCAGGCGGAGGTGTCGGTGCCCGCGGGCACGCCGAGGGTGGCGAGGAGGGTGTTGCCCACGGCGAACAGGCGTCCGGAAGCGCGCTCCTCGGGCACGGGCGGCATCTGCACGAAGGTGTTGGCACTGACGCCGCCGTAGTCGGCGGCGCGGGCCACGAGCTCGGCGGCGAAGGCGTCGTAGGCACGCACACGCACGCGCACGATGTGCAGGGGATCGATCTGGCCGGCGACGATCACGCCGGCCTCGGTGGCGCGGGCGAGGAAGCGCGCGTAGCCCTCGGCGGTTTTGAAAATGAGCACGGCTTCGTGCGCCCGCGTGTCCGCACGGGTGAGCCGGGTGGAGAGTTTTTGCGCGAGTTCGGCGGTGGTGGCGGCGACGGCGAGGCGGACGGGGTCGTCGTCGGTCGTCGGCTCTACGGATTCCGCGGCGGCGTTGGCCGGCGTGGTGTCGGCGGCGGCGAGCGTGCTGGGTTGGGCGTCACCCTCGACGGGCAGCGGGCGGTGGGTGAGGAAAAACAGGACGACGAGGACGAGCAGCAGCACGCCGGCGGTCAGCAGGAGGGAGTCGGATCGGGAGCGGCTCATGAACGGAGGCGGCGACGGCCGCTGGCGGCAAAGGTGGGCAAGTGGGCGGGAAGTTCAATGGCTAGTGCTCAATGGCAGAGTTAAGCGCTATTCTGACGGGCGCTTTTGACTGGGGCCGGCGTTGCCAGAAAGGGTATGTGGCGCTGGCACACCTCCCTTTCCGCCGTCTTGGCCGCAGCCAAAATCGCTCCGCCATTTCATCGCTTATTTCCGCCATTGAGCACTAGACGCCGAAATGCGGGTTTGGTTTCGCGCTGCGGTGTTGCCGGATGGTGCGGAGGTTCGCAGCGTGCGGGGCATGAAACGAATCCTAGCGGTCTGGGCGGCGGTGTGCGTGTGGGCGGCGGTGGCGTCGGCGGAGCCGGGCGTGCTCACGCAGTGGTCCACCATCGATGCGTTGGTCACGGGGCATTACGATGGCGAGGTTTCGCTGGCCGAGGTGAAACGGCATGGCGACTTCGGTCTGGGGACGTTCGAAGGAGCGGATGGCGAGATGGTCCTGCTTGACGGACGCGTTTACCAGATCACCAGCGGCGGCGAAGTGCGCGAGCCGGACGACGCGGTGCGGTCGCCGTTCGCGGCGGCGGTGGTTTTCAAGAAGGCGGATTTCGAACTCTCGCTGCCAGCGGGGCTCACGCTGGAGCAGGTGAAGGCGCGAGTGGAGTCGGCGCTGCCGTCGAAGAATGTTTTTTACGCGGTGCGGGTGGACGGGCGTTTTGACGAAGTGCGCACGCGCAGCGTGGCGCGCCAGGAGAAGCCGTATCCGCCGCTGGCGGCGGTGGTGAAGGCGCAGTCGTTGTTCACGCTGACGAAGAGCGAGGGCACGCTGGTGGGCCTGCGGTGTCCGGAGTTTGCCAAGGGTGTGAACGTGCCGGGCTATCACTTCCATTACCTGCAGTCGGACCACACGGCCGGCGGGCATGTGCTCGGGCTGGTGACGGGTGAAGGTGTGCGGGTGCGCGTGGCGGTGCTGCGCGAGTGGTCGGTGAAGCTTCCGGCGTCGGCCGCGTTCGACGCGCTGGACCTGTCCGGGGACCGCGCGGCGGAGTTGAAAGCGGTGGAGTCGGAGCGGAAGTGACCGCCGCGTTGCGCGGCGGAATGACCAATGACCAATGACCAATGACCAATGACCAATGACCAATGACCAATGACCGTCTCTTATTAAAGGCGCCAGTCCACGGGTTGGCGGCCGCGGGAGACGAGGAGACGGTTGGCTTCGGCGAAGTGGTTGTTGGCGGAGAATTTTTGCGCGGGCGGGAGGCGGTTTTGCGCGAGGGGCGACGGGTGCTGGTCGGCCAGGATCATGTGGCGCGACGTGTCGATGTGCGGGCGGGCGGCGGTCTCGGCCTTGCCGCCCCAGAGCATGAAGACGACGAACGGCGACTCGGTCTGCACGGTGCGCAGCACGGCTTGGGTGAACGCCTGCCAGCCGAGCTTGGCGTGGCTCATCGGTTCGCCGGAGCGCACGGAGAGAATGAGGTTGAGCAACAACACGCCTTGATGGGCCCACGGCTCGAGGTGGCCGGAGGCGGGCGCGCGCCAGTCGGGGAAACTGCGGGCGAGGGAGGCGTAGATGTTCTTCAACGATGCGGGCGTGCGCACGGAGGGCGGCACGGAGAAGGAAAGCCCGTGGGCGTTGCCCGGCGTGGGGTAGGGGTCCTGCCCGAGAATGACGACCTTCACATCGGCGGGACGCACGAGTGCGAGGGCGCGGAAGAGGTTTTCGCGGGAGGGGAATACGTCACCCTGCGCATACGCGGCGTCCACGGCGGTCATCAGGGCGGCGAACTGTTCGCGGGTGTAGCCGTGGTCGAACACGGAGTTCCAGGCGGGGGGGGGGACGAGAGTCGAAGTGGACATTTCAGCGGGCCTGAGGAGATGTCGCTTTTGACTGCTTTGCCCATGCTAATTGTTCGGCGGGCGTGGGCACGTATTCCCCGATACGGCACCCCGGCGGCAATGCTTCGAGTATGTTTGAGGTTTTACCGGTGCCATCGAAGCGGAGTAGTTCACCGCCGTTGGATTTGAGATTTTTGTAGAAGATAACGTTTCCGCCCACGAAAGCCACGTATCCACCTTCATTACCATAGGGACTGTGCTTGGCCCAAGTGCCGTCGGGCTGGAGTCCGCGTGTCCACGCGACCGGAGTAGTGGCCGGCATGCTATTATTTAGTTTTCCAAGCGGCACTGCGATCCAGGGTTTGAGCTGGAGAAACTTTGGGTCGATCTGATGGGGCGGAATGTCGCCGGGCAGTAACACTGTTTTTGGGGTATCAGACATATCCTCATTGGCCGGGTCCTGTCGGGAAATCCAGAGCGACGCGCTTTCGAGCCCACCGGACTCTGCGAGTTGGCGTGCGAAATCCCACACATCCGTGGCCTCCGGAAGGCGGTCATTGTGGGACATGGCGTAAATCAAACAAGATTGAGCAATTTGACGGATGTTGGAAGCGTCGGCCCCTCTAGGACCGCATTGGGTTTTGGTTCCAATGAAAGGGATGATGATGGCCGACAGCAGCGCGAACATGCCTGCGATGAGGATGAAGCTTAGATAGCTTTTTCCAGCGGAGGATTTCATGGGCGATTCAACAGGTCGGAACAATGATGGCGAATAGCACGGAGATGATCAGTGGCCAGAGCAGGATGCTGATTCCTCCGGGAATACCTTTCGTCAGTCGATAAACGCTGATGCCGAGAAAGGGCAGCCAGAGGAGTCCAATTCCAATGAAGGAGGAATTGTCCTCCACGGCTTCACTTAACTTTCTTTTCCAGTTGGACCACGAATTCTGTTCTTTTGCGTTGGGGGTATATTCTCCGATGCGACAGCCGGGAGGTAGGGCTTCGAGGATGTTGTTCGTGGAGCCTTTGCCGTCATAGCGAACGAGTTCGCCGGCGGCGGCGGATGCACCGAGGTTTTTGAAAAACATGACGTTGCCTCCCATGAACACGATGTGACCCCCGCCATCGCTTCCGTAAGGACTGTGTTTGGCCCAAGTGCCGTCGGCTTGAAGTCCCGCGTCCATGCTATCGGAGTGGTGGCGGGCATGGACGTAGTGATGTTTCCCAATACGACGGCGAAGGAGGGCTTGATTTTTTTAAACTCGGGACTGAGCGGCCGAGGATGGGTTGTGCCTTTGGTTAAAACGGGGGCGCTGCGATCCGGATCATTGAACGCGGGATCAACGCGGGAGGTCCACAGTGAGGCATTGTCCAGTCCAGTGTCTTCGGCCAGCAGACGGGCATAGTCCCAGACGTCGGTGGCGAGCGGGAGTCGGCCGTTGTGCGCCTGAGCATAGATCAGGCTGGCTTGGCCGATCTGTCTTAGGTTCGAGGCGTCGCCTACGAGATATAACCTGATGCGAACACTTCCAAATAACACAGGTGCTGCACTTACAAATAAGAGAGCGATGAGGCACACGAAACGGACGAAGGAATGGGCCGACTCGGTCCAGAAAACGGCATTACGGATCGTTGGGGTGCACATGGGGATTCTGCATCGTGGTGCGCCGTCGGGTTGAAAGCCAGCCCATGAACAGACAGCAGCAGCGTGCCGTCCCTGTCTCATAACACGAAACGCCGCGCCTGATGAAGGGCGCGGCGGAAGGAGGACCGGGGTCGACGACCCCGGCTACAACAAGGCGATGGTTTGCTCAGGACGCCTTGCGGTAGGTGGCGCTGTCGCGAAGCATTTTGACGTGATCGTGGGCGGCTTTGATGTCGGCGTATTGGCGGCTGACGAGGTCTTGCGTGGGCAGGTCGTGGCCCGGGGTGTCGAGGGCCTTGCGGTAGGCGGCCACGGCGGCGTCTTCTCCGCGTTCGGCTTCGGCAAGCACGGCGTGGGGTTCGTTGGTGGAGAGGGCGGACTTCAGGTTGATCCAACCTCGATGGATGCTGCCGGCGACGCTGCCGGAGGTCTCGACGTCGGCACCGAGGGCGAGCACGCGGGCTTGGAGGGCCGAGGCGAATTCGGCGCGCTGCACGGCATAGCGCGTGAAGACTTGGGAGAGCTCGGGGACTTTCACGTCGGAGGCGGCGGTCTTGAAGCCTTGCTCGCCGTCCTTGAGGACTTCGATGAGGTCGTTGAGGGTTTTGAGAGTGGTTTTGATGTCGGAGTTCATGGGTTTATTTTCTGGGAGGTTAACAGGATGGACCCGCACGGGGCCGCGTGGTGATGGACCCGGGAATGCGTGATGCGTGCCATCGCCACCAAGTCGCCACGGGGGAGCGAGTTGACTGGGGGCGGGTCAAAACAGGGCGCGCACGGTCTTGCAGACCGAACGGAAGGTGTGGCGCGGATCGGTCATTTTGCCCGATGGTGCGGGCGGTCAACGGTGACGGAGCGCAAGCGCCTACGGGGAGACGGTGACCGGCAGACCGACCCAGGCCAACGTCAGCAGTGTGCGGGCGTCCCAGTTGGCGAGGCGGAAGCAGCCGTGGGATTCGGTGCGGCCGACCTGCTCGGGTGTCGGGGTTCCGTGGATACCGTAGCCGGTGCGGTCCAGGCCGATCCAGGCTACGCCGACCGGGTTGTTGGGGCCCGGAGGGATGATCAGCTTGCGGCCGATCGCCTGCGCTTCGGGGGATTCGGGGAACGTCTCGGGATTGAAGGTGTAGTTGGGACCGGCGATGACGCTGGTCACGTGCAGTTCGCCGACGGGGCGCTTTTCGACGTTGCGGGCGATGCTCACGGGGAAGTGGGCGAGCAGCGTGCCGTCGGCGTCGCGGGCCTCCAGCACATGCTCGGCAAGGCGGACTTCGAGGCGGGCGGCCTTCGCGGGGAAGGGCGCGAGCTCGACATCAGGAACCGACACGATGGTGCCGGCGGTGACCGCGGACCAGTTGGCGACGGAGGGATTGAGCGCCTGGATGAAGCGCGGGCTTGCGTGGGCGCGCTCGGCGACAA
>Ga0068867_100000992_pt1 | contig 19354 bp, 17 predicted proteins | sample KBSMisM32_FD_65649 | JGI IMG/M metagenome (GOLD analysis project Ga0068867, IMG submission 65649) | Miscanthus rhizosphere microbial communities from Kellogg Biological Station, Michigan, USA - KBS Miscanthus M3-2 | ecosystem: Host-associated > Plants > Roots > Rhizosphere > Soil ...
CCATAGGCCAGGCCCACCGTCACCACCGTGTCGACGCCCAGCTGAAAGCCGCCTTTCCAATCATCCTTGGCGAAGGTGATGCCGCCCGCGATCAAGGGCAGGGCGATGGCCACATCGGTGCCGACGCTTTCGCTGGTACCGGCAAAGGCAGAACCGGTGCCGGCGAGGACAAGCAAGATAGCCGCGAGAGCTGACCGCATTCAGGCTTTGACGTAGACGTCGACGCGATCCGCCGGCCCCGTATCGTCGACCCCGCCCATGGCGCGCACATCGATGCGGTCGGCCGAAACGCCGTCCTCGATCAGCACCTGGCGGATGGCCAGCGCCCGCTTGAGCGACAGCCGGCGCGCGTCCGAGCCCTTGTCGCCCTTGGCGCCGCCAAAGGCCTGCAATTCCACGCGCGCGCCGGGACTGGTCATGGCGGAATTGAGATCGCCCGCCAGGAATTTCAGCGCGCCCAGCGCCGACTTGGCGGGATCGGGCGCGTCCTTGGCGAACAGGATGACACTGCGCTTGGTGAGGTTTTCCTTGCCGGTTGAGGGTCCGGCGGGGGCGGTCTTTTGCGGCGGGGGCGCATTGGACGCCAGCTTGGGCTGAGTGCCGAACACATTGCTGAGATCGGTGGCGCCGCCGAAGGGATTGGCGCTGGTGGCTGCAGCGGGCGGGGGTTCGGCCCTGGCGACTCTGGGCGTTGGCGCCGGCTTGGCCGCCACCTGCTTGGGCGGCTCAGGCCTGGGTTGAGCCGGCCTGGGTTGGGCACTGGCGACCCTGCGGCGGCGCGGCTCGGGCATGTGCAAGCGAATAGGGCCGGTGGTTTCTCCCGGATACAGTAAAGGCGGCGCCGCCCGGGAAAATTCTCCGCCCGGATACAGCAGCACGCCGCCGCCGGGACGCACGGGATTGACCTGGACATCGTCCCAGGTCTGCACGGTCTGCGCCTGCGCCAGTCCCGCAAATCCAAACGCGGCCACAACCGCCAAAGTCGACGTCAAACGCATGGAAATTCCGACAGCTCAAAAAAGCCCTAAACCCACCCTAGCGCTAATCTAAAGCTTTGCAACGATTACGCAAATAGCCCACATTTCTGCCGCATTGAGGGAGCCAAACCCATGAAAACACGCGCGGCTGTGGCCTATGCGGCCGGCCAACCCCTTGTGATTGAAGAGGTCGAGCTGGAAGGCCCCAAGGCTGGGGAGGTGCTGGTCGAGATCAAGGCCACTGGGGTTTGCCATACCGACGAGTTCACCCGTTCCGGCGCCGATCCGGAAGGCCTGTTCCCGGTGATCTTCGGCCATGAAGGCGCCGGCGTGGTGGTGGAGGTTGGCGCGGGCGTCACCTCGCTGAAGAAAGGCGACCATGTCATTCCGCTCTACACTCCGGAATGCCGCCAGTGCAAAAGCTGCACCTCGCACAAAACCAATCTCTGCACCTCCATCCGCGCCACCCAGGGGCAGGGCGTGATGCCCGACGGCACGTCGCGTTTTTCCATCGGGGGCAAGAAAATTCACCATTACATGGGCTGCTCGACCTTTTCGAACCACACGGTGCTGCCCGAGATCGCATGCGCGAAAATCCGCGAGGACGCGCCCTTCGACAAGGTCTGTTACATCGGCTGCGGAGTGACCACGGGCATCGGCGCGGTGATCAACACCGCCAAGGTCGAGCCGGGCGCCAATGTCGTGGTGTTCGGCTTGGGCGGCATCGGACTCAATGTGATCCAGGGCGCGCGGATGGCGGGCGCCAATATGATCGTGGGTGTCGACATCAATCCCAAGCGCGAGGCTTTGGCGCGCCGGTTCGGCATGACCCATTTCGTCAATCCCAAAGAGGTGAAGGGCGACCTGGTGCCGTACCTGGTCGAGCTCACCAAAGGCGGCGCCGATTACAGTTTCGAATGTGTCGGCAATGTCGATCTGATGCGCCAGGCCTTGGAAAGCTGCCATCGCGGCTGGGGCGAAAGCATCATCATCGGCGTGGCGGGGGCGGGGCAGGAGATCAAGACCCGGCCCTTCCAGCTGGTGACGGGACGGGTGTGGAAGGGCACGGCATTCGGCGGGGCGCGCGGCCGCACCCAAGTGCCGCAGATCGTCGACTGGTACATGGACGGCAAGATCAGCATCGATCCGCTGATCACCCACAAGCTGCCCTTGAACCGGATCAATGAGGCGTTCGACCTGATGCATTCGGGGGAGAGCATAAGGACTGTGATTGAATTCTAGAGGGAGGGCGTGATGCGTGTCGTTCGTCTGGCGGCGCTGGCCGCGATTTTCGTTTCACCTTCATTCGCGCAATCGCTGGTGCCGCCGCCGGCGCCGCCCGGCATAGAGGTGCCCGACTGGGCGCTGCCTGGGTCTGCCACACACAAGCAGGTTCCGCCGCCGGCCGGTTTTCATCGCGCTTCGGTCACCACCGCCGGCACCATCGGCCAATTCGACGGCCAGAGCGATGTCGGCGGCGCACTGGCGCCGGGCAGCGCCAGTTACGATGCGGCGGCCAAAATCTACACCATCAATTCCGCCGGCTATAACATCTGGTACCAGCGCGACGAGTTTCGCTATTTGTGGAAGAAGATGGAAGGCGATGTCTCGCTGGCGGCGAGCGTCAACTGGCCCAATATCGGCGACTTTCACGACCGCAAGGTGGCGCTGGTGATCCGCGACAGTCTGGACGACGACTCGCGCCAGATCATGACCGCCCAGCACGGCAACGGCATGGTGCATATTTCCTGGCGGGCGGAAAAAGGCGGGCTGATGACCGATGTCGAATACCGTTCGGCGCGCCAGCCGCGCGCCGGCACGGACGAAAAGGGGCCGCAGACCTTCCATCCCAGCCGCATCGGAATCGAGAAGAAGGGCGATCAATTCCAGCTTTACATCAGCTGGCAGGGCGAACCCATGCATCCGGAGGGCGCACCGGTGATGTTCAAGACCAATGGGCCTTTCTATATGGGAGTCGGTTTCACCTCGCACCTGCCGGCCAATGTCCTGACCGCCAAAGTGGCCGACATGGTGGTGGAGAACCGGGCAGGGGCGGTGCGGTAAGGCTTGCAGGGCCAGGGCGCGCGGGCGTTGCGATCTTGGAACGAAGCTCTGCTTTGGTTTTATGGGCACATTCCGCTTAGCGCCAAACGCGGGCATTAAACCAGATCTGGCTCCGGTGACGGCCACAAGTTCGGCTTGCGGCTTCCCGAATAGGCGCAACTTCCATCCGGGTAGATAGGAACAGCCTTGGGTGCAACTGCGTTGCCCATAGTCATCGCCGGGGAATGAGTGTGGAAGCGTCCGAAAGAGCTCAATACTACATCGCCAGGGCCATCGAGGCCGAGCAGCACGCTACCGAGACATCGGATCCGCTCTTAAGCAAAACCTGGATCAAGATAGCGATCAGCTATCGAGACCTTGCCGACTTCGCCCAGAGCAAGAGCGTTAAGGACTTCGACTTAGAGCCGCCGCCGTCTCAGCCAATTTCGTCCGTTTCGGACCGGAATTAGCCGGCCTTGGCCGCAAGCCTGCTTCGTGTCCGCTTGAAAGGTGTAATTTTCTGTCGCGGCGTACGCATGGGTTAGTGCGGGCCAGGACCCGAGGTGGTTTCCTGCCCCCGGGGCAAAGGGGGAAACCATGCCAAACAGAGGACCACAGGAATACCTAGCGCTGGCTCAGCAGGCTGAAAGGTCGGCTGAAGAGGCCCAAGGGCCGCTTGCCAAGCAGCACTTCCTCGCGATTGCCCACGAATACCGCGCACTTGCGGCGGAAAAGCTAAGGCGGATGCAGGACGATAGGCTGTCTCAAAGTCCAACTCAGGGTAACCTTCGCCAGCTTCCCTAGCTTGGCCGCAGCAAATGCTCGGGAACCGGGCGCCAACCTGAACGTTAGGCGACCGGGATTGAGGGGGGCCAATTTTGGACAATCTTGCTCGGGCACATCATTACCGTGACGAGGCGATAAATCTTCGCAAGCTCGCCGAGAAGGACGACAACGCCGAAACGCGAGAAAGTCTGCTCGCCGTCGCGAGGACGTATGACCGTCTCTACGGCAAGTATTTGGCGTTGGCCCATCCCGCGACAGCAGGCCCAAACCCGTCTGACAGGCACGCCAGGCAATAGAATTTTCCGCCGCCGCTGAGCGGCGTGTGAAAGACCTCGCCCCAATCAGTCATTCAGAATTGGTACCGCAGCGTCGCGCCGAAGGTCCTGGGGTCTCCCGGCTGGCCGGCGATCAGGCCGGTGTTGCTGGGCGTGACCGCGAGCTGTTCGAAATAATCCTGGTCAAGCGCATTGCGCAGCCACAGCGAAAAATCCACGCCGCCCGGGGTGCGGAAGCCGAGGCGGAAATTGTGCAGCGAATAGCCGTCCACGTCCGTATAGAGCGACCGCGACGCGTTGGACGAGAATTTCGAACGGAAGCTGGCATCATATCCGAAATAGACCTCGCCCTCCTTGCCGGCAAAATTCGCCGGCGTGGCGTATTCCCCGCCCCAGGAGAAGGACCAGTTGGAAATGCCGGGCAGCCATTGTCCCGAGATATTGCAGTTTGTCGGGCTGTTGCCGCCGGGGGTTCCGGGCGCCGAGATCGGCGTGCCGGTGTTGCCGCCTGACAATTCCGGCGGGCATGGCGCGTCTAAAAACGTCACATAACTGTGGTCGTTGTAGGTGCCATTGGCATAGGCGGATGCTCCATCGAACGGGATGATAGAGACTTCGGCCTCGAAACCGCGCACCTGAACCTTGCCGGCGTTGGCGAGATAGCCGCGCACCAGGCCCAAGGCGCCATTGTTCACATTGGCCTGGTAATTCTTGATGACCGTCCAGAAGCCGGTGAGATTGACTGTGGCCCGGCCGTCCAGGAACTGCGACTTCAAGCCCAATTCATAGTCGCTCACATCCTCGGGCTTGATCGTGCCGGCGGCCAGGATCGGCACGCCGGCATTGTCGGCCGGAACGCCATTCAGATTGATGCCGCCGCTCTTGAAGGTCTTGGCATAGCTGGCGAAGGCCAGCAGCTTCTCGTCAAGCTGATAGGAGAGATTCAAGTCGTATGACACATTCGATTTGGCCAAAGTCGGGGCATAGAATTGCGGCGCGCGCACGCCGCGCTGGTCGACGATCCAGGGATCGTTGGCATAGGGCCCGGTGAAGAGAACGAGCTGGCGGGTGCCGTCCGAAGCCGTGCCGGTGACCACCGAACTGTAATAGCCGGACTTCTCGTCATAATTGAACCGGATGCCCGGCGACACGGTGAAAGCATCCGTGACGTGCCAGTTGAACTTGCCGAACAGGGCGGCGCTGGTGTTCTTCAGCAGAATGTCGTTGGCCGCGGTGAGGCCATTCAAGACCGCCGGATTGCACGCCCGGGTGGTGGGCGTGGCGCAGCCCGGCGCGCCGACAGCGACATTTCCGGGATTGAGCGACCAGCGACTGGCCGCCGGGCCCTGGCTTTCCGTCCCTTTGGTGTGCAGTCCCTGGTTGAAGCCAAACAGGCCGACGACGAAATCATAATCCTCGGCCGTATAGGCGTAGCGAATTTCCTGGGTGTACTGGTTTTGGTGGGTGGGGTTCTGCGACTGAGGCGTAATCGGCAGGCCGGTGAAGTCGCGGTCGTTTTTCGGGCCCCAATCCCAGTAACGCCAGGCGGTTACCGAGGTGAGCGTGCCGCCTCCAACCCGCCATTCCGCGATGGCGGCCACCCCGCCAAGTTCGTTGCGGGCCCGCAGCGGAGCGTCGATATCGGTGACGCGGTCAAAGGGATTGGTGCTGGGAACGCGGTAGTTTTGAGCGGCGGCCAGAGAGTTGTACTGCCGGTTGAGGGCCCGTTGGGTCGTGCCGACCCGGGCATAATATTGCACGCAGCAATTGGCATCCTGCACATTGTAATCGGCCGACAGCCTTACCCTGAGGTCCGGGGCGGCGTTCCATTGCAGCGTTCCGCGCAGCCCCAGATTGTCCTGGCCGTTGTTCCAACTGTTGGACGTTACATTGTAGATCGTGCCGCGCCTGGTGGTATTGGCGAGACTGAGGCGGAAGGCGAGGTCATCCGTGATGGGCCCGGAGATCGAAGCCTTGGCCTGCTTGAAGAGGTAATTGCCTCCCGAAATCTCGCCGCGGACTTCGAAACCATCGAAACTGGGGGCGCGGGTGGTGATATTGATGGCGCCTGCGGTGGTATTCTTGCCGTACAGCGTTCCTTGAGGACCGCGCAGCACTTCGATGCGTTCGATATCGACGAAATCCAGCGTCGCGGCGGCAATGCGGTTGTAATAGACCTCGTCGACATAAATGCCGACGCCCTGCTCGATGCCGTCATTGGTCAGGCCGAGCGGCGCGCCGATGCCGCGGATATTGACCGAGCTGTTGCGCGGGTTCGAGGAATAGAATTGCAGGCTGGGTTGAAGCTGGGTCAGCCGGTTGATGTTGTAGGCGCCGGTGTTGGCGATGGTTACGTCGGAAACCACCGAGATCGGAACCGGGACCTTCTGCACATCTTCATCGACGCGGCGGGCGCTGACCGTGACATGCTCCGCGCTGAAAAGCTGAACCACCTGCACCGCGGAGGAAGGGGTTTCGTTTTCAACTGTCTGATCGGCCGATGCCGCAGCAAGGGCTGCGGTCTGCTGGGGATCTTCGGCACGCGCCGCACCCGAAATCGCGAAAACGGCGGAAGCGGCCAACAGATTGGCACGCAAGATATTGATACGCATGGATAATTCCCTCGACACGTGACGCGGCATAACTGCCGGCGTCTTCCTGTCGAACCAGTAATCTCCATATACTCTACCGAGTCAATAGAGTTTATGGAGAAAAGCTACTTAGCGCGAATGTCGCGGCGCGGAAAATTCACGTCAGCTTGCTGAGTTTCAAACCGAAGCGGGCCGATGCGCCTTGAGAAAGGAGCGTATCTGGCGCACCGCCAAGGGAATCCGCTCCTTCGGTTCCTTCCAAGGGAACATGCTCACCTCGGCCTTCGGTGCGAGCATCGCCGATTCCATGGCCACGACATAGGGATGCGCGGGAATATCATCCGGTAGTATCAATACCGGTGTCTGGCAATTGCGCACGAAATCGCGCGTCACGGTCATGACGAAATCCGGATTGTTGCGGTACATCTTGGTGAGAAATTTATCCACCATGGCCATCGAAATATCGGTGCGGCGTTTGACCAAATCCGGACCCCAGCCCTTCATGTTGGTGTCGTAATACAAAGTGGGCAACTCAGGGCGAAATCCGCTGGGCTGGGCAAGGACCGCGGCGACAATTCGATCCGGCGCCCGCTTCAACAGGTTCCAGATGAAGGGGCCGCCAATGCAGAAACCCATCACCATGAATTTGTCGATTCCCAGGTGATCCATCACACCGATCTGATCGTCGGTGTGGGCGTCCCAGGGCCGATCGATATCCAAAGGTCCGGAGGAGCTGCCGGCGTTGGAATTTCGCAGATCGGCCGCGATACAGCGATATTCCGATTGAAACTCCGCGATCGGATCGAAAGGCCCGGTGCGCAAGCCGGCGATCGCCGAATTCAATCCTCCGCCGGGAATGAGCAACAAGGGGAAACCGGACCCGTGCACCTCATAATGGATTCGCACCGGGCCTTTCTCGTAAAAGGACATTGCGGGTCCGGCCTGCTGCGCCGACGCGCCCGGCGCCGCGGCCATGGCCGCCGCCACGGCCCCCGTTGATAGAAGGTCTCGTCTATTGCGGTCGATCATGCCATGCCCTCCTTGATGCGTCAGATCAGCGGCCGAGATGCTTGTCGAAGAATCGCGCGATCTCGTTGTTGTAGTCGACGGTCTCGGGCGCGGTGATGTCCCGGTAATATTGCGCATGCGATAGGCCTTCAAACACCTGCAGTTCGGCCTCCACCCCGGCCTGGCGCATCTTACGATGCACCCGCACGGTGTTAGAAAGGAACAGGTCGCGGGTTCCGGATGTCAGGATGGTGGGCGGGAAGCCGTGCATATCGCCATAGACCGGCGAAAGCTGCGGGTCCTTGAGGTCACGGCCATTGGCATACAACTTCGCCGCCGCGCCCCAAAAACCGTCGTTGGAAACCAGCACATTGTCGATGCCGTCATTGGTGAAATAGCTGTCGCCCGTCTTGGTCATGTCGGACCAAGGCGTTCCTGGCGCGATGGCGCCCGGCAGCGGCAGCTTTTCCGCCCGCGCCCGCAGGACCATGACCAGGGCGACATTGCCGCCGGCCGAGGTGCCGAAAATGCCGATGTTCTTCGCAGCGACCGTCTTCAGCGCGTCGCGGTATACCGCCATCGCGTCGTCCATCGCGGCGGGATAGGGGTGGTCCGGCGACATCCGGTAATCGACCGAGATCACCTTGAAGCGGCCGAAGCCGGCCATCTCGATCGCCTCCGCCAGCCCGGCCTCGCCGGGACGCAAGACAAAACCGCCGCCATGGAAATAGAGCAGCAGGCGTTTGCGGTTGGCGGGCGCGATTGTTTCCGGCGTGACGATATAGGTCTTCACGCCCGCGATCGTCGCCGGCTCGACCTTGACCTTCATGGCGGCTTGCATCGCGTGAATGCCGGGCAACGCGTCCGCCGCGTTCTTGGCGACCACCGCCTTCCATTCCGCCGCGGTATTGGGCACGACATTCCAGATCGGGTTGAGTGGGGCGGCGATCTGCGCGCGCACCTGGGGGCTGACCGTGTCCGGGACGGGGATGCTTCTTGCGGGCAACTGCCGGGCGCCGGATGGCGGTTGGGCTTGTGCCGCCGCTGCGGCGAGGCCGGCCAACAGTCCAACCAGCGCGCACCAGGCCAAAATGTGCTTCATCCCGAGCCCCCGAGAAGTTGGAACGCGATAGCCATAGCACAATTGCCTGGATCGGTGGAAAAGCTACCATCGGCCGGCACGCAAGACGGCGAGCGAAATTCCAGGAGGCCTTATGGCTGCACGCATATTCGTTTCCGCAATGCTCGCCGCCTGGGCGATCCCGATCATGGCTTTGGGCCAGGAGCCGCCTCCCGCGGCGCCCACCGGTGTTGTTCCTCCCGACCGAAATCTTCCCAAGCACATTCGCAAGCTCACTGCTTTCGGAGAACGCGCCGAGTTCTCGTTGGACAGCAAGCGGCTTTTGTTCCTGACGAAAACCTTCGGCGACGTCATGGAATATGATCTCGCCAGCGGAGAAATCCGCAACCTGACCTCGCATTTTCCGCATTACGGATTTACCCGCGCGCTCTATCTCGCGAACGGTCAGATCCTTTTGGCCGGGCCGACCGAATACGATCTCAAGGACCCCGCCAAGGCGAGGGCAAATTGCTGGTTGTTCATTCTCGACCCGAATTCCGGCAAGCCGCCGCAGCCGCTGAACATGAAGGCGGCGGAAGGGCCCGTGCCGTCGCGCAAGCGCATGCACCTGGCCTGGTCGCAGCGCGCCGCCGCCTTTCCGGGCGAAATGGCGCCCGGCTCTTCGCGGATGTACGAGGCCGACATTGTCTATGAAGGTGGGATTGCCAAGCTGGCGAACCAGAAACTCATCCTGCAAAGCGGCGATCTTCCCTTTCATGCCACGCTGGAGCCGCAGAACTTCCGCCCGCCCGCCGAAACCGAGCTGACCTTCAGCACGTATGACTATCAGCAGACCGAAGTGTTCGGGATCGATCTTGCGACCAAGAAACTGACCAACTACTCCAACGCGCCCGGGGTATATGACGAGCCCGAAGGCATCTTTCCCGACGGCAAGTCGACAACAGTGGAATCGGACCATCACAATCCCGCCGGGAAGGGTTTCGACCGCGCCGATATCTACCGCCTGAGCTTGGACGGCAGCGGGACCATGCAACGCCTCACCTGCTTCGCGAACGTGCCCACCTTCCGTTCCTCGAATCCCGTGGTGAGCGACGATGGCAGGTATATGGCCTTCCAAATGGGCAGGTCAGGCGTGGCGGCGGGAACCGGCTGGGGCATCTTCCTGTACGATTTCCAGGCGGCCGGCCCGAAGCCGAACTGCCAGTGACGTTCAGGAGGCGAAGCCGTAAAGCGTTGCGGGATTCTCGACCAAGATACGATGCCGAACCCGGTCGTCCGGCGCCCAGCGCGCGAGCAAGTCGAGAAGAACCGCATCGTCCGGCTTGCTCGGCTCGTTGGGATGCGGCCAATTGCTTCCCCACACCATGCGTTCCGGCGCATCCTTCACAAACGCCTGTGCCACGGAACTGACATCGTCAAATCTTCCATCTTTGGTATTGTCGAAAGTGACCGACAATTTCACCCAGCTTCGTCCTTTGTCGATCAAGCTGCGAATGATTGCATAGGAGGGATGGTCCAAGCCGAAGGGCGGCACATGCGCGACATGATCGAACACCATTGCCGTCGGAAGGCGCTGGAACACGTCCTTCAGCTCCAGCAGTTGCCCGGCGGTGGTCTGGAACTGGGTGTGCCAGCCGAGAGCAGCCACGCGGGGGGACAGCTTCTCGATCATCTCCACAGTCGCCGGCGTAATTGTCGTGGTCGACACGGAAAAGCGGATGCCGCGAATGCCTCCGGCATCCAGCGCCTTCAATTCCGCGTCGCTGATGCCGGGGCTGATGACGGCGACGCCGCGCGCATGGGGGCCAAGCCGTGAGATCGCATCCAGCGTGACCCGGTTGTCGGTCGCATAGGCACTGGGGGTAACGATCACGCTGCGCGTTAATCCCAACCGCTGTTTCAAGAGGCGGTAATCTTCCACTCTTGCGTTGGGCTGTAGCGGGGTCTTCGCCTCGGCGGGCTGGGGAAAGCGTCCCGCATCATAAATATGATGGTGGCAGTCGCAGGCGTTCGCAGGAACCTCGTATTTTGGGGCTTCAGTGCCCGCGGAGTGGGGAACAGGGAATTGGGCATGCGCTCGCCGGGCTTGCGCCGGGACGGCGGCGGAGCAAGCCAAGCCTTTCAGAAGTGTCCTGCGGCTTGTCCTGCTCATCCTTGGCCTGCTCTCCCCATGACCGTATCCATGCATGTCCGCGCCGGAGGCCCGGCGCAGACAATCATGGGATGGCGGCGAACGTTCAGGGCACTTGCTTGGCGGCGACCAGTTCGATTTCGACCAGGGCTCCCGGCGACGGCAAGCGAACCTGAATCGCCGAGCGCGACGGACGGTTGGGCTGGTCCGGCGTGCCGAAGCGCTTGCCCCATTCCGAGTTCAAGCCGGCGAAATCGATCTCACCGCCCTTGGCGGGATCGCCCACCAGGAACACAGTCGCCTTCACCACATCGCCGAAGCCCAAGCCATTCTTGGCCAGCATGGCTTGAAGCTTGTTGAGGATATTGTCGGCCTGCTGGACGGTGTCGCCCATGCGGCCGGCGCCGCCGGCGGGGATGTTGGGATTGAGGGGATCGGCGGTGGTGCCGCTGAAATAAAAGGTGGTGATGCCCGGACCCACGATACGCTGTGCTGTCGCGGGCATGGCGGAAGCGCAAAGCAATGCGGCGCCCAAGCAGGCAAATTTCCAAGAAGCGATCATCGGTTTCTCCTTATCGGGAAAATGAATTCATCCGGTTTTGCATCGCCGATCGCGATGGCCGGTACGGACGCTAACAGCTGGACCATGGCTTGTGAACGGCGGCCTCGACCATGGCAAGGGATTGCATTAGCGTGCCGGCAAGCAGGCAAATTATGGGGCGGTTGTTATGGGTGTTTTGCGCTTGGTTATCCTGGCTGCCTGTCTGGCGTCGCTGAGCGGCGCCGCGGCGGCGCAAAACATTTCCGGCCAGGACTGGGGCACCACGCAAGACGGCCGGAAGGTCGGCCTCTACACCCTCAAAAGCCCGAATGGGCTGGAGGCCCGCATCACCAATTACGGCGGCCGGATCGTGAGCCTCTATGTGCCCAACAAGCAGGGCGGCAAAACCGATGTTCAGCTGGGCTATGACGATTTCGCTGCTTATGAGAAAGCGGGCGATTTTTATGGCGCCCTGGTGGGCCGCTATGTCGGCCGGGTCAGCCATGGCGGCAGCTTCACGCTCAATGGCAAGACCTACCAGCTGGAAAAGAGGGATCCGGCCGCGCCCTTCGTCATTCATGGCGGCACCGCCGGCTTCAACCGCAAGCTGTGGAAAGCGCGGATGCATGACGGTCCCGAACCCAGCCTGACGCTGACCTTGGTCAGTCCGGACGGGGACGGCGGCTTTCCCGGCGAACTGACCACCACCGTCACCTACACGGTGACCAGGGACAATGCGCTGCGCTTGGAGTATCGCGCCACCGCCGACCGGCCGACCGTCGCGAACTTCACCAACCATGCCATGTTCGCCCTGCAGGGTGAGGGCAATGGCGATGTCTCGGACCAGACCATGCAAATCTTTGCCGACCGTTACACGCCGGCCGATGCCGGCAATCTGGTGACGGGAGAAATCGCCTCCGTCGACGGCACGCCGGCGGATTTCCGCAAGCCCGTGCGGCTGGGCGATCGGCAAAAGTCCGATTTTCCGCAGATCGCCATGCGCAAAGGCATCGAATTGGAGATGGTGATCAACGGAAAATCCGGCACGCTGAGGCCGGCGGCGCGGATCGCCGATCCCAAGACCGGGATTGTGATGGACGTGTCGACGACGCATCCTTGCGTGGTGGTGTGGGGCCATTTGATCGGCGAACGCACCGTGGTCGGTAAGCAAGGCCATATCTACCGCAACTTCGACGCCATGAGTTTCGAAACGCAAGGCTATTTGGATGCGGTCAACCATCCGAATTTCGAGTCGACCCTGGTCACGCCGCAAAAGCCGATGCACGAAATCACGGTTTTCAAATTCAGCACCCGCTAAGGCTTCAGTGCCGCGCGGAGGAGGGCGGATCCTGCGCGGTCGAAGAAGACGAGGTTTGGGTGTGCGCCTGGTAGTCCGTCTCAACGGCATCGTTTGCCGCGACAGCGTCCGTCCTTTTCAGCCACCGGATCGGAACCACCGCGGCCAGATCCGCCAGCTTGGCCCCGGCCACGCCTTTGAGCTTCTGAAAAAAGATTTTGGGGTCGACGGCCAGCAAATTGGTCTGCCGGATCGCCGCTTTGCTCGCCTGAACCGACAGGATGCAAGCGCGTTGCCGCGTGCCCCTTGATTTGTCGGTGAAATTGACCCAGCCGTTGAAGGTGATGGACGAAATCAGCTCGGCTTCGTCGGCCGCGAACAGGTCGTGCAATGTCCTCAGGCAAGTTTGATAAAGCGCGCTTTCATACAGTTGCGCAATCTCGGTTTCGCTCCAATCGCTTTGCGTGAAACCATCGCGCATCACGTCGAACTTGACGGCCTTGAGGGTGGGAAAGCTTTCCGGCGCAGGCAATTCGTAATCGACAATCAACGCGCCGCTGTCGGCCTCGAACCCCAATTCCCACCGCATCGGAAACATGTCCGGATAGTCCGCATGCGACAAGGCCGCGTCGAGAAATTCGACGACCGCATCGGACTGTCCCTGCGCATAGCGCAGCCGGAAGTTGTCGACTTTCCTGTTTTCCTCCTGCTGCTGCTTTTGATAGGCCTGAGCCCGTTCCCACCAGGCGTCCAGATCCGTTTCGAACAGCGCCTCGGCCCAGGCGTTTTGGCGGGCGATCGCCTCCTTCTCGGCCCGCCACTGACTGTAGGCAAGCTCATAAGTGGACTGCGCGGCCTCTTCCTTCAACTCCGCGGCCTTCTCCCGTTTGCGTTGCCCGCTCAGCAGCAAAAGGGACAAACGCTTTTTCAGGTCGATTTCCACGGCGTCGAAAATCGGATCGCTGCGCCTTGGCGCGGGAGGCGGCAGCTGATCGACGGGCGGCGCCGGCCTTGGTTCTGGAAAGATGCTGGAATCGTAAAGCATTTCCATTTTGAGCGGCGCGGCCTCCAATCCCTTGGACAGGATGCCGGCCAGGGACGCCACCGCCTGCTGGGCCTCGGCGGTCAACCGCGCCGCGTGCGCCTTCTGGGCCTCGAAGTTGGGCAATTGGCGCAGCAGCTCGTCGCTGTGCCGCTCGAGCAAGACCCGCCGGCGCCATCGTTCGTCCCATTTTTCTTTTTGGATTCGCGCCCGCTGTTCCAAGACGTATTCGTCGGCGCCGCTCAGGCGCCGGAACTTCTTCAACCCATCATGTTTGAGATCGATGTGATGCATGTCTCCGCGAAGATAGCATCACAACCCTCAGCCGCTTGCCCGCGCCTTTGGTCGCGGCGGATGCAGGTTCCAAACGGAACCTGCGGAACTTTTGCAATCAGGCTTTGACGCTCTTCAGCAGCTTCAACAGTTGCGGATGCAGATATTCGTTCGAAGCCAGGATGGTGCCTTGGGTCAACATCTCTGCGCCGCCATTGAGGTCGCTGACCATGCCGCCTGCTTCGCGCAGCAGCACGATGCCCGCCGCGATATCCCAGGCCTGCAGACTGCGCTCCCAGAATCCGTCAAAGCGTCCCGCGGCGACATAGGCCAAGTCCAGCGAGGCCGAGCCGAAGCGGCGGATGCCGGCGGTCACATTCATCACCTCGGCCATTTCGGCGCTGGCGCGGGCATGACCTTCCTTGCCCATGAAAGGCAGGCCCGTGGCGATCACGCATGCGCCCAAGTCCTTGCGGGCGGCGACGCGCAGCCGCTTGTTGTTGAGATAGGCGCCATGGCCCTTCTCGGCGGTGAAGAGATCGTCGGTCACCGGATTGTAGATCATGCCGGCCACCAGCTGGCCCTCGCGCTCCAAGCCGATGGAGATGGCGAAGTGCGGAATGCCGTGCATGAAGTTGGTGGTGCCGTCGATGGGATCGATAATGAAGCGGTGGCTTTTGTCGGCGCCGGTGACCGCGCCGCCTTCCTCGCCCAGAAAGCCGTAGCCGGGCCGCGCCTTGCTCAGTTCCTCGATCAGGATCTTCTCGGTGCGCTTGTCGGCGGAGGTGACGAAATCCGCCGGGCCCTTCATCGAGATCTGCAGATTTTCCAGCTCGTTGAAATCGCGGATCAGCGGCCGCCCGGCTTTTCGGGCCGCCGCTATCATCACATTCAGTGCGGGAGAGGTGTAGACCATCAGTCGGCGCGCCTGACGTAAGAACCGTCTTCGGTGGCGACGATGATCTTTTCGCCCGCGGCGATGAAAGGCGGCACCAATATCCTCAAGCCGTTTTCCAGCACCGCGTTCTTGTAGGACGGCGCGGCGGTGCCGCCTTTCAAGACCGGATCGGCCTCGGTAACAGTCAAGGTCACCTGCACCGGCAACTTGATGCCGATGGGTCTGTCCTCATACATATGCACCAGGGTCTTCATCCCGTCCTGCAGGAATTGCGCCTGCTCACCCACAAAGTCCGTGGCCAGCTCGATCTGGTCGTAGGTCTCCATGTCCATGAAGGTCAGCATGTCGCCGTTGGCGAACAGGAATTGGAAATCCTTCTTGTCCAGCACGGCTTCGTCCACCGCTTCGTCGGAGCGGAAGCGCTGGTTCAATTTGGTGCCGGTGGTGACGTTCTTGAGTTCGACCTGGTTGTAGGCGCCGCCCTTGCCGGGCTTGACCTTCTGGGTCTTGACCGCGATCCACAGCCCGCCGTCGAAATTGATCAAGGTGCCGGGGCTGATTTCATTGCCGGTGATTTTGGACATGGATTCAAGAGCCTCCGGGGGCGGGGGTGGTGACGGTTCGCGGGGTCAAACAGCGAGGCGGGTTATAGCCAGCTAAAGGCAATAATTCCAGCAGGCATGTTCAGCCCCCACCGTCAGGTAAAGCAGCAACGCCATGCCCAGCAGGGCCAGGGCATCGGCCCGGCGCGGGGTGTGCCGGCGAAAAAAGCCCAGGCTCCAGGCCAGCGCCAAAAGGCAGGCCCCGGGCAGGATCAGGTAAGGGATGTACCAATGCGCCTGGTACCACAGCGAGTCCGCGAACAGCCAGGCATGGACCTTGTCGGCGGCGACATTCACCCCGACCGCGACCAGCGCCCCCACAAACAGGAAGCCGATCAGGCGCTCCTTCATGGAGCTTGAAACAGCGCGTTGAAGGCGCGCACCGCGGCTTGCGGGCCGTCGGCGTGCTCCCACACTCCGGCGGACACCGCCAGGAAATCGGCGCCGGCTTCGATCAGTTGCGGCGCGTTGCTGACCGTGATGCCGCCGATGGCGACACAGGCGATCACCATGATCTCGCTCCACCAGCGCAGCAGCTCGATATCGGCTTGCGTCTTGGGCTCCTTGGTCTTGGTGGGAAAGAAAGCGCCGAAGGCGACGTAATCGGCACCGGCCTCCGCGGCTTCCATCGCCAGATGCCGGCTGTCATGACAGGTGACGCCGACAATGCCGTCGGGCAGGGCGGAGCGGGCGAGCGTGTAGCTCGCATCCTCCTGGCCGACATGGACACCGTCGCAACCCAGTTCGGCGGCGAGGTCGGGACGATCATTGAGAATGAAAGCGGTGCCATGGGCCTGCACCACGGGGCGCAGCAAATCCACTGCGCGGCGGATCTCGTCGTCGCTCGAATGCTTCAAGCGCAATTGGAAAGACGCGACGTCGCCGCCCTTGAGCGCCTCTTTCAAGGGACTCAAAAAATTCGCCGCCGAGAGTTTCGGCGGCGAAATCAGATAGAGGCGGCAATCAGACATTATCGGAGGGGGTCATCAGGCCGCCGCCTTTTCGGCGGCCGAACTCCACTTGCCCAGCGCCGCCAGCGAGTTCATCAGCGCGCGATGGGCGAAGGCGGCCTGCCCCTTGGCGACATTCTCGGGCTTGCCGCTCCAGGCGGATTGGGGCGCGGCTTGCAGGGCGCGGCCATAGGAGAAGGTCAGCGCCCAGGGCAAGGGCCCAATCGCATTCATCGCCGACAGATGCGCGGTGGCGTCCTCGTCCGATTGGCCGCCGGACAGGAAAGCGATGCCCGGTACAGCAACCGGCACATGCTGCTTCAACACCTTGACCGTGCGTTCGGCCACTTCCTGCACGCCATTCTGCCTGGCGCACTTCTTGCCCGGCACCACCATGTTGGGCTTGAGGATCATGCCTTCCAGCTTCACCCCGGCCAGGTACAGCTGGCTGAACACTTCGTGCAGCACCCAGCTGGTGACTTTTTCGCAAGCCTCGATGTCATGGCCGCCATCCATCAGCACTTCCGGCTCCACGATCGGGACGATACCGTTTTCCTGGGCCAGCGCCGCATAACGGGCCAGAGCTTGGGCATTGGCATTGACGCAATTGTAGCTGGGGATGCCCTGACCGATGTCGATCACCGCCCGCCATTTGGCGAAGCGTGCGCCGAGCTTGTGATACTCGATAAAGCGCTCGCGCAAGCCATCCAAGCCTTCGGTGATGGTCTCGCCCGGCGAGCCCGCCAAGGGCTTGGCGCCGGCATCGACCTTGATCCCGGGCACCGCGCCGGCGGCCTCGATCAATTTGACGAAGGGCGTGCCGTCCTTGGCCTTTTGGCGCAGGGTTTCGTCATACAGGATGACGCCGGAGATATGCTCGCGCATCGACTTGTCGGTGCGGAACAACATTTCGCGATAGTCGCGGCGGTTCTCTTCGGTGTTGGTGACGCCGATCTTGTCGAAGCGTTTCTGGATGGTGCCGGTGGATTCATCGGCCGCGAGAAGGCCCTTGCCGGGGGCCACCATCTTGATCGCGATCTTGTTCAGTTCTTCCAGGTTCATCTCGTCCCTCATTTTGTGCTTAAGGCTTCCACGCCGGGCAGGGTCTTGCCTTCCAGCCACTCCAGGAAGGCGCCGCCGGCGGTGGACACATAGGTAAAATCGCTCTCCACGCCCGCATGGGCAAGCGCCGCGACGGTGTCGCCGCCGCCCGCCACCGAAAGGAGTTGGCCGGCGCGGGTTCGGCTTGCGACGATTTGTGCCGCCTTTACCGTGCCCTGGTCAAAGGGCGCGGTTTCGAAGGCGCCGAACGGTCCGTTCCACACCAGGGTGCGGGTGGCCAACAGCCGGTTTTCAAAGGATTTGATCGCGTCCGGGCCGACATCCAGCGCCATTTCGTCGGCGCCGATGTTCCCGGCCGGAACCGTGCGATGGGCGGCATTCGCCTTGAATTCCTTGGCGACCACCAGGTCGCGGGGCAGCAGGATCACCGCCCCGGCCTCGTTGGCCATGTGGATCACCTGGCGGGCGGTTTCCAGATGGTCGGGCTCGTAGAGCGATTTGCCGATGGCGATCCCTTCCGCCGCCAGGAAGGTGTTGGCCATGGCGCCGCCGATCACCAGCGTTTCCACCCGCTTCACCAGATTTTGCAGCAGTTCGATCTTGGTGGAGACCTTGGCGCCGCCCACCACCGCCATCAGCGGACGCTCCGGATTGCCCAGCGCCTTTTCCAGATGGGTCAGTTCCGCCTGCATGGAACGGCCCGCCGCATTGGGCAGAAGCCGCGCCGCGCCTTCGGTCGAGGCATGGGCGCGGTGTGCGGCGGAGAATGCGTCATTGACGAAGAGGTCGCCCAGCGAAGCCAAGGCCGTGGCCATGGCGGCATCATTGTCTTCCTCGCCCTTGTGGAAGCGGGTGTTTTCCAACAGCAGCACGTCGCCATCTTTCAATGCGGCGACGGCTGCTTGTGCTGTGGCGCCGATGCAGTCCTCGGCGAAGGCGACCTTGCGGCCCAGCGCTTTTTCCAGAGGGGCGATCAGCACCTTCAGCGACATCGAGGGCACCACCTTGCCCTTGGGCCGGTCGAAATGGCTGAGGATGATGACCTTGGCGCCCTTGTCGGACAGTTCCTTGATGGTGGGCGCCTGACGCACGATACGCGTGTTGTCGGTGACCTTGCCGTCGGCGACCGGCACATTGAGGTCGGCGCGCACCAGGACGCGCTTACCTTTTGCGTCAAGGTCGTCGAGGGTTCGGAAATTGTTCACGTCGGTCCTTTTTTACCCTCCCCTTGAGGGAGGGTCGAGTTGCGGAGCAATTCGAGGAGGGGTCTGGCGCGGCTCGAGACCCCTCCCCGAAATTTGCTCGCTTACGCTCTCAAATTTCGACCCTCCCTCAAGGGGAGGGTGAGTCATTAAATCAACTTCCCCATCGCCACCGCGGTGTCGGCCATGCGGTTGGAAAAGCCCCATTCATTGTCATACCAGGTCATCACCGAGACAAAGGTGCCGTCCATCACCTTTGTTTGGTCCAAGGCGAAGCTGGACGAGGCCGGACTGTGGTTGAAGTCCATCGACACCAGCTTGTCATGGACCACTTCCAGAATGCCCTTGAGCGGGCCGGCCGCCGCCGCCTTCTTGATGGCGTCATTGACTTCCTGGACCGTGGTGGCGCGCTTGGCGACGAATTTCAGATCCACCAGCGATACGTTGGGGGTGGGCACACGCACCGAGATGCCGTCCAGCTTGCCCTTCAATTCCGGCAGCACCAGGCCCACCGCCTTGGCGGCGCCGGTCGAGGTGGGGATCATCGACAGCGCCGCGGCGCGGGCGCGGTAAAGATCCTTGTGCATCTGGTCCA
>Ga0068867_100000994_pt1 | contig 19345 bp, 16 predicted proteins | sample KBSMisM32_FD_65649 | JGI IMG/M metagenome (GOLD analysis project Ga0068867, IMG submission 65649) | Miscanthus rhizosphere microbial communities from Kellogg Biological Station, Michigan, USA - KBS Miscanthus M3-2 | ecosystem: Host-associated > Plants > Roots > Rhizosphere > Soil ...
TGCCACGCATCGAGACCTCTCAAACCGGCAGCGCGGGCTCCGCGCCACGGTAGATGGTATGACGGACGTGGTCCGCCAGCGCGAGGCACCGGCGCGTCAGGTCGCCGAGCTCGGTTCCCCACCGGAGCCGCCACACGGGCACCGCCGCCGCGAGCCGCGCCAGGAGGTCGAATTCCCGAGCGCGCAGCTCCATGTCGATCAGGTAGGTCCCGTAGGTGTGGCGCAGCAGCGCCACCACTGCATCGCGGGGCGCCAGCCGATCCATCGGCGTCTCGTGACCGTCGAGGACGAACACGGCGCCGATCGGAAGCGGTGTGCGCTGGAACGGCAGCTGCCGCCCCTCGAGATCGAGATATCGCTTCGCGTAGGTTGCGCTGTAGGCCGGCAGCGGCGATGTCTCTCCGAACACCGCCTGCGCGGCGTCCGCCCACAGGCTGAGGCGTGGGTAGCCGGGCCACGCCTGCGGCCCGGCGGCGGCGAACAGGACGGGCACGACGTCGTCCGACAGCACCGGCACGCCGAGCGACGCGAACGCCGCCGCCGTGGTGGACTTGCCCGCGCCTGGGGTGCCGGCAAACAGGACCGCTCGCCCGTCGATCGCCACGCCGCTCGCATGGAGCGGCACGAGACCGCGCATCCGCATCGCAAAGGCGAGCACCGGCCCCAGCAGATAGGTCGCGGCATCGACATCCGTGAGCGGCGGCTGCCACCACACGTCCACGCGGCGTGCCGCCTCGTCGAGGCGGAACACGGCGCCCTCGCTGTAGCGGAGCCAGCGGCCGCGGTCGCCGCCGCGGGTCAGCGCGACGAGCAGCGGCGTCCCGCGGTCGTCGCGATCGGGGCTCACGTACCAGGGGCAGTCGGAGGGTTCCGGCGCCGGCAGCGGCTTGCCCGCGTGGAACGCAACGGTGACATCGGCGGGGCCAGCAGCGGTCGTCATGCCGAGGCCGGCAATCGGCGCGTCGGCAGCCAGCGTCAGCCCGCAGGCGGCATAGTGGGTCACTCGGTTCGCGTCTTCGCGCCCGACCCCTTGTCGTTCTTGCTGCCGCTGCCGCTCTTCGTCAGGGTCGCGGCGTCGCCGTAGCGGACCACGGTCGGCCGGCGATAGGGCTTTCGTGGAGAGGCCTCGCCGGCGCCACGGGCACCATCGCGCGTCAGATCGTCGGACATCGTTCTCCTCGGGTCAGCCACAGGGCCAGGCTCAGCGCAGCAAGTGTGCCCGGTTCGCCGTCCAGCAGCAAGCCCGTTGGGCGGACGGTCGCCGCAAACCGGTCGGCGTCCACGAACCGATCCAGCTCCGGCGCCGCGCGCAGGATGCGAACGACCCCGTCGATCGAGATCGTCCGCCGCATCCCCACCGGATCGGCCGCGAACGCCGTCTTCGGCCGCAGCCGCACCGCATCCGGCAGCAGATCGGCCATCCCCTCGCGCAGCACGATCTTGCTGACGCACCACGGATACGACGGCAAGCCGAGCCCGGCGTCGACGACGCGGCGATCGAAGAACGGGTACAACACGTCGACAGGCCGCCGCGTGGCAGCCGGGTGCAGGCTCTCGAAGAGCGATGGCCACCACGGCCCGCGCAGCTGCCGCACGGACTCGCGGCGCAGCACCTCGGGCTCGACCCGTGCGGCTGTCTCGACGTCGTTCCGGCGGGCGTCCGCGTCGTACGCGGTGCGCAGCGGCGCCGCCAGCCAGCGTGGCGGCGGCGTGTCCGGCGCCCGCAGCCGCCGCCACGCCGACCGCAGCCCAAGGAGCGGCGGCGAGCGATAGCCGTTCCAGAGCCGCCAGACGCCGCGCGCGGTCTCGAGCATGTGCATGCGGCCGACATGGCGCGGCAGCGTGGCCGGCAACAGCAGCGGATCCCCTCCGTCACCCGACAGCGCGACGCTGCCGTGCGCTGAGACCCGGTCCAGGAGATCGGCCATCACCGCCGTCAACGGCTCGGCCATCGGCAACACGGGACGCGCGTCGCCGTCCCAGCGGCCGAACAGCTCGTAGGCGTCCAGCGGATGGGTGTCCATCGGAATCCCGAGCGCCTCGGCCGCGACGGCGGCAAACCGCTCCTCGTGGTCCTGCGGCAACTCGCGATGCACCGAGGTCAAGGCGCGGACCGACCGGGCGCCACCGCGCACGGCCAGCGCGGCGACCGTGGTGGAGTCCAGCCCGCCGCTCATGAGCACGGTGGCCGGCGCGTCGCCCACCCGATCGTTCACGGCACGCTGCAGCGTCTCGCGAAAGCCCGCGGCGGCCTCGTCGTGCCGGCACGGGCGCGGCGGCGGCTGGAGCTTCCAGTACGGCCACGTCGCAAGCCCCGAGGACGGCGACCACGTGAGGACGTGCGCCGGCGGCACGCGGCGCACGTCGGCCAGCATGGTGTCCTCGGGCTCCTGCGGATCGCCGAAGACGAGCAGGTCGCCGACGGCGCGGTCCAGCAGCTGGTCCGACACGGTGCCCGTCCGCTGCAGGCTGGTGACCGCGTTCGACACCGCAAGCGTGCGCGTGCGGGCGGCGTAGTACAGCGGCCGGATGCCGAAGTGGTCGCGCGCGCAGACCAGACGCCGCTCGCGTCCGTCCCACAGGCACCAGGCGAACTCGCCGGCCAGGCGGGCCGCGGCGTCGAGGCCCCACTGCTGATACGCGGCCAGCACGAGATCGGCGTCCGAGGCGGTGGCAGGATCGACGCTCAGCGACGTCAGGCGCCGCAACAGCTCGCGGCGGTCGTCGAGGCGGCCGTCGAGCACGACCGTGATCGCGCATCCGCGAGGCGAGGCGGTGGCGACGCCGCACCGCCGTCGCGGCAACGGCGCCGCGGCCAGACCCACTTGTCCATCGAGGGTGACCGACACGCGACCGCCATCGTAGGGCGGCACGCCGGCTGCGTGCGCGAGCGGCGAGCGCTCGGCAGGCGCGCCGGTCAGGTCAGCGAAGGCGACGACGCACGACACGGCGGCGGATCCGCGCGGAGAGTACCACGAAGAGTACCGCGCACGTGTATTCGTGACAGGATCTCCCGGTCCATGACCAGCCTGCTCGAGTTCCACGCCTTCCTGCTCTCGAACACCGGATCACGGCTCGATCGATTCGCCAAGGCGCTCGCGGCCGCCATCCGTCCCGGCGACACCGTGCTCGACCTGGGCGCCGGCTCCGCCATCCTGTCGATCCTCGCCTGCGACGCCGGCGCGCGGCGGGCCTACGCGGTGGAGGACACCGACGCGGTGTCGATCGCACGCGCGCTGGTCGCCAGCACGCCTTACCGCGACCGCATCGAGATCCTCCACGGCAAGTCGTTCGACTTCACGTTGCCGGAACGGGCCGATGTCCTGGTAGCCGATGTGCACGCGACGTTCGGCCTGCAGGAACAAGGGCTGGCCGCGATGCTCGACGCGCGCGATCGCCTCGTGAAGCCAGGCGGACGTCTCGTGCCGGCGTCGATGCAGCTCCGCGTCGCGCCCGCCGAGGCCGTCGACCTCTACGACGCCAGAGTCAATACATGGCAGCGCGAGGTCCGCGGAGTGCCGCTGGCGGCCGTGCGCGACATGGCGGTCAACAGCGTCCACGCCGCGCGGCTTCAGCCCGATCAGCTGCTGGCTCCGCCGGCGCTGGTGTGCACGGTGGACTTCGCCACCGCCACCAGCCGTCATCTCGCAGGCCGCGTGCAGGTCACGGCCACCCGAAACGGCACGCTCCACGGCCTGTGCGGCGGTCTCGTCACCACGCTGTCCGCCGGCGTGACGCTGAGCAATCTGCCCGGCGACCCGGGCACGAGCAACTTCGCGCACGCCTTCCTGCCGATCGACACCCCCATCACGGTGTCGGCGGGCGACCCCATCGACATGCAGATCGATTCCTACGACGGCGACGAGCTGCGATGGATCGTCACCGTCACCTCCTCGGGCACGGGCGCGACGCGGCGCTGCACGCAGTCCACGTTTCTTTCGCGCACCCTGACGAGCGAGACGCTGCGCAAGCGCCACCCGCAGTACACGCCGGCGCTCACCGCGCGCGGCCGTCTGGAACGAGAGCTCTTGAATCGCATCGACGGGACGCAGACGGTGGCCGAGCTCGAGCAGTGGCTGGCCGCGCACGGCGGCCCGGAGCTCACGCCGCCCCGTCTGGCGGAAGTGCTGGCCACGACCATCGCGCGTTGCGGCTGACCGCCGTGACGGGCACCGGTTCGAACGAGCGGTAGCCTGCGGCGGCGGCGTGATCGTCGATCGGGCCGTCACACTCGGCCCAGGCGTGGAATTCGAGGTCGCCGGCGCGACGCCGGACGCCGAAGCGCACCAGCGCCGGCACGCCGCGGCGGCGCAGCACCGCCACCTGCACCAGGGCGATCCGCAGACAGGTTCCGGGAAGCGGCAGCACCTTGAACGGCCAGCGCGCCAGGCGCGCGAGACGCTCCTGCACCGCTCGATCGGGATGCGTCGCGCGCCCGTCGGCGCGACGGGCGTGCACCGAGTCGAGCACGCGCGCGAGCGGCAGGAAGCGCAGCGCCGCTTCGATACCGACGGCGAGGACGGCACTCTCGGCCAGCACGACCCACTCGGAAGGGGTCACGAGCCGCACGCGTCCGGCCAACGCCCGAGTGCTCATTCCGGACGAAGCAGTCCGTTCTGCTGCAGCTCGCCCACCAGGCGCCGCACGTCGTCGGCCACCACTCCAGGCTCGACGTCGAATTCGGCGAGCATCGCCTCGCACACGGCGTCAGGCGTTTTCTGCTCCATGAGCAGCATCCACACGCGCGTGCCGACTTCGTCGAGCCCGAAGTAGACGCCCGACTCCAGGTCGAGCAACACCGCGCCGTCGTCCATCTGGCGGAACACAACCGATGGGCTCACGGCGAAACACTGCGCCCCGCTCGCGGGGCGTGGAGACGTCATCGAATCTGCGCGTTCTGACATAGGCCTGCTGTCTGTCCCGGCTCGTGTGCGGCGCCGATAGTTTACAGAGATATGCAGGGGATTCCCCAGGGGCCGCCGAACCGCTTGGCCCACATCACCGGGCCACCCGCGACCCGATCGGGACCGGCGGAGAATCACCTCCTCGACTACCTCGCCGCCGTCTTTCGCCATCGCTATCTGGCCACGGCCGTCTTTGCGATGGCGGTGCTGGGCGCCGGCGTCCGCGCCTACATGACGACGCCGCTCTACCGGGCACAGGCGCGCGTGATGATCGAGATCGAGGATGACGAGACGACCGCGCTCGCCGGCGTCCTCAACGGCGAGAACATCCGCGACCCCGAGCCGTTCTACCAGACGCAGTTTCGCATCCTGACCGGCCGCGAGCTGGCGCGCCGCACCGTGGCGCGCCTGGACCTGGCCCGGCAGCCCGAGTTCGCCGCCCTGGCCAACGACGAGTCCGCGCTCGTCAACGCGTTCATCGCGCGCGTGTCGGCTGATCCGATCAAGAGCAGCCGCCTGGTGGACGTCGGCTTCGTGTCGGCCAGCGCGCAGCTGGCCGCGCAGGCGGTCAACCAGCTGGCGCGCGACTACGTGGAACGCAACGCGGAGGCGCGCCGCGCCAACCTGACGAGCAGCATCACGTGGCTGGACCAGGAGCTCGAGCGGCAGCGGGGCCGCGTCGAGACCTCCGAGCGGGCCATGGCCACCTACCGCGAGCAGCAGAACGCGTTGTCGCTGCAGGACAGCCAGAACATCGTGGTGGCGCGGCTGAACGCGCTCAACGACGCGGTGACGAAGGCGCGGACCGTGCTGGCCCAGAAGGAGTCGCTCTACGATCAGGTGAAGGGGCTTTCGGCCGGCGAGGCCGCCGACACCATCCCGGCGATCCAACAGAACAACTTCATACAGTCGCTCAAGTCGCACGTCGCCGACCTGGAGCGCGAGCGCGCCAACCTGGCGGAACGCTACGGCGAGCGCCACCCGGAGATCATCAAGAGCAACGCCAGCATCCGCGATTCGCGGCGTCAGCTCGACGCCGAGGTCGGCAAGGCGCTCGAAGCCATCCACAACGACTACCAGACGGCGCTCGCCGAAGAACGCTCGCTCGAGCGCTCGCTCGAGGACCAGAAGGGCGCGGCGATGACGCTGAGCCGCAAGAACGTCAGCTACACGGTCCTGGAGCGCGAAGCGCAGAGCAACCGGCAGGTCTACGAGTCGCTGCTCCAGCGGCAGAAGGAGCTGCAGGTGCTGGCGAGCAGCCGCGGCAACAACGTCCGGCTGGTGGACGAGGCCGAAGTGCCGCGCGCGCCGTTCCTGCCGAACATGAAGCGCAGCCTGCTGATGGCCACGCTGGCCGGCCTGGCGCTGGCGATGGCGCTCGTGGGAGGCCTCACCTATCTCGACGACACGGTGAAGACGCCGGAAGACGTCGCGCAGAAGCTGCAGGTGCCCTTCCTCGGCATGGTGCCGAAGGTGCCCGGAGGCACCACGCTCCTCTCCGGCGACGTCCCGCACACCTTCGGCGAGGCGTTCCGCTCGCTGCGCACCGCGCTGGCCTTCAGCAACGGCGCCACGAGCGGCCGCGTCATCGTAGTGACGAGCTCACAGCCGCTCGAAGGCAAGACGACCACGGCCACCAACCTGGCGATCGCGCTGGCACTTGGTGGGGAGAAAGTGCTGCTGGTGGACGCCGATCTCCGGCGGCCCAACCTGCACAAGACGCTCGGCATCGACAACCCGATCGGGCTGTCGCACCTGCTCACCGGCCAGGCGTCGCCGCGCGACGCGGTTCGGATGACGTCGACGCCCAGTCTCTGGGTGATGACCGCCGGCCAGGTGCCGCCCAACCCCTCGGAGCTGTTGGCCAGCGACCGCATGAAGAAGCTGCTCGACCCGGCGCACGGCTGGTTCGACTGGGTGATCGTCGACACGCCGCCGGTGCTTGCGGTGACCGACGCCGTGATCCTGGCCCCGCTTGCGGCCGGCGTGGCATTCGTCATCCGATCGGAGATGACCCCGCGGCGCCACGTGCGCCGCGCGCTCGAGACGCTGATGACCGGCCAGCCCAAGCTGCACGGCATCGTGCTCAACGGCGTGGACCTGGAGCGCAACAAGTATTACTACTCGCGCTACTACGGGTACGAGCACACGCAGTACTACAAAGCGTCCGCTGCATCCTAGACGGACGCGAGCCGGCTTAGGGCTTAAGGCTTAGGGCGTGGTCTGGCTCAAGCCTGAGCCAAACAGGCTTGGGCCTTGAGCCCTGAGCCTTGAGCCGTCGATTGGGGTGCGATGAAACGAGGATTACATTGAATTAATGCTCGCGGTTTTACATCTCCTAAACATCTCCCTCCAGCCAGGCCACGTCTCAACGACACAGGGGGCGCCAAAGGGAGAACGCTATGAGAACCACAGTCACGACATCGATGATCCTCGCAGGCGTGCTGATGCTCGCGGGGGGCGCCTCGACCGCGTACGCCCAAAGCGTGATGGTCGCCGACATTCCGTTCAGCTTCAGCATCTCCGGCGCGACTCACCCGGCGGGTCGTTACGAATTCCGGCCCATCGACGATGACCACGCGGTCGAGTTCGATGCCTTCGGGCACGACGCCGCGCTGACGCAAGTCGTGACGCGGATCGAGCCGACAACCAGGACGGCGCGTACCGACGGCCGGCTCACCTTCTACAAGATCGGGGAGCGCTACTACCTCGCGCAGATGTGGTTCCCCGATGAGGACGGCTTCCTGTTCCACGCTCCCAAGGCCACGCTTGCGCCGGAGAGAACATCACAGATCGTCGTGCCCATGGCGACCCTCGCGAGCCTCAAGTGAGGGCTGAGCGCGTGTGCCTACGCGCGTCGCAGATCGTTGTCTGCGTGTTCTTCGTCGGGGCCCGCTCCGCCGTTGCGGGCCCCGTACCCCTGGGCCCGCTGCAGCAATTGAGCACGGCCATCCAGTCGCTCGTCGCCCGCGTATCCCCCAGCGTCGTCCAGGTGCAGGTGACCGGATATGGACCGGTCGAGAACGCGGGTGAGGGCGACGCCGATCTCGTCGTCGGCAAGCAGCGGAGCCTCGGTTCCGGCGTGATCGTCGGCGACGACGGCTACATCATGACGAACGCTCACGTCGTCAACGGGGCACAGCGCATCGACGTCGTCCTGCCCGACCCCGAGGAATCCGCGCCGTTGCGGGCCAGCAGCCAGGGCCGAACCGTGCAAGCCCACATCGTCGGCGCGGAGCCAGGGATCGACCTCGCGCTGCTCAAGATCGACACGACGGCCGGCCTGCACGCGCTGCCGATGGCCGACTACGACCACTTGCGGCAAGGTGAACTCGTCTTCGCCTTCGGCAGTCCCGATGGCCTGCGCAACTCCGTCACGATGGGCCTCGTCAGCGCCGTCGCCCGTCAGCCCGATCGCGATCACCCGATGTTGTACGTGCAGACGGATGCACCCATCAACCGCGGGAACAGCGGCGGCGCCCTGGTCAACGCGGATGGCGCACTCGTCGGGATCAACACCTTCATTCTCTCGGAGTCCGGCGGAAGCCAGGGGATCGGCTTCGCCATCCCGAGTTCGCTGGTGGAGGTCGCCTACCATCAGTTGCGGACGTTCGGCCATCTCCATCAGCCGCAAATCGGCGCCAAGCTGCAAACGATCACGTCCGATCTGGCGCGAGGCCTCAATCTCCGCCAGGACGCCGGCATCCTCGTGTCCGATCTGTTGCCGGGAGGGCCCGCCGAACAGGCAGGACTGCAGGTGATGGACATCCTCGAGACGGTCGACGGCCGCGCCGTCGACACGCTCCCGCTCCTGTCATTCCTGCTCTACTCGAAAACCGCCGGAGATCATCTGACGGGCACGGTGCGGCGAAATGGCGAGCCGGTGTCCTTTGACGTCGTCCTGCAGGAGCGCGCGCACGACGGCGAGGGGGCGACGAGTCGACTCGACCCGGAGCGGAACCGCATCCGGCAGCTGGGCGTCCTCGGCGTCGCGCTCGACGGGCCCGCCGACGCGGAGCGACTCGGGCTTCGGTTCACGTCCGGAATCGTCGTGGCCGCCCGGACGCAGGACCCACACGCGGCGGACGTGTCGCTGGCGGCGGGCGACGTCATCTACGCCGTCAACGGCGGCCGCGTGTCGACAGTCCCCGAGCTGCAGTCGATCCTGGACGCGATGCCACCTCACGAGTCGGTCGTCTTGCAGGTCGAACGTGAGGGCGTGCTGGTCTTCGTCGCCTTCGAGCTGGATTAGGCGCCCCAACCTCACTGACCGCTGAAGGTGTCGCACGACACATTGGCGTGCCAGTTGACGAACGTGCCGGTCGGATTCTCCTTCCACGCCCAGACGTGCAGCGTGTAGAACGACGGCAGGCCGAAGCGATTGGGCGCCTCGAACAGATGCAGCGCCTGGCCCATGATCTGCGGCGGCTCGCCGGGATGCAGCGCGTCCCAGGCGCTGGCGAGGACCAGGTAATCGGCGCCGATCAGCTGCAGCCTGCCGTCGGGCCGCGGCTCGTAGAGCACGATCTCGGGACGCCTGGGATCGAGCGCCGGGTCGCCCACAAGGCTGAAGTTCACGAAGTGCATTCCCATCGCGCCGTAGTCAGGTCCGCTGACGCAGCCAAATGCCAGCTTGTAGCCCTCGCCCTCGGCGACCGCCGGATCCTTGAACCGCTCGGTCACTTCGCGCACGATCCGAACGAGCTCGCTCGACTGTTTCCTCGCAGCTGGCGCGTCGGTGTGGTCGTGTTGCGCCAGCACCGCGGATGACCCCGTGATCATGAACACCAAAACGCCGAGCAGAGACCTTCCGAGCGGTGTTGCGAACGGTGTGATCGTCATACGAACCTCCATGGTCATGTCGTGTCCTTCGCGGCGCAGAGAGCTCTGCCGGTCACCGTCCAGACGATTGAGCACGGCATTCCCTCCTGTGATCGCTGCGAGAATGCCGCGGACGAGACGCCGTGGCCATCGGCGCTTTGTCCCAATTCGAGTGAAATGACCAGCCCGGATGTGAGACAAATGTCCCGGGCGGACACATGAGCACTCCGGCGAAGCTCCGCCAGCACGTGCGCTACGTCAATGCGCAGGACGGGACGCGCCTCGCCTGGGCCGAATCGGGCGTCGGCGCGGTGGTCGTCAAGGCCGCGAACTGGCTCACGCATCTCGAGTACGAGTGGGAAAGTCCAGTCTGGCGGCACTGGATTCAGTTCTTTTCCGCGCACTGCCGGTTCGTCCGGTACGACGAGCGCGGCTGCGGCATGAGCGACTGGCAGAGCGGTCCCCTGACGCTCGATCAGTGGTTCGCGGATCTCGGAGCGGTCATCGACGCCGCTCGACCCGAGGCACCAGTCACATTGCTGGGCATCTCCCAGGGTGCGGCTACATGCATTCGTTACGCGCTGGGTCATCCGGAGCGTGTCGGCCGGATGGTTCTGTATGGAGGTTTCGCACGAGGATGGAAGCGGCGCCTTACGCCGGCGGCGGAGCGCGAGCACAGAGCCATGCTCGATCTCATGCGCGTAGCCTGGGGCCGGGACAATCCGACATTCCGTCAGGTCTTCACGTCGCGTTTCATTCCCGACGGCGGCCCCGAGCAGCTGCAATGGTTCAACGATCTGTGCCTGAAGACGACCACGGGCGAGATTGCGGCAGCCCTGCAGGAAGCTCGCGGTGAGGTGGATATCACCGCCGAGCTCGGCGGAGTAACGACGCCGACGCTCGTGCTGCATGCGCGCAACGATGCGGTGATTCCGGTTGCGGAAGGGCGCCTCCTCGCGAGCGGCATTCCGGGCGCCGAGTTCGTCGAGCTCGACTCCCGCAATCACATCCTGCTCGAGCACGAGCCGGCATGGCGGCGATTCTGCGACGCGGTGCTCGCGTTCCTGCAGCCCGGACAGCTGCCCGGCGAATCGGTGTTCGCCTCTCTCTCTGCGCGCGAGCGTCAGGTACTGACGCTCATGGCCGACGGTTTGAGCAACGCTGACATCGCCGAGCGGCTACAGATCACTGAAAAGACCGTCCGCAACCACGCGTCGAATCTGTTCGACAAACTCGGCGTGTGGTCGCGGGCGCAGGCCATTGTGTTCGCCCGCGAACGCGGGTACACGGGCTGAGCCGCTCGGTGCAAGAGCCTCCCACCCGGAGCCGTGGGTCTGCTTCAGCGAAGTGCCGCCGCAGGCGGCACGAGCTGAAGGATCGGCTGGCCGACGCCGGGCAGTTCCTCGATCGTGTCGAGCGCGGCGGCGGCCGGGGGGCGGCTGGCGAAAGGCCCGACCAGCACCAGATGGAGCGGCGCGCCGCTGCGCATGGTGCGGGTGTTCGTGAACGCGGTGAAGCCGCGTCCGGCAAGCTGCGTCACGAGCGAGGTGGCGCGCGCGTCGTCGCCAAAGGCGCCTACCTGTACCACCCACACCTCGTGCGACGCGGCTGACGGGGCGGCCGCCACCGGCCGCGGCGGCACCGCCGCCGGATCCGATGGCTCCGCGCCGGTCTCGCCGGGAGCCGGGAGCGCGATCGGGACGCCCACGCTCTCGATGTTCGGGTCGAGCACACCGGGCAGCGGCGCGGCGATCCGCATCGACGGCCGCTTCACCGGCGGCAGCACTACGCGCCCGCTGACCATGGGAGCGGCCCAGACCCAGTAGACGGCCAACGTCAGCCCCGAGAGCGCCCCCAGCACCAGCAGGGCGGCGGTCGCGACGGCCGCCCGCGAACGCCTTGTTGCGGGCGCGTCGCGGTAGAGCCGCCGCCGATCCCTGCGCAGGCGCGGCGCGGCCACGGGCTGCCGCTCGGCGCGCGACGGAGAGGCCGCTGCGCCTGGCGCGGGCGGCGCCATGGGCGGCAGCGCCAGGAGCGCATGCAGATCGTCGGGGCCCGGGGCGGCCACGGCCGGCGCCACGACGTCGGCGAGCGGCAAGGCAGGCTGGGGCTCAATCGTCTCGACCACGGCCGGGGGCGGGACGACAGTGGAGACGGGCGGCGTGAGCTGCAGGTCCGCGATCGCCTGGCGAACCAGGTCGGGTCCGATCGCCGAAGCACGCGCCGCGTGCCCGCGCAGGAGCGTTCGATCGCACAGCCGGTTGACGACCCGAGGCACGCCGCCCGTCGCCCCGAATACCAGATCGAGGGCGTCGGCGGTGAAGTGCAGCCGATCGGCCGACGCACCCGCCACCGTCAACCGGTGGCCGACATAGCCGTACACACCGTCGCGATCGAGTGGCTGCAGCTCGCAGTGCGTCGTGACGCGCTGCTTCACCTGACGCATGTGCGGGAGCTGCAAGGCGCTCGACAGCTCCGGCTGGCCGATCAGCACCACCTGCAGCAGCTTGCGCGTGCCCTCGAGGTCCGCGAGGATGCGCACCTCCTCGAGCAGCGACACCGGCAGGTTCTGCGCCTCGTCGAGGAGCAGCACCGCATACGCGTCCAGCGGCTCGAGCGAACGCAGGAATTCGTAGAGCGGGTAGCTCAGCTCGGCACGTGACGCGCCCTGGAGCCGGCCGCGCACCAGGTCGTCCACCGACACGACACCGAACTCGACGAGCAGGATCTTCAGCAGGTCTTCGCGGCTGACGAACGGGTCGGGCACGAAGGCGGAAAACGTCTTGCGATCGAGCGCGGCGAGCACCGATCGGCAGAGCGTCGTCTTGCCCATGCCGATCTCGGCGGTCAGCACCACCAGCCCTTCGCGGCGACGGATGCCCGTGAGCACCTCCTCGAACACCGGCAGGTGCGACGCGCTCTTGTACAGGAAGCGGGGATCGGTGGAGAGACTGAACGGCTTTTCGTCGAGGCCGTAGAACGGCTCGTAGAGCAGCAGGCCGGAATCGTCGTCGGGCTCCTTCACGTTGAGGAGCCGCGGCCCTGGCCACGTACTCATGCGAGGTGCCCCGTCATCCTCCTTCTTATCGGACCGGAGGACGCAGGACAGGACGGGCTTCCCAGGGATATTCCGGGTTCTTTCGAACGCCGATACACCAACGACGCCCCCCCGCGCGCCGGACGGGGCACTGCTGCATCCACATGCGCACGAGTGCACACACGCCGCCGCCGAAGCATCCCGCGCTCTCGCTCACCAGCGGGCGGTCGGCGGAGACGCACCTGTTCGACAAGGCACGCGCGCTGCTGCGCTACAAGTGGGCGGCGGCCAGCGCCTTCGCCGTCGTCCTGAGCGTGGCGGCGCTGCAGGCGTACTCGCAGACGCCGCTCTATCGCGCCTCGGCGCGCCTGCTCATCGAGCTCGAAGACGAACGCTCGCTGGCGATGGAGGGGGTGGGCAGCTCGAAGACGACGGAATACACCTACGACCCCGAGCCGTACTTCCAGACGCAGTACCGCATTCTCACGGGCCGCGAGCTGGCCGAACGAGTGGTGCAGGCGCTGGACCTGCGCACGATGCCGGATCTGAACGGCTCGGCGCCCCCGCGCCGCGGCGTCGCCAAGGTGATCGCGGCCGTGCGAGGCACGGCTGGCGGCTGGCTGCGGCACCTGACGGGAGCGCCCGAACCCGGCGCGCCGGGCCCGCCGTCGCCCGAGGCCACGATCGCCATCTTCTCGTCGCGCGTGTCGGTGGAACCCGTGCGCGCCAGCCGGCTGGTGGACGTGACCTTCGTGTCGTCCGATCCCAACACGGCGGCGCGCGCCATCAACGCCCTCGTGGACGAATACGTGAAGCAGAACCTCGCCGTCCGCCAGCAGGACATGAGCAAGAGCCTGATGTGGCTGTCCGAGGAGCTCCAGCGCCAGGAGAGCCGCGTCGAGGACAGCGAGCGCGCGATGGCCGAATACCGCGCCGGGCACAACGCCGGCTCGCTGCGCGACCGCGAGAACATCGTGACCTCGCGGCTCAATCAGCTCAACGAGTCCGCCACGCGCGCCCGCACCGGCCGCGCGCAGAAGGAGTCGCTCTACAAGCAGATCGAGGCGCTCGGCCCCGCGGCCGCGGCTGAAACCGTTCCGGCCATCGCCTCGAACCCTTCGGTGCAGGCGATCAAGGCCACGCTGGCCGAACTGCAGCGGCAGAAGACGCTGCTCTCGGAGCGCTATGGCGACAAGCACCCCGAGATGGTGACGGTCCTGGCGTCGATCCAGGACGCCACGCGGCAGCTGAACGTCGAGCTGTCCAAGGCCGTGGAGGCGATCCGCCACGACTACGAGTCGGCCGTGCTCGAGGAGAAGACGCTGGCGCAGGCGCTCGCCGATCAGCAGGAGGTCGCCGCCGATCTCGATCGCAAGGGCGTGGCCTACACGGTGATGGAACGCGAGGCACAGAGCAACCGGCAGCTCTACGAAACGCTGCTGCAGCGCGAGAAGGAGCTGCAGGTGCTCGCCAACAGCCGGGGCAACAACGTGCGCCTCATCGATCGCGCGACGATTCCCTCGGCGCCGTTCGCGCCCAACATCAACCGCTCGCTGATGCTCGGCAGCCTCGCGGGCCTGCTGGTCGCCTTCGGCCTCGTGTTCGCGCTCGATTCCTTCGACGACACGATCAAGTCGGCCGAGGACATCACCCGCAAGCTGGGGCTCCCCTGCCTCGGCCTGGTGCCCGACGTCCGCCCCCGCACCGATCGGCCAGTGGTGTCGGACATCTCGTCCGGCGACTTCGGCGAGGCGATCCGCTCGCTGCGTACGTCCGTGGCCTTCAGCAGCGAGACCGAGGCCAGCGCCGTCATTCTCGTCACGAGCGCGCAGCCGCTCGAAGGCAAGACCACCACCGCCTGCAACCTGGCGATGGCCATGGCCTACGGCGGCGCCAGGGTGCTGCTGGTGGACGCGGACCTGCGGCGGCCGAGCGTGCACAACGGCTTCGGTCTCGAAAACCGCGTCGGGCTGTCGGACGTGCTCTCCGGCCGCACGCCGCTGACGTCGGCGGTCTCCCGCCTGTCGAGACCCGACAATCTGTGGGTGATGACCGCCGGCGAGCCGCCGCACAATCCGTCGGAGCTCCTGGGGTCGAAACGGATGGAAAGCCTGTTCGAGCAGATGCGAACCGGACCCTTCGAGTGGGTGATCATCGACACGCCGCCGGTGCTCGCGGTGACCGACGCCTCGATCCTCGCGCGCGAAGCCACCGGCGTGGCCTTCGTGCTCGGGGCGAGCATGACGCGGCGGCGTCTCGCCGAGCGTGCCATCGAGACGCTGGCCATCGGCGGTCCGAGGATCCTGGGCGCGGTCCTCAACCGAGTGGAGTCGTCGCGGGAAACCTATTCGTATTCCGACTACCGCCGTCGCGACGAACGGACCGCCGCGGCCACGATCCTGCGCGCGTAAGCCAGGGGCAGCAGCGCGCCGCTGCGAACGCCGTATTTCTCACGCATGTAGGACGCTGGCGGAAACAGGTGCTCGGCGATCAGGCGCGCGCCGTCCCTCGCGCCCAACACGGCCACATCCGCACGCAGCCGCTCCAGCGGCCGCAGATCCGTGCGCAGGAACAGCGCCGACGGCTCTCGACCCGCCGACTCCAGCGTCGTCTGAACCGTGGCCGGAATGCACTCACCGAATGCGGCCGACGCGAGCGCGAGTCCCCGCCTGACGACGGTTGCCACGCGCGCCCGCTCGACGATGTCCGCCACCCGCGACCACTCCACCAGCGTCAAACCCGCCGCCACGAGATGGATGTCGTAGAGCCAGAGCAGCTGCTCGGACCCGGCATGATGCGCGGCGCGGTGGATGCACGCGATCACCAACGCGTCGGCGGCCGACGCGACGTGGATCTCGCCCTCCGGCAACAGGACACGGGCCGCTCGCGCGCGCAGCTCCGCGTGCCCTGGCAGCCCCGCCAGCAGGTTGGGATTGGCCAGCCTCCAGTGCAGATCGATCACGTGCTCGCCGACAATCGGATCTGGGCGTACGTGCATCTCCTGATGCATCACGTAGCGGCCAGACGTCATCGCTGGCCGTGTGTATCCAAGCGCGGCCAGCGTGGAGGCGGCTCGTGCGCGACTGGCTGGATCGACGATCACGTCGGAGTCGAGACGGGGTCGCCATCTCGACTCCTCGTAGTGGGTCAAGGCCAGAGCGGCGCCCTTGAACACCACGGGATCGCAACCGCTCGCTTCGAGGGCGGCGACGACTCGCAGCAGCTCGCCGACGCGCACCGAGTCGCGAAGCGCCTCCACGCGCGCCTCGCGATGCAATGGCTCGGGAGCGTCGCGCGCCAGCCGCCGCGCGAGAAGCAGATGGACGCGATGGGTCCGTGCAAGCGCCACGAGCTCGGCCAGACTTTCGTCTGGCGGGCACACCCCGCCCCCGTCGATCAGCGCGCACAGCTCGCGCATCATGCGCACGCAGTATCGCGTACGTGTATTCCGACGGGCCGCCTGACCACCTCCGCTAAAGCTACGGTGGTCCGCCGAAGCCTTGGCGAAGGCGGAAGGCGGCCCCTACGAAGATTCTTACGAGACGAAGGAGCGGAAGAAGAGCTGGCGCGCGGGCCGATGGCGCAGCAGGGCGAGGATGAGACTGCGGTGGCGGTTGAAGCTGGCGGTCTTGCGGACGATCGGCATGACGCCGTCGGTGCGCGCCAGCTCGAACAGCCCCTCGATGTCGGCGTCGGACATCTGCTGCGCGAGCTTGCGGAACGACAGCTGCGTGTCGAGCTCGTTCTTGAGCCGCGCCTTCCACCGGCGCTGGTAGTCGGCCAGCCGGCGCGCGCTCAGATCACCGTCGGCGAGCGCGGGCACCAGCACCTCGGCGGCCAGCCCGGCGCTGAGCAGGCTGTAGTAGATGCCGCCGCCGGTCGTCGGCTTCACGAGCCCGGCGGCATCGCCCACCACCAGCAGCCGGTCGCGAAAGGTCCTCGCGATGCTCGACAGCGGCAGGATTTTCTGGCGCGGCGGCTCGGCCACCTCGTCGAGTCCCCATCGCTCACCGACCCGGTCGAGCATCCGCGCGAAGTGCTCCGGCGCCCGCGACTCGGCCATCACCCCCACGCGGGCATAGGCACGGTCGCCGCGCCACACCGGCACAATCCAGGCGAACCCGCCGGGCGCGACCTCGCGGCCGAAGTGCACTTCGACGACGCCAGGCCGCGACGCCGGCAGCTCGCGCTGCGCCGTGTGCAGGTAGTGGTCGGGCAGGCCCAGGCCGAGCGGGCGATGCAGCGCGTAGCGGCCGCCGGTGGCCAGCACGCAGGCCCGCGCGCGCAGCGGCTCCGGGCCGCCGATGTCCACGCACACCTGCTCGTCGTCGATGGACACGCCGCGGACGCGCGTGCCGAAGCGCAGCGACGCGCCGCAGCTCGCGGCATCGTCGGCGAGCTCCTGATCGAAGCGCGCGCGATCGATCACGACGGCCTCGACGGCGCGCGTGCGATGCACGACATCGGTGCCGCGCGGCGACACGAAGCGCGCGGTGGTGACTTCGTTGAGGATGGAGGCCCTCGACAGGCCGAACTCGTCGAAGGCGTCGCGGGCGAGGATGCCCGTGCAGTGAACGGGAGTGCCGCAGGCGCCGTGCTCTTCGAGCACCGTCACGACTGCGCCGCGGCCTGCGAGGCGCCGCGCAGCGTGGAGTCCGCCGGGGCCGGCCCCGACTACCACGACATCGAGCATCGAGCTGGGAGTTTAGATCAGAACTTCTTGCCGCGCACTTCCGGCGCGCGAAGCGCGCCCCGGAAATAGAGCCGCGTGGGAGTGCGCGGTCAGAATTTCTTGCCGCGCACCTCCCACGCCCCCCGCGCGGTGATCCAGAACGACAGGATGATGAGCCGTACGTCGAGCCAGACCGACTGGCGGCGCACGTAGAGCAGGTCGTACTTGAACTTGTGCCGGCGTGGAATGTCGCGCGGCGCGTAGATCTGCGCGATGCCGGTGAGGCCGGGCAGCACCGACGCGCGCGCCGCGAAACCGGGCACGTCTTCGAGCAGCTCCATCTCGCCGTTGCCGAGCGCTTCGATCTCTCCGGGGCGCAGCGCGCGCGGGCCCGTAAAGCTCATGTCGCCGCGAAAGATGCTCCACAGCTGCGGCAGTTCGTCCATCGCCGTCATCCGCATCAGCCGCCCGACCCGGGTCACGCGCGGGTCGTGCTCGCCGGACTGGACGGCGCCGGTCACCGCCTCGGCGTCGGGAATCATCGAACGGAATTTCCACACCGGGAACGGCACGCCGTTCCGCCCGGACCGCTCCTGCTGGTAGAACACCGGCCCGCCGTCTTCGAGCTTGATGGCGGCGGCGATCACGGCCCACACGGGCGCCGAGGCCAGGAGCCCCGCGCCTGACAACGCCACGTCGAGCGCCCGCTTGGCGAGCAGCGTGGCCCGGCCGGGCGCCGCCTGCCGGGCGGCCACCGCGGCCTCGCGGTACACCGCGTAGGCGCCGTCGCACATCCGCTCCGCCGTGAACGTCGCGAGGGCCCGCGCGCGCGCGCGGCGGCCCAGATCGCGGCGGAGGTCCGGCGACGCCACGAGGGCCGCGAGCGCCGAACGCAGCGCCGCCGGATCACCCGGCGCCACCACCAGGCCCGTCTGGCCATCCTGATTCACCCACGGCACGCCCGTAGGCAGCGCCGTGCTCACGACCGGCAGCCCGCTCAGCATGGCTTCGATCTGCACCATGCCGAACGCCTCTTGACGGGTGACCGAGGGCAGGACGACGAGGTCGGCGGCACGATAGGCGTCGAAGCGCGCCTCGTCGGACACCTGGCCGGTGAACGTGACACGATCGGCCACGCCCAGCTCCGTAGCCAGCGCCTCGAGCGCGGGCCGGCAGGGGCCGTCGCCGACGATCACCGTCCGCGCCCGCAACCCAGGCAGCGCGCGCAACAGCACGTCCACGCCCTTGTAGCCCACCAGTCGGCCGACGAAGAGGACGGTCGGCTCTGCCGCCGCGGTCCGCGCAACGGCCGCGGCCGTGGCATACGGCGCCGGATCGATCCCGTAGGGCACCACCACGCACTTGTCGCGGAACGGCGCCAGCGACGGCGCGTCGAGCATCGGCGGCGACGCCACCACGATGCGCGCGGCGCGCCCGAGCGCGAGGTTCAACAGCGGCTCGTAGAACAGGCGGTACTGCCAGCGGGGCCGGATCACCTCGCTGTGCAGCCACACCACGAGCGGCGCCCTCGGACGGACCAACGCATAGGCGAGCAGCGCCATCGGGTTGGGTTCGTGCAGCACGATGACGTCGGCGTCGGACCGGGCGAGCCACCACGGCAGCGTCGGGGTCAGCGCCACCGCGCCCACCGTGCCGAAGCTCCGCACGCGCGTGACCGGCACGCCGTCGACGACCTCGTGCACGGTCCGCGGCGTGGTTCCGAGCACCAGCGCCCGCGGCGCCAGGCACGTACGCGCACCGCGGCACAGCGTCTCGAGCACGGTTTCGATGCCGCCGCGGACCGGCGGGTAGTACTTCCCGAGGTGGAGCACGTTCATGCGGTTCATCGGGCGCCCACCAGGTCGTCGTGTCGAGGGCGGTCTTCCGCCTTCGCTGAAGCTACGGCGGACA
>Ga0068867_100000999_pt1 | contig 19292 bp, 14 predicted proteins | sample KBSMisM32_FD_65649 | JGI IMG/M metagenome (GOLD analysis project Ga0068867, IMG submission 65649) | Miscanthus rhizosphere microbial communities from Kellogg Biological Station, Michigan, USA - KBS Miscanthus M3-2 | ecosystem: Host-associated > Plants > Roots > Rhizosphere > Soil ...
GCGCTGACCAACGCGTCGCTGGGTTCGACCCAAGTGTTCGCGTGGCGCTGTGGCGCCACCGCTGACGGCACGTCGGCCAACTTGCTCACGTACCTGCCGGGTTCCTGCAAGGGTTGATGGTTGGTTCCCATTGACCTACAAAAAAGGGGCGCCACGCGGCGCCTCTTTTTTTGGCCAAGCATCAAACTCAGCTTGCCGGGCCGCTAGGACCTGTCTTCGGCAACTGACTTCGCCTTCCGCGTGGCACCGTGCGGCCGCAGCTGACGACCTCGTCTTCGAGTCGCTGAGCCAGCCGTCGCGGGTCATGGCTGCGGCATCGGCTCGAAGAGCTCGTCCTGACCGTCGCGACGAAGCAGGTCCTGGCCCAGTGTGCTGGTCGCTCGGCCCCCGCTGGGCACGGTGGTTGCTGCGCTCGAGCATGGCCAGCGCACACGGCGCCATTCGCATCGGCATCTCGGGTTGGCGCTACGAGCCCTGGCGCGGGGTGTTCTATCCGCCCAAACTGCGGCAGCGCGACGAGTTGCGATTCGCGGCGCGCATGCTGCCGACGATCGAGATCAACGGCTCGTTCTACTCATTGCAACGGCCTGAGTGGTATGCGCAGTGGCGCGAGGAGACGCCGCCGGACTTCGTGTTTGCGGTCAAGGGGTCGCGCTACATCACGCACATGCGCCGGTTGAAGGACGTGCACGTTCCGCTGGCGAACTTCATGGCCTCGGGAATCCTGATGCTGCGGGAGAAGCTGGGTCCGATCCTGTGGCAGTTTCCGCCGCACCTGCCGTTCATCGCCGAGCGCTTCGACGCCTTCTTTGCGCTGTTGCCGCGTGACACCGACGCTGCGCTCGCGCTGGCGCGCAAGCACGACCACCGGCTCGAAGGTCGTGCCGGATTGGAGGCCGCATCTGGACGCGCGCTGCGACACGCGGTGGAAGTGCGCCACACCAGTTTCATCGACGCCGAATTCATCGCGCTGCTGCGCCGCCACGGCCTGGCACTGGTGGTGGCCGACACCGCTGGACACTGGCCGTTGCTCGAAGACCTCACCGCGGACTTCGTCTACATGCGGCTGCATGGCGACAAGCAGCTGTACGCCAGCGGCTACGACGACGCAGCGCTCGACGACTGGGCCCGCCGCATCGACACCTGGTCGCACGGCCGCCAGGTCGACGATGCCCGCCGTGCGTCCCCGCGCGCCGCGCCGCGTCGCGCGCGCCGCGACGTGTATTGCTACTTCGATAACGACGTGAAGGTGCACGCGCCGTACGATGCGGCCCGATTGGCGAGGCGGCTCGGCGTTCCCATCGGCTTGGCCAGCGACGGACCCGTCGCGCCTGCGGATGAGCGCGCCGCCGCGCGACGCCACTCCCCCGCCTTCAAGCGTCAGCCACAGCGCCCCTGATGCGTCCTGTCCACTGACAGGCCCGCTGGGCGGGTTTCCCGCACCCTTGCTTGCGGGCTTGTCGCGAACGGGCGAGCCTCGCATTGTTGTGACCTCGTGCAACGGAGGGGCGCGGCGGGCGCTGCGCGAGGAACGATGCTCACCAACGCTCGGTTGGTTGGCCGCACTGCTGCGGCCTTCGCGGTTGGCCTGCTCATCTCGTGCGGAGGCGGCGATCCCGAAAAGGCCGACCCGGCCGGCCCCCAGGGTGCCCGCTCGCGCGAGCGTGCCCAGTCGGTGCCCTCCGATCTGAGCATTCCGCCTGACGCCAACGTGAAAGGCGTTTGGGGTCCCGTGACCGCGTGGCCGCTGATCGCGGTGCATGGCGTGCTCACCGCCGACGGGCGCGTCGTCAGCTACGGCACGAAGGCGGACGGCACGCAGACCGGCATGTTCATCTACGACGTCTGGAACCCGGCCGACGACACCCACATGACTGTGGCCAACACATCGGGCACCGACATCTTTTGCAGCTCGCAGGTGATGCTGCCGAGCGGCGATGCGATCGTGATCTCGGGCGGCGACAACTGGACCGGCACGGCCACCACCAACACCGGCAACAACAACTCCACGGTGCTCAATCTCGGCAGCAACGAGCTGGTGCGCGGCAACAACATGAATCGCGCACGCTGGTATTCGAGCTCGATCACGCTGCTCAACGGCGAAACCTACGTGCAAGGCGGCAGCGGCGGCACAGACTTCCCCGAGATCCGTGGCAGCAACGGCGTCTATCGCCTGCTCGGCGGTGCTGGCACCGGCAGCTTCGACTTCATGTACCCGCGCAACTTCATCGCGCCGGACGGCCGCGTGTTCGGCTATGACAGCGCGGGCAAGATGTACTACATCAACACCACCGGCAATGGAGCGGTCACCACTGCCGGGCAGTTCGCGTCGGCCACCGCAGGCAACGACGCCAGCGCGGCGATGTTCGCACCGGGCCGCGTCCTGCAATACGGCGGCAATTCCAACCAAGCCATCGTCATCGACATCAACGGCGGCACGCCGGTGATCTCATCGACTTCGCCGATGCTGCGTCAACGGCGCCTGTCGTCGGCCACCCTCCTGGCCGATGGCAAGGTGGTGGCCACCGGCGGCAGCTCGGTATGGAACCAGATGACCAACGTCAGCTACGAGGCGGAGATCTGGAACCCGCAGACCGGCCAGTGGGTTGTAGGGGCCAGTGCGGTGAAGCCACGGCTCTACCATGGCAATGCGCTGTTGCTGCCCGACGCGAGCGTGCTGGTGTTCGGCGGCGGTGCGCCGGCGCCGTCCGGCGTGCCCGGCAACCTCAATCGCGAGATCTACTATCCGCCGTATCTGTTCAGCGCCGGCGGCGCCGCCGCGCCGCGGCCGTCGATCAACAGCGCACCGACGGTGGTCGACGCCGGTCGCACGGTGCAAGTGGTCGCCGGCGGGGCTCGGCCAATCAGCCGCGTGACGTTCGTCAAGACAGGTTCGGCGACGCATGGCTGGAACATGGAGCAACGCTTCGTCGACCTGCCCTTCAACGCCGAAGGCTCAACGCTGTCGGTGCAGATTCCGGGTCGTGCCAGCGACGTGCCGCCCGGCATGTGGATGATGTTCGTGGTCGACGATGCCGGCGTGCCGTCGGAAGCCAAGCTGATGCGCGTGAACGTCGCAGCGGCACTGAACACCGCCGTGGTGCCGGTGCTCACCAGCCCTGGCAACCAGGTGTCGATCGTCGGCAACGGCGTCGACTTGATCGTGTCGGCCACCGACCCCAACGGCGATCCGTTGCGTTGGTCTGCGAGCGGCCTGCCGCCGGGGCTCGGCATCGATGCCAGCGGACGCGTCAGCGGGACGCCGAGTGCAGCGGGCGTTTTCACGACCGTGATCGCGGTCAGCGATGGCTACAACAGCACTGGCACCACCATCACGTGGACAGTGAACAGCCCGGCGCCGCTGACACTCAACCCACCGAGCGCCGCCGCCCCGAGCCAGACGGGCACCGCCGCCACCTTCACCGCCAGCGCAACCGGGCAGACCGTGATGTACAGCTGGGACTTCGGTGACGGCACGCCGGTCAGCGACTGGTCGCCCAATCCGCTGGCGACGCACACGTTCACGAGCGCCGGCGTCTTCTATGTGACCGTCACCGCACGCGACGCCTTCGGCAACGAACAACGGCGCACCATCATTCACAACGCCTACCTGCCGATCACGGCAGGCACGCCGACGATGTCGTCCAATCTCGCCTTCGAAGCGCGCAGCGGGGCCAACGCGCGACTGTGGGCGGTGAATCCCGACAACGACACGATCAGTGTGTTCGATGCGGTCACGCGCACCAAGCTGGCCGAGATTGCGGTCGGCGGCGCGCCGCGCGCGCTGGCGCTGACGCCGAGCGGCGCGGCGATGTGGGTGACCAACAAGCGGGCGAGCTCGATCAGCGTGATCAGCACGACCTCGTTGACCGTGACGCAGTCCATTGCCCTGCCGCGCGGGTCGTCGCCGTATGGTGTGGCGATGGCACGCGGTGCCAATGCCGCGCTGGTGGCACTGGAAGGGACGGGCATGCTGTTGAAGCTGGACGCCGGCACTGGTGCCACGCTCGGCAGCGTCTCGGTGGGCGCCAACCCGCGCCATGTGGCCGTGTCGAGCGACGGCGCCAGCGCCTATGTCTCGCGCTTCATCTCGGCGCCGCTGCCTGGGGAGAGCACGACCAGCGTGCAAACCGCAGTCAACGGCGCGGCGGTGGGCGGCGAGGTGGTGGTGGTCGCAACCACCGCGATGGCGGTCGCGCGCACCATCGTGCTGGCCCACAACGACGCGCCTGACGCCGAGAACCAGGGTCGGGGCGTTCCCAACTACCTCGGCGCCGTGGCACTGTCACCCGACGGCACCCAGGCGTTCGTGCCCAGCAAGCAGGACAACGTGCTGCGCGGCAGCGCGCGCGACGGCCTGCAGTTGAACTTCCAGAACACCGTGCGCGCGATCAGTTCGCGCATCGACCTCGCAGCGCAGCGGGAGGATCTGGCGGCTCGCGTCGACCACGACAACGCCAGCGTGGCCAGCGCGGCCGCTTTCGACCCGCTGGGCGTGTATTTGTTCGTGGCGCTGGAGACCAGCCGCGAGGTCGCGGTGCTGGATGCGCATGGCCGCAACCAGCTGCTGCGCATCGATGTCGGCCGCGCGCCGCAGGGTGTGCTGGTGTCGCCCGATCGCCGCACGCTGTACGTCCACAACTTCATGGATCGGACGATCGGCGTGTTCGACCTGACGCCGCTGATTCAGCAGGGAGTGGCCTCGGCGTCGCCGCTGGCCACGCTGACCTCCGTGGCCAGCGAGAAGCTGACGCCCACCGTGCTCAAGGGCAAGCAGTTCTTCTACGACGCGCGCGATCCTCGCTTGGCGCGTGACCGCTACATGAGCTGCGCCAGCTGCCACAACGACGGTGGCCACGACGGCCGCGTGTGGGACCTGACGCATGCCGGCGAAGGCCTGCGCAACACCATCAATCTGCGAGGTCGCGGCGGCGCGCAAGGCTTCCTGCACTGGAGCAACAACTTCGACGAGGTGCAGGACTTCGAAGGCCAGATCCGCACGCTGGCCGGAGGCAGCGGCCTGATGACCGACGCACAGTTCACCACCGGCACGCGCAGCCAGCCGCTGGGCACGACGAAGGCAGGCGTATCGGCCGACCTCGACGCATTGGCAGCGTACGTCGCATCGCTGTCCGTGTTCGACCCGAGCCCGTGGCGCCCCGCGGCCGGTACGCTGAGTGCGCAGGCGACCGAGGGACGTCAGGTGTTCGCGACCCTCAACTGCGCGTCTTGCCATGGCGGCGCGGCGTTCACCAACAGCGGCGTCAACAACCCGGCCAACGTCGGCACCATCAAGCCGAGCAGCGGGCAGCGCCTGGGTGGGCCGCTCACCGGCATCGACATCCCGACGCTGCGCGACGTGTGGGCCACCGCACCGTATTTGCACGACGGCTCGGCGGCCACGCTGGCCGACGCGGTGCGGGCGCACAACAACGTCAGCGTCAACGACACCGACCTCACGCGCCTGGTGGCCTATTTGCGCGAGATCGGCGTCGACGAGACGAGCGCGCCATCACCGCAGGTGAGCGGCGGTGGATTGATCGGCCGCTACTACGGCGGCGTGGCGCTGGCCGGCAACCCGCTGCTCACGCGCACCGAGGCCGTCAACTTCGATTGGGGCAGCAGCGCGCCGGGTCCCGGCGTGCCGGCCAACCAGTTCTCCGTGCGCTGGACGGGCACCATCACGATCCCGACCACGGGCAGCTACCGCTTACGCACGGTGTCCGACGATGGCGTGCGCCTGTGGCTCAACGGCGTGCAGCGCATCGACGACTGGACCAACCACGGGTCGCTCACCGACACGACGGCCACGCTGAGCTTCACGGCGGGCCAGCGGATTGCGGTGACCCTGGAGTACTACGAGAACACCGGCAACGCCGTCATGCGGCTGCAATGGCGATTGCCCGGGAGCAACAGCTACGTCGCGATTCCGGCGGCAAACCTCAACGCGAACTGACTGAACGCGCCGCTGCGGGGTCATCCCCGCAGCGGCGGATGCGCGTGCTTGAAGAACCAGCGGCGCGGTCCGCTGGTGTCGAAGCGCTGCCATGCCTGCGGGTCCTGGCGCAGCCGGTCGGCCACCACGTACAACGCCAGCGGGTTCATGCCCATGCCCACGTGGCTGGCGACGACCTCGACGTTCTCGGTGTGCGGCAGCACGTCGTTGACGCTGCAATGCCAAGCCACGACGCCGTCGGAGCGCGAGAAGATCGACGTGGTCGGCACCGGCGGTGCCTCGCGCAACTGGTGGCGCAGTGCCGCATGGTCGTGCACCGATTGGCCGCTCACCAGCTCGTAGACGCGCCACGCGTTGGTGTCGCGCGGATGGCCGGCGAATGGCGACCCCAGCGTGATCACGCAGCGCACGTGCTGCGGCATCTCTTTGGCCAGTTCGCGGGCGTACACGCCGCCCAGGCTCCAGCCGATCAGGCTCACGGGCCGGCCGTGGCGGTCGGCGAGCCGCTGCAGACGGTCGCGGCAGCCGCGCAGCACGCCGTTGCGCGGGCCGAAATTGAAACCCTGCTTCCAGGCATGCGTCCAGTGCCCTCGCCGACGCAAGAATGCGCGCAATGGCGCCGTGCTGATGTCCGACGCCGCCAGTCCGGGGAACACGAGCACCGGATGGCCGTCGCTGTGGGGCAACCGGTTCAGCCACGGTGTGACCATCGCCAGTGCGGCAGCTTCCCAGGGTGCGCGCGCCTCGAGCAGCATCAGCAGCGGCCCCGGGGCGTCCCCCTTCGATTCAGCAGGCGGCTGCGAACCCATCGGCCAGACGAAGTTGGATTGAAGCTTCATGGCAGGCGCCCAAGGCGCCTCATCACGACGACGCGCCATGTTACCCAGCGCCTCGCTGGCGGGCCTGGAGGAGTGTCCCTAGGCCCGTGGCGCATCGTGCCGCGGCGCGCCGAGCGCGTGCGCGCATGCGGCGAGGTCGTCGTACACCGCATCGGCCTGACGTGCTTCGGCGGCCGCGATCGGGTGGCCGCTGCGCACCAGCAGGCAGCGGCCGAGGCCCGCGGCGCGCCCGGCCTGCAGGTCGGACAACCGGTCGCCCACGATCACGCTGGCGGCCAGGTCGAGCGACAACTCGCGTGCCGCGCGCAGCAACATGCCAGGCGCCGGCTTGCGGCAATCGCACAGCTGGCGATATGCCGCGACGGTGGCGTCGGGCAGATGCGGGCAATGCAGCACCGCGTCAAGGCCGACACCGGCGGACTGCAACTCGCTGCGCAAGCGCGCGGTGAAGCGGGTGTAGTCGTCTTCGGTGAACAGACCGCGCGCGATGCCGCTCTGGTTGGTCACCACCACCAGGCGCCAGCCAGCGCCTTGCAGACGCTGCATCGCGGCGACGCTGCCGGGCACGAACTGGAGGTCTGCCACGCGGTGGGTGTAGCCGTGGTCGACGTTGATCACGCCGTCACGGTCGAGGAACACCGCCGCGTCAGGCACCGCGGATGCGCTCGACCAGGCGCGTGGTCGAGTAGCCGTCGACGAACGGAATCGCCACCGCGCGCCCACCCCAGCTGCGCACCAGCGCGGTCTCGCGCAGCTGCTCGACATCGTAGTCGCCGCCCTTGACGTAGACGTCGGGCCGCACGCGCTCGATCAGCTCGCACGGTGTCGGCTCGTCGAACAGCATCACGAAGTCGACCGCTTGCAGCGCGGCCAGCACGCACGCCCGATCGCTTGCGCTGTTCAAGGGCCGATCGGGCCCCTTGCCGAGCGCGCGCGCCGAGGCATCGCTGTTCAAGCCCACCAGCAGCGCCGCACCCAGCGCGCGCGCCTGCGCCAGATAGGTCACGTGGCCGCGGTGCAGCACGTCGAACACGCCGTTGGTGAACACCAGCGGGCGCGGCCAGGCGGCGCGCGCCGCTTGCTCGGTGCTGAGGATCTTGGGGCGGTCGGCTGACGGCACAATGTGCGATGGCGAGAACATTCGAGGATCGGCTTTGAGTCTACCCTTTGCCCACCACCTGACGCAGCATCGCGAGCTGTTCGCACGGCTCGACGCGATGGCGCCCGACGTCGAGCGCGCCGCGACGGTGATCGCCGACGCCTTGCGGGCCGGCGGCAAGGCGATGTTCTGCGGCAACGGCGGCTCGGCCGCGGACAGCCAGCACCTGGCGTCCGAGCTGACCGGGCGCTTCGTCAACGACCGCCGTCCACTGGCAGGCCTTGCGCTGTCGACCGACAGCTCGGCCCTCACCTGCATCTCCAACGACTATGCCTTCGACCAGGTGTTCGAGCGTCAGGTGCGTGGCCTCGGGCGGCGCGGCGACGTGCTGATCGCGATCTCGACCTCGGGCAAGTCGGCCAACGTGTTGCGTGCGGTGCATGCCTCGCGCGAGCTCGGCATCTCGGTGGTGGGCTTGCTCGGTCGCGACGGTGGCCCGCTGAAGGCGCTGTGCGATGTGGCGCTGGTGGTGCCGAGCGACGCCACCGCGCGCATTCAGGAGGCGCACATCTTCATCGGCCACACGCTGTGCGCGCTGATCGAGGACGCGCTCGGCTTCTAGGTCGGCGCGCGATCAGAGGGCCGGCTGCTCGGCCAACCATTGCACGTAGCGGCGCACGCCGCTGGCCACGTCGGCGAACGCATGGTCGCAGCCGGCAGCGCGCAGCGCGCCCAGGTCGGCCTGCGTGAAGCACTGGTACTTGCCCACCAGCGCCGGCGGAAAGTCGATGTACTCGACCTGGCCCTGCGCCACCAGCGCGTCCAGGGTCAGCGCCGCTTCGCCGGCGTGCGCGCGCCAGCCGTTGATCACCGCATGCGCCACGTCGTTGAACGGTTGCGCACGGCCGCTGCCGACGTTGAAGATGCCGCTCACCCCGCCGTGCTGCAGAAACCACAAGTTGATCGCCACCACGTCGTCGACACTGACGAAGTCGCGCAGCTGCAGTCCCGGGCCGTAGCCCCCGTAGGCGCCGAACAGGCGCACGCGACCGTGCTCGCGATACTGCACGCTGTGGTGGTACGCCACGGACGCCATGCGGCCCTTGTGGCGCTCGTGCGGACCATAGACGTTGAAGTAGCGCAGGCCCACCACCTGCGTGCGGCTCGACGGCAATGCGCGCCGCATCACCTGGTCGGTGAGCAGCTTGGAGTACCCGTAGACGTTGAGCGGCCGCTCATGCTCGGGCGCTTCGCGGAACACCGCGCTGCCGCCGTACACCGCGGCCGACGACGCATAGATCAGCCGCGTGCGCTGCGCCTGACAGGCGTCGAACAGGTCTTTCGTGCAGCGGTAGTTCTGCGCCATCATCAGCTGGCCGTTGTGCTCCATCGTGTCGGAGCACGCCCCCTGGTGCAGCACCACGTCGACGCGCCCGAACTCTCCGCGCGTGAAGCGCGCATAGAAGTCGTGCTTGTCGAAGTAGTCGGCGAATCGAGCGCCCAGCAGGTTGGTGTACTTCGAACCGTCGGTCAGGTCGTCGACCGCCAGGATGTCGTCGATGCCCACCGCGTTGAGCCCGTGCAGCAGGTTGGCGCCGATCATGCCGGCCGCGCCGGTGACCACCACCCTCACGGGAACAGCTCCTCGTGGGTCACGCTGGCGGTGCCGAAGCGGCTCACGACGATGCCGGCGGCGCGGTTGGCGATCGGTATCGCCTCGCGCGGCGTGAGGCCGGCTGCCAGCATCGCGGCCATCGTCGCGATCACCGTGTCGCCCGCCCCGGTGACGTCGAACACCTGGCGCGCCTGGGCCGGCACGTGCAGCGCGCCCTGCGCGTCGAACAGCGTCATGCCTTCCTCGGAGCGCGTCAGCAGCAGGTTGTCGATGTGCAGCTCATTGCGCAGCTTGAGCGCCAGCGCGGCGAGCTGCTGCTCGCTGTCCCACGGGCCCATTGCGAGCGCGAGCTCGTTGCGGTTGGGCGTGATCACCGTGGCGCCGGCGTAGCGCGCGAAGTCGCGCCCCTTGGGGTCCACCAGAACGGGTTTGCCGGCGGCGCGAGCCAGCCCGATCATGCGCTCGATGTGCGTCAGGCCACCCTTGCCATAGTCGGAGAACAGCACCGCATTGTGTTCGGGCAGCACGCGCTCGAAGTCGCCCAGCATGTGTGCCAGCAGCTCGTGGTCGGGGCGGTTCTCGAAGTCCACGCGCAACAGCTGCTGCGAGCGCCCGACGACGCGCAGCTTGATGGTCGTGCGCAGCGCCGGGTCCTGGCCCAGCAGCCGCTCGACGCCGCGCTCCTGCAACAGGCGCACCACCACGCGCGCCGGCTCGTCGTCGCCCATCACGGTCAGCAAGGTGGCGCGCGCGCCGAGACTGCGCACGTTGAGCGCCACGTTGGCGGCGCCGCCCAGGCGCTCTTCCTCGCGCTGCACCAGCACCACCGGCACCGGTGCCTCCGGAGAGATGCGCTCGACCGCACCGAACCAGTAACGGTCGAGCATCGCGTCTCCCACCACCAGCACGCGGGCGGCTTCGAGTCGGACGCGAGTCGGCGCACTCATGGGGTCGCGATCATGCCTGAAGACGCAACGCCCGCGCGCGCACGCAACGCATGCCACGCCTGCACAACCACATCGACTCCGAGCTGCATCACCGTCGCATCCGGCGTGATCGCGCGCGGCCCCAGCACCTGCACGTTGCCGCTCGGCGAGCGCGGTGCCCAGCGACCCCAGCCGGCCGAGCCATACATCACGACCAGCGGACAGTCCATGGCACCGGCGATGTGGGCTGGCCCGGTGTCCACCGAGATCATGCTGTGGGCACGCGCGGTCAAGCCAGTCACGCGCTGCAGCGTCGGGCGCATCGCGGCGACGTTGACGATGCGGCTGCCCGCCGGTGGGGCACCGGCCGCGTCGACGATCTCCTGCACCAGCCGGGCCTCGCGCGTCGAGCCGCACACCAACACGGCCGCACCGGGCAGCTCGGCCAGCACCGTGCGGATCACCGCAGCCCAGCGTTGCGCCGGCCAATGCTTGTCGTGCGTGGTGGTGCCGATGCGGCCACGCTTGTGCGTCTTCTTGTGACCCGGCTGCAGCAGCACCAGCGGACGGTCGTCCAATCCGTGCTGCTGCAGCCAGTGCCGCGTCTGCCGATGCCACTCGGGCGGCACATGCAACCGCGGCCGTGTCGGCACCGCCGGCCGGCGCGCCGGCCCCAGCACCGCGGAGGCGTCGAGCTGTGCGACGTCGAGCCACCAATCGGCCCAGTGCGCGTCGTTGCCGGGCCAGTGGTTCCAGGCGCGCACCAGGCGCTCCTCCGGCAGGCCTGCTTCCTGCACGATCTTTTCGGCGTGCACGTCGGGATCGCAGAGATAGATCGGTCCGCGGTGCGCGCGCAGCCAGCCGCGCGCGGCCCAGCGCGACGGCAGCACCCAGAACGGCGCGCGCCGGCTGTACACCAGGCGCAGCTCCGAGACCGCCGGGTCCGCCTGCAGCAGCAAAGGCGTCCACGGGCCCGACGCCAGCAGGTGCACCGCCTTGCCGTAGCGCTGCCAGAGCGCCTCGAGCAGCACGGTCAGCAGCACCAGGTCGCCCACCGCCGGAAACCGCATCACCACCGGTGCATCGGGGTCGTCGGTGCGCGTCGAATGGAGATCGGCGAGGCGTGGCGGCATGCGGTGCGGTGCGGTCGCATTCGACCGCGCTTCGGCGGCTGCGCCGCGAGTCTAGCCGTGCGCCGGCACGGGCACGGTGCGGCGCGCGCGCAACGCGAGCCACTCGTTGCCCAGCAACGCGGCGAGCACCAGGCTGCCGCCCGTGAGCGCCGCCGTGCCCGGCGCTTCGCCGGCACCGAGCCACGCCCATGCGACGCCGAAGATCACCTCGAGCAGCGCCAGCAGCGCGATCTCCGGCCCGGGCAGCACGCGCGTCAGGCGCACCGCGAGCAGGCACGGAACGGCCAACTGCACGACGCCCAGCAGCCCCAGCAAGGCGAGGTCATGGCCCGACGTGCGCAGCGGCCAGGCCAGCGGCAACGTGACGAGCACCGACAGCGCGGCGCCGATCCACACGGCGGGCAGCATGTCCTGCGCCGGCTCGTCGGGGTCGCCGCTGCCGTGCGCGATGTGCTGCAGCAAGGTCCAGTTGGCCGCGCCGGCCAGCGGCACCGCCAGCGCGACGGCCATGCCGGCCAGCGACCCGCTGCCCAGTTGCATCTCGCGGCCGAACATCCAGCCGATGCCGAGGCCGGCGGTGCCGATCGCCACCCAGGTGCGGTGCGGCAGGCGATGTTGCAGCACGACGCGGGCGAACAAGGCCGTCACCAAAGGCCCGACCGCCAGCGTGACCAGCACATTGGCCACGGTCGTCAACGTGATCGCGATCATGAAGGCGGTGAACATCACGGCCCAGCACAGCCCCGACACCCACAGCGGCCATCGCGCTCGCAGCACGTCGCGCCACCACGCAGCGCCGCGCATCGTCGACAGTGCGATCGACAGCGCCAGCAGCGTGAAGGCGCTGCGCCAGAACGTGACCTCGAAGCTTTCGGCGCCCTGCAGATGCCGCGTGACGACGCCGGCGATGCTCCACATCAGCGTGACCAGCACCATCAGGAACACAGCGCGCGAATGAGTCATGAGGGTTCAGCGGGCCGCGCAACGGGGCGCGCGTTTCTCGAGCTGGGAAGCCCCGCTTGGCCGGGCTCGGGACGGGGGGCGTTCGGCGCGCGAAGCAGCGCGGGCGGACCGCTCAGGCGATCTCGCGTGCTGCGCGCTTCCTGTCGTGTTCCTTGAGGTGCCTTTTGCGCAGCCGGATGGACTTCGGCGTGATCTCCACCAGCTCGTCGTCGGCGATGAACTCCACCGCGCTTTCAAGCGTCAGTTCGATCGCCGGCGTGATCTTGATCGCGTCTTCCTTGCCCGAGACGCGGAAGTTGGTGAGCTGCTTTTGGCGCACCGCGTTGACCACCAGGTCGTTGTCGCGGCTGTGGATGCCGACGATCATGCCCTCGTACACCGGGTCGCCGGCCTTGACGAACATGCGGCCGCGGTCATCGAGCTTGCCGAGCGCGTAGGTGACGATCTCGCCGTCTTCGTGGCTGATCAGCACGCCGTTCTTGCGCCCACCGATATCGCCCTTGAAGGCCTCGTAGCCGTCGAAGATGTGGCTCATCAGGCCGGTGCCGCGCGTGATGTTGAGGAACTCGGTCGAAAAGCCGATCAGGCCGCGTGCCGGCACGCGATAGTCCAGGCGCACGCGGCCGCGGGCATCGCTCTGCATGTCGGCAAGCTCACCCTTGCGCGAGCCGAGCTCCTGCATCACGGCGCCCTGGTGCTGATCCTCGATGTCCACGGTCAGCAGTTCGATGGGCTCTTGCTTCTCGCCATTCACCTCGTGCAGCACCACGCGCGGCCGCGACACGGCGAGTTCGTAGCCTTCGCGGCGCATGTTCTCCAGCAGGATGGTCAAGTGCAGCTCGCCGCGGCCCGACACCTCGAAGATGCCATCCTCGTCGGTGTCCTTGACGCGCAGCGCGACGTTGCTCTGCAACTCGCGGTCGAGCCGGTCGCGGATCTGGCGGCTGGTGACGAACTTGCCTTCGCGCCCCGCCAGCGGCGAGGTGTTGACGCAGAAGTTCATCGTCAACGTCGGCTCGTCCACCTGCAGCAGCGGCAGCGGCAACGGGGTCTCCAGGCTGGTGAGGGTCATGCCGATGCCGATGTCTTCGATGCCGTTGATCAGCACGATGTCGCCGGGGCCGGCGCTTTCGGCTTGTTGCCGCTCCAGCCCTTCGAAGGTGAGCACCTGGTTGATGCGGGCCTTGCGCGGCGCGCCGTCGACGCCTTCGCAGACGGCCACGTCCATGGCCGGGCGAATCGTGCCCTGGTTGACGCGGCCCACGCCGATGCGGCCCACGTAGCTCGAATAGTCGAGTGACGCGATCTGAAGCTGCAACGGCGCGGTCTCGTCGCCGGCGTGCGCGGGCACGTGGCGCAGCACCGCCTCGAACAGCGGCGCCATGTCGGTGCCGACCTCATTGGCCTGCAGGGTGGCCCAGCCATTGAGCCCCGAGGCGTAGACGACCGGGAAATCGAGCTGATCTTCGCTGGCGCCCAACTTGTCGAACAGGTCGAACGTGGCGTTGATCACCTCGTCGCAGCGCGCGCCGGGGCGGTCGACCTTGTTGACGACGACGATCGGCTTCAATCCGAGCGCCAGTGCCTTGCGCGTGACGAAGCGCGTCTGCGGCATCGGGCCTTCGACGGCGTCGATCAGCAGCAGCACGCCGTCAACCATCGACAGCGCGCGCTCCACCTCGCCGCCGAAATCGGCGTGGCCCGGCGTGTCGACGATGTTGATGTGGGTGCCTTGCCAGCGCACGGCGCAGTTCTTGGCCAGGATGGTGATGCCGCGCTCGCGCTCGAGGTCGTTGCTGTCCATCACGCGCTCGGCCACCTGCTGGTTGTCGCGGAACGTGCCGCTCTGGCGCAGCAGCTGGTCGACCAGCGTGGTCTTGCCGTGGTCGACGTGGGCGATGATCGCGATGTTGCGGATCTGGGTGTTCATGCGGGTTCGTTCGCGAGGGTCGCTTGCACTTCGAGAGGGCTCAACAGGCGATCGGCGATCAGCTCGCCGGCGCTGATGTGCGCGCTGCCGAGAAACGCGTCGGGCGCGGTGCCGTAGACGCGCACGCCGGCGGCATCGTCTCCGTCGATGCGGCGGCGCAGTCCTGAGAGAAAGCGGCCGGCATCGGCGGCACCCAGCCGCACGACCGGCCAGTCTGCCAGCAGGCAGTCGAGGGGTTTCAGCAGCGCGTCGCGCTGGCCCTCGTCCAAGGCCTCGAGTGCCTCGGGTGTCACGGCCTGCGCCACGTGAAGGCGGCCGACTTCGGTGCGGCGCAGCGCCGACAGGTGCGCGCCGCAGCCGAGCGCCAGGCCGATGTCATCGGCCAGCGTGCGCACGTAGGTGCCCTTGCTGCAATGCACGTCGAGCGTCAGCTCCGTGCCCTGCCAGGCCAGCACGTCGATGCGGTGGATCGTCACGCGGCGCGACTCGCGCTGCAGCTCGACCCCGGCGCGCGCATAGTCGTACAGCGCTTTGCCGTCCTTCTTCAACGCCGAATGCATCGGCGGCACCTGGTCGATCGGGCCGGTGAAACGCCGGCAGACTTCGTCGATGGCGACACGGTCCACGCTGACGGGCCGACGCTCGATCACAGCGGTCTCGCGATCGCCGGAGGCGGTGCGCTCGCCGAGCGCCAGGGTCGCGCGGTAGCGCTTGTCGGCATCGAGGCAGGCCTGCGCGAACTTGGTGGCCGCGCCGAAGCAGATCGGCAGCAGGCCGTCGGCCAGCGGGTCGAGCGTGCCGGTGTGGCCGGCTTTCTCGGCACGCAGCAGGCGACGGGCGCGCTGCAGAGCATGGTTGCTGGTGAGCCCGAGTGGCTTGTCGAGCAGCAGCACGCCGTGCACGGCGCGCCAGGATGGACGGCTCGGTCGTGCGTTCACGCCGCACCGCCTTCCGGGTTCGGCGTGTTGGCCTTGCGGATCAGCGCGCTCATCTCGGCGGCGCGCTCGGTGGTCTGATCGAAATGAAAGTGCAGCGTCGGCACCGTGTGGATCGCCAGGCGCTTGAACAAGCCATTGCGCAGGTAGCCCGCGGCCTCGTTGAGCGCGGCCTCGCACGCGACGGGGTCGCCCACCAACAGGGAGAAGTAGACCTGCGCATGCGCGTAGTCGGCCGACACCTCGACGCTGTTGAGCGTGACCATGCCGATGCGGGGATCCTTCAACGCGCGGATCAGCTCGGCCAGATCGCGCTGGATCTGGTCGGCGATGCGGAAGCTGCGATTGGGAATCGACTTCTTGTGGCGCATTGACGCACTGGACAAAACAGACAGCCCCGCTCCAGCGGGGCTTCGATCAAGGTCACGCGCGGATCCGGCTCAGCCACTCCGCTGCGTGCGCCCCCTCGGGGGGGCAGCAACCGGAGGGAGCGTTGGAGCTCACAGCGTTCGGGCGACTTCCTTGATCTCGAAGAACTCCAGCTGGTCACCCTCGGCGATGTCGTTGTAGTTCTTGATGTTGAGGCCGCACTCGAAGCCCTCCTTGACCTCGCGCACGTCGTCCTTGAAGCGCTTGAGGCTGTCGAGCTCGCCGGTGAACACCACCACGTTGTCGCGCAGCACGCGCACGCGGGCACCGCGGCGCACCGTACCCGCGGTCACCATGCAGCCGGCGATCGCGCCGACCTTGCTGACGCGGAACACCTGGCGGATCTCGGCGCTGCCGATGACCTCTTCTCGTTGCTCCGGCGCCAGCATGCCGGCCATCGCCGCCTTCACCTCGTCGACCGCGTCGTAGATGATGTTGTAGTAGCGGATGTCGATGCCGTTGTTCTCGGCCAGCTTGCGCGCGCCGGCGTCGGCGCGGGTGTTGAAGCCGATGATGACCGCCTTCGACGCGATCGCCAGGTTGACATCGCTCTCGCTGATGCCGCCCACCGCGGCATGCACCACCTGCACCTTGACCTCGTTGGTCGACAGCTTGACCAGCGATTGCGCCAGCGCCTCCTGCGAGCCCTGCACGTCGGCCTTGAGGATCAGCGACAGGGTCTGCGCGGCGCCTTCGCCCATGTTCTCGAACATGTTCTCCAGCTTGGCGGCCTGGCGCTTGTTGAGCGTGACCTCGCGGTACTTGCCCTGGCGGAAGGTGGCGATCTCGCGCGCCCGGCGTTCGTCGGACAGCACCATGAACTCGTCGCCGGCCTGCGGGACCTCGGTGAGGCCCTGGATTTCCACCGGGATCGACGGGCCCGCTTCGGCCGTCGGCTTGCCGTCTTCGTCGAGCATCGCCCGCACGCGGCCGAAGCTGGCGCCGGCCAGCACGATGTCGCCACGCCTCAAGGTACCCGACTGCACCAGCACGGTGGCGACCGGGCCGCGGCCCTTGTCGAGTTGCGCCTCGATCACCAACCCGCGCGCCATCGCATCGGCAGGGGCCTTGAGCTCCAGCACCTCGGCCTGCAGCAGCACCTGTTCCAGCAGAGCGTCGACGCCTGCACCGGTCTTGGCCGACACCGGCACGAACGGCGAGTCGCCGCCGAACTCTTCGGGCACCACGCTCTCGGCCACCAGCTCGTTCTTCACGCGCTCGGCGTTGGCCTCGGGCTTGTCGATCTTGTTGATCGCCACCACGATCGGCACCTCGGCCGCCTTGGCGTGGTGGATCGCTTCCTTGGTCTGCGGCATCACGCCGTCGTCAGCCGCCACCACCAGGATCACGATGTCGGTGGCCTGGGCGCCGCGCGCGCGCATCGCGGTGAACGCGGCGTGGCCCGGGGTGTCGAGGAAGGTGATCATGCCGCGCGGCGTCTGCACGTGGTAGGCGCCGATGTGCTGCGTGATGCCGCCCGCCTCGCCCGCAGCCACACGGGTGGAGCGGATGTAGTCGAGCAGCGAGGTCTTGCCGTGATCGACGTGACCCATCACGGTGACCACCGGCGCGCGCGACGTCAGGTCGCCTATCTGCGCGGTGGTCTCCTCTTCGGTGAACGCCTCGGGGTCGTCGAGCTTGGCCGCCAGCGCCTTGTGCCCCATCTCCTCGACCACGATCATCGCGGTCTCCTGGTCGAGCTGCTGGTTGATGGTGACCATCTGGCCCAGCTTCATCAGCTGCTTGATCACCTCGCTGGCCTTGACGCTCATCTTGTGCGCGAGGTCGGCCACGCTGATCGTCTCGGGGACGTGCACCTCTTGCGACACGAACTCGGCCGGCGCGGTGAAGGCCGGAGCATCGTCGCTGCGATCGCCCTTGCGAGCGCCACGCGGGGAACGCCAGCCTCCGCGCGCGCCGCCGGAGTCGCCGCGGGTCTTGAGCGCGCGCTTCTTGGCGGCGTCGTCGGCCCAGCTGGACGACAGCTTCTCGGACTTGACCGACTTCTTGTCGCCCGGCTTGGCGGTGGCCGAGCCCGGCGCCGCCGCGCCCGGTGCTGCCTTGGGCTTGTGAATCGTGCCCTTGATGCCTTCCTTGCCGGCCTCGCCAGGCTTGCCTTCCTCGGGCTTCTTGGCGGTCAGCACCTTCTTCGGGGCGGCCATCATCGCGCGGATGGCGGCAGCCTCGGCTTCGGCCGACTTGCGTCGGTTGTCCGCTTCGGCCTGCTTGGCGCGCTCGGCGGCCTCGACACTGCCCGACTTGACCACCCGCAGCGCGGGCTTGGCGGGGGCCGGCGCCGCTGCAGGAGGCGTCGCCGCGGGTGTCGCAGCCGAAGCCGTGACCGACGGCGCCTCGCTGACCGGCGTCTCGGGCACGGCCGCTGCGGCGGCGGCCGCTGCGGCGGCGGCCTCGGCGGCAGCGGCTTCGCGCTCGCGGCGCTCTTGCTCTTCGCGCGCACGGCGCGCCGCGTCTTCGTCCTGGCGGCGCATCAGCTCGGCCTGACGCGTGGCCTCGGCCTCGCGGCGCTGCACTTCGGCTTCGTCGATCACCGGCGCAGCAGGTTCCTCCGGCGCGGCAGCACTCGGCGCCTCCTCGCGCTTGACGAACACGCGCTTCTTGCGCACCTCGACCTGGATGGTGCGCGCCTTGCCCGACGCATCGGCCTGCTTGATCTCGCTGGTGGACTTGCGGGTCAGCGTGATCTTCTTGCGCTCGCTGCCACTGTTGCCGTGCGCGCTGCGCAGGAACTCCAGCAGCCGCTCCTTGTCGGCGTCGGTCAGCTTGTCGTCGGGCGACTTCTTGGCCACGCCGGCGGATTGCAGCTGCTCGAGCAGGGCCGCACTCGGGCGGTTCAGCTCGGCGGCAAACTGGGCAACGGTGGTCACGGCCATGCGGCGGTCCTTGGGGCTTTGGAAGTCTCGGTTGGTGGTGGGGGGTGCGTCAGGTGCTGAACCAGTGCTCGCGCGCCTTCATGATCAACGTTTTGGCCTGCTCGTCGCCGACACCGGTCAGCTCCTGCAGCTCGTCGACCGCCAGGTCGGCCAGGTCGTCGCGGGTGTTGACCCCGCCCTCGGCCAGCTTGCGGATCAGCTCGGGCGTCAGGCCCTCGAGGTCGCGCAGGTCCTGCGACACCTCTTCGACGCGCTCCTCGCGCGCGATTTCGATCGTCAGCAGCGCATCCTTGGCCCGCGTGCGCAGCTCGTTGACGGTGTCTTCGTCGAACGACTCGATCTCGAGCATCTCGGTCAGCGGGACGTAGGCCACCTCTTCGAGGCTGGTGAATCCCTCGGCGATCAGGATGTCGGCGACCTCCTCGTCGACATCGAGCTTCTCGACGAACAGCTTGCGCACCGAATCGGACTCCAGCGCCTGCTTGGAGGCCGATTCCTCGGCCGTCATGATGTTGATGCGCCAGCCGGTCAGCTCGGAGGCCAGGCGCACGTTCTGGCCGCCGCGGCCGATCGCGA
>Ga0068867_100001000_pt1 | contig 19289 bp, 16 predicted proteins | sample KBSMisM32_FD_65649 | JGI IMG/M metagenome (GOLD analysis project Ga0068867, IMG submission 65649) | Miscanthus rhizosphere microbial communities from Kellogg Biological Station, Michigan, USA - KBS Miscanthus M3-2 | ecosystem: Host-associated > Plants > Roots > Rhizosphere > Soil ...
GCTCGCGGTCGAGACGTTGGCCGGCGAAAGCCCGGTCGGCTCGACGAAGCGGCTCTCGGTCATGTCGAGCAGCGCGGCCTTGGCGTTCATCGCGTCGACGAAGGCTTCGAGGCCGCCGGGATAGCTCTGGCCGAGCGCGGCGGCGGCGCGGTTTTCCGAGGACATCAGCGCGAGCAGCAGCAGCTCGCGGCGCGTGAGCGTGAGGCCGGTGCGCAGGCGCGAGCGCGAGCCCTTCATCTGCACCGCGTCATCCCGGCTCAGGGTGATTTTCTCGTCGAGGTCGAGGCCGCCGTCGAGCACCACCATGGCGGTCATCAGCTTGGTGATGGAGGCGATCGGAACCACCACTTCGGCGTTCTTGCCGTAGACCACTTCGCCGGTTTCGGCGTCCTGGACCAGGGCCGAGGAGGAGCGGAGAGCGATCTTGCGGATTTCACTGCGCGGCTCTCCTGCCTGCGCGAATCCGACACTCAGAGCGAGCACGAAGACCAGCGCGCACATGGCGACGATGCCTTCGAGCGGGTGCAGTTTGCGTTGCATACGGCGAATCTTCTCCCTCTACCTGCGACGACCGTTTTGTTTTGTCCATGTACTGAACGGCACATGGAGTTGTCGCAGTCTACTCTACGCTTTAAAAAATACGCAACCAAAACAGTGCTTAGGCACACATTTTTAGAATCAGCGTGAGATAGTTCACTGTCGGGCGGCGGCGTCGGTGTCGCCCTTTGCCCTAGTCGACCGCCGTTCGGGCCAATACCTGCTCGGCTTGCGCCTGCTCTTGCTGCAGGGCCCACATCCTGGCGTATTCTCCTTTTAACTCAAGTAGTTGCATATGCGACCCGCGCTCCAGGATGCGCCCGTGGCTCAGCACCAGGATCTGGTCCGCGTCCATCACCGTGGAGAGGCGGTGGGCGATCACCAGCGTGGTCCGGCCGAGCGCGATGCGCTCGAGCTCCGCCTGGATGGCCTTCTCGGCACGGGAGTCCAGTGCCGAAGTGGCCTCGTCGAAGATCAGGATGCGCGGGTTTTTCAGCAGCGCGCGGGCGATCGCAACGCGTTGTTTCTCGCCGCCGGAAAGCTTGAGGCCGCGCTCGCCCACCGGGGTCTCGTATTTCTGTGGCAGCGACTGGATGAAGTCGTGGATGTGCGCGGCGCGCGCTGCCTCCATCACTTCGTCCTCGGTCGCGTCGGTGCGCCCGTACCGGATGTTGTAGAGGATGGTGTCGTTGAACAGCACCGTGTCCTGCGGCACGATGCCGATCGCCGCGCGCAGGCTTGCCTGCCTTACGTCGCGGATGTCCTTTCCATTGATCAGGATCGCCCCGCGCGAAACCTCGTAGAAGCGGTAAAGAAGCCGGGCGAGCGTGGATTTTCCGGATCCCGAATGTCCGACCACCGCGACGCGCTGACCTGCCTCAATCGAGAACGAGACGCCGGAAAGGATCTGCCGATCCTTCACGTAGAAGAAATCCACGTCGCGGAACGCCACGGTGGCGGGGCCGCCCGGCAGTACCATCGCGCCCGGGCGGTCCTCGATCTCGCGGTTCTCCGACAGCAGCCGGAACATGCGGTCCATGTCGAGGAGCGACTGCTTGATGTTCCGGTACACCATGCCGAGAACGTTCAGCGGAATGTAGAGCTGGATCAGAAGGCCGTTCACCAGAACCAGGTCGCCGAGGGTGAAGCTGCCAGCCACCACCCCCTCGGCCGCGAGCAGCATTAGCGCCGTGACGGCCGCGGCGATGATCAGGCTCTGGCCGATGTTGAGCAGGCCAAGCGAGGACTCGCTGCGTGTCGCGGCATCCTCGTACTTGCGCAAGTTCTCGTCGTAGCGCCGCGCCTCGAACTCCTCGTTGCCGAAGTACTTCACGGTCTCGTAGTTGAGCAGGCTGTCGATGGCGCGTGTGCTGGCACGCGAGTCGAGTTCGTTCGCGCGGCGGCGGATCTCCATGCGCCACTCGGTGATCAGCACCGTGAACAGGATGTAGACCGCAACGGCGCCGAAGGTGACCGCGGCAAAGCGCCAGTCGAAGCGCCCGAGCAGCACCGCCGCGACCAGGGCGAACTCGAGGATGACCGGCAGGATCGAGAACAGCAGGTAGGAAAGCAGCGTCGAGATGCCGTTGGTGCCGCGCTCGATGTCCCGCGTCATGCCGCCGGTCTGGCGGTCGAGGTGGAAACGCAGGCTCAGGCTGTGCAGGTGGCGGAATACGCCGAGCGCCACGCGCCGCATCGCGCGCTGCGCGACGCGCACGAACACCACGTCGCGCAGCTCCTGGAACAGCGTGGTCGAGAAGCGCAGGATGCCGTACATGGCAAGCAACGCTACCGGCACCGCCACCAATTGCAGCCGGGAATCGAGGCCATCCACGACCTCCTTCATCACCAGCGGCACGGCGACATTGGCCAGCTTCGCGATCACGAGGAAGGCAAGCGCGATCACCACGCGCCACTTGTATTCCCACAAGTAGGGCAGCAGCGTGCCGACGGCCTTCCATTCGTTGCGGCGGAGCCGTTGCTTCGGAGCGGCGCTATCTGCCATTAACGGTGATTATCGAGGAATCCGTCACGCTGTAAGCGAATACACGGCGCATCCGACCTACGCGGACTGACGTATATTCGCCGTCTACAAGGGAGAGCTAACAATATGGGCCTTCGACTGAAATTCAACCTGGTGCTGCTCGCGGTCTTTGTCACCGGCCTCGGCGTCACCGGCTACGTTTCCTATGAACTGCTTCACCGCAACGCGCGCGAAGAGGTGCTGCGCAACGCGGGCGTGATGATGGAGGCGGCGCTCTCGATGCGCAGCTACACCGTCGGCCAGGTGCGGCCCAACCTCGCGGTCGATCCCGACAAGTTCCTGCCGCAGAGCGTGCCGGCGTTCGGCGCGACCGAGATCATGACGCTGCTGCAGAAGAAGTATCCGGACTACGCCTACAAGGAAGCCACGCTCAATCCCACCAATCCGCGCAACCGCGCGGTGGAATGGGAGAACGACATCGTGCGAGTGTTCCGCGGCGACCCGTCGCAGACCGAGATCTCGGGCATGCGCGAGACGCCCACCGGGCGCTCGCTCTATCTCGCGCGGCCGCTGCAGATCAAGGACCCCGCCTGCCTCTCCTGCCACACCTCGGCCGAGATGGCGCCGGCCTCGATGGTGAAGATTTACGGCTCGAGCAACGGCTTCGGCTGGAAGCTGAACGAGGTGGTCGGTGCGCAGGTCGTGTCGGTGCCGATGGGCCTGCCGATCCGCAACGCGAACCGCGCCTTCGTCACCTTCATGAGCTCGCTGACAGTGGTGTTCGCGGTGCTGTTCGTGCTGCTGAACATGATGCTGACGGCGCTGATCGTGCAGCCGATCACCCAGCTGTCCGAGGCGGCCGACCAGATCTCGCGCGGCAAGGTCGATATCGCCGAGCTGCCGGCCAAGGGCAAGGACGAGGTATCGCAGCTCGGCCAGGCGTTCAACCGCATGCGCCGCAGCCTGGAAAAAGCCATTAGCCTGATCGACAAGGGCTAATGGCATTTGACCCGGCACTGCTGAAGGAGCTGGAAGCGGCGCTGGCGCAGCACCTCGGTCCCATGGCGCGCGTCGCCGTGCACGACGCCGCGAAAACCGCCCCCACGCTAGAGGAGCTCGTTCGGCTGCTGGCGTGGGAGATCCCTGACGCAGCGAAGGCCGCGTTCCAGAAGAAGTTTTCCGACGTTTCGTGGGTGCGTTCGCAGCCGGCCAGCGGCCCCGCGGCGAATCCGGTCGCCGCGCACTTCTCGCCCGAAATCCTGGCCGAGGCCGAGCACCGGCTCGCGCAATACCTCGGGCCGGTCGCGCGCGTGGTGGTGAAGCGCGCTGCGGTGAACGCGCGCGACGAAGCGGAGCTTTATCTGCTGCTGGCGGCGGAGATCGAAGACGCAGCGGAACGAAAGGCATTCAGCGGTAAGAACTAATGGCAACGAATGCCCTCCCCGCTGGCTACGCCCTGCAGGAGTACCGGATCGAAAAGGTGCTCGGGGTCGGCGGCTTCGGGCTGACCTACCTCGCGCTCGACGGCAACCTCAACCTGAAGGTCGCGGTCAAGGAGTATCTGCCCGACGACGTCGCGACGCGCGGCGCCGACCATTCGATCAGCCCACGCTCGCCCGATAACGCCGAGCACTTCGGCTGGGGCAAGCAGCGCTTCCTCGATGAATCGCGCGTGGTGGCTTCCTTCCGCCACCCGAACATCGTGCGCGTGATGCGCTTCTTCGAGGCGAACGGGACCGCCTACATGGTGATGGAGTTCGTCGAGGGCGCGCCGCTCAACGACTGGATCCGCGCGCGGCGGCCACTCACGCAGCCGCAGCTCGCCTCGATCGTCGGCCCGCTGCTCGACGGCCTGGAGGTGGTGCACAAGTCCGGCTACCTGCACCGCGACATCAAGCCCGGCAATATCTATATCCGCGAGGACGGCAGCCCGGTGCTGCTCGACTTCGGCGCCGCGCGCATGCGCACCGGCGACCTGACCACCATCGTTTCGCCCGGCTTCGCGCCGTTCGAGCAGTACCACAACAAGGGCAACCAGGGCCCATGGAGCGACCTCTACGCGCTCGCCGGCGTGCTCTACTGGATGATCACCGGCAACAAGCCGCACGAAGCGGCGGCGCGTATCAAGGCCGACACCATGCCGAGCGCGCTGCAGTCCGCCGACCGCGCCCTCTACCGGCAAGAGTTCCTCGCGGCAATCGACTGGGCGCTCGCGCCCAACGAGGACGAGCGCCCCCAGTCGGTGGCGGAATGGCGCGAGTCCATCGCGGGCACGGGGCTGGCCAATACCACCCGGACTGTGCCGGCGTTCGATGCCGCGCCACGCGCTCCCGCGGCCGGTAAGTCGGCACTCACGTTCGACGCCGCGTTGCTCAGGAAACTCGAAACGGCGCTCGCCCAGCACCTCGGGCCGATCGCCCCGGTGGTGGTCCGGAACGCCGCCAAGAAAGCCACGGACCAGGCCGACCTGGTGCAGATGGTGGCGCAGGAAATCTCCGACGACGATGCCAAGACCGCGTTCGAAAAGAAGTTTTCGGACATATCACGCCCAGCCTCGCAGCCCAAGAGCGCCACGCGCAGCAACCCGCCGACCTCCCTGGCGGCCAGCCGTTTCCCGCTCGAGGTGCTGGAGCGCGCCGAGAAACGCCTGGCCGAGTACATCGGCGCGGTCGCCCGGGTGGTGGTGAAGCGCGCGGCGATGAAGGCGCGCGACGAGGCCGAGCTCTACCTGCTGCTCGCCGACGAGATCGAGAACAAGGAGGATAGGAAGGCCTTCGCTCGCAAGGCCGTTTCCATGTCACGAAAGCCGTGATACTGTTCAAACGTTCGTTTGAATGGTGTCCACAGCCATGTCCCTGCGCGCAGTCAAGCCTCAGCACGAAACCCGCACCCGCATCCTCGACGCCGCCGAAGAGCTCTTCATGCTGCACGGCTTCGAGGGCACCTCGATGCGCCTGCTCACCGCGAAAGCCGGCGTCAACCTGGCGGCGGTCAACTACCACTTCGGCTCCAAGGACGCGCTGATCGAGGCGTTGTTCCGGCGCCGGCTCGACCCAATGAACGCGGAGCGCATCGCGGCGCTCGACGGACTTGAAGATTTTTCAGCAGAAAACATCATTCGCGCGTTCGTCAGGCCCAGCCTCCGCCTGATCGAGGATGGCAAAGGCGGCGGCCGCAACTTCATCCGCCTGCTCGGCCGCACCTACACCGAGCCTGCGAAGGCGGTGCGCTTGCTGATCGGCCAGATGTACGCGCCCACCATGGAGCGCTACAAGGCGGCGCTCGAGCGCGCGCTGCCGCAGATGCCGCGCGACGAGCTGGTCTGGCGCATGCATTTCATGTTCGGCACCCTCGCCTACACGCTCGCCGCCACCGACACGGTGCAACTGATTGCCGGCTGCAAGCCGGAAGACCGTCACGACGCGCGCCTGCTCGAGGAACGTCTCACCGCATTTCTTGCCGCGGGCCTGCATGCGCCGCTCAAGAGCTCCATCAAAAAAGCAGCCTAGGGGATCAGCATGCTCGGACTCGGACTCGCGCTTGGCGTCATCGCCGTCTTTTTCACCTTCGGCTACCTCGGGCTGCCGATCCTCTTCTGGACGATCGCCGCAGCGCTCTTCGGCTGGGCCCTGAGCGTCCTCGCCGGCTTCGGGCCGGTGACCAATATCGTTCTGGGCACCTTGTTCGTGCTCGTCGCCGCGGTTCTGAACATTTCAGTTCTCCGAAGAAAAATCGTTTCGGACCACATCCTCGCGATCTACCGCCGCATCCTTCCGGACATGTCGCAGACCGAGAAGGAAGCGATCGATGCCGGCTCGGTGTGGTGGGACGCGGACCTGTTCTCCGGCAAGCCGAACTGGAACAAGCTGCTCGCGACGCCCGCGCCGCGGCTGAGCGCCGAGGAGCAGGCGTTCCTCGACGGCCCGGTCGAGCAGCTGTGCGCGATGTGCAACGACTGGGAGATCACGCACGAGCGCCAGGACCTGCCCGAGCACGTCTGGCAGTTCATCAAGGACAAGGGCTTCCTCGGCATGATCATTCCGAAGCAGTACGGCGGCCTGGGATTCAGCGCGCTCGCGCACTCGGCGGTGGTGATGAAGCTTTCCACGCGCTCGAGCACCGCGGCGATCTCGGTGATGGTGCCGAACTCGCTCGGGCCGGGCGAGCTCCTGCTGCACTACGGCACCGAGCAGCAGAAGAACCACTACCTGCCGCGCCTCGCCAAAGGGCAAGAGGTTCCGTGCTTCGCGCTCACCAGCCCCGAAGCCGGCTCCGACGCCGCCGCGATTCCGGATTTCGGCGTGGTGTGCAAAGGCACGTGGCAGGGCCGCGAAGTGCTCGGCATGCGCGTCACCTGGGACAAGCGCTACATCACGCTGGGGCCGGTGGCGTCTCTCTTGGGACTCGCCTTCAGGCTCTACGATCCTGAGGGACTTCTCGGCTCGAAGGCGGACCTGGGAATTACCTGCGCCCTCGTCCCGACCAACACGCCGGGCGTCAACATCGGCCGCCGCCACCTGCCGCTCAACGCCGCGTTCCAGAACGGGCCGAACTGGGGCAAGGACGTGTTCATGCCGCTCGACTGGATCATCGGCGGGCCGGAATACGCGGGCAAAGGCTGGATGATGCTGATGGGCTGCCTCGCCGCTGGCCGCGCGATCTCGCTGCCCACCTCCTCCACCGGCGGCGTCAAGGCGCTGACACGCTTCACCGGCGCCTATGCGCGGGTACGCAGCCAGTTCAAGACGCCGATCGGCAAGCTCGAAGGCGTCGAGGAAGCGCTCGGCCGCATCGCCGCCAACTGCTACGTGATGGACGCGACGCGCGTGATGACCGCCGGCGCGGTCGACCTCGGCGAGAAGCCGGCGGTGCTCTCCGCGATCGCCAAATACCACATGACCGAGCGCGCGCGCGAGTGCGTGAACGACGCCATGGACATCCACGGCGGCAAGGGCATCTGCCTCGGGCCGAACAACTGGCTCGGGCGCGGCTACCAGATCGCGCCGGTCGCGATCACCGTCGAGGGCGCCAACATCCTGACGCGCACGCTGATCATCTTCGGCCAGGGCGCGATCCGCTGCCATCCGTACGTGCTGCGCGAGATGCGCGCCGCCAAGGAGATGACCGGCGCCGAGGCAGCGCGCGAGTTCGACGACGCCTTCACCTCGCACATCGGCCACGTGCTGCGCAACGGGGTGCGCACGCTGGTGTATGGCATGACCCGCGCCTCCTTCGCGCCCGTACCAACTAGTTGTGCTCAGGAAACAAAACATTATTACCGCCACGTGTCGCGCCTTTCGGCCGCGTTTGCCTTCCTCGCCGACCTGTCGATGCTGGCGATGGGCGGCGCGCTCAAGCGCAAGGAGAAGATCTCCGGGCGCCTCGGCGACGTGCTGTCGATGCTCTACCTGGTGTCGGCGACGCTCAAGCGCTACGAGGACCAGGGCCGCATCAAGGAAGACCTGCCGCTGGTGCGCTGGGCGGTGCGCGATGCGCTGTACAACGCGCAACAGGCGATCGACGGCATCCTGTCGAACTTCCCGGTGAAGGCGCTCGCCACGTTGCTGCGCTGGACCATCTTCCCGCTCGGCATGTCGTACCGCCCGCCGCTCGACTCGCGCAACCACGAGTGCGCGAAGATCGCGCTTGCCCCGGGTGCGGCGCGCGACCGGCTGACCGCCGGCATGTTCTTCCCCAAGGACGAGGCCGACGTGACCGGCGCGCTCGAGGCGGCGTTCGTCGCCACCATCGCGTGCGAGCCGGTCGACGAGAAGATCCGCAAGGCGGTGAAGAAGGGCAAGATCGCCGCAAGACCGGGAGTGGAGCTCGGCTTGATTGCCCGGGAAGCGGGCTTGATTACCGTCGACGAATACAACCAGTGGAGCCGCAAGGAGACCCTGCGCAAGCGCGTGATCAAGGTCGACGACTTCCCCGCGGACTTCGGTCGCGCGGAAATCGTGCAGTCGATCGATGACGCCGACGTCAAGATGAAGGCCGCCTGACATGCTGGCCAAGCCGATCTACGTGCTCGACGGCGCGCGCACGCCGTTCCTCAAGTCCAAGAACCGCCCCGGCCCGTTCGCCGCCGCCGACCTCGCCACGCAGGCGGGCCGCTCGCTGCTCGCGCGCCAGAGCTTCGCGCCCGACGAGCTGGACGAAGTGATCCTCGGCTGCGCCGCGCCCTCGGTCGACGAAGTGAACATCGGCCGCGTCGCCGCGCTGCGCATGGGCTGCGGGCAGAAGGTCCCCGGCTGGACCGTGATGCGCAACTGCGCCTCCGGCATGCAGGCGATCGACTCCGGCATCAACAACATCATCGCCGGCCGCTCGAGCCTGGTGCTCGCCGGCGGCGTCGACGCGCTGTCGCGCGCGCCGCTGCTCTATGGCGACAAGATGGTGCTGTGGTTTTCGAACATGGCGGGGGCTCGCACCACGGGTCAGAAAATTTCCCTTTTTGGAAGGCTTCCGGTCGGAGCGTTGCTCTCGCCCGTGATCGGCATCATGAAAGGCCTGACCGATCCGATGGTCGGGCTGCTGATGGGGCAGACCGCGGAAAACCTCGCGCACCGCTTCGGCATCACGCGCGAAGAAATGGATGCATTCTCGGCGCGCAGTCATGAGCGCGTGATCAAGGCGCAGGACCAGGGCACGCTCGCCCCCGGCGGCGGCGAGGTCGAGGCGCTGTACGACGCGAAGGGCAACGTCTACATGCTGGACGACGGCGTGCGGCGCGACGCGTCGCTGCCGAACCTCGCCAAGCTCAAGCCGTTCTTCGACCGCAAATTCGGCAACGTCACGCCCGGCAACAGCTCGCAGATCACCGACGGCGCGGCGTGGCTGGTCCTCGCGTCGGAAGAGGTCGTGAGGAAGAACAACCTTCAGCCGCTGGGCCGCATCGTCGACTCCCACTGGGCCGGACTCGATCCGGCCACCATGGGCCTGGGCCCGGTGCACGCGGCGACGCCGATGCTCAAGCGCAACAACCTCGCCCTCGGCGACATCGACTATTGGGAGATCAACGAGGCGTTCGCCGCCCAGGTGCTCGGCTGCCTCGCGGCGTGGAAGGACGAGAAGTACTGCCGCGAAGAACTGGGCCTCGATCGACCCCTGGGTGAAATCGATCAGGAAAGACTGAATGTGGACGGCGGCGCCATTGCGCTCGGCCACCCCGTGGGCGCGTCCGGCGCGCGCATCGTGCTGCATCTGCTGAAAGTGCTGAAACGCAACAACGCGAAGCGCGGCCTGGCTTCGATCTGCATCGGCGGCGGGCTGGGCGGCGCGATGCTGCTCGAAGCGCTGTAAGGGGGAAACATGGAGCGGGCAGAAGCAAGGACCTGGGCGAAGCATTTTCGCTGGGCGCGCGAGGCGAACGGGCTGGTGTGGCTCACCTTCGACAAGCAGGGCGAATCGGCCAACACCTTCTCGCGCGATGCGCTCGAGGAGCTGTCGCGCGCGCTCGACGCGATCAGCGCGGAAAACCCCAAAGGGCTGGTGATTCGCTCGGCGAAAGACGGCTTCATCGCCGGCGCCGACGTCGAGCAGTTCACCAAGTTCAAGTCGGGCGCCGAAGCGCTGGAATTCGTCAAGCTCGGCTGGGACGTATTGCAGCAGCTGCGCGACCTGCCCTTCCCCACCACCGCGATGGTGAACGGCTTCTGCATGGGCGGCGGCGTCGAGCTCGCGCTCGCCTGCCGCTACCGCGTCGCGCTCGACGACCCGAAGGTGCGCTTCGCGCTGCCCGAGGTGATGCTCGGCATCATGCCGGCGTGGCACGGCGTGCAATGGCTGCCGAAGCTGATTGGCCCGGCGGCGGCAATGGACATGCTGCTCACCGGAAAATCGGTGGATGCCAAGAGGGCGAAACGGATCGGCCTCGTCGACCAGTCGGTGCCGCTGCGCATCCTCGAGAACACCGCCCGCATCGTGACGCTGGAAGCGAAACCGACAAAATCGCTGCCGTTCATGCAAAAGCTGATGCTGGGCCCGTTACGCGGCCTGGTCGTCGCACAGGCCAAGAAGCAAGTAGCCAGAAAAGCCAAGCGCGAGCACTACCCGGCGCCCTACGCGATCCTCGAGCTTTGGAAGAAATACGACGGCGACCCGTTCGCCGCCGCCAACGACCCGGCGTGCTCGATCGAGTCGCTGTTCGCGCATCCGACCACCTCGAACCTGATCCGCATCTTCTTCCTGCAGGAGCGGCTGAAGTCGGTCGCCAAGGGCGCGGCGTTCACGCCGCGCCACGTGCACGTGGTGGGCGCCGGCGTAATGGGCGGCGACATCGCCGCGATCTGCGCGATGCGCGGCCTGCGCGTCACGCTGCAGGACACCGCGCCCGAGCGGCTCGCGCCGGCGGTGAAGCGCGCGGCCGAGCTGTTCAAGCGCCGCCTGCGCGATCCGCGCCGGGAGCGCGACGCGCTCGACCGCCTGATTCCGGATGTGAGCGGCGCCGGCGCGCGCCATGCCGACGTGCTGATCGAGGCGATCTTCGAAAACCTGGAGGCCAAGCGCGCCCTGTTCGCCAGGCTGGAGTCGATGGCCAAGCCGGACGCGATCCTCGCGACCAATACGTCCAGCCTGAAGCTCGCCGACATCGCCACCGCGCTGAAGGATGCGTCGCGCCTGGTCGGGATCCATTTCTTCAACCCGGTGCCGCTGCTGCAGCTGGTCGAAGTCGTTTTTTCTGAAAAAACCAATCCCGAGCTGACGAAAAAGGCAGCCGCGTTCGTGCGCTACATCGACAAGCTGCCGCTGCCGGCCAAGGACTCGCCCGGCTTCCTGGTGAACCGCGTGCTCGGCCCGTACATGCTGAATGCGTTCCGCCTGCTCGACCAGGGCCAGAAGCCCGAGACGCTCGACCGCGCGATGGAGGACTTCGGCATGCCGATGGGGCCGGCCGAGCTCGCCGACACCGTCGGCCTCGACATCTGCCTTGCGGCCGGCAAATCGCTGGCCAGGGGCGCGACCGCCGTTCCCGAAGTACTGCGCCAAAAGGTCGAAGCCGGGCAGTTGGGCAAGAAGACCGGCCAGGGCATCTACCGCTGGGTGGACGGAAAAGCGCAGAAAGGCGACGCCGGCGAGTACGACCAGAAGCTGGTCGACGCGCTGATCGAGCCTTACCTGCAGGAAGCGCAGGCGGTGCTCGCCGAAGGGATCGTCGCCGACGCCGACCTGGTCGACGCCGGCCTGATCTTCGGCACCGGTTTCGCGCCGTTCAGGGGCGGACCGTTGCATTATCTGAAGGGTCGTGGAAAAGCTTCCTGAAGATAAAATCCCCGCGCTGCGCGTGATGCCGATGCCGGCGGACGCGAACCAGAACGGCGACATCTTCGGCGGCTGGATCATGGCGCAGGTCGACATCGCCGGCGGCACGCTCGCCGGGAAGATCGCGCGCGGCCGCATCGCTACCGTGGCGGTCAAGGAGTTCGTGTTCAAGCAGCCGGTGCAGATCGGCGACCTGCTCTCGTTCTACGCCGACCTGGTGCGCGTCGGCCGCACTTCGGTCACCGTGAAGGTGGAGGTGTTCGCCGAGCGCCGGCCGTCCGACCCCACGGTGGTGAAGGTCACCGAGGCGACGCTCACCTACGTCGCGATCGATCGCGACGGGCGTCCGCGCCCGCTGCCCGCGTCCTAGGTTGCTGCTCGACGCACCCACGCTCGCCGCCATCGCCGTGCTGGCGGTCGGCGCCGCCATCGTCAGCGGCATGAGCGGCTTCGGCACCGGCGTGATCCTCACCGCCGCGCTGGTGCCGCTGATCGGCGTCAAGGCGGTGATCCCGGTGCTCGCGGTAGCCGGCGTCATCATCAACGGCGGCCGCTTCTGGTTCTACCGCCATCACCTCGACCGGCGCACGCTGGCGCTGGTGCTCGCCGCCTCGCTGCCCTTCCTCGTCCTCGGCACATGGATCTACAGCGTGCTCGACGCACGCGTGCTCAGCATCGTGCTCGGCGTAGCCGTCATCGCCTCGGTGCCGGCGCGCCGGGTGTTCCATGCGAAGAAAATGTCGCTCGGACCGGTGGGCATCGCGACCGGCTCGGGCGTATTCGGCTTCGCCGCCGGCATCGCCACCGGGGCCGGCGTGATCCTGGTTTCGCTCCTGCTCGGCGCGGGGCTCGCCACCCCGGCGGTGCTCGCCACCGATGCCATGGTCTCGATCATCCTCGATATCTGCAAGGCGGCGCTGTTCCAGCGTTTCGACCTGCTCAATACCGAGGCCTTCTTCACCGGCGTGGTGATCGGGCTTGCCAGCATTCCCGGCAGCGCGATCGCGGCATGGCTGGTCTCGCGGATGGGCGCTAAGCTGCATGTCCTGTTCATGGAAATCCTGATCCTGTTCGGCGGCCTCTCGATGCTCTGGCACGCATTCCGGTGAAGGAGCTGAAGGGCAAGGTGGCGGCGGTCACCGGCGCGGCGAGCGGCCTCGGGCGCTCGATGGCGCTCGCGTTCGCGGCGGAAGGCATGGACCTCGCGCTCGCCGACGTCGATGAGGTCAACCTGTCGTCGGTGCAGGACGAGATCCTCGCCAAGGGCGTGCGCGCCATCACCCTCAAGGTCGACGTCTCGAACGCGCAGCAGCTCGAGATCTTCCGCGACCAGACCTTGACGCGCCTCGGCGGCGTGCACGTCGTGTGCAACAACGCGGGCGTGTCGCCGCTCGGCGCGGTGTGGGAGAACACGCCGGCCGACTGGCAATGGATCCTCGGCGTCAACCTGTGGGGCGTGATCCACGGCGTGCGCGCCTTCGCGCCGCACCTGATCAAGCAGGACGAAGGCCACATCGTCAACACCGCCTCGGTCGCCGGGCTGATCTCGCCGCCCGGCTCGGGCGCCTACAACGTCACCAAGCACGGCGTGGTGGCGCTTTCGGAATCGCTGTACCACGATCTGCGCGAGCGCAATTCGAAGGTCGGGGTTTCGGTGCTGTGCCCGGCCTACGTGCCCACCGGCATCGTCGACTCCGAGCGCAATCGTCCGAAGGATCTTCCGCTATCCACCAAATCGGAAGCCACCCTGGCGCGTGAAGCGATGCTGCGCAAGGCCGTGACGTCAGGGAAAGTTTCAGCCGACCAAGTAGCGCAGGCGGTGGTCGCCGCGATCCGCGACGAGCGCTTCTACATCCTGACGCACCCGCGCATCAAGGGAGCGATCCAGGCGCGCATGGAAGACGTGCTGAACGATCGTGCGCCGCGCGATCCGCTGAAGCTCTAGCTCAGTCCGGGAAACAGCACCCGCAGGCCCTCGGCCATGGTCTGGATGGCGATGGCCGCGAGCAGCAGGCCAAGCAGGCGCGAGGCGATGTTCAGGCCCGTGGTTCCCAGCCGCGCGGCGATGCCTTGCGCAAGATGCAGCACCAGCCAGACCAGCGCGCAGAGCAGCGCGATGCAGGCGACCAGCGCGGCCTGATGGAGCAGGCTGCCGTGCTGGGCGGCGATGATCGAGGTGCCGATCGCGCCCGGCCCGGCGAGCAGCGGCACGGCGAGCGGCACCACGCCTGTGTACTCGCGCTCTTTCATCTCCTTCGCCTCGGCGCGCGTCTGGCGGATATCACCGACGTGCGCGTTCAGCATCGCGAGCGCCATCAGCAGCAGCACCAGCCCGCCGCCGACCTGGAACGCGGGCAGGCTCGCCCCCATCATGCGCAGCACGCTGTCGCCGAACAGCGCGGCGCCGGCGAGCACAAGGAACACGGTGAGCGTCACCACGCGAGCCAGACGCTGCCGCTCCCCGCGGCGATAGCCGGCAGTGGCGCTGACGAAGATCGGCACCGCGAGAAATGGATCGAGCACCGCGGTCAGCGTGACCACGAAGCGCAGATACTCCTGCCAGGACTGCAAGGCGGCTAGCTTTTCGCGCGTGCCGCCTGTGCGGCCTTGCGGTCGTCGTTCACGCGGCGGAACGCGGGACGCTCATCGAGCATCTTCAGATAGGGCTTGAGCTGCGGCAGCTGGTCGAGAAAATCGCGCCCGAAGCCGTGCTTGCCGACCAGCGAGACGATCGGCAGATGCACGAACGCGGCGCAATCGGCGACCGTCAGCGCCTTGCCGGCGATGTACGGTTCGAATTTCACCAGCTGCTTCAGCGCGCGCACGCCTTTGGCAAGGTCCTTGCCGACCGCTGCCTTCGCTTCCTCCGAAACCGGCGGGCGCTTGAAGAACAGCTCCCCATAGAGCCGGCGCGCCACCAGCTCCAGGTGCAGCTCGATGAATTTCACCAGCTCGCGCACCTTGGCGCGCTCGAAAGGATCCTTCGGCAGCAGCGGCTTCTGCGGGTAGGCGTCCTCGAGGTACTCGAAGATCACCTCGGATTCCGAAAGGCGGCGGCCGCCGTCGAGCTCGAGGAACGGCACCTTGCCGATCGGCGTGCGCGCGAGGAACTCGTCCTCCTGCGACGGGCTGCAGCTGGCGTCCTCCTCGAACGGGATGCCCTTCTCCAGCAGCACGATGCGCACCTTGTTGTGGTAGTTGCTGATGTGGAAGCCGCAGAGTTTCAGCATGGGTGGATTATATTGAGACCATGACGAAGGAAGACCCCGGGTTCATCACTGACCTTGCCGCGGATACCTCGTATGGGGGCTACCTCGGCCTCGAGCGCCTGCTGTCCGCGCAGCAGCCGCGCTCGTCGCACCACGACGAGATGCTGTTCATCATCCAGCACCAGACCTCCGAGCTGTGGATGAAGCTCATGATCCATGAGCTCGCCGCGGCGATCGCGCACGTAAAGAGCGACCAGCTCGCGCCGTGCTTCAAGATCCTCGCGCGCGTGAAGCAGATCCAGCGCCAGCTGTTCGAGCAGTGGGCGGTGCTCGAGACGCTGACGCCGGCCGAGTACACGCAGTTCCGCAACGTGCTCGGCCCGGCCTCGGGATTGCAGTCGCACCAGTTCCGCGCCATCGAGTTCCTGCTCGGCAACAAGATCGCGAATCGAATCGATGTGCACCGCTACAGCGCCGAGATTACGGGGATGCTCGAAAAGCTGCTGCATTCCCCGAGCATCTACGACGAATTCCTCCGTTACCTGGCACGGCAAGGCATGCCGGTGCCGGCCGAGCGCGTCGAGCGCGACTGGTCGCAGCCCTATGAGCGCCACCCCGGCGTCACCGCGGTGTTCAAGACCGTCTACGAGAACACCCGGCAGTACTGGGCGGAGTACGATATGTGCGAAAAGCTGGTCGACGTGGAGGAGAACTTCCTGCTCTGGCGCTTCCGGCATGTGAAAACGGTCGAGCGCATCATCGGCTTCAAGCGCGGCACCGGCGGCACCGCGGGGGTTTCGTTCCTCAGGAAGACGCTCGAGACCAGCCTGTTCCCGGAACTGATCGATGTCAGGACCGAGCTTGGATGAGGGCTGGCTAAGAAGCGAGATTCATCCGCGCTTCTCGCGCGTGCTCAAGCGCGAGGAGGTCTATCTCGCCAACCATTCGCTCGGCCGCCCGCCCGACCGGGCCGCGGAGGACGTGCGCGCCGCGCTCGACGCCTGGTACCAGGACATGGACGGCGCCTGGTCGACGTGGCTGGAAGGCCGTGAGCGCTTCCGGGCGCTCACCGGCAGGCTGGTCGGCGCGCCCAAGAACCTGATCATTCCGAAGACCAGCGCCGGCCAGGGCCTGCGCGCGGTGCTGAACTCATTTACCAGCAAACCTCGCGTGGTGACGAGCGACGGCGAATTCGACTCGATCGACTTCATCCTGCGCGTCTACCGCGAGCAGGGACGCATCGAGCTGAAGATCGTGCCGTGGCGCGAGCTCGATCCGGGCGGCGCCGACCTGGTGGTGCTGTCCAGCGTGATGTTCCGCACCGGGGAAGTGGTGAGCGAGCTGTCGAAGCGCATCGAGGACGCCCATGCCGCCGGCGCGCTGGTGCTGCTCGACGTCTACCACCACGCCGGCGCACTGCCGCTCGATCTCACCGCGCTCAAGGCGGATTTCGCCGTCGGCGGCTCCTACAAGTACACGCGCGGCGGTCCGGGCGCCTGCTGGCTGTACGTGCGGCCCGGCCTGGTCGACACGCTGCGCACGCCCGACACCGGCTGGTTCGCGAAGAAGGACATGTTCACCTATGCGCGCCCCGAGCCGCCCGAGTTCGCAGCGGGCGGCGACGCGTGGCTCGAATCCACGCCGCCGGTGCTGGCGCCGATCCAGGCGCTCGCCGGCCTCGAGCTCACGCTCGAGCTCGGCGTGGAACGCATCCGGGAGCACAACCTCGAGCAGAAGGAGGTCCTGGTCTCCCTGCTGCCGGCGCTCGAAGGCGCGGGAACCGAGCACGGCGCGTTCGTCACCCTGAAGCATCCCGGTGCGCAGGTGCTCGCGAGCAGCCTGCGCGAGCGCAGGGTGAAGACCGACGCGCGCGGCGATTACCTGCGGCTCTGCCCGGACATCCTCAACGCGCGCGGCGACCTCGAGATCGCCGCAATCAAGCTGAAGTCGCTGCTCTAGAAGCGTTCGGCGCGATACGGCGCCGGGTCGACGAACGGCTTCTCGCCCGTAACCATCTCGCCGATCAGCCGGCCGGTGACCGGACCGAGCGTGAAGCCGTGGTGCGCGTGGCCAAAGGCGAACCACAGCCCGCCGTGGCGCGGCGCGCGGCCGATGACCGGCATCATGTCCGGCGTGCACGGCCGCGAGCCCATCCAGGGATCGGCGTCGAGCCGCTCGCCGAGCGGGAACAGCTCGCGCGCGATCGGCTCGGCGCGGTTGAGCTGGACCGGCGTCTTCATGCCGTCGCGCAACGCGAACTCCGCGCCCGTGGTGAGCCGGATGCCCCTGCGCATCGGCGCGAGGAAGTAGCCGCGCTCGGTATCGAGAATCGGATGGTTGAGCACCGCCTGCCCCGCGCTGCGGTAGTGCATGTGGTAGCCGCCTCACCGCGAGCGGCAAGTCGTATCCCAGGCGGCGTATCACCCCGTCAGCCCAGGGCCCGAGCGCGATGACCGCGTCTTTCGAAGAAATCTTTCCATCCGGCAGCGCAATCGCCCAGCCCTTGCCGTCCGCGGCAAGCGTCGCGGCGTTGGCCTGTACCACGCGCCCACCCAGCTTCTCGAACAGCCCGAGGTACGCGAGCGCCACCGCCTGCGGGTCGATGGCGGCCAGAGGATCGGTCCAGTGCAGCGCGCCGACCAGCACCGGCGCGATATGGGGTTCCTTTTCCTGAATCTCTTTCCTGCCGAGTGCCGCGAAGTTGATGCCGAATTCGCTTCTCCAGCGCTCGGCCTCGGCGAAGCGCAGGTCGCGCTCGCGCTCGGTGCGGAATACCTTCATCCAGCCGGTGCGCCGCAACAGCTCCATCGCGCCGGCCTCGGCGGCGAGCGCTTCGTGCTCGGTAAGGCAGTGCTCGATCAGCCTCGCATAGAGGTGCGCGATCGCCTTGTGCCGCGCCGGGCGCGAGTGGTGCCAGTACTTCCACAGGAACGGCGCGAGCCGGGGAATCGCCGAAGGGTGGTAGTGCGCGTCGATCGTGCGGTTCAGGCCGTAGCGGAACAGCGCGCCGAAGTCATGCGGGAAGCCGTACGGATAGACGCCTTCGCGCTGCACCAGCCCGGCGTTGCCGAACGAAGTTTCTTCCGCGGGCCCGCGCCGGTCGACCAGCACGGTCGCCCGGCCCCGTTTCTGCAGATGTACCGCGACGCTGACGCCTACGATTCCGGCGCCGAGGACCAGCGCGTCAGCGGTGTGTGCGCTTGGCAAGCGCCTCCGGCACGGTGGTCTGCTCCCCGAGTTCCAGCTTCGCGATCTGGTTGCGGTGCACCTCGTCCGGCCCGTCGGCGAAGCGCAGCGTGCGCGCGTGCGCATAGGCATGCGCGAGGCCGAAATCCTCCGACACGCCGCCGCCGCCGTGCACCTGCATCGCCCAGTCGATCACCTGGCAGGCCACGTTCGGCGCCAGCACCTTGATCATCGCGATTTCCTTCTTCGCGAACTTGTTGCCGACGGTGTCCATCTTCCACGCGGCGTTCAGCACCATGAAGCGCGCCGAGTCGATCATGATGCGCGCTTCCGCGATGCGCTCGCGCGTCACGCCCTGGTCGGCCACCGGCCGGCCGAAGGCGACGCGTTCGGTAGCGCGCTTACACATCTTCTCCAGCGCGCGCTCCGCCTGACCGATAAGGCGCATGCAATGGTGGATGCGCCCCGGCCCGAGGCGCCCTTGCGCGATCTCGAAGCCGCGTCCTTCGCCGAGCAGCACGTTCGAGGTCGGCACGCGCACGCCCTTCAGCTCGATCTCCATGTGACCGTGCGGTGCGTCGTCGTAGCCGAACACCGGCAGAAAGCGCAGCACCTTGATGCCTTTTGTATTTGAAGGGACAAGGACCATGGATTGCTGGCTGTGCCGCGAGGCGTTGTCCGGGTCGGTCTTGCCCATCACGATATAGATCTTGCAGCGCGGGTCGCCGGCGCCGCTCGACCACCACTTGGTGCCGTTGATGACGTAGTCGTTGCCTTCGCGCTTGATTCTCGTCTGGATGTTGGTCGCGTCGCTCGAGGCGACGTTCGGCTCGGTCATCAGAAATGCCGAGCGGATCTTTCCCTCGAGCAGCGGCTCGCACCACTCCTTGACGTGCTCCGGCGTGCCGTACTTGAGCAGCGTCTCCATGTTGCCGGTGTCCGGCGCGGAGCAGTTGAAGATCTCCGGCGCCCAGGTGACGCGGCCCATGATCTCGCACAGCGGCGCGTACTCGAGGTTGGTGAGCGTGCCGCCGTGCGACTTCGGCCGCCACAGGTTCCAGAGACCCGCCGCGCGCGCCTTGGGCTTCAGCTCCTCGATGATCGGCACCGTT
>Ga0068867_100001007_pt1 | contig 19239 bp, 16 predicted proteins | sample KBSMisM32_FD_65649 | JGI IMG/M metagenome (GOLD analysis project Ga0068867, IMG submission 65649) | Miscanthus rhizosphere microbial communities from Kellogg Biological Station, Michigan, USA - KBS Miscanthus M3-2 | ecosystem: Host-associated > Plants > Roots > Rhizosphere > Soil ...
CAGCACGGCGTGGAGTCGAACCTCTTCCTCGCCCCCGGCGAGGGGGACAAGGTCCCCGCCGCCGCGGAGGAGGACGCGAAGGCGGAAGGGGCGTCCCTCGCCAATCCCCTGCGCCTGCTCGGCAGCTGACCGTGCGCTAGAATCCTGTCCCCGCCTCGCGCCGGCGGGATCGAACCGAACCCTGGGAGGAGGCGCCATGCCAAAGGCTCGCCGCTCGTTCTCGGTGGTCTTCATCCCCTTCGCATTCGCCCTGCTGCCCGCCTGCCGTCACAACAGTCCGGCCGCGGCGGAGGCACTGCCCACGCCGACACCTGCTCCGGCCGCCACGTCGCGGGTCATCGGCTGCGGTCTTCCGCCCGGCGGCGGATCCGGAGAGGACTGCCCGCAGGAGTCGCCGTCGTACATGGCCGAAGTCGAGCAGGCCATCGACCTCGCCATCTTCGAGCACCCCGAGATGATCAACACCCAGCGGGCGCGCGGATGCGCGAACTGCTACCAGGTGCTCGACACGCACAACTTCCCCGAGGAAGTCGGACGCAACCTCGAGAAGCGGGGCTTGTGCACGAAATACGACGGCGAGGAGCTGGCCGTGAAGAGCACGAACCGCTTCAACGACCAGTACGACATCCTGCTCGCCGAGGGCTACCTCCGGCGCGAGACGACCGGCGCCTATCGCGCGACCTGTTATCCCGCGTGGTTCTAGGCGCGTCTCGCTGGTTCTGAGCCCTCGCGCGCGGCTATAGTCGGCGCCATGGCCGCGCCCCACGTCTCGACGCCGCTGGCCCGGCCCACCCGGCGCATCGCGGGCCTCCTCGAATGGCCGCAATACGTGACGGACGCGGAGCGCCGCTCCCTCGTCGCGGGCGGGCTGGGCTGGATGCTCGACGCGATGGACGTGATGCTCTACTCCCTGGTGCTCGCGCACCTCATGCGCGACCTGGGGATGGGCAAGGCGGAGGGCGGGCTGCTGAACTCGCTCACGCTGTTCGCTTCCGCCATCGGCGGCCTTGGCTTCGGGTTCCTGGCCGACCGCGTCGGCCGCACGCGCGCGCTGATGGCGTCGATCCTCGTGTACTCCGTGGCCAGCGGGGCTTGCGGCCTGTCCCAGACGATCGTGCAGCTCGCGATCTGCCGGTTCATCCTGGGCCTGGGCATGGGAGGGGAGTGGACGACGGGGGCCGCGCTCATCGCCGAGACCTGGCCCGCGGAGCACCGGGCCAAGGCGCTAGGGCTGATGCAATCGACCTGGGCCATCGGGGAGATGATCGCAGCCGGGGTGGTCGCGCTCGTGCTGCCGACCCTGGGCTGGCGCGCCGTGTTCTTCGTCGGCGTGCTCCCCGCGCTCATCGTCTTCTGGATCCGCCGTGACGTGCCCGAATCCGAGATCTGGCAGCGGCAAAAGGCCGCATCGTCCACCAGGGCCGGCTCGTTGCGCGTCCTCTGGCGGAAGGACCTGCGCCGGAACGGCCTCGTGGCCACGGCGATGAACGCCTGCGGCATGTTCGGGTACTGGGGCCTGTTCACCTGGATCCCGGCCTACTTGTCGTTACCCGTCGCCGAGGGTGGGCGCGGGCTGTCTCTCATGAAGACGACGACCTGGCTCATCGTGATGGGCCTGGGGAAGTGGTTCGGGTACGCGCTCTTCGGTTTCTTCGCGGACGCCGTGGGCCGCCGCCGGAGCTACGTCGCGTACCTGGTCGTCGCCGCCGCCCTCGTGCCGCTCTACGGGATCACGCGCGAGCCGGCCTGGCTCCTCGTGCTCGGCCCGCTGGTCGCGTTCTTCGGGACCGGATTCTTCTCGGGGTTCAGCGCGATCGCCTCCGAGCTGTTCCCGACCGAGGTGCGGGCGACCGCGATGGGCCTGAGCTACAACGTCGGCCGGGGCCTGAGCGCGGCCGCGCCCGCGGTCGTGGGCCTCATCGCTACGCGCGCCGGATTCGGGGCCGCGTTCCTCGTCCTGGCGGCGGCGTTCCTCGCGGGAGCGCTGCTCGCCCTCCTGCTGCCCGAGACCAAGGGCCGCCCGCTCGAGTAGCGTCGATAATGTCCGTCGGCTTTCAGGAGGACAGGATGCCCGCGACGACACCCGTGCCCGACGACGACGAGCGCGTCCCGATCTTCGGCACCTGGCCGCGGATCTACGCCGCCGTGATCCTGTGCGAGCTGGCCAGCATGGCGCTCATCGCGCTGTTCTCCTCCTGGAACTACTGACCGTTGTCCGCCCTGGACTGGGCCGTCCTCCTCGTCTACCTCGCCGGCATCATCGCGTTCGGCCTCTGGTCCGGCCGCGGCAACGTGAAGATCGACGACTTCTTCCTGGCCGGCCGCCAGATGCGCTGGTGGGCGGTCGGGCTCTCCGTGATGGCGACGCAGATCAGCGCCATCACGTTCATCGGCACCACGGGCCAGGCCTACAACGACGGGATGCGCTTCCTCGTCGTGTATTTCGGGCTACCCATCGCGATGGTGATCCTGTGCCTGACGCTCGTGCCCTTCTTCTATCGGGCCGGGGTCTTCACCGCCTACGAGTACCTGGAGAAGCGCTTCGACTCGCGGACGCGGACGCTCACGAGCCTGCTGTTCCTCTGCTCCCGCGGGCTGTCCGTGGGCGTGACGCTCTATGCGCCTTCGCTCGTCCTGTCCGTCCTGCTCGGGTGGAGCGAGCCCGCGACCATCCTGCTCATGGGGGGGTCGACGATCGTCTACGTGATGTACGGCGGCAACAAGTCCGTGATCTGGACGGACGTGGCGCAGATGGCCATCATCTGGTTCGGCATCTTCCTCTGCTTCGGGGTGGCCATCGCGCAGATCCCCGAGACGATCCATCTGCGTGACGCCCTGGCCCTGGCGAAGGTGACGGGCCGGCTGCGCGTGATGGACACCTCGCCGAGCCTGACCACCCCGTACACGCTGTGGAGCGGCGTCATCGCGGGGACGTTCCTGATGCTGTCGTATTTCGGGTGCGACCAGAGCCAGGTACAGCGCTACCTGTCCGGGAGCTCGCTGGCCCAGAGCCGCCTGTCCCTGCTCTTCAACGCGTTCCTGAAGGTCCCGATGCAGTTCCTCATCCTGCTGACGGGCGTGCTCGTATTCGTCTTCTATCACTTCCACCCGCCGCCTCTGCTGTGGAACCGCGTGGAGCTGGCGAAATTGGAGAGCCGGGCTCCCGCGGCGGAGCTGGCCGGAATAAGACAGCGGTTCGAGGCCGCGCACGCGGCCCGTCGCGTGGCCGCGGAGCGCTACGCCTCCACGCGCGCTGCCGCGGACGGGGACGCCTACTTGTCCTCCGTTCGCGCCTTCGACGGGGCTCGCCTGGAGGCCACGCGCCTCGTCGAGGCCATCGACCACACGCGCTACAACGACACCAACTACATCTTTCCCACGTACATACTCACGTATCTGCCGCGCGGGCTGGCCGGCCTCGTGATCGCCGTGATCTTCGCGGCCGCCATGTCGACGCTGTCCGGCGAGTTCAACTCGCTGGCCACCGCCACCATGATCGATTTCTACAAGCGCTTCGTGAACACGTCCGGCAGCGACGCGCACGACCTCTTCGTTTCGCGTCTGCTCACCGCCTTCTGGGGCGGCTTCGCCTGCCTCGTCGCCTTGCAGGCGGGCCGTCTGGGGTCCGCGATCGAGGTCGTGAACCGCTTCGGGTCGTATTTCTATGGCTCGATCCTGGGCGTGTTCGCCCTTGCCGTCCTCACGCGCGGTGCCTCCGCCACCGGCGCGTTCTGGGGCCTGCTGGCGGGGATGGTCACGGTGTGGCTCGTGGCGACGTACACGTCCGTGCACTTCCTCTGGTACAACGTCGTGGGGGCGGTCACGGTGTTCGCGGTAGGGATGATCCTGACGTCGCTGCGTCCGCCCGCGACCGCCCGCGCATGACCGCGCCCGCGACCGGGACCGCGCCGCGCGTCGGCTCCGACGGATGGGTGCTCGTCGTCGCTCTCGCGCTGGCCACGCTGCTCCCGCTGACGGACGCGGTCGGCCGCCCGCTGGGCTTCCACATCTCCGGCTCCGCCGCCTACCTTCAGCAGGTCACGCTCTGGCTCACGTTCGTGGGCGGGCTCGTGGCGACGCGTCATCGCACCCACCTCACCCTCTCCACCGCGGAGCTCCTGCGCAGCGAACGCGCGCGGCGCATCGGCGGCCTGCTCGCCGCCTGCGTGGCCGCGGCCGTGCTCGCGGTGCTCGCCTATTCCGGAGTGGAGCTGATCCGCGCGAACCGCGAGCAGGGAAAGATCCTCGGCGCCGGCATTCCGGAGTGGGCGAGCGAGTGCGTGATCCCCGTGAGCCTCGCCCTCATGGCCGCGTGGTTTGCCTGGACGGCGCCGTGGGGATGGCGCGGCCGCGCCCTCGCCGTTTTCGCGGTCGTGGCCGCCTTCTCCATGGGCCTGTTCCCGCCCCCCGACGAGCCCACGCCGTGGGCGATCGGCCGCGGCGCGCTGGTGTGGCCGGTCTCCACGCTCATCCTGGCCGGAGCGCTGCTGGGCGCGCCCGTGTTCGTGGCCATGGGCGGGCTGGCCCTCCTCTTCTTCTTCAAGGACGGGACGCCGATCGGCGCCGTCTCGGCCGAGGTCTACCGGCTCATCGCGTCACCCACGATCCCCGCCATCCCGCTCCTCACCACCGCGGGGTTCGTGCTCGCCGCCGGCCAGTCGTCCGCCCGCCTGCTGCGCTGCTTCGAAGCGCTGTTCGGCTGGCTGCCGGGTGGGATCGCGATCGTGGTGGCCGTGGCCTGCGCCGCCTTCACCACGGGCACCGGCGGCTCGGGCCTCACGATCATGGCCCTGGGCGGGCTCATGCTGCCCATGCTCGCGAAGGCCGGCTACAAGGAAGGGTTCTCGCTGGGCCTCGTGACCGCGTCCGGCAGCCTCGGGCTCCTCTTTCCGCCGAGCCTGCCCGTGATCCTCTACGCGATCGTGGCCGGGGTCCCCGCGGACGAGCTTTACCTGGCGGGCCTCCTGCCGGGGCTCCTGCTGGTGGCCCTCGCCTGCGCGTACGGCGTCCGGGCCGGCCTGCAGGTCGAAGGCGAGCGTCCCCGCTTCTCGGCCGCGGAGGCGTGGCGCGGAATCTGGGAAGCGAAATGGGAGCTCAGCCTTCCCATCCTGATCATCGTGCTCTTCGCCAGCGGACGCGTGTCCATCGTCGAGGCCTCGGCGGCGGCCGCCGCCTACGCGGTCGTCGTCGCCGTCTTCGTCACGCGAGACCTCCGCCTGCGCCAGCTCCCCGCCGTCCTGGTCGAGGGTGGGGCGCTCGTGGGCGCGGTCTTGATCCTGCTGAGCGTGGCCCTCGGCCTCACGAGCTACCTGGTGGACGCGCAGCTCCCCGAGCAGTTCCTGTCCTGGGTGAAGGACCACATCCATTCCCAGCTCATGTTCCTGCTCGTCCTGAACCTGGTGCTGCTCGTCCTCGGCAGCGTGCTCGAGATCTACTCCGCGATCATCATCCTGGTGCCGCTCGTGATCCCGATGGGCGCCGCCTTCCAGGTGGACCCGATCCACCTGGGCGTGATCTTCCTCGCCAACCTCGAGCTCGGATTCCTGCTCCCGCCGGTGGGGCTGAACCTGTTCCTGTCCGCCGCCCGCTTTGGGAAGCCGCTGCCTTCGCTGTACCGCCACGTCGTGCCTTTCCTCGTCATCCTGGGCGTGGGCGTGCTGCTGATCACGTACGTGCCCGGCCTTTCGCTCGGAATCCTGAAGGTGCTGGGAAAGCGCTGAACGGGCGCTACCATGGTCAGGCGATGACGGCGCCGCTCCCCGCCCTTCGTGGCACTCTCGAAATGATGCCGTCGCCGGTGCCGGAGTCGCCGGGACTGCTCATGCGGGATCCGTTCCGCTACGCGGAGTCCGTGCTCATCCTTCCGCCGCCGCTCGTGCCGTGCCTCCTCCTCTTCGACGGCCAACACGACGAGGCGGACCTGCGCGAGGCGCTTGCGCGCATCACGGGGACGGTCGAGGTCGGCGAGATCCTGACGCACCTCCGCGACACGCTCAGCCTCGGGGGCTTCCTGGAGAACGACGTGTTCGAGTCCCTTCGGCAGGATCGCCATCGCTCGTTCGCGAAGGAGGCGTGGCGGGCGCCCCAACACGCGGGCGCGGCCTATCCGAGCGAGGCCGGCGCGTTGCGGGCGCTGCTCGCCCGTTACCTCGAGGAGGCCCCGAAGCCGGAGACGCCCTTGCCGGACGTGGTGGCGATCGCGGCGCCGCACGTCAGCCCCGAGGGCGGGTGGCGATCGTACGGAGCCGCCTATGCCGCGCTGGGCCCCGACGCCCGCGGCAAGACCTTCGTGATCCTGGGCACCTCGCACTACGGCGCGCCGGAGCGCTTCGGCCTGACCCAGAAGCCGTTCCGCACGCCGCTCGGGGACACCACGATCGATCACGCCCTCGTGTCGCGCGTGGCGGAGGCGGCGGGCCCGGAGTCCCTCGAGGACTACTGTCACTCGGTGGAGCATTCGATCGAGTTCCAGGTCCTGTTCCTCCAGCACCTCTACGGCCCCGATGTGCGCGTCGTGCCGATCCTGTGCGGGCCGTTCGCGCGCGCGACCCACGTCGGCGGCCGGCCCGAAGACGACGAGGGCGTCCGCCGCGCCCTCGACGCCCTGCGCGCGGTCGCGCAGGAGCAGGCGGACCGCCTCGTCTGGGTCGCGGGCGTGGACATGGCCCACATCGGCCGCCGCTACGGCGACCGCTTCGCCGCGCGCGCCGACGAAGGGGCCATGGCGGACGTCGCCGCCCTCGACCGTCAGCGCTGCGCCCGCTTGACGGCCGGGGACGGGGCCGCCTTCTGGTCCTTGCTGCAGAAGGACGGCGACCCGCTCCGGTGGTGTGGCGCTTCCCCTCTTTACACGCTCATGGCCGCCGTACGGCCGTCCCAGGGCGCGCTCTTGCACTACGAGCAGTGGAATATCGACGCCCAGAGCGTCGTGAGCTGCGCGGCCCTCGCCTTTACCCGCTGATCCTGCCGGGCACGCCTCTTGCTAACACCCCCCGATAGGGCCGGTCCGTCCGGTCCGACCGCGAAGTTCATGCGGCGGGAGACTCTCATGAAGATCTGGAAGCTCGGCCTGATTGGAAGCGTGATGACGGCGGCCATGGCGGCCGCGACGGGGACGGCCTTCTCGCAGGAGAACCGGCTCGAGCGCGGGGGTGCGCCGATGCGCGGGCGCGCGGACGCCCCCGTCACCGTCGTGATGTTCTGCGATTTCCAGTGCCCGCGGTGCGCGGAAGCGGCCCCGATGGTCGATCAGCTCTGGACGGCCTACCCGAGCGACATGCGCGTGATCTACCGGCATTTCCCGATCGAGAAGGCGCACGCCGACGCGGGCCGCGCGGCGGAGGCCTCCATGTGCGCGCTGGAGCAGGGCCGGTTCTGGGACATGTACCACAGCATGCTGGCCAACCAGACCGAGCTGGACCTCAGCGGCCTGACCCGGCAGGCCGGTGATCTCGGCCTGGACAGCCGCACGTTCTCGACCTGCCTGCAGTCCGGCCGCCACCGCGCGGACTGGCGCCGCGACCAGGCGGACGGCGCCTCCCTAGGGGTGGAGGGGACACCGACCTTCTTCGTGAACGGCGCACGCATGGAAGGTCCCGACCTCGGGCAGCTCGACGCCGCCATCCGGGCTGCGCTCGGCCGGTAGCCCCGGCCGCCCAGGGGCGGCTTCGGACCGGGCGGCGGACCTGCTATCTTGGGGAATCCCAGGAGGCGTGATGATCCGCTCGTTCGGTCCCGTCGTGCTCGCGGCCGTGGTGGCCGCGGCGTCCCCCGCGCCGGCGCAGACGCCGGAGCCCTCGCCGTCCGACGTCGTGGCCACGATCGGCGGCGAGCCGTTCACCACGCGCCAGCTCGAAGACGCGGCGGGAGCGCGGCTCTTCCAGCTCCGCACGCAGCAGTACCAGGCCCAGCGCCAGATCCTGGACGACGAGATCGCGCGGCGGCTCCTCGAGCGCGAGGCGGCCGCTCGGAAGGTCACGGTGCCCGAGCTCCTCAAGCTGGAGGTCGAGTCCAAGGTCGCCCCGGTGACGGAGGCGGAGCAGAAGGCCTTCTACGCGCAGAACAAGGCGCGCATGGGAGAGATGACGGAAGCCGATGCCCTGAAGCGCATCGAGACGGGCCTGCGGCAGCAGCGCATGGGCGAACGGCAGGCCGAGTTCCTCTCCGGCCTGCGCGCCAAGGCGGACGTCCGCATCCTGATGGAGCCGCCGCGCCTGCGGCTGGCCGTGGGCGACGATCCCACGCGCGGTCCCGCGGACGCGCCCGTGACCATCGTCGAGTTCTCCGATTTCCAGTGCCCCTATTGCTCGCGCGCGACGGCCACCCTGAAGAAGCTCGAGACCGCGTACCCGGGCAAGATCCGGCTCGTCTACCGCGACTTTCCCCTCGTGCAGATCCATCCCAATGCCGCGAGGGCCGCGGAGGCCGCCGCCTGCGCGAACGAGCAGGGCAAGTTCTGGCCGATGCACGACGTGATGTTCGAGCACCAGGACAAGCTCGGGGAGGCGGACCTCAAGCAGAGCGCGGCCTCCCTCGGGCTCGACGCGGCCAAGTTCGACCAGTGCCTGGAGTCGGGCCGCTACACGGGGCAGTGGAAGAAGGACACGGCGGAGGGAGAGCAATACGGCGTGTCCTCGACGCCCGCCTTCTTCATCAACGGCCGCCTGGTCGTCGGGGCCCAGCCCTTCGAGAGCTTCGCGCGCATCGTGGACGAGGAGCTCGCGCGCGCGGGCCGGGCCGCTTCCGCTCCCGCTCCCTAGCGACTCCCCGCCGAGCCGGGCGCGAACAGGGACCGGCCGCCGAGGGTGCGCGGGTCGAGCCCGGCCGCGCGTCCGAGCTCGGCCACGCTCGCGGGCAGCTCCGCCTCGAACCGCCACTCGTCCTGCCGGCCCCCGGCCGCGACGAAGACGGCCGCCCACTCGTCCCACCAGGTCAGCGCCCGCCGGGCCAGCGGCTCGACGATGAGGACGCGGACCCCGCGCGCATGGGCGTCGCGGACCGCCGCCAGCAGGCGGGCCCGGGCCGCCTCCTCGAGCTCGTTCACGGTGAACGCGCTCACGATCGCGGCCGGAGGCGCGGGCAGGACGGCGGTGGCCAGGTCGCCCTGCTTCGCGGTGCCGCGGAGGCGGAGGCGCGCGAGCGTCCAGCGCGCCTCGGAGGCGGCCCAGCCGCTGCGATCGACGCCCTCGACGGCGGCGCCCGTCTCCAGGGCCCAGGCCGCGCCGGCGGCGCCCGTGCCGCAGCCGAGGTCGACGACCGTGCGCACGGGTGCGGAGGCGGCGCCCAGCGCACGCACGATCGCGCGGACGAGGAGGAAGTGCGCCGGGCCGTAATAGAGGGCGAAGGCGGCCCGCTTGCCGTTGCCTTCGAGGGCGGCCCCGCCCGCGATCTTCTGGCGGCGCTCGACGTAAAGAGAAGACAGGGCCTGCAGGCCCTTGCGGACCTCGGCGAAGGTCAACGCCTCGCGGTGGCGCCGCTGCAGCGCCTCCACCCAGGCGGAGAACGGATCGTCCCCCGCCGGCGGGCGCTCAGGCACTCAGCGAGAAGGGCGTGAAGTTCGTGTCGCGGTCGTAGTAGTCCTCGTGTTCGGCGCGCTTGAGGGCGTTGACGACGCGATACGTGATCGGAGTCATGACGGCTTCCCAACCGCACTTCAGGAGATAGTTCGTGATGAGGACCCGCACCACCAGATCGTTCGACCAGATCCCGAGGAAGGCGAGGGGATAGAAGATCACGGAGTCCACCGCCTCTCCGGCGATCGTGGACCCGATCGTGCGCATCCAGAGGAAGCGGCCGTTCGTGAGCAGCTTCATCTTGGCCAGGACGAACGAGTTCGTGAACTCGCCGCAGAAGTAGGCGATGAGGGAGGCGAACACGATCCGAGGCGTGGACCCGAACACGGTGTCGAAGGCGGCCTGGTTCGGCCAGCCGGGCGCGGGGGGGAAGGCGAGCACGGCCCAGGCCATGAACGACGCGAACACCTCCGCGCCGAACCCCGCCCACACGACCTTGCGCGCGCGCGCGTAGCCGTAGACCTCGGTCAGGACGTCCCCGAACACGTAGCTGATGGGGAAGAAGAGGACGCCCGCCCCGAAGGGTTGTCCCCAGAGCTGCGCGACCTTCGAAGCGCCGATCAGGTTCGCGCACAGGAGCACGGTGACGAACGCCGCCATCACGAGGTCGTAGTACTTGTACGCCCGGCGGGGTTGGGGAGAAGAGGAAACCGCAGGAACCGAGGCGACGGAAGCCGGTGTCGTCATTCAGCGGGTGATACTAAACGACAACCGCGGATAGAGGCTCGACCCGCGGGCCGCTTGTCATCAGCGACTCGCTCGTTACAATCACCACCGAATGGCGGGTGCCGTCGAGCCGACACTCGACCCGGACCTCACCGCTGCGCCGCCCGCGCGCATTCCTCTCCTCGCCGTGGCGCCCCTCCTCCTCGCCTCCGGCTTCTGCGCGCTCACCTATCAGGTGGCGTGGACGCGGGGATTCCGGCTCATCTTCGGGGCGTCGACGGCGGCCTCCGCCGCCGTGCTCGCCGCTTTCATGGGAGGCCTGGGTTTCGGTGCCTGGTGGCTCGGGCGGCGGGCGGATCGTTCCCCGCGCCCCCTCCTTCTCTATGCCGTGCTCGAAGGGCTGGTCGCCGTGTTCGCCGCGGCCAGCCCCGGGTTCATGGCCCTGGCCGGGCGGGCGTACCTGAGGCTGGGGGGCAGCATGGTCCTTGGCCACGCCGTGGCGACTCTCGCGTGTCTCGTGCTGGCCGCGGCGGTCATGCTGCCGGCGACCGTGCTCGCGGGCGGCACGTTCGGCGCGGCCGCGCGCGCGACGGAGAGCGAGTCGGATCCCCGCCGGCGAAGGACGGCGCTGCTCTACGGCGTCAATACGCTGGGCGCGGTGCTCGGCTGTCTCGCCACGACCTTCTTCCTCCTGGAATCTCTCGGCACCCGGGCCACCTTGTGGACGGCGAGCGCGTTGAACCTGGCGGTCGCCCTGATCGCCGCGGCCCTGTCCGCCCGCCGAGCGGCGCTGCCCCCGTCCAGCGCAACTCCGGCCCCGGCCACCGAGGACCGCCCTTCCGTGCCCGCGCGCTTCGTGCTGGCGGCGGCCGCGATCGTCGGCTTCGCGTTCCTCCTGATGGAGCTCGTGTGGTACCGGATGCTGGGTCCCATCCTGGGGGGGACCGTCTACACCTTCGGGCTCGTGCTCGCGATGGCCCTGGCCGGGATCGCGCTGGGCGGGATCCTCTACTCCGCCGTACGGCGCCGGACCACGCCCAACCTGCACACGTTTGCGATGACGTGCGTGGGCGAGGCTGCGTTCATCGCGCTGCCCTACGTCCTCGGCGATCGGTTGGCGCTTCTCACGATCGGCCTCTTTCCGCCGGCCGGTTCTTCGTTGTGGGCGCATGTGACCGGGTGGTCCGTCATCGCCTTCATCGTCGTTTTCTTTCCGGCGGTTCTGGCCGGCGTGCAGTTCCCGCTGCTGATCGCCCTGCTCGGATCCGGACGGCACGATCTCGGCCGACACGTGGGCCTCGCCTATCTCTCCAACACGCTCGGGGCCGTCGCGGGCGCGCTCGGCGGGGGTTTCGGACTGATGCCCCTCTTGTCGGCGCCGGGCTGCTGGCGGGCGGTCGCCCTGCTGCTCTGTGGAACGGCGCTCTTCGCGTCCCTGCTCGCGCGCGGCGACACGCCACGTCGGCTGGCCACGCTGGTCGCGACGTGCGCGGTGGCCGCCGTCCTCTTCATTTCCAGGGGCCCTACGGCCGCGTGGCGGCACAGCGGCATCGGTATCCACGGGATCGAATCGTCCGGCGCACGCCCGGGAGCGGGAAAGAACGAGGACCAGGCCTGGCTCAACGCCAGCCGCCGCGCCGTGATCTGGGAGCGGGACGGCGTCGAGAGCAGCCTGGCTCTCAGCGCCCAGGAGGGACTGGCCTTCGTGGTGAACGGCAAGATCGACGGCAACGCCCGCCAGGATGCCCCGACACAGGTCATGGGAGGGCTGCTCGGCGCCCTCCTTCGCCCGGCGCCCACGCGGACCGCTTTCATCGTCGGTCTGGGAACGGGCAGCACCGCCGGATGGCTGGCCGCCCTGCCCGAGATGCAGCGGACGGACGTGGTGGAGCTCGAGCCGGCCATGCTGCAGGTGGCGCGCGCCTGCGCGCCCGTGAATCGCGACGTGCTCGACAACGCGCGCGTGCGCGTCCTCATCGGCGATGCCCGTGAAGTGCTGACCACGACCCCCGAGCGCTACGATCTCGTCTTCTCGGAGCCCTCGAACCCCTACCGCGCGGGGATCGCCAGCCTGTTCACGCGGGAGTTCTATCAATCCGCCGCCCATCGGTTGACGCCGGACGGTGTCTTCCTGCAATGGCTGCAGGCCTACGCCATCGACGGGCAGACCGTCGCCACCATCCTGGCCACCCTCGCCGACGTGTTTCCGGAGGTGGAGATCTGGCAGACCCATGATCGCGATCTGCTCCTCATCGGCTCGAAGGCGCCCCTGGCTCATGACCTCGAGGGCCTGGCCGCGCGCATGCGCCAGGAACCCTATGCCACCGCCCTGCGCGTGGCCTGGCGCGCCACGGACGTCCACGAGGTGCTCGGTCGCTTCGTAGGCGGCCCGGCCGTCGCGCGCCACTTCCGAGAAGCCGGGGCCGCGGTGAACACGGACGACCTCAATCTCGTCGAGTTCAGCTTCGCGCGCACGGTGAGCTCTGGAGCGTTCGATATCGAGCAGCTTCGCGGCTACGCCGACCGGCTGGGGGCCAGCCGCCTTCCCATGGACGGCGTCGACTGGGACCGCGTGCGGCGCCATCGCGTGGATGCGTACACGATCATCCACGTGGAGGCTCCCCTGCCCCCGGGGCTCCCCGCCGCCGATCGGACGGCGGCGGAAGCGCAGCGACTCCATGCCCGGGGAGACCTGCTGGGCGCGCTTCGGTCCTTCCAGACCCTCGGCCGCGCTCCGCGTGGGCTCATCGAGAGCGCGCTCCTGGCCGAGGGCCTGGCCGAGGCGGGCGATCCCCAGGCCAGCGGCCCGATCGACGAGCTGGGGCGCCTCTTGCCCGCGGAAGCCGACGCCGCGGCCGCGCGGCTCGCCCTGCGCCGTGGGCGGCCGGACGTGGCCGCGGCCACTCTCATGTCCGCGTTCTCCCGCTATCGCGTCGATCCCTGGCCGGACATGGCCGCCATGAACCGAGCGCTCGACCTTGCGGTGGAGACCGTCACGGAGCGGAAGGACACGGCGACCCTGCTCTTCGAGGCGCTGGGTGAGCCGTTCGCGGTCCGAGCACTCGACGAGGCGCGCGTCCATACCCGGCTGCGCATCGCCGCCGTGGGCGGCCTGGCCGACCGATGCGCGGACGCGCTTCGTCCCCTGGAGCCGCACATACCGTGGCGCGAGGACGTCCTGAGGTACCGTGCCGAGTGCTATCGCTTCCACAAGCATCCCCTGGCGCGTGCGGCCGCCGCGGATCTCGCGCGGCTGCTTCGCGACGCCGCGCCAGCGAAGGCAGCGAAGTAGGGCTTCGCCTCCTGCCTATGGGTTGAAGCAATGGTGGGCGCTGTAGGATTCGAACCTACGACTTCCACCGTGTGAAGGTGGCACTCTACCGCTGAGTTAAGCGCCCAAAAGGCCGGCGACCAGTCTAGCCGCCGGCCCTGTCCAGGGTCAAGACCGGGCGCTCAGTGCCAGGGGGACGGCGAGGGTGCCGGCGCCGGGTACGCGGGCATCGCGCTCTGGTAGCCGTGGATCGCGCAGTACTCCCGCGGCTCCGTGCCCGCCACGAACGACTCCGAGATGACCTGCGGGCAGTTGGGGGTGGCGAGCAGGCCCGTCTGCTTGTCGATGTCCATGAAGATGATGTTCGACGGCGGGGGCTGGAACTTCTCGCCGTGGGTGCCGGCCTGGGCCGCCTTCATGAATTCCACCCAGAGGGGCAGGGCCGCCCGCGCCCCGCTGAGGCCGGTGGGCGTGTTGTCGTCGAACCCGATCCAGACGACGCAGAGGAGGTCGGGCGTGAACCCCGCGAACCAGGCGTCGCGCAGGTCGTTCGTCGTGCCCGTCTTGCCCGCCGCGTCCGACATGAACCCCATGGAGCGCGCGGCGGCCGCGGTCCCGTTGTTGATCACGCTGCGCATCATGTTGACGACCAGGAACGTCGACTCCGGCCGCGCCACCCGCGGCGGGCTCGGATAGTGCTGTTCGATCGCCGTGCCCTTCTCGTCCAGGACCTTGAGCACGGTCACGGGCGGCACCTTCAGTCCCATGTTGGCCAGGATGTTGTACGCGGACGCCATCTCCAGCGGCGTGGCCTCGAACGAGCCCAGGGCGACCGCGGGATAGGGCTGCACGCGGCTGGACATGCCGAAGCGGCGGTTCCAGAGGTCGGCGATGCGCTCGAAGCCGACCATCTCCGCGACCTTGACCGTCGCGTTGTTGAGGCTGTGGGCGAGCGCGGTCCGCAGGGTCACGTAGCCCTTGTAGTCGTTCTCGTAGTTCTGCGGCGCGTACTCCTGCTTGCCGAACAGGAACACGGTGGGCGCGTCTTCGACCACGGTCGCGGGAGTGATGGGCGGCAGCGCGGGGTCGTCGAAGGTGGCCTCGAAGGCGGTCAGGTAGACGAACGGCTTGAAGGTGCTGCCGGGCTGCCGCTTGGCCGTGGTCGCCCGGTTGTACTGGCTCTCCGTGTAGTCGCGTCCGCCGACGAGGGCGACGATGGCGCCCGTCGAGGGCTCGAGGGCGATGAGCGCGCCCTGCACGGGCGGGTGCTCCTTGCGCCGGATCATCTTGTCGACCTTGGCCAGGCCCTCGCGCAGGACCGTCTGCGCCTGCGACTGCAGCGAGAGATCGAGCGACGTGTAGACGGCGAGGTTCTGGGTGGCGAGGTCCTTGGCGTCGTAGCGCTCGGAGAGCTGCTGCTTCACGAGGTCGACGAAATACGGCGCGTCCGAGCTGTCGAGGGAAGCGCTCTCCACGCGCACGGGCTGGGCGATCGTCGCCTCCGCCGTGGCCTCGTCCACGAAGCCCGAGTCCTGCATCGCACGCAGCACCTGATTGCGGCGCTCCGTCGCGCGCTTGGCGTGCCGGTACGGGTTGTAGGGGTTCGGGGACTGGATCATGCCCGCGAGGAGGGCCGACTCCGCGAGGGTGAGGTTGCCCACGTCCTTGTGGAAGTACATCCGCGCGGCTTCGCCCATCCCGTTGATGCCGAACGAGCCGACCTGGCCGAGGTACACCTCGTTGAGGTACAGCTCGAGGATGTCCTTCTTGTTCGCGCGCCGCTCGAGCACGAAGGCGAGGAGGGCCTCCTGGGCCTTGCGGCGGAAGTTCTTCTCCGGGGTGAGGAAGAAGTTCTTCACGAGCTGCTGGGTGATGGTGCTGCCGCCCTGGATGTAGGACTCGGCCTTGATGTTGCGCATGGCCGCCCCCACGATCCGGAACGGATCGAGTCCGGGATGGGTGAAGAAGCGGCGATCCTCGATCGCAAGCACGGCCTTGATGAGGTGGTCCGGATATTCCTCGTAGTGGACGGTCCGCTTCTTCTCGCGCGTCTCGTCGAACAGGTACGAGATCAGCTCGGGCTCGAGCGTGACCGTCGCGTAGCTGCGCTTGGTCTGCAGGCCGCGCATCTCCTTCACGCGGTCCTTGTCGAACTCGACGAGCAGGGCTTCGCCGGGACCCCCCCGCGGGGTGAACGTCACCGTCTTCGCTCCCACCGCGAACTCGCCGGGGGCGGCCGGGATGTCGTCCTTCTCCTCGTATTTCAGGCCGTTCAGGACGTTGACGAAGCCCCGCACGGTCATGGGCATGCCGAGGCGCAGCACGAGGGGCTTCGCGTACAGCCGGGCCGGGACCTGCCAGCGCTCGCCCTGGAGGCGGCGGTCCACCATCACGTTGAACTTCAGGTAGTAGTAGATGAGGACCGAGCAGCCGATCACGACGGGCAGCGTGACCGCCGTCAAGAGGATGAGGACCAGCCGCAGCCGCTGGGGGGAATAGGTGTTGCCGCGCGATCCCGTTGGCGCGACCCGGCGGCCGGGATGGACCACGAACGATTATAGCGGGCGGATCGGCGCTCGCCGTGAACGGCGCCGCTTTGATCCGCGGGTCAGCGCCGCTTCGCGCGCACGGAGCGCCGGCCCTTCGTGGCCGCCCGCCGCGCCGGCTTCACCGCCGCCGATTTCTTGATGATCGGGACGGCGCGGTCGGCGTCGGCGTCGCTCCCGAAACCGAACACCGCGGCATAGCGCCGCCCGGACACGAGCGCCATCAGGAAGTGCAGGTTGATGCCGGCCTGCCCGAGCGCGTTCGAGAGCGTCTGGCCCAGCCCGGGTCGATCGTCGCCTTCGACGAGCAACGCCCCGATGGCGGCGGGGGCGAGGCCGGCGCTCTGCGCGGCCGCCGTGGCCTTGCGGCCCGTCACCGGCGCGAGCTCGACCGCGGCCCGGCCCGCGGGCTCGGGATAGCGATAGGCCATCACGACGCGCAGGCTGGCCCCGGCGCCGGCCACGGGGGCGAGGACTCCGGCCAGCGTGCCTGGACGGTCGTCCATCTCGCGGCGCCAGAGCGTGATCTTCTTGACCGAGATAGCCATGGGCGCGCTCCTCCTCGCGACTTTGTACGCCCGTGGACTCGGGGAGGTCAAGGCCGGATGGCACTACAATGGCGGCCATGGAGCGGCACCGCGAACGACGTGCCGATCGTGCGGCCTGGCCCGTCCGCGTGTACCGACTGGGTGAGGAGCCTGGCGATGACCTCAGCCGGGAGACGACGCCCGCGCAGCGGCTCGCGATGATGTGGCCGCTCGCGGTCGAGGCCTGGGCGCTCGCCGGCCGGACGCTGCCCACGTACGGGCGGCACGAATTGCCGCTCAGCACGAGACGGACGACACCCCCACGCGATCGTGAATGAGGACTTCCGCGACCTGCTGGCCGCGCTCGTGGCGGCGGGCGCCCGCTTCCTCGTCGTCGGAGCGCACGCCCTCGCGGTTCATGGGATTCCGCGCGCTACGGGCGATCTCGACGTCTGGATCGTCCCCGAGGCCCCCAACGCGGAGCGCGTCTTCGACGCCCTCGCTCGCTTCGGCGCCCCGATGGCGGCTATGGGCGTGACACACGAGGACCTCACCCGGACCGATCAGGTCGTGCAGATCGGTCTCCCACCGCGGCGTATCGACATCCTGACGTCGATCAGCGGCGTACCGTTCGAGGAGGCCTGGGCGGATCGAATCACGCACGAGGTCGAAGGGCTCTCGATCCCGTTCATCGGCCGCGCCGCCCTCGTGAAGAACAAGCGGGCGGCGGGCCGCGCGAAGGATCTCGCCGATCTCGAGGCCCTGGGGGAAGGTCCGCGCGGATGACCAGGACGCGGCTGCTCCCCGCGCTCACCGCTCTTTTCGTCGTCCATCCGCTTGTTGCATCTGCGCAGACGCGGCCCCTCCAGACCGAAGAAGCCACGACGGCGCGGAAGGGAACGTCCGTCCTCGAGATCGGCGCGGAGGCCATCAAGGACGAGCCGAACTTCGTCACCGGCGGCCTGCGCACCCGCTGGGCCGCCCCCATCCTGCGTTTCGTCCTCTCGCCGGCGGACAACGTCGAGATCGACGTCGAGTGGACGGCGCGCGTGGGCCAGATCGACGATCCCGATTTCGGCAGCGTGTCCGACTGGGGCGACGTGGCCCTCCGCGCGAAGGTGCGGTTCATGGAGGAGCGCGAGGGCCGCCCGGCCATCGCCGCGCGCTTCGGCGTCATCCTGCCGGAGACGAGCTTCGGCAACGGCCTCGGACCCAACGCGCTCCGCATGTCCGCCCAGATGCTGGTGAGCAAGACGATCGGCTCGGTCACCCTGCACGGCAACGCGGGGCTCGCCCTCCACGACGAGGTCTACCGTCCGCACGAGCAACGGGACTTCCTCGCCTACGGCCTCGCGACGGAATTCCGCGCCACCCGCCGGCTCGTGGTGGTCGGTGAATGGGCCGGCCTCGCCGGCAGCGGCATGCCGGGCGCGGACGCGCACAGCGAGCTGCGGGCGGGGGTGCGGTGGGGTACGGGCGACTGGCGCTGGGATGCGGCGGTGCGCCGGGGCCTGCTGGAAGCCGACGGCACATGGGGCCTGACCGCCGGCGTGACGCGATTCTTCCGCTAGGCGGCGCGGACTTCGTTCGTCAACCGACGATCTCGAGGCGCACGCGGCCGGTGCCGGGACCGATGAGCCCGATCTGCCGCGCCGCTCCCTTGGAGAGGTCGATCACGCGGCCCTTGTGGTTGGGGAACCGGTCGTTGATGCGGACGACCACGCTGCGCCCCGTGGTGAGGAAGGTGACACGCACGCGCGTGCCGAACTGCCAGCTCGCGTGGGCGGCGGTCAAGGCGTCCTGGTCGAAGCGCTCGCCGCTGGACGTGCGCTTGCCGTCGTAGCCCGGGCCGTACCAGGAGGCGACGCCGACCTCGACCGTGCCGACGGACGGAGCCTGGGCCGGCGGAAACTTGTAGTGATGCGCGCAGGCGGCCAGGGGGAGCATCGCGCTGCAGGACAGGGCCAGCGTGACGATCGCGAGGGGCCGCCTCACGAGATCGTGTGCACCCGGAGCATGTTGGTCGCGCCGGCGGTGTGGCTCTGTCCGGCCAGCATCAGCACGGTATCGCCCTTCGCGATCAGGCCTTGCGCCTTCAAGAGAGCCTCGCCCTTCACGATCATCTCGTCCGTCGTCTCCGCGAATTCGGACTTTACCGGAACCACCCCCCACCACAGGCCCAGTCGCTTGTAGGTATCCGGGTTGTAGGTGATGGCGGCGATGGGGGGGTGCGGGCGGTAGGTGGAGAGGAGATGGGCGGTCGTGCCCGACTCCGTGAAGGCGATGATCAGCTTGCAGCCGAGCTCCTCCGCCACCGTCTTGGCCACGCGCGCGAGCGCGTTGGCCACCACGGAGGCGGTCGGGATGTTGATGCGCGTCGGCGAATGGAACGCGCCGTGGTGCTCCTCGGTATGCAGCGCGATGCGCGCCATCGTGGCCACGGCCTCGACGGGGAAGTGTCCGGAGGCGGTCTCGGCGGAGAGCATGATCCCGTCGGTGCCGTCCAGGATTGCGTTGGCCACGTCGGATGCCTCGGCGCGAGTCGGCCGCGGGTTCTCGACCATGCTCTCCAGCATCTGCGTGGCCGTGATCACCACCTTGCCCGCGGCGTTGGCCATCTCGATGATGCGCTTCTGCAGCGTCGGCACCTCTTCCGT
>Ga0068867_100001013_pt1 | contig 19186 bp, 17 predicted proteins | sample KBSMisM32_FD_65649 | JGI IMG/M metagenome (GOLD analysis project Ga0068867, IMG submission 65649) | Miscanthus rhizosphere microbial communities from Kellogg Biological Station, Michigan, USA - KBS Miscanthus M3-2 | ecosystem: Host-associated > Plants > Roots > Rhizosphere > Soil ...
AGGATTGCCGGGCAGCAGGTTTTGGGTAACCAGCCAGTATTCATGCTGGGGAATATCATTTTTCAATAACTGGTGTGCCACGATGATATCTTTCCCGATCAATTTCCTGAAGCTCTTAACCTGGTAATCCGTGAATTCTCCGTAATGGGTTATTATTTTCAGGCTAAGGTTAATGGCAGATTTACAGGCATCACATTGACAGAAGCGCCTGTGTTCATAAGCAACTATATGCCGGTGAAAATCGCAGAACATCTGTTCCACCTGGCGGTAAATATCTTCAACACGAGGTGAATTACCTGATCTGTAAAAAAGGATGGCGTCTCCTTCAATCTCAGAGATCTCCAGCCCGATCTTATTGGAGTTGATCAGGATCTCCAGTAGCTCCTGGATAATGATCCGGCTGTGGTCTATCTCGGTTTCATTTACAAATCGGGTAAAGCCGCTGATATCAGGAATAAATAGCAGCCCCTTGTTTTCCATCCTGTTGTTTTTTACAAAGTTAGTACTTAGGATATTGCCATCGCATCCCTAAAGCCATAGGAGCTGAACAGCCTGATAAATCCTTTTTATGATGTTTTTGCTCCGGCTTATGACAAATGGAGAAATAGCTGTATTTTAATGTTGACAAACTCCAGACATCTCCATCTATCCAACTAATTGCTGGCGCAAATGAAATACCTTGCTATTATCATTGCCCTACTTAACCTGTACATCGGGTTTCGCTTTTTTTTGAATGCGATCCATGTGCTTCAAACCAGTAAATATTCAAAACGTTCCACAATTATATTTGCACTGCTGTTCCTGGCATTAGGTGGAATTGGCATCTATTACTCATTTTTTGCTGTTAATTATACCGTTGCCTCAATAGTAGGAGCCGGGCCCTGGGCCATTGGTCTGTTTATCCTTTTAATCAACCTGGTTTCCGAAGACTATAAATAATCTCTCTTCTTTTTATGCATAACATAGGGTTCACAATCAGGTGGAAAGAGGAATTAGTTGCCAGCAGCCCGGAAGGCTCATTAGTTTTTGAGATCACTATGGGAACACTACATGTATATTTCCCCGATGAAAACCGCTGGAAGAACCAGGCACCGGATTGGGCAAAAATGAAATGGGATATTTACCTGGAAGCTGCAAGGAATTGGTGCCGCCAAAATAATATCCCGATTTCAGTTGTTCCTGATGCTTATGTATATGAACAAAAAGAAGAAAAATAATTACTGTATATAATACCGTAAAGGGGTGATTTAACACTCTCCGTTTCCTTCTATTTTTACTACCTGCCCAGGCTTAGCGGTCCCGCTAATCATTAACTATTAATTTTTTTTTATGCAAAAACTGACGCTTATTGTATTGTCGGTGGGCGGAGCTTTAGCCGTTCATGGACAAGCCTGGACAATCACTGGTAACAACAACACCAATCCAGCTATTCATTTTTTGGGAACCACCAGCAATCAACCTCTAAAATTCCGGGTAAATAATGTCTATTCCGGAGAGATCGATTCCGCAACTAACAAAACATTTTTTGGTTTTGGTGCAGGAAGGGCAACAACCGGAGTTGATAATATGGGGCTGGGATTTAAAGCAATGACTGCTGGTGTTTCAGGCAGCAGGAATACTGCCGTGGGAAATTATGCACTTTCGGCGTTATCGGATGGATGGTATAATACAGCAGTAGGAAATTCGGCGCTGGAGGCAAATACTACAGGAAGTGATAATACAGCTGTTGGAAGAAATGCACTGGGTTCTAATATCAGCGGTTATTCCAATGCCAGCCTTGGAAATTCAGCTCTCAGTCATAACCTTGCCAGTGAAAATACGGCGGTGGGAGCTTATTCCATGACCTATAATACAACAGGTACGACTAACGCAGCTGGAGGGACCTTCGCCTTATATCTGAATAATGGTGGATCCAATAATGTCGGTTTCGGAGCCTATTCTTTGTATTATAATTTTAATAACAACAATAATACCGCTATTGGATTCCAATCAATGTTTAGTACCCGTGGTGATCAGAACACAGGTGTTGGCAGCCAGACACTCCGTAACAACCAGTATGGTCAATATAACACAGCCCTGGGATACAACGCAATTTATAATACAACGGGATCCTATTATAACACAGCAATTGGTTATCGGGCCGGAGCCAATTATGATATGGGATGGAACAATACTATACTAGGTGCAAACTGCGATATGAGTGGTCCGGGTATGTATAATATTATCGCAATTGGTCAGGGCGTGGTTTGCACCGCCAGCAGCCAGGCGCGTATTGGCAATTCTGCAACCAATTCAATTGGCGGTTACGCCAACTGGACCAATATCAGTGATGTACGATACAAGAAAGATATTGCTGAGAATGTACCAGGACTAAATTTCATCATGAAACTAAAACCGATCACTTATCATCTTGATATTACAGGCCTTAGTAATAAACTAAAAGAAAATAATGCGGGCGATGGAAATGAAAAATCCCGGCAGGCTATTGCTGAAAAAGAAAGAGTGGTGTGGACCGGTTTTTCCGGTCAACAGGTAGATGAAGCAGCAAAAGAGATCGGCTATGATTTTAGTGGGGTGGACAAACCCAAAAATGAAAATGATCTTTATGGACTTCGTTATTCAGAATTTGTGGTACCGCTTGTAAAAGCAGTACAGGAACAGCAGAAAATGATTGAATCGCTTACAAAGGAGAACAGTGAACTTCAGAAGAGAGTGGCAGAACTGGAAAAGAGACCGGGGAATTTAATTACTATGACTACGAGTCATTAGTGGCAGCGGTGCTTGCGGTAATGGTTCGTGAGACACGAACCACTTTAATAGACAATGCGCCCGATAGCTATCTGGGCGCATTGTTTTTTATTTTCTCAACATGCCGGTGCAAGTGCATTTAATATTACGCTTTCCTCTTTACCACGGAGACGGATAGCTCCCAATGGCTTCGGAATATATTCTTTCAACAGTCCCAGTGCAGATAATACATCATCAGATGCGATCAGCTCTGCCTGCAACTCTGCACATTTATTTAATATCCTTGAGGCAGTATTCAGCACATTTCCTGAATAGGTGATATCCCTTTTAATAACTCCTACTTCGCCAGCAATAACCCGTCCACCATGAATACCCGCTTTAAAGGTTGGCACCAGGCCATATTTTCTCAGGTATTTTTGCTCATACTTTTTGATCTGGAGCTTCATATCATAAAAGCATTTTATCACATGTTGGTTTTGGCTTCCATCCTGGTAATTCCATGCAATCACCACTTCATCTCCCACATACTGGTATATCTCGCCCCTGTTTTCCAGGATAGGTGTGGTGATATCAGAAAAGAAATCTTTTAACAATGCGTGATATTTTTCATCACCGAGCTGTTCTGCAATTCTTGTAGAAGAATTCAGATCAAGGAACATGAACATTTTCTCTTCAGGTTTGGGCGTATTGTATTTGCCTTTTATTACATTCAGAAAAATGCCCTGGCCAAATTTACTGTTAACCTGTAATAATAGTTGAGTAATTGCAACTACCATAGACCACACGATCAATGCCTTTAAAGTGCGTGGCATCATACTGGCAAGCGTAGGGAGAAATTCCTTACCCGTTGCTATTGGTCCGGAAATAAATGCGATCAGAAAAGCAATGAGTGCAATAATCGCAATAAAGAACAGGATCACAGCGATAATGGTATGCCCATAGGGTTTATCACGATAACGCACATTTACAAAGAATACGAGAAGGGATCCTCCCATTAATGCTCCAATCAAACCGGAACCTATATTAATAGCCAGGGAAACAACAAACGAATAGTCGGCTGAAGTCCCGGCCGAATTATTAGTATGCATCACCAGGTGATCATATACTGCAATGATGAAGCCTATCAGCATCCAGGCGATGATGATCACCTGTAATTGCTTCATTCGTATTTGTCGTTCCCTGTTCATGGCTATGGTTTTTGCTATTAATAAAATTTGTTAGTCGCGGATCACTTCATAATGTAGCCCGATTACACCGGACTTGAATTGGTGTGATTCAACCAGCTTGAGATTTACCTTATTTTTGAAATTGTCAAAGTACTGGATGCCCTTTCCGAGAATTACGGGATTTACGAAGAGCCAGTATTCATCCACCAGGTTATCCTGCATTAAAGTATGAATAGCCCCCGGACTTCCAAAACTGACTATATTCTGTCCTTGTTCTTTCTTAAGTGCATTGATCTCTTTCGCAAAATCCTTATTCAATACCGTTACATTTTTAAGTGATTTACCAACCAGTGTATTGGAGATCACAACTTTCTGTACTTTATTATACCAGGTAGAATGCTCTATATCATGTTTGGAGGCATCAGGTTGATCGCCGGCTGTAGGCCAGTATCCATCCATCATTTCATAGGTTTTACGGCCGTAAAGCGCAACATCTGAAGCGTTAGTCATCTTTCCGGCATAATCAAAAAGATCTTCATCAACTTTTATCCAATCCATTTCGCCATTCGGTCCAGCTACGAAACCATCGAGGGAAATATGCATAAAGGAAACCAGCTTTCTCATCGTTATAAATTTTAATTGTTTTATTTGTTTGTCCGACCAATTTCGGGATGCTTACACAAAGCTACAGGACGTATTTTGATCGAAACGGGGGGTAAAATGACTATTTGGGAGGCTGTCTGCGACAACCCCGCAATTTATAAGAATTATAAGTTGTTGATAGAAAGCTTACTCAATTTTCCGCCATTCAGCCTGTTGCCCGTTGGCGAATTTGCCCAGGAAACCGGTGATCTTTCCTTTATCGTCTTTGGAGAAAGTATATTCAGATCCAATATTATCATAGAAGTGTGCGTCAGCCACTGGTAAAAGTCTTCGATTGGGAATACCTCTGTTTACAAGGTTAAGCAACAGCATATCATTTGATCTTGTCATTATAATATACTGGCCGGGCCGACCTTCATATTTACCGGTATAGGTGTCAAGCACAGATGATTCCAATGTTATATATTTTCTTTCGGGCAATAAGGCTGTTCCCTGTCCCTGTGTGATCTGCCAGTTTCCATTCTTCTTTATATAGATATACGTATTTATGATCCTGTTTGCAAAAACAGTATTGGCCGCCGCTGTGGGTGCCTGCCTCAGGATGGCCACATCTCCAAATACCATTAGATTATCAAGATTGGGAATTGGAAGCGCGCGAATTGAATCTGTTTCCAGTGTTTCATTAATCGTTGTTGTTTTATCATCAATATATCCCGGTGCATGAATTACCACAAATTCATCGGCATATATCTTTTCCAGGGCAACTCTATCATGTGCCAGCCTTGCATTATTAAGCGAAATAAATAGTTGTCTTATTTCTTCTTTTGCTTTGGTTATGTCCGCAGTTTTCCCGTTTTGTGTGTTCGCTGAAATTGCCAGGAGAAGAATAAATATGGTGATTACAGGTCGCATAGAAGGCAGGTTTTAAAGTAAATAAATGTAAGCATTTTGACAGGAAAGAAAGGCAGACCAGCTTATATAGCATATTTTTGCGGCCATGCATCCGCATATCCAGTTATTATTAAAGTGTATAGATCTTGAAGAGAAGGAACAGGTGAGCCGGTACAATCTTGGAACAAGTTCCCTTAGATCACTGAAGGCAGAAGGGCTGGCATTACATCCTATCATTGTCACCCGTAAATCATTTGGGTATGCTGAATACCCGGAGATCAGCTTCCGCTTGAGTTTTCCCGCTGAAACCAATCAGTTCAGGGATGGAGCGGCCATTGAATGTTTTATTACTGGCGAAGAACCAGTTAAAGGAATGTTGCTCAGTCTGGAAGGAAAGAATGGTGAATTCCGATTGTATGCACCTGATTTCCCGGACTGGATTGAAGAGGATGGCGTGGGTATCAAACTGGCACCCGATACCCGCACTACGCAGATCATGAAAGATGTGCTGAAGAACCTGGAGAAAGATAAAAAAGTATATAAGCTGTTTGAAGAATTGCATGGTGGACAGAAGAATCAGATGATATTAACTCAGTCCAAAAGCAATCTTAATTTTCAGAACCGGCAATTAAATGAGAGCCAGCAAAAAGCAGTAGCAGCCATTCTTGAGAATGAGGAAATAGTTATTGTTCACGGTCCACCCGGTACCGGAAAAACAACTACACTGGTGGAGGGCATCCTCCAACTGGTAAAAGCAGGGCAAAAGGTTTTAGTTTCCGCTCCGAGTAATACTGCAGTCGATAATATCGCGAAGGGATTGATCAGGCAAAACCTGGTAGTACTTCGCGTTGGGAATACCAATAAGGTGGATGAAACTATTTTTTCTCATACACCTGAAGGAAAACTTTCCAATAGCAAATACCAGAAAGAGATCAAGCAATTAAAGATCAGAGCTGAAGAATTCAGGCGAATGGCCCTGAAATATAAACGCAGTTTTGGAAAAGCAGAAAGAGAACAACGCAATCTCCTTTTCCAGGAAGTAAAGAATATCCGGGGTGAAATAAAAAAGCTCCGGGTGTATAATGAGGAGAAACTGTTTGCAGAAGCACAGGTGATCCTGGGCACACCCATCGGGTTATATGATGCTGGTGTTGATCATCTCCATTTTCAAACACTGGTAATTGATGAAGCCGGTCAGTGTATTGAACCACTGGCCTGGACCATCTTCCCCCTGGCTGATAAATATGTGCTGGCTGGAGATCACTGGCAGCTTCCTCCTACAGTTGTAAGTAATGATGCAGCACGGTTGGGTTTTAATCGCTCAATTTTAGAAATTGCAATTGAAAGAAAAAACAATATCCACCTGCTGGATACACAATACAGGATGCGACAGGCAATTGCCGGATTCAGCAGCCATTATTTTTACAATGGTTTATTGCAAACCGCCGCCCACCTGATCAATACCGGCAAGCATATTACATTTATAGATACAGCAGGATCAGGATTTTCAGAAATACACGGGCCTGATGGCACCAGCCTGCAAAATGAAGGAGAGCTGCGCATTGCTTTAAAATTGATTCAGGATGCATCACTGGATAGCGGCAAGACCGCTTTTATCTCTCCTTACGCCGGGCAGGTAACTGCAGCCAAAGAGGTTTTGCCACAGACGATGCGCATCAGTACAGTGGATAGTTTCCAGGGACAGGAAAAAGAAAATATCATTGTATCACTAGTGCGCAGCAATGATGAGGGTGAGATCGGTTTTTTGAAAGATTATCGCCGGATGAATGTGGCTATTACCAGGGCAAAGGAACAATTATATGTAATTGGAGACAGTGCCACTATAGGCGCAGATGTATTTTATAACGCCTTCCTGACTTATATAGAACAACATGGAGAATACAGAACAGTTTGGGAACTGGAAGTTGTTTAATCTCTCACATGGCGAAGGTTCGTAAATTTGATGTTTAGATTACCCTGATTTACGAACCCAGAAGAATCAATTATTAGTTCTCACATATCTCTTTCAATTTGCCAAGCATTTTCGGCCAGCTATCAGCAAACATACTTTCCCATTCCGGATTCACAATGTCCATTTCTACTTTAAAATGAGAGCCGCCTTTATTTTTAGAAATTGTATAAACCTCAGTAGTACCAACCCAGCCCTTTGCCATTTCACTGGTCCTGTCTTCTGACCCATCCTTATTGATTATTGCTACATGTTTGGCTGCGATATATTCATTTGGCTTAACGGTTTCCAGGTTAGCCACTGTGCCACCGCCACCATCGGGACCTAAAAAACGAAGGTTCTCACCCTGCTTCCATTTACCTTCAAAATAAGATCCGGGAAAAGCAGCGCCAACCCATTTTTGATATTTTACCGGATCAATTATTGCGTCCCAGATCTTTTGAGCATCTGCATTAATATCGATGTTGAATTCAAGCTTTTTCATTTGTAATAGTTTTTGTTATTTGATTTTTGTACTACAAAATTGCAGTGTGGTTCTCATATGAGAGGGGTGGCAACACGACTCATTTAGGGTAAATTGCGACAAGGGTCATAATTTTAAAGGAGTAAAACAGGTGTATTATATATGATATGGGTGTTTGAAGCCATTTATAAAATTCCATTGTCCCAAATCTTCAATAACCGCCATTATAGCCTCAAATCACAACATAAAGTTCCTAAGGCATTTACGTGATCTACGTAGAAATACTACGATTTTTTTGCAAAAAATAATAAAGAAAATACGTTTCATTAAGCAATTGGTTTCTACATTTTTAACTACTTCATAATAGTTCATTTACTACTTCAATAGTAATTCTACCTTGCAAGAACCCCATACCCGAGATACTTTTGTTAAGAGATTTTTACTAAGTAATACTTGTAGAAAAGAGAAACAGAGATAGAATCAGGTAGTGAAAATACAGGTGAGAAAAGGTAAAAACCCAAAAGACAGATTCGACCCTAAAAAACCCCTATCATGAAAACGACCGTAACCCCTAACTGTGTAAAGAGCCTTCTGATTGGCTTATCCTTACTTCTTTCCCTTGCAGGTTACGCACAACCTGATTATGTTTTTAAGAATGGTACCAGGATTTCCGGAACTGACAGACAGATCGGTGCCAAATACCGCTTTGATAATGTTAAACCAGGAGTTGATGGTATCATAACTATCACTGATATCAACAATATCACGATCGATGATATTGATGGTCCTTCAGGTTTTGACGAAGCGTTCCAACCTGTTATCACTGTACCAGGTAAAACAAGTGGTTATGCGGAATTCAAACTGGATTTCGTATTACATGGGACAATTATCCCTGCCATAATGTTGCAAGTACCCCTGACTGCCATTGATATCGATGGCAAGACAACCGGTTCTGGTGAAAAGGTATTCGAATTTGATGAATTCAAAACTTCACCACTTTACGTTATCATTTATGATTTTATTGGTGCTAACCTGAATATCAATCTTGGCAGTTCCTGGGTTAGAACACAAAATACTTCGGGTAAAGATTATCCGGGCGTCGATACCGTTCAAAGTGATGTAATGTTTACAATGATGCATGCCGCTGTAAGTACTGTATCATTTCGTGTAGGTGCTGAAAATAATACAAGTAGCAGTGCCCAGCGTTTACGCAGTGTTTATTTCAAAAGATTCTATATATCTACCTTTGCTGTACTATCGCAATCATCTGTAGCAAGCTTCAATGGTAAAAAAGAAAAGAACAGTGTATCCCTGAACTGGAAATTTACTTCTACCCAGGGTGTTAGTGGGTATTCACTGGAAAGATCAATAGACGGCAAGGAATATACAACCGTTACATCCCGCAACTATGAGGGTACAAATATTTCTGAGTCTGATTCTTATACTGACTATGCTTCAGGTGGCAATACTTATGCCTACCGTTTGAAAGTGACCAGTATAAACGGAAAGATTTCTTATAGCCAGGTGATCTATTTCAAGGAAGATAATACCGCCAATAAAGCATTGAATATTTATCCTAACGTTATTCAAAGTGGTGCTTCAGTCCAGGTAAATAGTGATGTAGCCATGAAATCAAAAGTGCAGGTAGTTGATTATGCAGGTAGGGTAGTTTATAATTCTGATGTCAACCTGAACAAAGGCACCAACAGTTTTTACCTTGATGTAGCGGGTAAACTGGCCAAAGGCAACTACGTAGTGGTATTGCCCGTAAATGGAACTCAACTCAGTCAAAAAATTGTTATTAGGTAAAATCATAGTTTCTAAGTTTAAACAGTAACCAAAACAGCCACGGCCCCAGGCCGTGGTTTTTATTTATATAAACCACTTTATAAAATGAACAAAACTTTCTGTTACCGGTTTCTGAAATGATTCCTACATTTAGAGAATATTCCTCACCAACTTTTCTCTTTTGGATATGCAAACCAATGATGCTGAAAAAGCAAAATTCACCCCTTACCAGGTAATAGCGATCGTTTTACTTACATTAACCCAGTTTACCGTTGTGCTTGATTTTATGGTAATGTCACCCCTGGGTGATATGCTTATGAAATCAATGTCACTAAGTACTTCCCAGTTTGGCCTTGCCGTATCGGCTTATGCATTCAGTGCAGGAGCTTCTGGTTTGTTGACTGCAGGATTTGCCGATCGCTTTGACCGCAAGAAATTATTGTTATTCTTTTATGTGGGATTTATTGCGGGAACTTTATTCTGCGGATTAGCTACTACTTATCCAATGTTGGTGGCTGCAAGGATCATCACAGGGCTGTTCGGCGGAGTGATGGGTTCCATTGCCCTGGCCATTATCGCTGATCTTTTCCCAATCCAGCAGCGGGGAAGAGCCATGGGATTTACACAAATGGGATTTGGGGCCAGCCAGGTGCTGGGAATCCCTATCGGTTTATACATTGCCAATCATTGGGGCTGGCAGGCACCCTTCCTTATGATAGTTGGTCTGGCTACCCTGACCTGGCTGGTGGTGCTTGTAAAAATGCATCCCATAACAAAACACCTGGAATTAAAAACAGAAAAGAATGCATTCAGCCATCTGTGGCATACCATGAAGCTGAAGTATTACCGGGTTGGTTTTTTATCAACTGCATTACTCTCTTTAGGAGGATTTATGATGATGCCATGGGGTAGCGCCTTTGCAATTAATAATCTCAAGGTTACTTATGGGCAATTGCCCATACTTTTTATGGCAAGTGGTTTAGTAGCTCTGGTGGTAATGCCAATAGTGGGAAAATTGAGTGACAAGATCGACAAGGTGAAGATCTTTTTCATTGCGGCCATTTGGACAATGGTAGCAATAATAATTTATACGAACCTGACAGCAATTCCTTTTTGGATGGTCATTGGAATGAATATTCTCCTGATGATAGGAATATTGAGCCGTATAGTTCCTGCCATGGCACTGGTTTCCGCCATACCAAAAATGCAGGACCGCGGTGCGTTTATGAGCATCAACTCATCATTACAACAAATAGCCGGAGGAATTGCAGCTGCAGTTGGAGGTTTGATCGTTGTTCAAAAAACCAAAACCAGTCCACTGGAGCATTATAATACCTTGGGATATGTGATCTCTGTTATTATTATTTTCAATATAATAATGGTATACAGGATGAATAAGATCATCAAGGAGCAGCAGCATGCAACAAAATTATAATAGCGTCCGCTGTAGGCAGACGCTATTACACTGCCATGGTTCACCCCGCCTGCGGCGGGGTGAACCATGGCATTCGAAAACTATTAAATCACTTCCACACTTCTTTCTACAAAAGCAGTAAGTTCAGCACCCTTCAAAAGGCCCTGTGAAAGCAAGCCCAGGTCAAACAGATGCTTTGCTAATGAGGTCTGTTCTGCTTCCTCTGCACCCAGTATTTTGGAAATGAGCTTGTGATTGGCATTAATCGATACTTTATAGGTATCAGGCATAGAGCCATAGAAGTTCATTCCTCCTCCCAGTTTAGACATATCTTTCATCCTTCTCATCCACTCTTCCATCGTAATCGTTACCGGCATGGTCTCAGCCGGCAGACTCTCCACCTGTACATGCATGGTTGGATTATTGATAGCCTTATCAAAGATTGATTTCAATTTATTGGTTTCATCTTCTGTAAGGGTATGACTGGACACATCCTCCTTTTCAATCAACTTATCCAGTACATCCGCATCAACACGTTTCAGTGAAATTTTATCAAGCTTTGATTCCAGATGATGGATGAAATGAGAATCAATAGGTGAGTTCATCAGCAACACATCATAGCCCTTCTTATTTGCAGCACGCACATAGCTGTCATGTCTTTCGGGATCTGAAGTATAGAGATAAACCAGTCTTCCGTCCTTACCGGTTTGCTGCTCCTTTACTTTCGCTTCATACTCTGAAAGGGTGAAATGTTCTTTACTGGTATTAGTGAGCAGAAGGAATTCTTTAGCACGGTCATAGAATTTCTCGTCAGACAGGGCGCCATATTTAACAAACAGCCCGATATCATTCCATTTTTCTTCATAGCCCCTGCGGTCCTTAACAAACAGCTCACCCAGCTTGTCTGCCACCTTTCTTGAAATATAACTGGTGATCTTTTTCACATTGCTATCCGCCTGCAAATAAGAACGGCTTACATTCAGGGGAATATCCGGAGAATCAATCACACCATGCAACAACAACAGGAATTCAGGAACTATATCTTTTACTTCGTCGGTAATAAATACCTGGCGACTGTAAAGTTTGATCTTGTTCTTGTGTAACTCCAGTTCATTTTTTATTTTGGGGAAATAAAGCACACCCGTTAATGTAAAAGGATAGTCAACATTCAGGTGTATCCAGAATAACGGCTCTTCAGAAAAAGGATATAATTCCCTGTAGAAATTGAGGTAGTCCTCATCCTTCAACTCAGAAGGGGTTTTTGTCCAGATGGGAACAGTTGTATTGATAATATTATCAACTTCAACTGTTTTATATTTTGGCTTCCCTTCTTCATCTTCTCCATCAGGCAGTGATTCATTCTTTGTACCGAACTGAATGGGTACCGGTAGGAATTTGGCGTATTTATCCAGGATGGATTGTAGCCGTGACTCCTGCAGGAATTCTTCTGATTCAGGATTGACATATAATATTACATCTGTTCCTCTTGTGGTGCGATCACCTTCTGTGATCTCAAAGGTGGTACTTCCGTCACAAACCCAACGAACCGGCTCTGCACCTTCCTGGTAAGAAAGCGTTTGAATCTCCACTTTATCCGCTATCATGAAGGCAGAATAAAATCCAAGTCCAAACCGGCCAATGATCTCATTGGCATCTTTTGCTTCCTTGAATTTTTCCATGAACTCGGTAGCCCCGGAAAATGCCACCTGGTTAATGTATTTTTTAATTTCCTCAGCCGTCATCCCAATCCCACTATCTGAAATGGTAATTGTCTTTGCATCGGGATCCACTGACACTTTAACGTTTAAGTTACCCAGGTCCTTTGAATAGTGACCAAGGGAAGCGAGTCGCTTTACTTTTTGAGTGGCATCCACTGCGTTACTGACCAGCTCACGGAGGAATATCTCGTTATCAGAATAAAGAAATTTCTTAATAATAGGGAAGATATTTTCGGTATTGACCGAAATGGTCCCTTTTTCCTGTACCATAGTGCTCATTTATAAGGTTTTTACGGGTTGCAAAAATACAAGACCCATTCCAAATAAGCAGAACTTGACAGATTGACAGAAAATCATATTTATTATGCGCTTTTCATATTCCGGCACTAAGTATGTTATAATTAGAACAAATCTGGCTTATGGATACCCAGTTCTGCCTGATAATCACGCTGAAAACCACCAGGGGGACCGAAAACATCGGTCGTTTTCACCTGGGAGAGGACCAGGAAAAGGCAATTGCCATTTTCCGGAAATTGAAGGGCACCACTGATGTCAGTGAAACCAATATGCTTTCGATCGAGTTCAGGGAAACAAAAGAAGAATTACCGCTTAATCTTAAGATGATCTCCTGCACGCTTGAGGAGCTTGCGGAGAATTGCAAGCTGATAACTAAGGAACTATTTAAAGCCTATAATGTTAGGGTTTGAGCTAATTAATATTTAAAGAGAATATCCTCATCTGGAGGCGACCACAAAAGTGACAGGCTGTTTTTTATAGGAATCAACTATTTTACCAAATTGAATGGCAGGTGACCAGGGTGGCGACTTCTTTAGTAACCTTATTACTTCTCCCTCCATTCCAAATCCAAAATTTGTAAGTGGTGTAATATCACTTAAATGTCCCTGGCGATCAACAATAAACTGAACCACCACGGTATATTTTCCTACAGGTGCTCTATTGCGAACCGGCACTCCGGCATCCAAATTCTTTTCAAGGAATTTTCTCCATGCATATTCATCCCCTCCGAAAAACGATTCTTTTTCTTCACAGTTTTCTAAAGGTTGACCCGTTTCCGAAAAGCAATTCACAGAGGTCCGAATCCCATTGTTATACTCCACAATGGCCATTTTCTGGCCATTCCTATGATAATAGGTCCATTTCCTGGCACTTGTTGTATCATTTACTTTGTAACCTACAAAATATACCGGGCCTTTTTCGTACCAGTGAACAAGTACTCCATTGCCCAGTCCATCAAAGACGGTAGAATCCACCATATAACCTTCCTTACTCCATCCCAGGCCTACTCCGAGTTGATGTCCATTTTCATAATATCCGGAATCACTCATCATTCCGTTGTTATGGTATTCCAGCCAGATACCTTCCTTCCTGCCCTTTTTGTATGATCCGCTTGATTTTAATTTCTTATTAGGGAAGAACCATGTAACAGAACTGTCGCCTACCCTGCAATTCTCATCCAGGAACCATCCTTCCATCGCAAACGATTTTTCAGGAATATACCAGGCTTCACGGTGCCATTTGCCGTTTTTTTGTTCAGTAACTACATAATAGCGGGGAATATCTTTGGTAGGTTTAAAGTGGATATCAAATCCTTCTTCCTTTTTCTGGGCAAACAGGCTAAGCGGCAAAAGGGCCAGCAGTAACAGGTGTTTTTGGCGCATGGTGCAGGTTATTGAAACAAATTTATGACTCCGGGCAGTTTTTTCAAACTACAGATGCGGAGGTGCCATCTAATACATAATAGCTCATACCAGTTATTCTAAAAAAAGGGAAGGTCAGTAAACGATCACGTCTTTTTCATTGAGTTCGATCTTCTTAAACGGGTTATTAAGAAAGCTTCTGATTATTTCATTTTGAATCGAGCCTCCCAAAACTCCGTGTGCACGGTTTTTAAACAGCAGGCGCTGGCTGTTCGGCATATAGTGGTGAATCATATCTATATAGATTGGGCGACAGGCTGGATCCACTTCCCCATCTGCAAGGAGTACTGGTTTATTAGAATAAAAAGGTTCTTTCGTTTTCGGATTAATTGGTGGTACATTCCAGCAATCACATATTTCCCTGTAAACATCATTAATGTGGTAGCCTCTCATCCAGGGATAAATGTCATATAGCTGTTTTAGCACTGCTTCATCATGGTATGCTGTCTGATCTGCACAATAAACGGAGATACGCATACCAGAAGGAACATTGTCTCTAAACACACCGTCCAGTGTTTGCTTCACATAAGGCTGGTGATTCCCGTTGATCATGTCCAGGATCATAAATGGAATATCCTTCCATTTGGAAACATCATATAGGTCGTTTACGAGCACATTTATCAACTCGCTGCTGGTATATTCTATATTTAGCATGGTTGAGGATCCAGGCTCAGTATAATTTACACTGAATACTTTTCCATTTATGGATGTAAAATAGCGGTTGAATTTTTCCTGGATATCTCCATATAATGCCTTGTCTGAAGAGTCCCTGGCACAGCGCTTTAAAAGAATTGAAAGCGCTTCATTGAAGTTTGCCGGTTCTTCTTCATCAATTGGAACAAAAGTTGGTAGCGGCGAATCCAATACCAGTGAACGTACCTTAGAAGGGTCTTTTTGCAAAACAGCAAGCATTAATCCACCGCCATAGGAAATTCCCAATAAATTGATGGAATCAATTCGTAAAACTTTGAGGAGATCGTGAATATCGGCCACCGTTTCATCAGTATTATACCCGGAAAGATCAATTCCTTTGGCTTCAAGGGCTTTCTTAAATTTCTTAGCCCCAACCAACATCATACTGTCTTTCGGTAAGTTTTTCCGGTATGATTCTTTAACTGTCTCTGCCAATTCCTGGCTCCAAAGGGTTGGAATGGCATACCTTGTACCGCGTTGTTCAAAAGCAATGCAATCCCTGTCTTCAATAAATGGTCGACGTCCAACACTCGTGATCCACCCAAGGGAACTCCCACCAGGACCACCTGCACTATATAGGAACGGGTCCTTTCTTTTATTTGGATTTTTACTCTTTGAAATTATATAGGGCAATTTAATAATCCGGCTGTTCTTTTTTTTCCGGTTCTCAGGTACCAGGAGGTATCCACATTCTGTTTCGTAGTTGCTATCTATTTTAACCGGGCAATTACAGGGTTCAATATAAGGAACATAATTCTTTGATTGTGCATTTAAATTAACGGCAAAGATTCCTGTAAGGAAACAAAGGAGAAAGAAACGTTTCATGTCCATACTTTCAACCAAATTTAGCAGCACCCTTTATTATAAGAAAGGTAAAAAAGGGACAATTTCAGCCGGCGTCTTTTAGACCTGATCCTGTAAACTTCACCATCTCTTTGTAAAAATGACTTTTGTCATAATAGCCAAAAAATGCCGGATCAAAATTTCGCCTGTCGGCTATATAGGAAGGTAGTGCTTCTCTTGCTCTGAGAATAGATAAATAATGCCTGGGCGTTGTACCGATCACTCTTTTAAAATAACGATTGATGGTTTTTGATGATAAGAACATACGACCTGCCAGTTCATCCACATTAAATTTCAAATTTCCTGATTCATAGGTGGCAATTGAATTCTTAACCAGGTCAAAATAATTATCGTTTCTTTTTTTTGATTGGATCTTATCCAGGAAGAAGGTTTCTATCAATGATGCTCTTTCTTCAATCCCATGGGCTGCTCTTATATTATACACCAGATATTTCGGAAGGATTTCATGAGCATCCACCAGTTTTCCTAAAAGTTTAGGTTGCTGAATACCCAAAAGATATTCCAGTCCACCAGGATGAAATTTTATAGTGAATATATGATCCGATGACTGATTGATCCTTTCTACAATTGTATCTCTCAATACCAGGATGCTTCCACCTGCAGGAACTACAAACCTTTTTTTATCAATTGCTAATTTATAAGAGGGGCCCAGGTTGATCCAGATAGTAGGCGTCCAGCTGGAAAACATTTTCACTGTAAATGACTGTCCACCCAAATGGTTTTGCGTGGCTTCAGCGGAAGATTCTGAATAGAACTCAATCTTATCGTGTAACTCTTCCCCCGGCGCTATAAACCGGTAAATCTTACGGATATTATCAAAAATCTCAACCATTTTTCCTTATTTCAAAGGTACAGGTAAGATTATAAATATGTAAATAGCAAAAGGGACCCGCAAAGGATGGTAATCCCACCCTGCGAATCCCTTGTGATTGCGCGATATCTCAATTATTATTCCCTTCTCATAGCCAGATCAATGCAAACTTTGGCATCCCCATTCACTTCTTTCAATTCATGGGTACAGCCGGCGCCATCCCTCACATCAACCCAATCTTTCAGGAAGAATTTATAATCTTTCTCATCATATTTCATAAAGGAGTTGCTGTTCCCGAGCTGTTCACCATCCTGCATGATCTTATCTTTAATTCTGTATTTTATTATTATATAACCAGAGGCTTCCTGGTCGGGTGTAAAAATGAACCGACGTTTACCATCCTGCACGGAACCGTCTGTTTTGAATAGTATCTTTCCTTCCCCCTCTTTCAATTGAAGCGGACTGGTGGCAGGTTCATTCCATACATTAACACCCCGACTGCTTTCATCTCTAATTTCTACTTCCGTTCCATCTGCTTTCTTATAAAAAGCCTGTACACTGATAGTTCCATACAGGTCTTCATTATTACCGGTGAGTGGATTATCTACCACCTTACTTACACTCAGTTTATTTACAAACACACTGTATCCATTAATAGCCTGGCAATCCTGGATGGACTGGAAATTAGCTACTGAACGGATACCTAATGGTAGAAAATCAGACAAACGCACCATTGTAAAGGAAATAGGTACTGCCCTGCTGTTAAGGCTCAAAGTCTTTGCAGTAGGATCATCAATATAGGCTTTCAGTTGATCCGGGTCTGAGATGGCCGGGCCTGCACCAGAAATATTACCACCCAGCACAAAGGCCTTGAATTCCTTCACAACTGTACTGAAAGAAGTACTTCCTGACCCTTCAATGGAATGTCCCGCCTTAACGTTCAACTCCGTAAGCTCAACGCCCAGTTTGGCCTTCACGGCAGATTTGATATTGATGGCGCTTTCTTCAGAAACGATCTTGATGAACACCATGCGACCATAAGTCACGGAATTGATAAACACCAGGTCTCCTTTTGAAGCTGCCGCATTGGGATCCTGGAAAACATTATTGGCGTTAAATTCAGGATAAGACAAGATAAACATCGGCTGAATAAATTTTAGCAGGTATGTTTTCCTCTTTGTACTTCCATCGATATTACCGGAAAATTGACCACCGGCATTAATTTCGGCAGGAATATCAAATTCTTCGAGTGGGAAGAACAAACCGGAACTGGCATCTAGTTGGGCAGCAAAATCAAATTTGCTATCCACCTCATTAAGGCTCAGTCCCGCCATTGCAGGAATAGGCAAATTGGCGTTACTCCTGATAATAGTATTCACTTTATCTAATTGTAAGGTTCCCGGATTGTCCAGTACAATAGAAGAAAGATTGGCACCAGGTAATGACATACTCATTGTCAATGGCTTTCTTGCCGGGAGATTGGTGGGTGTTACAACCGATTCACTCAGTATAGCAGATGCTGTGGAAATTATTCCGGGAAAGATCTGTGTATGGGACACTGCCTTCAGAATATTAAATTCAGGTTTTACCTTCAGATCAAGTTCTTTCGACACGTTTTTGCAAATTACCTTTCCCCCCTGGAGCGTAGTGTTAGCACTACTTTTCTCGCGCTCCACGAGGTCTCCATCAAAGCTGGATCCTACGCCCAGTTGGAGAGTGCCGGAGGAGACAGTTCGGCTGGCTACTACACTACTTGCAGTGGTAGTTTTCTGGGCGTTGTAAAAATTGAGCTTTGCAGTGGAGAACCAGGAAAGAGGCGTGGTTTGCAATTTTGTGATAGTTGTTGACTTTTGTGCATTCACGCTTCCTGCGCAAAGGCAACCCAGTAAGATAACCGGGATAATGTTCTTTTTCATTTGTTAACTATTTTAGGTTTAAGGGTGCTAGTTTACTTTTTCCAGGATCCATACCTGGGTTGCATTATTACTGGCAGGACTGAATTCATTCACTGGGCAACTGCTTGCGCTCAGGCAATCATCCGGAGCATCCAGCACCTTACGGCTATTCCAGTTGTACAAAACAAATGTGTTGTTGGTATTGGGAACTTTGAAGAGGTACCAGGTTTCTTCATCGCCGATCACCAGGTCTTTCGGACGCATGATCACATTATTATTCCTTTCTTCTCCGGTAGGTACTCCCAGGTTGAAAACAACATTGGCAGCAAGGTTACCTTCTCCAATGAAGAACTGGTATCCGCCGGTTAATTTGTGAACCAGGTTGAAAGTGCTTCCTGAACTGGAGATGGTTACCTGTGAATTCACCGTATTATTCCAGGTCAGG
>Ga0068867_100001028_pt1 | contig 19097 bp, 17 predicted proteins | sample KBSMisM32_FD_65649 | JGI IMG/M metagenome (GOLD analysis project Ga0068867, IMG submission 65649) | Miscanthus rhizosphere microbial communities from Kellogg Biological Station, Michigan, USA - KBS Miscanthus M3-2 | ecosystem: Host-associated > Plants > Roots > Rhizosphere > Soil ...
ACGAGGTGGTCAAGTCGTGCTGGCTGACCGAGCACCTGTTCAGCCCGATGGTGGTGGTGATCGGCAAGCGCGGCATGGACAAGCTCCCGGCCGATTTGAAGCCGGCGTTCCAGAAGGCCGTGGCCGACGCCACCGCTCAACAGCGCGCGATCGCCAGCGACAAGGGCAGCGCGGCGATCGAAGAGCTGAAGAAAAAAGGCATCGCGTTCCACCCGATGTCGGCGGCCGACCGCGCCAGCGTGCGCCAGGCGATGAGCAGCGGCCTGTGGGCGTCGTTCGCGAAGCAGTACCCGCCGACCGCACCGCTGTTCGCGGCGATCCAGGCACCACGGGGCTGACGCGTGCGCGCACCCCCGGCGCACCGGCTGGCCCGACTGGCGGCGCGCGGGCTCGATGCGCTGCTCGCCATGCTGCTGCTGGCAATGGTGGCGATGGTGTTCGGCAACGTCGTGCTGCGCTACGTCTTCAACTCCGGCATCGTGGTGTCGGAGGAGCTGTCGCGCTTCTGCTTCGTCTGGCTCACGTTCATCGGCGGCGTGGTGGCGATGCGCGAAGGCACCCACCTCGGCATGGACAACGTGGTCAGCAAGTTGCCGCGGCGCGGCCGGCTCGCGTGCCTGGCCGCCAGCCAGGCCTTGATCGTCGTCTGCTGCACCGTGCTGTTGTGGGGGACCTGGCGCCAGCACGAGATCAACGCCAGCACCGCAGCACCGGTGACCGGACTGTCGATGATCTGGATCTTCGGGCTCGGCTACGTGGTCGGCGCCGGCATCGCGGCGCTCGCGCTGCGCGAGCTGTGGCGCATCGCGCGCGGCCGCGTCGGCGACGACGAGCTGGTGCAGGTGCGCGAGAGCGAAGAGCCGGTGCAGCTCGGGGTGCGTGCATGACGGTGGCGGTGTTCAGCCTGTCGCTGCTCGGTGCGATGGCGCTCGGCATGCCGATCGCATTCGCGCTGTTGGTGTGCGCGCTCGCGCTGATGGTCGCGCAGGGCCAGTTCGATGCGACCATCCTGTCGCAGAAGTTCCTGGAAGGTGCCGACAGCTTTCCACTGCTGGCGATTCCGTTCTTCATGCTGGCCGGCGAGCTGATGAACGCCGGCGGCATCTCCAGGCGCATCGTGCGCTTCGCGCTCGCCTGGTTCGGCCACTACCGAGGCGGACTTGGCCTGGTGGCGGTGTTCGCGTCGGTGATGATGGCCGCGATCTCGGGCAGCGCCGCGGCCGACGCGGCGGCCATCGGTACGCTGCTGATCCCGATGATGCGCGCTGCCGGCTACGACGTGCCGCGCGCCGCGGGGCTGATCGCCGCCGGCGGCGTGATCGCGCCGGTCATCCCACCGTCGATCGGCTTCATCCTGTTCGGCGTCATCGCCAACGTGTCGATCGGCAAGCTGTTCCTGGCCGGCATCTTTCCCGGCCTGCTGATGGGCCTGTCGCTGCTGATCGCCTGGCTGTGGGTGGTGCGTCGCGACCAGCTCGCGGTGCTGCCGCGCGAGAGCTGGGCGGCGCGTGCGCGCGCCGGCATCGACGGCGTCTGGGCGCTCGTCATGCCGCTGGGCATCATCGGCGTGCTGAAGTTCGGCATCTTCACGCCCACCGAAGCCGGCGTCGCGGCGTGCGTCTATGCGTTCGTGGTCGGCTGCTTCGTCTATCGCGAGCTGCCGCTGAAAGACCTGTACGCTCTGCTGGTGGCCGCCGCCAAGAGCACCGCGGTGGTGGTGTTCCTGATCGCCGCCGCGCTGGTGTCGGCCTGGCTGATCACCACGTCGGAGGTGCCGGCGCAGGTGGGCGCGATGCTGTCGCCGTTCATGGGCAACAAGATCGTGCTGATGCTGGTGATTCAGCTGCTGGTGGTGATCGTCGGCACTGCGCTGGACTTCACGCCCACGCTGATGATCCTGACCCCGGTGCTGATGCCGATCATCAAGCAGGCCGGCATCGACCCGGTCTACTTCGGCGTCCTGTTCATCATGAACAACGCCATCGGCCTGATCACGCCGCCGGTGGGCATCGTGCTCAACGTGATCTGCGGGGTCGCCAAGATCTCGCTCAGCGAGTTGATGCGCGGCCTGTGGCCCTTCCTGTGGGCCGAACTGATCGTGCTGTTGCTGCTGGTGCTCTTTCCATCGTTGGTCATGGTGCCGTTGCGTTGGCTGACATGACCCACCCCCGACGCGCCTGGCGGCCGCCTCCCCTCGAGGTGGGCGACACCAGCGGACCGGCGAAGCCGGATCCGCGGTGCCTGCTCGGGTGACTTGTTCACTGTGAGGAGACACGCAATGAGAAAGGTTCTGCTTGCTGCCGCGCTGCTGTCCACGCTACCGGCACTCGCCCAGTTCACGGATCGCAACCTGCGCCTGTCCGTGCCGGTGCCCAAGGAGCACCCGATGTCGATCGGGCTGGTGAAGATGGGCGCCTGCACCGCCGAGAAGTCCGGCGGCAAGCTCAAGCTGCAGCCGTTCTACGACGGCGTGCTCGGCAACGACATCAACGCGACGCAAAGTGCGCGCAGCGGCACCATCGACATGCTGATCACGTCGACCGCGCCGCTGGTGACGATGGTGCCGTCTTGGGGCGTGTTCGACCTGCCGTTCCTGTTCAACAACGAGAGTGAGGCCGACCAGGTCCTCGACGGCAAGGTCGGCGACTGGTTCGCCGCCAAGCTGCCGGCGATCGGCCTGGTCGGGCTGGCGTGGTGGGAAAACGGCTTTCGCCACACCACCAACAGCAAGCGCGCGATCAACAAGCTGGAGGATTTCGACGGCGTGAAGATGCGGGTGATGCAAAACACCATCTACATCGACACCTTCAAGACCCTCGGCAGCAATGCGGTGCCGATGGCGTTCTCCGAGGTCTACTCGGCGCTCGAGACCAAGACCGTCGACGGCCAGGAGAACCCGTTCGCCAACATCGAGAACATGAAGTTCTACGAGGTGCAGAAATACCTCACCCTGACCAAGCACGCCTACGCGCCGCTGACGCTGCTGGTGTCGAAGAAGACCTGGGACACGATGTCGGCCGACGAGCAGCGCGTGATGCGCGAGTGCGCGCTGCTCGGCCGCGACGAGGAGCGCGGCATCAACCGCGCGCAGGCGGCCACCACGCTGGCCAACCTGAAGGCCAAGGGCATGCAGGTCAACGAGATCAGCCCGGCCGAGATGCAGCGCATCCGCGACAAGACGCGCATCGTCTACGACCAGCACAGCAAGGCGATCGGCGACGAGGCGATGACAATGGTGTTCAACGAGCTCAAGCGCATCCGTGGCAACTGAGTCGGTCGCCGCGCCCTGGGGCTTTCACCACGAGTCCGACGCCGGCCGCGTGCTGGCGCGGCTCACGGTGGCCATCGAGTGGCTGTCGGGCGCGGTGCTGGCGACCGACGTGATGGTGGTGTTCCTGTCGGTGATCTACCGCTACGCGCTGCACGACCCGGTCGACTGGGCCGAGGAGATCGCACGCGCGCTGATGGTGGTGCTGGTGTTCTTCGGTGCCGCCTCCGTGCTGGCGCGCAGCCAGCACGTCGGTGTCGACGTGTTCCGGCGCCGCCTGCCGGCGCGCTGGCAGCCGGTGCTGATCCAGCTCGCGCACTGGGTCATCGCCGCGGTGGCGGCCAGCCTCGCGGTGTCGGCGCTGCTGTTGCTGATCGACTCGTGGACGCAGCGCACGTCGCTCGGCCTGCCGCAGTGGATCTACGTGTTCCCGGTGCTGATCGGCAGCACCTTGATGGCGCTGTTCGGCCTCGCCAACGCATTGCAGGGGCCGCGCCGTGCGGTGGTGACGAGCCTGCTGCTGGCCGTGGCGCTCGCGCTGGCGGTGTGTGCGTGGAACCTGGCGCTCCCGCATCGCCCGGTGCCGCACGGCGCGCTGCTCGGCATCGCGTTCGTCGCCGGCCTGTGGCTCGGCGTGCCGATCGGCTTCGTGCTGGCGTTCGCGTCGCTGGTGTATTTCCTGTCCGATCCGTCGCTGCCGATCCTGGTCTATGCGCAGCAGGTGATGGCCGGCAGCGACCATTTCGTGCTGCTGGCAATCCCGTTCTTCGTGCTGGCGGGCCTGCTGATGGAGGCCAACGGCATGTCGGCGCGGCTGATCGAGCTGCTGCTGCGCGTGTTCGGCCGCCTGCGCGGCAGCCTCGGGCTGATCACGATCAGCGCCACCGCGTTCTTCTCCGGCGTGTCGGGTTCCAAGCTGGCCGACGTGGCGGCGGTGGGCGGCATCGTGATGCCGGCGGTGCGCCGCACGCGCCAGGATCCCAACGAAGCCGCCGGCCTGCTCGCCTGCAGCGCGGTGATGGCCGAGACGATCCCGCCGTGCATCAACATGATCATCATGGGCTTCGTCGCCAACATCTCGATCGCCGGGCTGTTCATGGCGGGCCTGGTGCCGGCGGCGGTGCTGGCGCTCGCGCTGGCCGGGCTCACCGTGATCGTGGGCCACCGCATCGACCCCGACGAAGCCTTCCCCGCGCGCACGCCGATGCTGCGCCTGCTCGGCGGCGCCCTGGTGGCGCTGGTGATGATCGGCATGATCGGCAAAGGCGTCACCTCGGGCGTCGCCACGTCGACCGAGGTGTCGTCGTTCGCGGTGGTCTATGCGCTGGGGGTCGGCTGGGCGGCATTTCGCGAGCTCACCTGGTCCAGCGTGGCACGCCTGTTCGTGCGTTCGGCGTCGATGGCCGGCAGCATCCTGTTCATCGTCGCCGCCGCCTCGAGCGTGTCGTACGCGCTGACGATCGAGCAGGTGCCGCAGATGGCCTCGAACGCGATGATCACGTTCGCGCACCAGCACGGCAGCCTGACCTTCGTGCTGCTGTCGGTGGCAATCATGATCGTGTTCGGTGCGGTGCTCGAGGGCGCGCCGGCGCTGATCATCTTCGGGCCGCTGCTGACGCCGATCGCGCAGCAGCTCGGCGTGCACCCGCTGCACTTCGGCACCGTGATGGTGATCGCGATGGGGCTCGGGCTGTTCGCGCCACCGCTCGGGCTGGGCTTGTTCGCCACCTGCACAATCACCGGCACCGAAGTCAAGCACGTCGCGCGGCCGATGGCCAAATACCTGCTGGTGCTGTTCGTCACGTTGATCGCCCTGGTGCTGCTGCCGCAGCTGTCGCTGTGGCTGCCGGCGCGGCTCGGGCTCTGACGCATGGCCACCATCCAGGACGTTGCGCAGCGCGCCGGCGTGTCGGTGAGCACGGTGTCCAACGTGCTCAACGGCCGCACCGATCGCATGCGGCGCGAGACGCTGGAGCGCGTCGAGGCCGCGATCCGCGCGCTGCAGTTCACGCCCAACAAGCTGGCGCAGCAGCTCAAGACCGGGCACACGCCGCTGCTCGGCCTGCTGGTGCCGTCGATGGCCAACCCGATGTACGGCCACATCGCGCGCGAGGTCGAGGCCGCCGCGCAGGAGCACTACGGCCATCGGCTGCTGATCGGCAGCACCTACCGTGACCGCGACAAGGAGGCCTCGTTCTTCGACGACCTGCTGGCGCACGGCGTGCGCAAGGTGATCGTGATCTCGTCGCTGTCCGACGAAGGCCACTTCGAGGCGGCTGCGGCGCGCGGCATGGCGGTGGTGAGCTACGACCGCCGTGCGACACCGGGCCGGCGCACCCGCGTGAGCCACGTGACGCCCGACAACTTCGAGGCCGCGCGGCTGGCCACGCAGCACCTGATCGACAAGGGGCACCGCCAACTCGCCTTCGCCACGGTGGCCGGCATGACGATGAGCCGCAGCGCCAAGATCGCCGGATTCCAGGCCGCGGCCGACGCTGCCGGGTTGCGCAAGAGTGCACGGGTGATCGACGGCGGGCCGCTCAACGAGTACGGCGATTCGGTGATTGCCGACGTTGGCCGCTCGATCGGCGCCAAGCTCGCTGCCGGCGGTGCGCGGCCCACCGGCATCGTCGCGCTGAACGACCTGATGGCGATGGGCGTCATGGCCGGCGCACGCGACGGCGGCCTGCAGGTGCCGCGCGACCTGTCGGTGGTCGGCATCGACGGCCTGTTCCTGTTCGCGCTGTCGGACCCACCGCTCACCACGGTGCAGCTGCCGGTGCGCGAGATGGCGCGCGCGATGGTCGACGAGGCGATGCACCGGGGCCCCGATGCCGGATCGGAGGAGCACGAGCGGGTGTTCGCGCCCGATGGCCTGATCGAGCGCGGTTCGGTGGCCGCGCTGTCGGCGCGCGTCGCCAAGACCCCGGTGCGGAGGTGAGCGTGGTCACGGTGTTCATCAGCCATCCGCAGCCGATGCTCGAGATGTACTTCGGCCAGCGCGCGCTGAAGGCGCTGCGCGAGATGGCCGACGTGCACCTGAACGCGCAGCCCCACGACCTGCCCGAGTCCGAGCTGGTGGCCGCCGCGCGCGACTGCGACGTGCTGATCGCTTACCGCCAGACGGCGGCGCCGGCGTCGCTGTTCGGCGCGCTGCCGCGGCTGGCCGCTTTCATCCGCTGCGCGATGGACATCCGCACCGTCGACGTCGCGGCGGCGAGCGCCCAGGGCGTGCTGGTCACGCGCGCCAGCGCGGGCTTCCAGAGCGCGGTGGCCGAGTGGATCGTCGCGATGGCGATCAATCTCGGCCGTGGCCTGATGCAGCACACGGCCGCTTATCGCCGCGGCGAGCTGCCGGACGCCACGATGGGCCGCGAGCTGCGTGGCGCCACGGTGGGCATCATCGGCTACGGCGCGATCGGGCAGCGCTTGGGCGAACTCGCGCTCGCCTTCGGCGCGCGGCTGCTGGTCAACACCCCGCAGCCGCTGGCCCCGCACGAGCGCGTGAGCGCTGCGCCGTTGCACACGCTGCTGGCGCAGTCGGACTTCGTCGCCTGCCTGGCGCCTGCGTTGCCCGAGACCCACCAGCTGATGAATGCACGTGCGTTCGCGGCGATGAAACCGGGTGCATTCTTCATCAATGCCTCGCGTGGCGAGCTGGTCGACGAGGCGGCGCTGCTGGCCGCGCTCGACAGCGGCCACCTCGGCGGCTGCGCGCTCGACGTCGGCCTGGCGCCCGACCAGACGCCCTCGCCCGCGCTGGCGCGCCACCCGCGCGTGCTGGCCACGCCGCACATCGGCGGCCTGACGCCAGCGGCCATCGAGCATCAGGCGCTCGAGACGGTGCAGCAGCTGCGCGCGCTGCTGAAAGGCCAGTTGCCGGCCGGCGCGGTGAACGGCGAGCACGCCACGCGCTGGCGCGCGCTGGTGCAGTCGGCGTGATGGACTGCGGCGACCCGCAGCGCGCGTGCGACTGCCACGTGCACGTCTACGAGGACGGCTATGCGCTGGCACCCAGCGCCACGTTCCGGCCGCCCCATGCCCCGGCGTCGGCCTATCGCGACCTGCAACAGCGCCTGGGCTTCGGGCGCGCGATCGTCGTGCAGCCCACCGGCTACGGCTTCGACAACCGCTGCACACTGGCGGCGATCGCCGCACTGGGCGCGGGCGCGCGCGGCGTCGCGGTGGTCCGACCGGAGGTCGACGCCGCGGAGCTCGAACGGCTGAATGCGGCCGGCATGCGCGGGGTGCGCTTCATGATGCTGGCCGGCGGCGTGCTGCCGTGGCAGGCGCTCGAACCGATCGCGGCGCGCATCGCGCCGCTCGGCTGGCACATCAATCTGCAGCTCGACGGGCGCGATCTTCCGCACTTCGAGGCGCGGCTGCGCGCCCTGCCGTGTCCGCTGGTGATCGACCACCTCGGCAAGTTCCTCGGCACGCTGGCCACCGCGGCCGACAGCGTGCAGTCGCTGCACCGCCTGCTCGACAGCGGGCGCTGCTGGATCAAGCTGTCGGCGCCATACGAAAGCTCGATCGAAGGGCCGCCGGACTATGCCGACGTGGCACCGCTGGCGGGCGATTTGGCACGCCGCCATCCGCAGCGCTGCCTGTGGGCCAGCAACTGGCCGCACCCCAACGTGCGGCCCCAGCCCGACGAGGCGGCGCTACTGGCCTGGACGTGCGCGCGGGTCGGCGACGACCGCACCTGGCAGAACATCCTGGTGCACAACCCAGCGCGCCTCTACGGTTTCGACTGACGGTCGCCGGCCCGGCAACACGTCGGCTTTGCCGATCGCGCAGCCGAAAGACGCGGTCTGCGGTACCCTGCCGGCGGGCTGGTGACACAACCGCGATACAGGCTCGCGACACCAGACCGCTCTTGCGCTCAACAACAGCGCCGCATGGCGCACCGAGGCACACGCGCATGAACACCGTGGTCGACACCACCGGCATCCCGCCCGTGCTTGCGGGCGACGGCTCGTCGGCGAAGAACTTCCGCTTCTTCGACAACCGGCAGAAATACCTGCTGTTCGTCACCACCTGCAGCGAGAAGGAGACGATCGCGCGCCGCGTCGGCCTGGAGCTGGCACACATCCACCCGACGCCGCCCGCGGCGCGGCTGTTCGATGCGGGCATGGGCGACGGCACGGTGCTGACGCGCGTGATGCGCGAGATGCACCGCCGGCTGCCGAACATGCCGTTCTATATCGTCGGCAAGGAAATCAGCCTCGAAGACGTGCGCATGTCGCTCGACAAGATGGCCGACCGCTTCTTCGAGCACCCGGCCACCGTGCTGGTCGTGACCAACCTCTACTACACCGAGGCGCCGTGGCTGGCGCCCAAGTCGCTGTCGGCCGCCACCTCGCTGGTGTGGCACGAGCTGGCGATGACGGGCAGCAGCTCGCACGAGTTCAGCGAGCAGATCCACGCGCTCGAGCCGTTCCTCGCGCAGCACTGGCAGGCGCGCCACAGTCCGAAGACAGGCAACCCCATCTACGACCATCCGGTGGTGCTGGTGCTGTACCGCGACGACATGCGCTTCCTGCTGCACGACGTGATCCCGCGGCAGGCCAAGGCGCGCGCCGACTACGACCTGGTGATTGCGTCGCAGCCGTACCGCGCGCGCGTGCCGGTTGGTTTCAAGGCCGCGCGCGTGGTGGCGCCGCTGGTGCGCGCGCTCGGGCCCGGCGGGCGCCTGTTCGGCGTGCATTCGCACGGCGGCGACCCAGGGTTGGAGATCATCCGCGAGGTGTGGCCCGCCGAGAATCCGTTCACCACCACGCGCCACGAGCTGCTGAAGGCGGTGCGCGGCGAACTCGGCAAGGAGGCGCGCCGCTACACGACAGCCGACTACCCCGACACGCGCGCGATCTTTCGCTACGACATGCACACGCTGCCCAACGAATTGTCGGGCGCCAGCATCGGCACCTCGACGCTGTTCGCGGCCTGGAACGCCGCGGTCTACGTGGCGCAGATCGAGGACGAGCGCCTCGCACAGGTGGTGGGCGACCGGCGCTACCTCGACGCCACTGCGCGCGTGCTGCAGCGCCACGGCGGGCTGTGGTTCCACGACGAGTCGTACGTGGTCTCCTGCAAGCGGCACTGACCATGGCCACCACGTTCGGACCCGAAGCGCTCGCCGCCTGTGCCGCCGAGCTGGTGGCCGGCGGCTCGCTCGAGATGAGCCCGGGCCATCCCGAGGACGCAGCCACCATCGCGGCACTGCTGCCGGCGGGCACGCCGGTGTTCGTCAACCACCTCCCGGGGCGCGCGCTGGCGGCCTCGCTGCCGACGCTGCAGGCGATCCGCGCCGCCGGTCTCGAGCCGGTGCCGCACCTGGCGGCGCGCCGCGTGCAAGGGCGCACGCAACTCGTCGAGTTTCTGCAGCAGGCGGTGGCCGGCGCCGGCGTGCGCAAGGCACTGCTGATCGGCGGCGACGATGCGACCTCGGTGGGCCCCTACGGCGACGCCCTGACGCTGCTGCGCGACGCGGTGCTGGCCGAGAGCGGCCTGCGCGAGCTGGCGTTGCCGGGCTATCCCGAAGGCCATCCGCGCATCGCCGCCGAGCGCCTGGAGCGCGCGCTCGATGACAAGGTGCAGCTGGCGCAGCAGCAGGGGCTCGGCGCCTCGGTGGTGACCCAGTTCTCGTTCGCGCCGGCGCGCGTCGTCGAGTACTGCGGCGAGCTGGCGCGGCGCTGGCCCGCCGTGCCGGTGGTGGTGGGCATGGCCGGGCCCACCAGCGCCGCGGCGCTGCTGAAATTCGCGCAGCGCTGCGGGGTCAGCACGTCGCTGCGCGCGCTCGGCGCGCAGGGCATGGGTGCGGTGAAGCTGTTCATGCATACCGACCCCGGCGACCAGCTCAGCGCGGTGGCGCAGTACCGGCTGCGCCACGACGACTGCAACGTGGTGGGCGTGCACCTCTTCAGCTTCGGCAGCGCGGCGCGCGCCGCGCGCTGGATGAACGACGTGATCACCGCGCGCGGAGCGACGCTGAATCGGCCCTAGTTCACGCCGCGCCGGCGCGCGCTGCGCTCGACTCGCGGGTTTGCCGCACCATCGCGCCGACGGCCGCCAGGCCCATCAGAACATCTCTGCGGGAGGAACCGATGTCCATCGTGCAACGGGTCGCTGCGGCCCTCGCTCTGCTCGTCAGCCTGGCGGCGTTCGCCGCTCCCGACGCAGAGCGCTTTCGCAAGGCCGCCGCCGACGCGGAAGCCGCGGCGCGCAAGGGCCCAGCCGACGTCGAGCTCGCGGGCCAGGCGGTGCTGCGCCTGCCGGCCGGCCATCTGTTCGTGCCGCAGCCCCAGGCCGGCACGCTGCTCAACGCGATGGGCAACCCCGGCCACGACCCGCGGCTGCAGGGGCTGATCTTCCCCGAGGGCGAGGATGGCTGGTTCATGACGGTGCGCTTCGAATCGTCGGGCTACGTGAAAGACGACGACGCGCGCGACTGGAACGCCGATGACCTGCTGAAGAGCTACCGCGAAGGCACCGAAGCCAGCAACGAAGAGCGCGTGAAGCTCGGCGCACCGGCGTTGCAGATCATCGGCTGGGCCGAGAAGCCCGCCTATGACGGCGCGACGCACCGCCTGGTGTGGGCGATGGCCACGCGCGCCAAAGACTCGCCGGCCGACGCGCCACAGGGCGTCAACTACAACACCTATGCGCTTGGCCGCGACGGCTATTTCAGCCTCAACCTGGTCACCGGGCTGCAGCAGCTGCCGCAGCACAAGGCGTCGGCGCACACCCTCCTGGCCGCGCTCGACTACCAGGACGGCAAGCGCTACACCGACTTCAACCCCAAGACCGACCACGTGGCCGAGTACGGCCTGGCCGCGCTGGTGGTGGGCGTGGCAGCCAAGAAGCTGGGCTTCCTGGCGCTGCTGGTCGCCTTCTTCGCCAAGTTCACGAAGCTGATCGTGCTCGGACTCGCGCTGCTCGGGGCCGGCGTCGTCAAGCTGCTGGGTCGCCGCAGGGCCCAGCCGGTGGCCGCCACCGACGCTCCCGCCACCGAGGCGCCGCGCTCGTGAGCGCGCGCGTCGCCCGGCGCCTGGCAAGGGCATCGGCGCTCTTGCAAGATGGCTGCCCCGCCCTGCCGATGCCATCGTGACCAAGCTGTTGCTGCTGCTGTTGTCGGGCGCCAAGCTCGGCAAGGTTGCCCTCACCGCCGGCTCGATGCTGGTGTCGCTGATCGTCTATGCGTTCGTGTTCGGCTGGCGCTACGCGGCCGGCTTCATCGCGCTGCTGTTCGTGCACGAGATGGGGCACTACATCGCGGCGCGCCAGCGCGGACTCGACGTCGGCGCTCCGACCTTCATCCCGTTCGTCGGCGCCTGGATCGAGCTCAAACAAATGCCGCACGACGCCGAGACCGAGGCCTACGTCGGCCTCGGCGGGCCGCTGCTCGGCAGCGTCGGTGCGCTCGCCTGCTACTGGGCCGCGCGCAGCTACGACGCGCCGTGGCTGCTCGCGGTGGCATACGCGGGCTTCTTCATCAACCTGTTCAACCTGATCCCGCTGTCGCCGTTCGACGGCGGGCGCATCACCGCGGTGCTGAGCCCGCGCATCTGGCTGCTCGGCGTGCCGATCCTGATCGCGCTGTTCGTCTGGCGGCCGAGCCCGATGCTGGTGCTGGTGGCGATCCTGGCGGCGCCACACGTGTGGCAGGCGATCCGCTACCGCAAGGACAGCCCCGAGGCGCAGACCTACTATGCGGTGAGCACGCGTACCAAGTGGGAGTACGGCTTCTACTACATCGTGCTGGCTGCCTTCCTCGCGCTGATGACGCACGACGTGCACGAGATGCTGCAGGCCACCGTCGCGGTGCGCGGCGCTTCGTGACCACGCGCCAACGGTCGCTAGCGGTCGAGCACGTCGCCGTCGGCACGCGCCAGCGCCCCCTGGCGCACCAGCTCGTCGACGAATCCCTCGCACCACGCCACCGGCGATGCGCTGTGCGCACTGCCGAAGTGTTGCCAGGCGGCCTGCAGGAACGGCGTGGCCGCGGCCCAGCGCAGCAATGCATCGTGCGCGATGCGGCGCTCCTCCATCACGTGGTACTTGATCATCACCTTGGCGGCGTGGCGCGCGTGGCGCAGCGGCTCGCGGCGGAAACTCGCCAGGCGGGCGCGCGCACGCGATAGCGCGGCCGCCACGCCGGTGAACGGCGCGCCGTGGCCGGGCACCACGACCTGCACCGGCAAGCGCTCGATCGCATCGAACACTGCGCCGACGTCGTCGAAACCGGGCCCGCCGTCGATCTCCGGGAACACCACGCCGAAGCCGTTGGCCCACAGCGCGTCGGCCGAGATCAGCACGCCGTGCTGCGCGTCGAACAGCATCAGCGAGAACGGATCGTGCCCCGGCGCCGCGATCGCATCCCAGCGCCGCGCGCCGGAGACGAAGTGCTCGCCGGCGGCCAGCGTGCCGGCGTGCGAGAAGCGCTCGCTGCGCTGGCCGGTGGCGGCATGCGTCAGGCGCATCGTGTCCCAGTGCGCCACCGCGTCGGCGTTGCCGGGCGGCACGGTGATGGCCGCGCCGAACGCGCGCTGCAGCGCTGCGTTGCCGCCGCAATGGTCGGAGTGCAGGTGCGTGTTGACGATGCGGTGCAGTCGCTCGCCGCGCAGCGCGTGCTGCACCAGCGCGACAGTCTGCTCGGCATGCACCACGTGCCCGCTGTCCACCAGCACGGCACCGGGCTCTGCGGTGGCCCCGTGAATCACGATGTTGTTGGACGACAGCCAGCCGCGCTCGAGCACGGTGAGGCCGGTCAGCGCGGGGTGCATCGCCTCACTTCCAGGCGAACACCGGCTGGTCGAAATGCGCCACGCGCGTGTCGCGCCCGAGCAAGCACCACTCGCGGAACTGATAGATGAAAGCCGCGGTCGGCGCCGCGATCCAGCGCTCGCCCACCGGCATGCGCAGCACCGGGTGCTCGGCGCCTTTAACGTGGTTGAGCAGCGGCGCGTCGGGGCGCAGCAGCTCCTGCAGCGGGATGCGATGGATGCTCGCCACCTCGCCCGCGTTGGGCACCACGTCGCGCGCCGCGCCGGCCCACACCACCACCGGTGTGATCACGTAGCCCGAGCGCGTCGCGTAATCGTCGAGACGGCCGAGCAGCGCATCGGGCGTCAACGCGAGGCCCACCTCTTCGCGCAGCTCGCGCAGCGCCGCCTGCTCGGGCGACTCGCCGTCGTCGATGCGCCCGCCCGGCATGGCCCATTGGCCGGCATGCGCGCGCAGGTCGCTGGCGCGGCGCGTCAGCAGCAGCGCGGGAGCGTCGCTCCACGCGCTTTGCTCGGGCATGCCCGGCACCTGCGCGCCGTGGCCCGCTTCGGTGACCGCCACAGCCACCGCGGCATGGCGGCGCCCGGCGGTGGGCATCGCGCGCACCTCGAAGCGCGCCAGCGTGGCGCGCAACTCGGAGGCCGTGTGCCAGCTCATGGACCGATTGTCCCAGGGTCGCGCCCGCGCGGTCGGCCGGGGTGCGGCATGATCGGTCGATGACTTCGCCGCTGACCCTCGAACAGCTGCGCCGCCACGCGCTCGCACGCAGCCTTTTTGCCCCCACCACGCTGGCCCAAGCGCTGCAGCTGCTGGCCTTCGTGCAAGCCGACCCGCTGCGGGCGCCGGCGCGCGCGCAGGACCTGACGCTGCGCCATCGCGTGGCCGACTACCTCGCGGGCGACCTCGAGCGCCAATACGCGACGCTGGGAATCGAGGAGGATTTCTTCGTCAATTACGGCTTCGTCGGCCGCGCTCATCACGCGCTGATGCACCCACGCAAGGCGCACCGCCGCTGGTCGCCGGCACGCCGCGCCAAGGCCGATGCGGTGCTGGCGTTCGTGCGCGAGCGCGGCGAGGTGCACCCGCGCGAGGTCGACGCGCACTTCGACCACGGCAAGATCGTCAACTGGTTCGGCGGCTCGAGCAACGCCACCACCGAGCTGCTCGACGCGATGCACTACCGCGGCCTGCTGCGCGTGGCGCGGCGCGACGCCGGTACGCGCGTGTACGCGGCGCGCGAGCCATGGCCGGTGGTGGGCGACAAGGCCGAGATCGCCACGCGCATGGACGCGATGGTCGACATCATCGTCGCGAAATACGCACCGCTGCCGGCCGTCACGCTGGGCCAGCTGGTGCGGCGGCTGCAGCTGGCGGCGCCGCAGTGGGCGGCCGAGCGCGCACGCGCGCTGGCCCATGCCAAGCAGCGCCTGCCGCACGCGCAGGTCGACGGCATTGACTGGTACTGGCCGGGCGGCGAAGAGCCGGCCTCGATGCGCGCGTTGCCCGACAACCGCGTGTGGCTGCTGGCGCCGTTCGACCCGGTGGTGTGGGACCGCTTTCGCTTCGAGCGCTTCTGGGGCTGGCCGTATCGCTTCGAGGCCTACACGCCGGCGCCCAAGCGCAAGCTCGGCCACTATGCGCTGCCGCTGCTGTGGCGCGAGCAGGTCGTCGGCTGGGCCAACGTGTCGGTCGACGCCGGCGCGATGCGGCCCGAGGTCGGCTTCGTCGGCCCGCGCATCACCGAGCCGGCGTTCGTGCGCGCGGTCGACGACGAGCTGCACCGCATGCACCGCTTCCTTGGCTTGGCACCGTTCGGCGCGGCCACGGACACGGCGAACGAAGCGCCCGTCGCGCTGGCCTGAGCGGCATTTGGCCTCAGCCGGCGCGCGCCGCCAACAGCGCGTCGGCCACCTCGGCAAAGCCGGCGCCGCGCTCGCCGCAGGTCAGATAGGCCGGCCACACGGTCAGCTGCGCCGCGAAGTGCATCAGGTTGGCGACGCCCACGCTCAACGGGAAGCGCGCGAACATCGCCTGGTCGTTGGTCGAGTCGCCGACGTAGACCCAATGCTCGATCTCGCGCTCGAGCTCGCGGCCGAGCAGGCGCCGCACCGCCCACTGGGCACCCGTGAACTTGGTGTGGCTGCCGAGCCAGCCATTGATGTGGATCGAGCTCACGGTGGCGTTCAAGCCCTCGGCGTGCATGATCGCCACCACGCGATCGATGCTCGGCGAGTCGAGGTGCACGAACTCGCTGTGGTCGAACGCGATGTCGGTGGCGCGGCCGACGCTGTCGGGCGAGATCGTCGCGCCGGGCACCTCGCGCACGATGCGAGTCGCCACCTGCTGCAGGCGCGCCCGGTTGGCGTGACGCGTTGCCTCGTCCTGAGCGAACTCCACGCGCAGCGCGTCACCTTCGCGAAACAGCGCGACCGCGCCGTTCTCCGCCACGATGGCCGGCAGCGTGCCGTCGCGCACGAACGGCTCGCTCCAGCCCATCGGCCGGCCGGTGATCGCGATCACCGGCACGCCGGCCACTGACAGTTGCCGCAGCGCGTCGCGCGCCGCCGGCTCGATCGCACCGTGGCGCGTCAGCGTGTCGTCGATGTCGGTCAGCACCCCGCGCACCGCACGCCAGCGCGCGGGCGCAACCTGCGTCAGCGAAGCCGGCAGCGGCGGCGCCTCGTTCATGCGCCAAGTGTCACACGCGTGGCGCGAGCCAGCCGGCTCCGCGCGGCGCCCTCAAGTGGCCGGCGATGCGGCCGATATCCGCAGGAAGGCCTCCAGCCCGAGGACGCCCCGGCCGGCACCGCACGCGGTGCGCCACAGGAGTGATCGTGGACCCTTCCCTCGACGACAAGACGGCCACCGCTTCGGTGCCGCGCGCCAAGGCCCTGGCCTCGGTGATCCAGCGTGGCCAGGCGACGCGCGACACGACGTTCCTGAACAACATCATCGACGCGGTCGCCGACCCGATCCTGGTCAAGGACGACCAGCTGCGCTTCCTGCTGGTGAATCAGGCCCTGTGCGAATTTGCCGGCATCGCGCGCGAGCGCTTCATCGGCCGCACCGATGCCGACCTGTTCTCGGCCGCACAGGCCGCTGTGTTCAACGAGATGGATCGCCGCGTCCTGGCGAGCCGCGAGCCCAACGTCAACGAAGAGTCGCACACGCACGCCGACGGCAGCGTGCGCACGATCCGCACGACGAAGACCTGCTTCACCGACGAGGCCGGTCACCAGGTGCTGGTGGGCATCTTCACCGACCTGACCGCGCTGCGGGCGACCCAGCGCGAGCTCGAAGCAGCCAACAAGCGCCTGCACGAGCTGGCGCACCTCGACCGCCTGACCGGCCTGCCCAACCGCATGTACTTCGAGGAGACGCTGGTGCGCGAGGTGGCGACGTCGAGCCGCTACGGACAGCCGTTCGCAGTGCTGTTCATGGATCTCAACGGCTTCAAGGACGTCAACGACACGCACGGCCACCATGTCGGCGACGAGTTGATCCGTCAGGTCGGCGCGCGGCTGGCGCAGGCGGCGCGTCGCTCGGACTTCGTCGCCCGCCTGGGCGGCGACGAGTTCGTCGTGGTCGCGCGCCACACCGACGAGTCCGACGCGGCCCGGCTGGCGCACCGGCTGGCGGCCATCGTCGCCCAGCCGTTTGCGTTGTCGACCACGCAGGCCCAGGTGTCGGTGAGCATCGGCGTCGCCGTGCATCCCCGCGACGGCGCGCACAGCGACGAGCTGACGCGCCACGCCGACGCCGCGATGTACCGTGCCAAGCGGGTCACCGGCCAGCCGGTGGAATTCCACGTGGCCACGCCGCCCACCCCGTGAGCGTGGCTTGGGCAGACGGCCCATCGGCCGCGCCGGCCTGCTAAGATTCGACCCGTTCCGAGGAGCGTTGCAAGGCCGCCTGCGCGGTCCCAGGCTCGGAACCTCCCATTGCAACGGCGCTCACCCGCGAACAGTCTCGCTGCGGGTGGGTCGCGCAGACCTTCCACGGCCGACACCGCGGGTACATCACACCGATGGAGCCCTGGATGAACGCTGTCTTGAAACCCCCGCACACCGACCAATACGCCGTGGCCGACCTGTCGCTCGCCGACTGGGGCCGCAAGGAAATCCGCATCGCCGAGAGCGAGATGCCGGCGCTGATGGCGATCCGCGCCGAGTACGCGAAGGCGCAGCCGCTGAAAGGCGCGCGCATCACCGGCAGCCTGCACATGACGATCCAGACCGCGGTGCTGGTCGAGACGCTGCAGGCGCTCGGTGCCACCGTGCGCTGGGCCTCGTGCAACATCTTCAGCACGCAGGACCACGCCGCGGCCGCACTGGTGCAGGCCGGCACGCCGGTGTTCGCCTACAAGGGCGAGTCGTTGAAGGACTACTGGGACTACACGCACCGCATCTTCGAGTTCGGCGCCAAGGGTGCGGACGGCGAAGGCCCGAACATGATCCTCGACGACGGCGGCGACGCCACGCTGCTGATGCACCTGGGCAAGCGCGCCGAGAAGGATGCGTCGCTGTTGGCCAAGCCCACCAGCGAGGAGGAGCGTGAGCTGTACGCAGCGATCAAGGCCAAGCTCGCGGCCGACCCCGCCTGGTACTCGCGCAAGAGCGCGCAGATCATCGGCGTGACCGAGGAGACCACCACCGGCGTGCACCGGCTCAAGGAAATGAGCGCCAAGGGCACCTTGATGTTCCGCGCCATCAACGTCAACGACTCGGTGACCAAGAGCAAGTTCGACAACCTGTACGGCTGCCGCGAGAGCCTGGTCGACGGCATCAAGCGCGCCACCGACGTGATGGTGGCGGGCAAGATCGCGCTGGTGGCCGGCTACGGCGACGTCGGCAAGGGCAGCGCGCAGGCGCTGCGCGCGCTGTCCGCGCAGGTGTGGGTGACCGAGATCGATCCGATCAATGCGCTGCAGGCGGCGATGGAAGGCTACCGCGTCGTGACGATGGACTACGCCTGCGACAAGGCCGACATCTTCGTCACCGCCACCGGCAACAAGGACGTCATCACGTTCGCGCACATGGCCAAGATGAAGGACCAGGCCATCGTCTGCAACATCGGCCACTTCGACAACGAGATCGACGTCGCCGGCCTCGAGAAGTGCACCTGGGAAGAGATCAAGCCGCAGGTCGACCACGTGATCTTCCCCGACGGCAAGCGCATCATCCTGCTGGCCAAGGGGCGGCTGGTGAATCTGGGCTGCGCCACCGGGCATCCGAGCTACGTGATGTCGAGTTCGTTCGCCAACCAGACGATCGCGCAGATCGAGCTCTTCACGCACAGCGACTACTACGAGCAGGGCAAGGTCTACGTGCTGCCCAAGCACCTCGACGAGAAGGTGGCGCGGCTGCAGCTGAGCAAGCTCGGCGCGATGCTGACCGAGCTCAGCGACGAGCAGGCCGACTACATTGGCGTGCCGAAGCAGGGGCCGTACAAGGCCGACACCTACAGATACTGACCCACCCCCGAAGCGGCCTGGCGGCGGCCGCTGGGCAGACGAGGTCGCGCGGCCCATTGGCAAAAAGGAACCGGTGATGCACATCGTCTTCTACGGTGCGGGCGGGATCGGCGGGTACTTCGGTGCGCGGCTGCTCGCCGCGGGCGAAGACGTCTCGTTCGTCGCGCGCGGCCGCCACGCGCAGGCGATGCGCGAGCAGGGCCTGCGCATCAAGAGCCCGCTCGGCGACGCGCAGGTGGCCACGCCGTCGGTCAGCGACGATCCCGCCGCGCTGCCGCCAGCCGACTTCGTCGTGTTCGCCGTCAAGATGCCCGATGCGCAGAGTGCTGCGGCGCGCCTGCAGCCGCTGATGAAGCCGGGCACCGTGGTGCTACCGCTGCAGAACGGCGTCGAGATCGTCGACGTGCTGAGCGCTGCGCTCGGGTCCGCAGCGGTGGCGCTCGGCGCGGCCTACATCCCGGCCAAGATCGCCGAGCCCGGCGTGATCGAGCACGCCGGTGGCTTCGCCTCGCTGCGCTTCGGACCGCTGCAGGCCGCGCAACGGCCGGCGCTCGAGGCGTTCGCCGCTGC
>Ga0068867_100001037_pt1 | contig 18958 bp, 19 predicted proteins | sample KBSMisM32_FD_65649 | JGI IMG/M metagenome (GOLD analysis project Ga0068867, IMG submission 65649) | Miscanthus rhizosphere microbial communities from Kellogg Biological Station, Michigan, USA - KBS Miscanthus M3-2 | ecosystem: Host-associated > Plants > Roots > Rhizosphere > Soil ...
TGTATTTCATCGTGTTCGGCGCGGCGATCGGCTCGCGCATCCCGGAGATGGGCGGCGTCAGCTACGGCGCCTTCATCGTGCCCGGGCTGGTGATGCTGTCGCTGCTGACGCAGAGCATCTCCAACGCCTCGTTCGGCATCTACTTCCCCAAGTTCACCGGCACCATCTACGAGCTGCTGTCGGCACCGGTGTCGGCGTTGGAGATCGTGCTCGCCTACGTCGGCGCGGCGGCCACCAAGTCGATCATCCTCGGGCTCATCATCATGGCCACCGCGTGGCTGTTCGTGCCGCTGCGCATCGAGCATCCGCTGTGGATGGTGCTGTTCCTGGTGCTGACGTCGGCCACCTTCAGCATGCTCGGCTTCATCATCGGCGTCTGGGCCGACGGCTTCGAGAAGCTGCAGGTGGTGCCGCTGCTGATCGTCACGCCGCTCACCTTCCTGGGCGGCAGCTTCTATTCGATCGACATGCTGCCGCCGCTGTGGCAGACCGTCGCGCTCGCCAACCCGGTGGTCTACCTGATCAGCGGCTTTCGGTGGAGCTTCTACGGCGTGGCCGACGTCGCGCTCGGGCTGAGCCTGGGCATGACGATGCTGTTCCTGATCACCTCGCTCGCCGTCGTGGTGTGGATCTTCAAGACCGGGTATCGCCTGAAGACCTGAAGCCGGCATCGCCCGCGGGCCCGATGCGGCGGCGCGGCTCACGGGGCGAGGCGGCGCGCCTCCATGTAGTAGCGCTTCTCGTGCGCCTCGCCCATCGAGAACGTCTTGCGCGGCGTCGGCCCCTCGTGCACCACGCGGCGCATCAGCTCGCTCTTGCCGATGCCGGCCAGGTGCACGCCGACGTGGCCGTCCTGCTGCGCCAGCCGCTCGAGCGCGGCGTCGCCGTGCACGTAGTCGACTTCGCGCGCGCCGCCTTGCTCGATCAAACCGTCGATGAACGGCTGCCAGGTGCCCACCGCGAGCGTCGACGGTGGGTCGGCGATCTCGATGACGCTGAAGCGCGCACCCGGGCCGATCAGCCCCGCGGCCTGGCGCGGGCCGGGTGCCGACGCGACGCGCTCGCGCATGGCGGCGGCCGACGGCACGTCGGTGCACGACACGCGTGCACCGAAGCGGCGCACCAGCGCCTGCCGCACGTCGACCGTCACGCCGAACAGCAGCCGATGGATCGGCGCGAAGTCGAGCGCCGGGTCGTGGATGTTCACCACCTCCACCAGCGCGAAGCGGCTCGGGTGATCCATGCCGACGCTGGCTTTGGCGCCGTCCCAGATCGCCTTGGCGGTGGCCAGCGAGTGGTTGCCGTCGCCCATCGCGAACAGCATCGGCGGCGCGCCGGCGCGCACGTCGTAGCGCGCCGCGAACTGCTGTGGGTCGGCCAGCGCGGCGAGCGATTGCACCGCGCGCCGGCTCGTCGCCTCGTCGACCGCGAAGCCCGCGACGTGGCCCCCGCCGGCCATCAGGTCGGTCTCGTACAGCGGCGTCAACGCGTGGCGCCGAGCCGCCGCCAGCGGCGCGATCACCGTGTGGGCCGGGTCGTCGATCAGCACCAGGATGTGCGGCAGCTCGAGCGCGGCGCCGCGCCGCACCTCGATGCGCGGCGCCAGGCGCGCCACCATCGTGCCCTCGGTGGGGCGGATCAGGCTGGTGGAGTGCGCGCTGTAGTCGTAGTGCTCGAGGTCGAGCTCGAGCATCAGCCCGTGGCGCGTGCGCCCATCCACCGTGCGCTGCACGTAGACCGGACCCGTGTGCTCGACGAACGCACCCTCGTCCAGGTAGCGGCGCATCGTCTGCTGGATGCGCGCGATGCGTGCCGCCGCATCGGGCGCGCCGAGGTACACCTCGGGATAGATCAGGTGCAGCGTCGACGGCGCGTCGCCGACTTCCTGCGCCACACGCTCCCAGTAGTCGGGCTCCGCCGTGTGCTGGTCGCAGGCGATCACCGCCCATTTCTTCAGGTCGATGCCGCTGCGCGGCAGGCAGATGCGTGGCAGACGAAAGCCGCTGTGGGAACCCTGCATGGCGAATCCGGTGGCTGGATCGCGCATGGTAGCGACCCGGCCGCACGCTGCGTGGCCGCGCGGGTGTGGCCGCGCTCGCGCAGGGGCCGGCGCACGGCGGCGCGCGCGACCCAGCGCGACGTGCCACCGCGCCGAGCCAGCGCGATGTGCCGCCGCGACACCCGAACGTCGCCGCGGCGCGGCGCCCGCGCCGCACCGACAATGCGATCAGCGCGACTGCTCGCCCCGCCGCCTTGTCACCGATCCAGTTCTCGCCGGAAGCCGATGCCGACGTGCTCTACCTGCAGGGGGCATGGCGGCTCGACCGCGTGCCCGCGATCGCGGCCGCCGTGGCCGCGCTGCCGCTGCGCGTCGGCCGCTCCTGCGTGCTCGACGGCAGCCGGCTGAGCGAGCTCGACACCAACGCCGGCTTCGTGCTGTTCCACCGGCTCGACGAGGCGGGCTTGGACGCCAAGACGATCGGCACACGCCACATGGCCGAGCGCCATGCGCGGCTGCTGCAGCTGGTGCACGAGCACATGCGCTGTACGCCCGTGGCCGCGCCGTCGGCGCTGCCATCGATGGTGCAGCAGGTCGGCAAGGCGACGCTGCGCGCATTGCGCGACCTGGGCGCGCACAACGCGTTCCTCGGCGAGGTGGCGCTCGAGCTGCTGACGCTGTTGCTGCGGCCGCGGCGCTTCCGCTTGCGCGAGACGGTGTCGCAGTTCGAGAGCGCGACCGTCGACGCGATCCTGATCGTCGCGCTGATGACGTTCCTGATCGGCGTGGTGTTCACCTACCTGCTCGGCGTGCAGGCGCAGCGCTACGGCGCCACCATCTTCGTGGTCGACGGCGTCGGCCTGGCGATCTGCCGCGAGTTGTCGCCGATGCTGGTGGCGGTGATCGTGGCCGGGCGCTCCGGCGCCGCGTTCACCGCGCAGATCGGCTCGATGAAGGTGCAGGAGGAGACCGATGCGATCCAGACGCTCGGCCTGTCGACCGTGCAGGTGCTGGTGATCCCGCGCCTGATCGCGCTCGCGCTCGGGCTGCCGCTGCTGGTGTTCATCGGCGACGTCGCCGGGCTGGCCGGCGGCCTGCTGATCAGCACCACGCAGCTGTCGATCTCGGCCACCGCCTTCATCAACCGGCTGCACGCCACGCTCGACCTGAGCGCGGTGGTGATCGGGCTGGCCAAGGCGCCGGTGTTCGCTGTGTTCATCGCGCTGATCGCGTGCCGCATGGGACTGGCGGTGGCACGCGACGCACGCAGCGTCGGCGAGCACACCACCTCCACCGTGGTGCAGAGCATCGTCTGGGTGATCGTGCTCGACGCCGCGTTCGCAGTCACCCTGCAGTGGCTGGACATCTGATGGACACCGTGCTGCAGGTCGACTCGGTGCTCACGCGCTTCGGCCGCAACACGGTGCACGACGGCGTCAGCTTTCGCGTGCGCCGCGGCGAGGTGGTGGCGCTGATCGGCGGCAGCGGCACCGGCAAGTCGGTGCTGCTCAAGGAGATGATCGGCCTGCTGCGCCCCACCGCCGGCCGCATCGCGCTGCTCGGGCAGGACGTCTGGAGCGCGACCGAAGCGCAGCTCAACGCGCTGCGGCGGCGCTTCGGCATGCTGTTCCAGGATGGCGCGCTGTTCTCGTCGCTCAGCGTGGCCGAGAACATCGCGGTGCCGTTTCGCGAGCACACCGAGGTCTCCGAGGAGACCCTCGCGCCGCTGGTGGGCTTCAAGCTGTCGCTGGTGGGGCTGGCGCCCGACACCGGCAGCAAGACGCCGGCACAGCTGTCGGGCGGCATGCGCAAGCGCGTGGCGCTGGCGCGCGCGCTCGCGCTCGAGCCCGAGGTGCTGTTCCTCGACGAGCCGACCTCGGGGCTCGACCCGATCGGCGCGCGCGCGTTCGACAGCCTGATCCGCGCGCTGGCCGACAGCCTCGGGCTCACCGTCTTCATCGTCACGCACGACCTCGACACGCTGCTGTCGATCATCGATCGCACGATCGCGCTGGCCGGCGGCAAGGTGATCGCCGACGGCCCGGTGGCCGAGGTGGCGCGCAGCGCCGACCCCTGGCTGCAATCGTATTTCGCGGCGCGCGCGCCGCACACGCTGAGGACCGCATGATGGAACCCAAGGCACGTTACACCCTGGTCGGCACCGTGGTGCTGATGCTGGTCGCCGCGCTGATCGCGAGCATCGTCTGGCTCACCGCCACGCGAGGCAAGGCCGAACTGGTGCCGTACAAGGTGTACTTCACGCGCCAGTCGCTCGAAGGGCTGGAGGTGCGCAGCGACGTGCGCATGCGCGGCATCCGCGTCGGCTTCGTGCGCGGCTTCCGCTTCTCGAACGAGCGCCGCGGCGCCGTCGAGGTGTCGTTTGCGCTCGACGCCGGCACGCCGGTGCTGCAGAGCACGCGCGCGGTGGTCGACCGCAATTTCATCACCGGGCTGGCCACCATCCGCCTGGCCAACCTGAGCGACAACAGCCCGGCGCTGCAGGTGCCGGACAACGGCGACAGCGCGGTGGTCGAGGAAGGCTCTTCGACGATGCAACAGTTCTCCGACACCGTCAACCAGCTGGCGCAGCGCGCCGACGAGACCTTGCGCCGCATCAACGCGACGCTGTCCGATCACAATGTGGCGGCGCTCAGCGAAACGCTCGACCAGATCCGCGACACCACGCGCGGCACCGCGGCCGTGGTGTCGCGGCTGGACAAGACGCTGGTGTCGATCGGCAGCACCGCCGACACGATGCGCCGCTCGGTCGACAGCGTCGGCGTCGATGCACACCGGCTGAGCGAGCGCTACGACGCGCTCGGCGCCGAGGCCACTGCGAGCGCGCGCGAGGTCACGCAGACTGCGCGCCAACTGCGCGGCGACCTGTCGCAGCTGGCACAGCGCGCCGAGTCGCTGGTCAACGTCAGCGACGCCGAGCTGCGCTTCACGGTGCAGGAGCTGCGCACCGCCAGCGAAGCGGTGTCGGTAGCGGCACGCCGCCTCGGCGACCCTCGGGCCGCGCTGTTCGGCCCCAACGACGCCAGCCTCGGCCCCGGAGAGGCGCGGCGATGAAGTGGCCCGGCTTCATCGGGCTCGCGCTGCTGCTGGCGGGGTGTGCCAGCTCGGGTCCGGCACACCGCTACTTCGTGCTCGATGGCGCCGCTGCCAACGCGCCCGCTGCGCCGACCTCGCGCGACGCCACGCTGCTGGTGGCGCCGATCAGCGCGGGCAGCTTCTACCGCGGCCGCGAGCTGGTGTACAGCAGCGCCGCGGGCACGCGTGCGGTCTACCAGTACAGCAGCTGGACCGAGCCGCCCGCGCAGGCGATCGGCGCCGCGCTGATCGCGCGCCTGGAGCGCAGCGGCGGCTTTCGCAGCGTGGCCGCCACCGGCAGCGGCGCCACCGGCACGCTGCTGCTGCGCGTGCACCTCGACGAGATCTACCACGACGCGGTGACGCCGCCGGGCGTCGCGCGCATCGTGCTGAGCGCGCAGGTGAACGACACCGCGGGCCGCACGCGGCTGGACCAGCGCACGTTCAGCGCCGCAGTGCCCGCGCCGTCATTCGACGCCGACGGCGCAGTGGGCGCGCTGCGGCAAGCGCTCGACCAGGTGCTCGACGAGTTGGTGCGCTGGGTCGCGTCGACGGCGCACTGACGCGCTGCGGCCTGCGCTGCGCCGGTGCGCTGGCGCGCGCCCGGTGCGTCACTCCGCGGTGATCTTGCGATCGACGATCACCTTGCCCCAGGTTCTGGACTCCTGCGCGATCGTGCGCGCGAGCTCGTCGCGCGTGCCCGGCGCCGGCAAGAGGCCGGCGCGCGTCAGCTCGTCGGACACCTCGGGCGCCTGGAGCGCCTTGACGAGCTCCTCGTTCCAGCGATCGAGCACCGGCAGCGGCGTCTTGCCCGGTGCGACGAAGGCATACCAATTGGTCGCGCTGAAGCCCTTGAGCCCGGCCTCCGACACGGTGGGCAGGTCGGGCAGGAACGGCGCGCGCTGCGCGCCCGTGGTGGCCAGCGGAATCAGCTTGCCCGAGGCGATGTGCGGGCCGGCAGTCGACATGGTGGCGAAGTACGCCGAGATGCGGCCCGCGAGCAGCTCGTTCATCGCCGGTGCGCCGCCCTTGAACGGGATGTGGACGATCTCGACGTCGCCCATCGCGTTGAACAGCTCGCCCGCCAGGTGCGACGCCGAGCCGACGCCGGTGGACCCGTAGTTCAGCTTGCCCGGGCTCTTGCGTGCCAGCGCCATGAACTCGGCGAACGTCTTGACGCCGAGCGACGGCGGCACCACCAGCACGTTGGGAAAGTTCATCCCCATCGACAGCGGCGCCAGATCTTTCTGCGGGTCGTAAGGCAGCTTGGTCAGGTGCGGCGCGATCGACAGCGGCCCCACCGAGCCGAGCAGGATCACCGAGCCATCGGGCTCGGCGCGCGCCACCTGCGCATGCGCGATGTTGCCGCCGGCGCCCGGCTTGTTGTCCACCAAGACGGTGGTGCCGAGGCTCTCGGTCAGCTTCTTCGCGACCACGCGGGCGGCATGGTCGGCCGCACCGCCGGCCTCGAAGCCCACCACGATCGTCAGCGGCTTCTTCGGGATGTCCTGCGCGCACAGCAGTGCGGGCGCCGTCAACCACACGGCCGCCAGGCCGAGATGAGATCGTCGTTGCAAGAGAGGTCCATTGGCGCCGTCCACACGACGCCTGTCTCGCATCGTGTCATGTCGCGACCGCTGCGGCATCGGCGCTGACCCTGCAGCGATTTCCGCATGCCGGCACCCGTGCTGTGACGCCGCGGCCGACCGGCGCCGACACTGTGACAAGCCGCTGTCTGACAAGGCGGTCGCGCTGCCATGACGACACTGCCCATTCGCGCGAGCCGCACGGCCGCGTGCAATGCTTCAGGCAAGGAGTAGCGATGAAACCCAAGTCCGATCAAGCGCGCGAACAGTTCGCGAAGGATCCGAACCCCGAACAGAAGCAAAAGCCGGTCGACGCCGATCCCCCGCTGCAAGGCGAGGGCAACTACAGCGCCGCGCGCCGCTACGACAAGGCGCAGCGCGAGTTCGTCAAGTCGGGCCAGGTGGACGACGCGGCCCGGCGGGCCAAGCCGCAGGACGCCCAGCAGGCCGAGGAGCTGTCCAAGGCCGAAGAGGCCGGCCGCTCGAAGGCCAAGCGCTGAGTCCCGGCGCTACGACGCCGGGACCGGCCCACGATTCGATCAACCGACGGATTGTGGGCTTGCATGCCGCGCGCCAAGGCATTCAGCGGCTGCGCGCGGCGTCAGCGCGGCGCGCTGGCTGCTGCGTCACCGGACGGTGCCGCGCGAGCGGCGCCGCCCGACGATGCCGTCGAATCGCGCTCGTTCGGCGCCTGCGTCATGTCGCCCATCGAGAACCCGCGCATGCTCTCGGTCGACGCCTCTGCCCCCGCGCCGCCGCGGCCGCCACCACCCGCCTCGTCGCGGATCTCGAGTCGGCGTGCGCGCTGTTGTCGCTCGTCCGGCACGTCGAAGCTGATGTCGAGCACACCGTCGCGAAAAGTCGCCTGCGCGCTCTCGGGTTTGACGCCTTCGGGCAGCGGGATGCTGCGGAAGAAGCTGCCGTAACTGCGTTCGCTGCGGTAGAAGCCCTGACGATGCTCGTCATGGGCTTCGCTCTCGTGGCGGCGCTCCCCCTGGATGGTGAGCTGGCCGTCGGCGAGATCGACCTCGATGTCATCCTTGCGCATGCCGGGCAGGTCGGCGCACACGTGCAGCTTGCCTTCGCGCTCGTGCACCTCGATCTGCGGCATCCAGCCGCCGCCATTGCCCTCGCCGCCCCACGGCCGACCGCCGTAGAACTCCTCGAACAACCGGTTCATGTCTTCGTCGAGCTGGCGCAGCAGCGCCAACGGACCGCCTTCGCCGCCGAACAGCGATGGCACGCCGTGGCCGCGTGGCTCGCCGGAAGCGCCGGGTTGAGCGGGCCGCACGCTGCGGCCCGTGGATGGTTGACGTCGGAACATCTTGCTCTCCTGATCAAACAGCTGACGATGAGCCCGCTCGCGCGTTGAGCCAGAACTGTCGCAAGTCGGCGGGCAGCGCGTGCTGCACCTTGTCGACCTGCCCGCGGTCCAGGTGCGCCGACAGCAACGCGAACACCGCCCGCATCGCATCGTGCGGCGCCACGCCGCGCGTGCGGGCCAGACCCTGCGCCACTTCGTCGGCGAAGGCGTCGAAGCCGCCTTTGAATGGCAGCCGGTTGGGCACGAACTGGTCGTAGTACGCGCCGCGCACCAGCAGCGGCAGCATCGCGCCCAAGTGCGCCGCGAGGTCGAGCGGCAGGCGGTCGCGCAAGATGTGCAGCACGACGGAAAGCACTTTCCACGCGACCTGGCGGCTCTCGCCGAGGGCGCTGCACAGCTCGTCGAGCCAATGCTGCGTGGTCTGCAGCGTCTTGTCAAAAACGGCAAGTCCAGCGTCGCTCATGGTCATGCACCGGAACCACTGAATCGCGGCAAGGCCCATGCCGATGAGCCGTCGCGCCGCCAGGCGCGTGGCGGTCATCAGGCCGGCCGGGCGGCCTGATGGTGGAACGTGTAGTGGCCGATCTCGCGCTCGCCGCCGGCGTCCACCGCGATCAGGCGCACCCTGAGGTCGTGCGTCGGCAGGTGGTGCACTTCGGCCGTGCGCGGCGTGAACACCACCTCGCCGGCCTGCGCATCGAACGGAATGTCATGCAGCCGCTGCTCGCGGCCAGGCGCAAGCGACAGCGCCAGCACCGCGTCGAGTCGCGTCACGCCCTGCAGCGGCGCGCTCAAGTGGCTGACCAGCAGCTCGTCATCGGGCGCCACGCTGCAGACGATGCTGCCGTTGTGCGACACGCGGTATTCGCGCACGCGGCGCCCCGTCGCCTTGAGGCGGTCCACGAACGCCGGGGTCAGCATCGCTGGCACCTGGCCGCGCGCAAAGGCGTCGCGCACGCCGCGCGACAGCGCACTCACCTCGTCGACCAGCGCGCCGCAGGCGTCGCACTGCATCAGGTGCGCATCGATCGCGTCGCTGGCCGCGGCGTCGCCGTCGCCGAGCCAGTAGTCGACCAGCGCATCCCAGCTCGGATGCGTGGGCATGGCGGTGCTCATGCCGCCCTCCGGCCACCGTCGACGCAGCGCCGCAAGCGGTCGATGCCGCGATGGCGGATGACACGCACGTTGCCGGCGCTCAGGCCGAGCGAGTGGCCGACGGCCTCGGCCGGCTGCTCCTCGTAGAAGCTCAGCACCAGCACCGCGCGCTCGCGCTCGGGCAGGCGCTCCAGGCAGCGCGCCACGCGCTCGTGATCGAGCCGCGGCGCGACGTGCAGGTCGGCCAGCGGCAGATCGTCGGCGTGGCGCCGCAGCAGCTCGTCGCGGCGCCGCTGGCCGCGCAGCAAGTCCAGCACCGTCATGCGGCAGGCGCCGAACACGAACGACACGATGCGCCGCGGCTCGTCGAGCGCGCCGCTGCGCAGCTTTTCGATCGCCAGCGCCATCACGTGCTGCATCAGGTCGTCGGCGGTGTGGTCGTCGCGCAGGTGGCGCTGGCCGTAGCGGCGCACGCGCGGCGCCAGCAGCCGGTACAGCTGCGCCTCGGCGTCGCGCGCGGCGCCCGCCGGGGCGTGCGCGATGCGCTGCGCGAGCTGGGCCTCGGCACTGTCGGGCGCGGCGACGTCGATGGCGTCCATGGCTGGCAAGCATAGCGAAGGTGCGCCGAAGAAAAGGCTGTAACGCCGGCGCGGCTGGCGACACATCCTGCACTCCAACCCCACTCAGGAGCCTCCACCGATGGTCACCAACCCGCAGAGCGGCACCAACGTGCACGAGATCGCCGACGGGATCTACCGCATCAACACCCCGATCATGCTGCCCGGCGCGCAGGCGTTCAGCTTCAACCAGTACCTGCTGGTGGACGACGCGCCGCTGCTGTTTCACACCGGGCCGCGCCAGCTGTTTCCGCTGGTGCGCGAAGCGATCGCAGCGGTGATGCCGATCGAGCGCCTGCGCCACGTGGCGTTCTCGCACGTCGAAGCCGACGAATGCGGCGCGCTCAACCTGCTGCTGGCGGCCGCGCCGCAGGCCGCGCCGCTGTGCGGCCAGGTGGCGGCGATGGTGTCGATCGGCGACCTCGCCGACCGCCCGCCGCGCGCGCTGGCCGACGGCGAGCGCCTGGTGCTGGGCCGCCACGAGATCCAGTGGTTCGACGCGCCGCACGTGCCGCACGGCTGGGATTGCGGCCTGCTGATGGACCGCACGACGAACACCTTCTTCTGCGGCGACCTGTTCACCCAACCCGGCGAAGGCACCGAAGCGCTGATCGAGCGCGACATCCTGGGCCCGAGCGAGCAGTTTCGCGCGCCGATGGACTACTTCGCGCACGCACCGAACACGCGCGCCGTGTTGCACCGCCTGGCCGGCGAAGCGCCGCGCACGCTCGCGTGCATGCACGGCAGCGCCTGGCGCGGCGACGGCGCCCAGCTGCTGCGGCACCTGGCGGAGGCGGTGGCGCCCTGAGCGACGCCAGCGAGCGTCATACTGCGGCGCTGCCAACCGCGGCGCCTGCATGCTCACGATCCACGACCTGAACACACCGCCGCACATCGAGGGCCGCCTCGAGGCGATCATCGTGCGCGGCGCGTCGCGCGCGCCGGCGCGACGCATCGAGGCCACGCTGGCGCTGGCCGGTGTCGGGCTGGCGGACGACCGTCTGGGCCAGCGCGGCGAGGCCGAGCTGTCGACGCGTCAGGTCACGCTGATCCAGCACGAGCACCTGGCGGTGATTGCGCAGTTGGCGCGCGTGGCGCAAGTCGATCCGGTGGGCTTGCGGCGCAACCTCGTCGTCAGCGGCATCAACCTGCTGGCGCTGAAGAACGCGCGGCTGCAGGTGGGGGGCGCCTTGCTCGAGCTGGTCGGTCCCTGCCAGCCGTGTTCACGCATGGAAGAAGCCATCGGCGCCGGCGGCTATGCCGCGATGCGCGGCCACGGCGGCATGACCGCCCGCGTGGTCAGTGGCGGACCGCTGCGCGTGGGCGACCGCGTCGCGGTGCCACGCTGAGCCCGATGCTTCAGGTCGCGGCAGCACCGAGCCTGCTCACGCCGGGGCATGCCAGCCGGCATCGACCCACAGTTCGCCGCTGACCGCCGCGTTGGCCAGCATGAAGCAGATCGCGTCGGCGATCTCTTCCGGTTGAATCAGGCGGCCAAGCTGTGTGAACGGCAGGATGTTCTTCGCCACGTAGTCGGCCCCCAGCGAGCGCACCATCGGCGTGTCGGTGAAGCCGGGGTGGATCACGCTGCAGCGCACGCCGTGGAACATCGCCTCCTTCATGATCGTGGCGGCGGCACCTTCGAGACCTGCCTTGGTGCTGGCGTACGAGATCTGGCCGCGGTTGCCCTGCGACGAGATCGAGCCGATGAAAACCACCGAGCCCTGGATGCCTTCTGTCGGAAGCCAGCGCTTCAGGCCCTTGGCGGCGCGGTCCTCGGCGATGCGGCCGATCATTTCGAGCGCCCAGTACACCGGCGCGATCAGGTTCACATCGACCACCTGACGGAACTGCTCGAGCGGATAGATGCGCGCCTTGCCGGTGTGCTTGTCGATGCGCACCGCCAGGTCGTCGCGGGTGATGCCCGCGGCTGGCACGCACAACGACACCGGGCCGTGACGGCTCATCGCGTCGAACACCGAGGCGCGGAACGCCTCGTCGGTGGCGTTGCCGCGAAACGGCATGGCCACCGTGCGGCCCGCCTCGGCATTGAGCTCGCTCGCCACCTGATCGATCGCATCGTTCACGTCCACCAGCGCCACCGCGGCCACGTCGCGCCGCGCCATCGTCGCCGCCACCGCGCGGCCGATGCCGCTGCCGCCTCCGGTGATGACGGCCACCCGGTTGGTGAAATCCATGGAGTCCCCGCAGTTGATTCAGCGGCGCAGTGTAGTGAAGCAGCCTGCGCGCTTCGACGCGCCCAACTGTGGTAGCGCCCGTGCCCGCTGCAGCGCTCGCCATCGCGCCAGGGCGTTTGGCGAGCGCTGTCGAACGCTGGGTCAGAACGATTGAAACACGGTCTCGCGCATCGGCTGCTGTTCGCCGGTCGTGGCCCGGAACAGCTGCTCGTCTGCGTCGCGCAGCCGGCGGCTCATTTCGCGCGCGATGTTCATCTGCACCAGCGCGAACTGCTCGGCGCTGTGCTCGAACAGCTGGGACAGATGCGCCGGCGTCAGCGCGATCGCGCGGCAGTCGTCCAGCGCGCGCACCGACGCGCTGCGCGGGAACAGGTCGAGCAGCGCCATCTCGCCGAAGCAGTCGCCCACGCCGAGGTGGCGCAGCAGCAGCTCGCGGCCACCCCAGTCTTTCAGCACCGCGACGCGGCCGCACTCGAGCACGTACATGCAGTCAGCCGGATCGCGCTCGCGGAAGAAGAACGCGCCGGCGGACACCGTCACCGACGGCGCGGGCTCCAGCAGCAGCTGCAATGCGGCGGCGTCGACGCCGCCGAAGATCGGCATCTGCTGCAACAGCTCCACGCGCACCTGCTGCATCGCGTTCCCAACATCGCTGTATCGATGGCCGCAGTGTAGGCGCGCTCGGGCACCCGGTCAGCGGCGGGCCTGGTCGTCGACCTGCTTGCGCAGCCGCTCTTCCTGTTCGCGCAATTCGGGCGTGAAGGCCTCGCCGAAGTCCTCGGCCTCGAAGATCTGGCGGATCTCGATCTCGGAGTCGCCCGACATCGGGTTCGGGCAGCGCTTGACCCACTCGATCGCCTCCTGCAGCGAGGCGCACTTCCAGAGCCAGAAGCCCGCCACCAGCTCCTTGGTCTCGGCAAACGGGCCGTCCACCACCGAGCGGTTCTTGCCGGAGAAGCGCACGCGTGCGCCCTTCGAGCTCGGGTGCAAGCCTTCGCCCGCCTGCATGACGCCGGCCTTCACCAGTTCCTCGTTGTAACGGCCCATGTCGGCGAGCATTTGCTCGCTGGGCATCACGCCGGCCTCGCTCTCGCGCGTGGCTTTGACCATGACCATGAAACGCATGTCAGTCTCCTTGAGGGGTTGCGAGCCATTGCGCTCTCATCCTGACGACGCGCCAAGGGCCGCCTTTTCGACAACGGCCGGGCGCCCCCGACATCATCGCGCGGCCCGGGCACCCGCGCTGAGCGCTGCAAGAGCCGGCGCGCCGTGCCAGACTTGCCGCGCACGCGCTGCCGGTGCACGGCGCGAGGGGCTGGCATGACAACAACGAGGCTTTGCTGCACGCTGCTGGGGCTGGCGTTGGCAGCCGCGCCCACAGCGGCGCGCGACTTGACTGGCGATCTGCCTGCGGTGGGACAGTTCCTCGAGCGCGACAAGTCGTACGCGCCGCCCGATCGCGCGCAGGCGCGCGCCGCGCTGGCGCGGCTGCAGATGGGTGCGAAAGACATGTCGCCGGCGGCGTTTCAGCTCGCGGTCGCGCACATCGCGGCGCTGGCGCGCAACGGCCACACGATGCTGCTGCCGGGCCCCTGGGCCTTCGACTTCAATCGCACGCCCTTGCGCTACCACCTGTTTGCCGACGGGCTGCGCGTGCTGCATGCGCCGCCCGAGATGCGCGAGCTGCTCGGCGCACGCGTGCTGGCCATCGACGGCTACGGCGTCGACGCGTTGCGGCAGGCGTTCGCGCGCTACTTCGGCGGGCGTGCCGGCAAGCGCGACGAGTGGCTCGGTTTCTTCATCGAGTCGCCGGCGCTGCTGCAGGCCGCCGGACTGGCGCGCGCCAACGACCGCGTCGACGTGCAGTTCGAGCTCGCCAGCGGCGAGGAGACGATGCGCACGCTGGTCGCGGCGCTCGACCCGCCGCGCGAGGAGCGCTACGACTTTTTCGATTTCTCGCGGCTGGTGACGCTGGCCCCCGAGCACATCGTCGCGCCGGCCACCACGCCGCTGTGGCTGCAGGGACCGCGCCGCGCGTTCGCGATCGCCGCGCTGCCCGAACTCGACGCGCACTACCTGCAGCTGCGCATCAACAAGTCGTTCTACGAGCAGAAGATCGACGCCTTTCTCAACCAGGCGCGCGCGACGCTGAAGAAGGCCAAGACCAAGCACCTGGTGGTCGACCTGCGGCTCGATGGCGGCGGCGACCTCAACACCACGCGCGAGTTCTTCCAGCGGCTGCCGGGGCTGCTGCCGCGCGACGGTCGCATCTTCGTGCTGACCTCGGGCCACACCTTTTCGGCCGGCATCGCCAGCGCCGGGTACCTGAAGCAGGCCGCACCGTCGCGGGTGACGATCGTCGGCGAGCCGATCGGCGACCGCCTGGAGTTCTGGGCCGAGGGCGGGTTCATCGACCTGCCGGCGTCCAAGGCGGTGCTGTTGCCCGCCACCGAGCGGCACAACTACCAGACCGGCTGCCAGCAGCCCGACTGTCATCGCTCGATCCGTCGCCACCCGATCCGCGTCGGTTCGCTCGAGCCCGACCTGCCCGCACCGCTGCGCTATGCCGACTACCGCGCCGGGCGCGACCCGGCGCTCGAGGCGGTGCGCCAGGCGCTGCGCCGCTAGCGGCGCACGCTGCCCAGGCCCGCAGGCGCGACGAGCCGCCGTCCTACAACGCAGCGGCAACGGCGCCGACAGCGTCTCGCGTCGGCGTCCGATCGAGGGCCGGGGGCGGCGCATCTACGCTTTCCATCGCCGCACTTGAACTCCGCAACATCCGCACAACCACTCCAGCAGGAGCAACCATGTTGTATTACGCAGCCGTCTTTTTCATCATCGCCCTGGTCGCAGCGCTGCTCGGCTTCGGTGGCATCGCCGCCGGCGCCGCGAGCATCGCCCAGGTGTTGTTCTACATCTTCCTGATCCTGGCCGTGATCGGCCTGGTGATGGGCTTGATGCGCCGCAGCCCGTGACGATCGGCCGCTGACGCGCAACGCCGGCGCGCCTTCGGGCGCGTCGTCGTTTCTGGAGCGGGCATCGAAGGGTCCGCACCGGCGATTTCCTTTCACGTGCGGACACCGCTGCGCTGCGCTGGCGTGGCCGCTGCTAAGCTCACAGCCCTCCTTCCGATCCGCCCGAGGGCTTGGCCATGACCTCGTCGACGCCTGCCGCGTCCTTGCGGTTCGGCCGCTTCGAACTGCAAAGCCAAGAGCGCCGCCTGCTGGTCGACGGCAAAGCCTCTGCGCTCGGGGCGCGCGCGCTCGATCTGCTGCAGGCGCTCGCCGAGCGGCCGGGCCGCCTGGTGGGCAAGCGCGCGTTGATGGAGCTGGTCTGGCCCGGGCTGGTGGTGCAGGACAACAACCTCGCGGCGCAGATGAGTGCGCTGCGCAAGGTGGTGGGCGGCGACGTGATCGCGACCATTCCCGGGCGCGGCTACCGCTTCGTCGCACGCATCGAGTCGGCCCCGAGCGCAGGGCCGTCGGGCGCAACGCCGCCTGCCGCCCCCGCGAGCGCGCCGCTGCGCACCAACCTGCCCGCCGAGTGGCCGGCGCTGCTGGGGCGCGCCGACGACCTGGCCGAGCTCGGCACGCTGCTCGACGCGCATCGTCTGGTCAGCATCGTCGGCGCCGGCGGCATCGGCAAGTCGCTGCTGGCGCAGCATTTGTTGCTGGCACGCCGCCAGGCGTACCCGCAGGGCGTGTGCTGGGTCGAGTTGGCCACCGTCGAGGCGGCCGCGTTGCCGGGCAGCGTGGCCTCGGCGCTCGGCGTGCACGTGGGCCCCGGCGAGCCGCTGGCCGCGCTGATCGGCGCGCTGGCCCCGCTGACGATGCTGCTCGCGTTCGATTCGGCCGAGCACCTGCTGGACGACGTGGCACGCCTGTGCCAGACCTTGCACGACGCCGCGCCGGGGCTGCGCTTCGTGGTCACCAGCCAGGCGCCGTTGAAGCTGGCCTCGGAGCGCGTGTTTCGCATCGGGCCGCTCGCGGTGCCCGAGCCTGCCACCCATGCGGCCAAGGCGCGCGCGTTCGGTGCGGTGGCCCTGTTCGTCGATCGCGCCCAGGCGGTCGATGCGCGCTTCGCGCTCACCGACGGCAACGCGCCGCTGGTGGCCGAAGTGTGCCGCGCGCTCGACGGGCTGCCGCTGGCGATCGAACTGGCGGCGGCGCGCACGCCGATGCTCGGCCTGCAGCGGCTGCTGGCGTCGATGCAAGACCGCCTGCAGCTGCTCACCGCCAGCCGCAACCGCGCCGCACCGGCTCGCCAGCGCACGCTGCGCGCCGCGCTCGAGTGGAGCCACGACGCGCTCGATGCGCGCGATCAGGTGGTGTTCCGGCGCCTCGGCGTGGTGGCGGGCAGCGGCTCGCTCGACTTCATCCAGCGCGTGGTGGCGGATGCCGACGACGGCGGCACGCTCGACCGCTGGGCCGTGCTCGATGCGCTCGACACGCTGGTCGATCGGTCGCTGCTGGCGGTGATCGGTGTGCACGACAACGAGCCGCCGCGCTACCGGCTGCTCGAATCGCCGCGCGCTTATGCGCTCGAGCGGCTCGACGCGGCCGGCGAGCGCGCCGCGCTGCAGCGCCGCCATGCGCTCGCGCTGGCCGCGCTGTTCGATGCCGCCTACGACGACTATTTCAGCGCGCGCTGCGGCGCCGACGACTGGATGCGCCGCATGGGCGCCGACCTCGACAACGCGCGCGATGCGCTGGCCTGTGCGCGCGGCGCGGGCGACGCCACGCTCGAGCTGACGCTCGCCGCCACGCTGCTGCGCGCGTTGCCACCGTCGCTGCACCCCGAACGCAGCGCGTTGGCCGATGCCTGCGAGGCGCGGCTGGTCGAGGCCAGCGTCGCCGCGCCGCTGCAGTGCCGCGCCTGGATCGAGATGAGCTGTGCCTGGTCCAACACCCAGAAGGCTCGCAGCCATGCGGCGGCGCAACGCGCGCTCGCGCTGGCGCGCGCGCTCGAGCCAGGTGACCGCTTCGCGCTGTACCACGCGCTGTGCCTGAGCGCCGGCGCCATGGCCAAGGTGAGCGACCCGGCGCAGGCGCTGGCGCCGCTGGCCGAGGCACGCGCGCTCGAAGACCCGGCCTGGCCGGCGCAGCGCGTGATCTGGGGCGCGCAAGCCGAGCAGTTCGTCGCGCACGCGCGCGGCGACGGTGCCGGTGCCCTCGTTCAAGCGCGCCGCCTGGTCGAGCTCGACCTGCAGCGCGGCAAGGACGCGTCGATCGGCCTCGGCAACCTGGTCGATGCCGAGCTTGCGGCCGGGCACGCGCCGGCGGCGGCGCGCACCGGGGCCGCGCTGGTGGCATCGCTGCAGGGCACGCGCCACGAGTTCACGCTGGCGCTGGCACGCCTGAACCTGTGCGCCGCTCACCTGGCCACCGACGATCCCGCGGCGGCGCGCCCGGTGGCGCAGGCGCTGTGGCCGCAGGCGCTGTTCTTCGAATGGCCGCACTACGCGGCGTGCTACCTCGCCTTGCTGGCCGCGCTCGAAGAGCGGCCACGCGCGGCCGCGCGACTGCTGGGTTATGTCGATGCGGTGTACGCGGCGCGTCACGAGGAGCGCGGGTCGACCAACGAGGACGCCGCGATCGCGCGCGCGGCGGCGCTGGCCGTGGCCGCGCTGGGCGAGCCGGCCGCTGCGCGCCTGCGCGCCGACGGTGCACTGCTGCGCGCGGCCGAAGTGGCCGCGCTGGCGTTCGGCCGCGAGACCGCTTGAGCCGCACGCCCGCACAGCGTCGCTTCAGCCGGTGTTGCGAAGCCCGGCTGCGATGCCGTTGATCGAGATGTGGATGCCGCGCTGCACGCGCTCGTTCGGCGGCTCGCCCTCGGCGCGCGCACGGTGGCGACGCATCAGCTCCACCTGCAGGTGGTTCAGCGGGTCGAGGTACGGAAAGCGGTGCTCGATCGAGCGCGCCAGGCTCGGGTTGGTGGCCAGGCGTCGCTGTTCGCCGGTGATCTGCGCCAACGCGTCGGCCACGCGCTGCCACTCGGCCTCGATGGCGGCGAACACGCGACGGCCGAGCCGGGCGTCCTCCACCAGCTCGACGTAGCGCGCCGCGATGCCGAGGTCGGTCTTGGACAACACCATGTCGAGGTTGGACAACAGCGTGCGGAAGAACGGCCACTGCTTGAGCATGCGGCGCAGCAACGCGAGCCGCTGCGTGCGCGAGCTGCCGCCGTTGGCCCCGTCGAGGAACGTCGCCACGCCCGAGCCGAAGCCGTACCAGCCCGGCAGCGCCACGCGGCACTGGCCCCAGCTGAAGCCCCATGGGATCGCGCGCAGGTCTTCGATCGCCCGCGTGGCCTTGCGTGACGCCGGACGCGAGCCGATGTTGAGCTCGGCGATCTCGCGGATCGGCGTGGCTGCGAAGAAGTAGTCGGTGAAGCCCGGCGTCTCGTACACCAGCTGGCGGTACGCCGCCATGCTGGCCTGCGAGATCGCCTCGGCCGTCTCGAGAAACGCGGGAGGCGCCGGCTGCGTCGGGTGCAGCAGGGTGGCCTCGAGGGTTGCGGCCACCAGCGTCTCGAGGTTGCGCAGCCCGATCTCCGGGTTGGCGTACTTGCTGGCGATCACCTCGCCCTGCTCCGTGAGGCGGATCTGGCCGTTCACGGTGCCGGGCGGTTGCGCCAGGATCGCGTCGTAGCTCGGGCCGCCGCCGCGCCCCACGGTGCCACCGCGGCCGTGGAACAGCCGCAGCGTGAGCCCGTGCGTGCGGCGCAGCGCGTCGAACAGCTGCACCAGCGCGACCTCGGCACGATAGAGCTCCCAGTTGCTGGTGAAGAAGCCGCCGTCCTTGTTGCTGTCGCTGTAGCCGAGCATGACGTCCTGCTCGCCGCCGCTGGCGCGCATCATCTCGGCGATGCCCGGCAGCGCGTAGAACTCGCGCATGATCGCCGCGGCGCGGCGCAGGTCGCCGATGGTCTCGAACAGCGGCACCACGATCAGCGCGCTGTGCAGGTCCTCGCCGAGCGTGCCTCCGGCCAGGCCCACCTCCTTCAGCAGCAGCAGCACCTCCAGCAGGTCGCTCACCGTCTCGGTG
>Ga0068867_100001052_pt1 | contig 18822 bp, 22 predicted proteins | sample KBSMisM32_FD_65649 | JGI IMG/M metagenome (GOLD analysis project Ga0068867, IMG submission 65649) | Miscanthus rhizosphere microbial communities from Kellogg Biological Station, Michigan, USA - KBS Miscanthus M3-2 | ecosystem: Host-associated > Plants > Roots > Rhizosphere > Soil ...
TGCCGGCGAGCAGCGCACGCAGTCCCGCGCGCACCACTTCGTGATCGTCCACCAGCAGCAGCCGCAGGTTCAGCTCCGGCATGGAAACTCCACCGCCACGCGCGTGCCGCGCGACGGCAGCTCTTCGAAGCTCGCGCTGCCGCGCAGCTTGCGCGCGCGGGCCTCGATGTGATGCAGGCCGAGGCCCAGGCGCTCGTCGCCCTGCTCGCCGATGCCGATGCCGTCGTCGCTCACCTCCAGGCGGCCGCGATCGCCGTGCCGCTGCAGCGCAAGGCGCGCGTTGCTGGCACTGGCGTGGCGCACGATGTTGCTCACCGCCTCGCGCGCGATTCGCAGCACGTGCTCGGCCTGCCTTGGCGTAAGGTCGGCGACCAGCTCGCGGTCGACCTCCACCGAGAAGCGGGGCGCGCCCTGGTCGGGCGGCGGCACGATGCGCTCGATCTCGGCCATGAATTCCTGCTCGCTGTAGGGGCCGCGCCGCTCGCCGGTGATGAACGTGCGCAGGTCCTGGATCACCAGGTTTAGGTTGGCGCCGGCGTCGGCGAGCGCCTCGGCCGCCTGCGCCGGATCCTTCTCCAGCATGCGGCGGGAGCTCTCCAGCGTGAGGCCGATGGCGTAGATCGACTGGATGCTGCTGTCGTGCAGCTCGAGCATGACGCGCTCGCGCTCCTCGACGTACCGGGCACGCTCGCGCGCCCGCGCGCTCAGCAATGCCGTAATCGCCAGCAGCAGGATCGTGGCGAGCGCGCCTCCACCGAGCAGCACATTGCGGTCCCGATAGTAGGGCGCGAGCACCGTTTCCGCGCCCTGCCCCAGAAAGATCGTCAGCGGATAGCTGTTCAGCCTGCGATAGGCGAAGAAGCGATCGATGCCGTCGGCTCGCCCCGGCGCACGGAAGTCGCCGCTCGGCGGGCTGTCGTCGCCCACACCCGGCCAGCCGGCCAGCGTCACCTGCGTGGCGTCTTCGAGGCTGGTGCGGGTGCGCGCGAGGATCGTACCGTCCGCACGCGCCAGCATGATTACGCCCCGCTCGCCGAGGTCGATGTCCTGCAGGACGATCTCCAGCGCGGGCGGCGGCACCGCGACGATGATCAGGCCGGCGAAGCGCTTGTCGGCATCGAGCAGCGGCCGCGTGAGCTGGATCGCCCAGCGCTTGGTGATGCGGCCCTGCACCGGCTCGCTGATATACAGCTCGTCGGTATTGCGGCTCTTCTGCGCCTTGAAGTATTCGCGGTCGGCGAAATTCAGCCGCACCGTCTGCGGCAGCCGGCTGTAGAGCGCCCAGCCGTCGCGGTCGGTCACCGCGACCTGGATCACGCGCTCCTTCGACAGGTGATCTTCGTGCCACGCGACCGCCTCGCCGAAGGTCGCGGGGTCGCGCAGCCAGTGCTCGCGCAGCTGCTGCAGCGAAAGGTCGATCGCCCGCACCGACGAATCCTGGTATTCGGCGAGGCTGCGCGCGAGGTTACGGCCGTTGGCGACCGCGCTGTCGATCGCCTGGTGGCGCACCTGCAGGATGAGGAGCGCAATACCAGCCCACAGGCCGAGCAGGAGGATGGCGCAGCCGGCCAGGATTTCCAGACGCAGCCGGCCCGAAGTGCCCAAGGGCAAAGGCTAACTCAAATGCCGAGCTGCTTAGCGATCCGCGCGACGATTTCCTTCAACCCGGCAACTTCGCCCTCGAGCCTGGCCACAGTGGCCGCAAGGTCTTCCTTTTGGGTTACGGGAGCCGCAGCTTCAACCTTCGGGGCACCGCTCAAAAGGTGCGCCCAGCGGTTCTCGCGCGAGCCGGGCTGCCGCGGCAATTCCATCACCAGGGCGCCGGCGGGCCGCGCGGCAAGCTCGTCGAGGAAGCCCTGCACCGCGGAGATGTCGCTGAAGCTGTGCAGCCGCTCGCAGTTGATGCGCAGCTCGCCCACGGTCTGCGGGCCGCGCAGCATCAGCACGGTGAGGATGGCGGCGGATTGAGCCGGCACCTGCAGCACGCGCTCGACGTTGTGCGAGTAGCGCTGCACGCGCCCACCGCTCGTCTCCATCACCAGGTTTGCGCTCTTCAGGCTGTCGAGCGCGCCCTGCACTTCGGCCTCGGTGACTTCCATCACCGGCGAGCGGCTGGTCTTCTGGTTGCAGCCCGAAACCAGCGCGTTGAGCGTCAGGGGGTAGCTGTCGGGAACGGTGTGCTGCTTTTCGTAGAGCGTGCCGAGCACGCGGGTTTCGAGGAGCGAGAGCTGGCGGGTCATGCCATGGAGTATCGGCGGGAAACCGGCCGCGGAAATGAAGAGGCCGGTCAGCATCCCGGCGGAACCGCACTCGCCAGGCCTCTGACCGGCCTTTGAACCGGCCCCCGCGCGCCGAAGCTGCCGGGGCCCTCCCTTACCGTGAGTTCTTAACTTCGTGTTCTAGCGCGTTCATTAGACAACGATTTATGGGTCTCCGCAAGCGTAAAAACGCACACAAAGCTCAGGGCAGTGCCACCTTCTTCACGGACGCCAGGGATTCGACCAGGCTGATCCATGCGTCGGCCCGCGGTCCGGCGAGTTCTCGCAGCTTTGCCTCCAGCCGGGCGTCGTCGAGCGGCTTCGAAGCTGGCGCACTGATCACGTTCTTGCCGGCGGTGATCAAGGCGGCCATCTTGTCCAGCCGCCTCTCGGGCACCACGCGCACCCGCCGGCGGAACGCCTGGAGCTGCGGGTCGATGGCCGCGGCGTCGGTGAATTCCGCCAGCCCGGCGCGCCCGCGCAGCGCCGCTACCGCGACCGCATGGTGGGCGCTCAGCCTCGCTTCCAGGGCATTGCGCGGCTCGGGCCGGTCGGTGCGCTCGACCGCGAGCGGATTCAGGGCGACGACGATGCTCTCGCTCTCGCGGATCTTTTCGCGCTGCTCCAGGCAGGCGTCCACCAACGCATGCAGCACCACGCCGCAGGGATACGGCTTGTAGGCGACCTGCGTCAGCTCCCAGTGCTCGCCCAGCCGGTCGCTGAGCTGGTGCACATCGTTGGCGCCGCCGAACACGCTGAGGAATCCCCGCAGCCCTTCGAGCGGCCGCACCGGACCCTCGAACCCCTCCGCCGCCAGGCGCGCTGCGGCAAGCCCGTTGCGCGCGGCGAAGCCGGCGTTCAATACCCGCGCCATGCTTCCCAGCACCTCCACCAGCCCGGCGGCCTGGGTTGCCGCAATCCCCAAGGCATGGAGGAACTGCTTTTCATTCAACTGAAAAATCTTTCCGGCCGCGGCGGCAGCGCCAAACACCCCGCACGTACTGGTGATGTGCCAGCCGCGCTCATAGTGACCGGGAGTCACGGTGTTGCCCAGCCGGCAGGTGGTCTCCACGCCGAGGACGAAGGCGTGCAGGAAATCCGCGCCGGAAATGGATCTCTCTCTGGTCAACGCAAAAAGCACCCCAGCGACCGGCGGGGTTGCGTGGATCACCGTGCGCAGGTGCGTGTCGTCGTAGTCGTGCGCGGTCGCGGCGGCGGCGTCGAGCAGCGCGTCTTCGCCGGGAAATGTCCTGGCGAGAATGGCGACGCCCGGGTCGTGGCGCCCGGCCACCACGCAGCCGGCGATGTTCAGGATGGCGCGCGCCCCTTCCCGGCGGATCGACGCCGGGATGTCCTGCCAGCGCGATGCGGCGAGAAAGCCCGCCAGCGCCTCAGTCAAGCTTCACGCCCGCCTGCTTCACCACCGGCGCCCACTTCGCCATCTCTTCGCGCATGAACGACGCGAACGCCTCCGGCGTGCCAGGCATCGGCTCCGCGCCCTGTGCGAGCAGCTTCTCGCGCACGTCAGCAGCCTCGAGCGCCTTGATCACCGCTCTATTCAATTTCTCGATGGAAGATTTCGGCGTGCCCGCGGGCGCGAGCAGGCCGTACCAGAGCGACACCGCGACCTTCGGATAGCCGAGCTCGGCGAAGGTCGGCACTTCGGGCAGCAGCCGGTTGCGCTCGGCGCTCGCCGCGCCGAGCACGCGCAGCTTGCCGCTGCGCACGTGCGCGATCAGCGACGGCGCCGCGTCGAACATGATCTGCACGCGGCCGCCGACCAGGTCGGCGACCGCGGGGCCGCTTCCCTTGTAAGGCACATGCGTGATCGGCGCGCCGGTCACGCTCTTGAAGAGCTCCGCCGCCATGTGCGGCGCGCCGCCGTTGCCGGAAGAGGCGAAGTTGAGATTGCTGGTTTTTGAATAGGCCACCAGGTCTGCGATCGAGTTCACGGGTAAATCAGCGTTCACCGCCATGATGAGCGGCAGCAGCGCGAGGCCGGACACCGGCGCGAAATCCTTGACGGGATCGTAAGGAAGCTTCGAGTAGAGGTGCGGCCCGACACCGTGCGTGGTGATCGAGTTCTGCAGCAGCGTGTAGCCATCGGGCGCAGCCTTCGCCACCGCGTCGGCGGCGATGGTGCCGCCCGCGCCGCCGCGATTCTCCACCACCACCGGCTGGCCGAGCGTTTCGGACATCTTGCCGCCGACCAGGCGCGCGATGAAGTCGGCCGCGCCGCCAGGCGGCACGGTGACGACGAGGCGCAGCGGGCGGTTCGGAAAATCCTGCGCGGCGGCTGCGCAGGAAAAAAGCAGGATGAAACAGCCGGTCAGGTATCGCATCGCTCGCTAATATAGCGTCAATGCGTTACCTGGTCGGCATCGACATCGGCGGCACTTTCACCGACTGCGCGATCGTCGACGGCGCGGGCAAGCTGCTCACCACCAAGGTTCCTTCGACGCCGGGCGATTTCTCGCGCGGCATGATGGACGCGCTCGACGCCGGCGCGCAGGCGCTCGGGCTGAAGCTGGATGATTTCTGCCGCGACATCGCCTTCCTGTCGCACGGTACGACAGTTGGCACCAACACCATCATCCAGAAGAAAGGCGCGCGCGTCGGCCTGATCACCACCAAGGGCCACGAGGACGCGATCCACATCATGCGCGGCTCGCGCGGCTACGGCGGGCGCGACATCCGCAAGGTGGTGCATTTCCCGGAGACCTCGAAGCCCACGCCGATCGTGCCGAAGCGGCTGATCCGCGGCATCTCGGAGCGCGTCGACTGCTTCGGCGAGATCGTGGTGCCGCTGAACGAGTTCGAGGCCGAGAGCGCGATCCGCAGCCTGGTCGACGAAGGCGTCGAGGCGATCGCGATCTGCTTCTTGTGGTCTTTCCGCAATCCGGACCATGAACTGCGAGTAAAGCAAATCGTCAGGAAGCTCGCGCCCCAGCTGTTCGTCACCTGCTCCTACGACATCGCGCCCAAGTGGGGCGAGTACGAGCGCGTGACCGCCACCGCGCTCAACGCCTACCTCGGCCCGGTCATGTCCACCTACCTCGGCAAGGTAAACGACGCGGTGATCTCCCTGGGCTACCGCCACGGCCTGCAGATCACCCAGTGCGGCGGCGGCACCGTGCCGGTCGAGCGCGCGGGCGACGCGCCGCTGCTCACGCTCGACTCCGGGCCGGTGTCGGGCGTGACCGCGTCGATGTTCCTCGGCGCGGCGATGGGCGAGAAGAACGTGATCACCACCGACATGGGCGGCACCTCGTTCGACGTGTCGATCATCTACGACGGCAAGCCGGCGTACTCGTTCATCAGCAACACCGACCAGTACGAGTACTTCCTGCCGAAGGTCGACCTGCAGGCGATCGGTGCCGGCGGCGGCAGCCTGGTGCGCGTGCAGCCCGAGTCGCGCACCATGAGCGTCGGGCCCGACAGCGCCGGCGCGTTTCCCGGCCCGGTGTGCTACCGGCGCGGCGGCACCGTGCCCACCGTCACCGACGCGCAGCTCGTGCTCGGCTACCTCGACCCCGACAACTTCGCCGGCGGCCGCATGACGCTGGACAAGGACGCGGCGTTCAAATCCATCAAGGAACTGGGTTCGAAAATCCAAATGCAGCCCCTCGAGTGCGCGGCGGGCATCTGCCGCATCGTCGAGCTGCAGATGGCCGACGTGATCCGCAAGGTCACGGTGGAGAAAGGCTACGACCCGCGCGACTTCGTGCTGTTCGCCTTCGGCGGCGCCGGGCCGGCGCACGCCGGCGTGTTCGCACGCGAGCTGGGAGTGCGCAAGGTGATCGTGCCGCAGCGCAAAGCGGCATCCACGTGGTGCGCGTTCGGCGCTGCGGCCGCCGACGTGCTGCACATCTTCGAGCACAGCGAGATCATGGGCACGCCGGTGGCGGCGAAGCGGGTGAACGACCGGCTCGATGCGCTCGAGAAGAAAGCCTCCCAGCTGATGAAAAGCGAGAACATCCTCCCCTCGCGCCAGCGCTTCGAGTTCTCGCTCGACGTGCGCCACAAGGGCCAGATCAACGAGGTCGAGGTGCTTTTGCCGTGGGAGCGGGCGCCGGCGAACTACGAGCCCCTCCTGCGCAAGCTGTTCGTCGACAAATACGAGAAGCTCTACGGGCGCGGCTCGGCGCTCGCCGGGGCGCAGCTCGAGATCGTGGTTTGCCGGCTGCGCGCAAGAGCCCTTACCCCCCGGCCGAAGCTGGTGAGTAAAAAGTCCGGCAAAAGGGTCATTCCGCGTGGCGCAAAACGCACAACCCGCTCTATCTACTGGCCAGACCTGAAGAAATACCGCGCCACACCGGTGTTCGACGGTGAAAATCTCCTCATAGGCAACCAGGTGAAGGGCCCGGCAATCGTGGAAACGGCGGATACGACAGTGGTAGTCCATCCAGGAAGGACGCTCCGCCTCGACCCGCTGGGCAACTTCGAGATCACCTTTTAGGGGAGAGAGATGGAAACCTGCACCGTAGAAACGGGCCTGCTGAAAAAGAAGCCCTGCGGCCACGCGTCCGTCACGCACTGCGCCAACTGCGAGCAGCCTCTGTGCAAGCAGCACGCGGTGACCCAGCCGAGGGAACCGGGCAAGCCCACAAAGTTCATGTGCAAGGAATGCGACGCGGCGCGTAAAGCCTTCGAAAAGAACGTGCCGCAGTCCGTGCCGGAGCCGAAGAAGCCCGCCGAGGAAACCGCCAAGCCGGCCGCGCCCGGCGCGCCGGCGGCCACCGCCCCCGCCGCCAAGCAAGCGCCCAAGGCGGCGCCCGCGGAAGCAAAGGTGGTCGACGACGGCGGCGCGCTGGAGTTCACGCCGAGCAAGAAGTAGCGCTCGCCGGACCGGCAATACCCCAGGGCCTTCCCGTTCGGGAAGGCCCTTTGATTTTTTGGCTCTACAATTCCCTGACCCCATGAACGCCCCGCTCAAGAAGCTTTCCGAGCTCGCCGGCGTCGTCTTCGACGGCCGGCGCTCGGGCTACGTGCCGCCGAAGAAGCTGTCGATTTCCAAAAAATTGCGTTTGCACAAGAAAGCGAAACGCAACATCGATCCGGTCACGTTCGAAGTGGTGCGGCACGCGCTGTGGAACGTGAACGAGGAGCACGGCGCGACCATCCAGCGCCTGTCGGGCTCGCCGGTGGCGATGTACGCGCTCGACCTCAACCCGTCGATCCTGACCGAGGACGCGGAGTTCGTGTACTTCGGGCCGTACATGCAGTACATGTCCGGCGTCACCGACACCCAGGTGAAGTGGACGCTCGAGAACCGCAGCGACAACCCCGGCATCGCCGACGGCGACATGTTCCTCGCCAACGACCCGTGGGTCGGCGCCGCGCACCAGATGGACGTGATGCTGCTCTGCCCGGTGTTCTGGAAGGGCGAGCTCTTCTGCTGGGTCACCAACTGCCTGCACCAGTACGACATCGGCGGCATCACCCCCGGCAGCTTCTGCCCGTCGGCGCGCGATGCGTTCGACGAGGGCATCCTGATTCCGCCGGTGAAAATCGTCGAACGCAACGAGATCCGGCGCGACATCGAAGAGGTCTACCTGCGCAGCTCGCGCAAGCCCTCCGCGGTGGCGCTCGACTTCCGCGCGCAGCTCGCCGGCAACACGACCGCCAGGGACCGGGTTCTCTCTTTACTGAAGAAATATGGGGCAGATACCGTCAAGGGCGTGATGCGCAAGATCCTCGACGACGGCGAGCGAGCGTTCCTGAAGAAGCTGGCGTTGCTGCCCGACGGCGTCTGGCGCGACCGCACCTACATCGAATGCTGCCGCCCGGGCGACCGGCAAGCACACCGGGTTGCATTGACGCTTCGCAAGGTCGGAAAAAAGCTCGTGTTCGAAAACGAAGGCACCGATCCGCAGGCCGGCGGCATCAACGCCACCTACTCGGGCTGGCGCGGCGCCATCATGGTGGCGCTGAACGAGCTGATGTGCTGGGAGCAGTACTACGCGGTGGGCGGCGCGCTGCGCCACGTCGAGTTCAATCCCACGCCCGGCACGCTCAACTGCGCCGATTTTCCGGCTTCGGTCTCCACCGCGCCGGTGCAGTGCATGGAGATCTCGCTCTACCCGGCCTACAACGTGCTCTCGAAGATGATCTACCCGGAGCCGAGCCTGCGCCGCGACGCGATGTGCATCGGCGGCACCAGCCAGTGGCCGGCCACCATCTTCCGCGGCATCGACCAGTGGGGCGAGCGCTACGGCTACCTGCTGGTCGATCCCATCGGCGGCGCCATCGGCGCCTTCTCGCACGCCGACGGCATCTCCACCGGCGGCCAGGCGCGCACGCCGATCTGCAAGCTGCCCAACGTCGAGCACACCGAGCAGAGCTTCCCGGTGCTGTTTCTCTACCGGAAGGAAATCGTCGACTCCGGCGGCGCCGGCAAGTGGCGCGGCGGATTGTCGGCCGAGTCCTGTTTCATCCCGCACGGCACCGACAAGATCACGCACGACACGCTGTCCTCGGGCAACGCGATCCCGACCTCGACCGGCATGATGGGCGGCTATCCCGGGGCGGTGAACCGCTACCGGTTCCTCAAAGACAGCAATGTGCTGGACCGGCTGAAGCAATCCAGCCTGGTCAACGACATCGACGAGCTGAAGGGCCGCAAGGAAGAGCTCGGCCTGCGCCAGCAGGATTTCGCGCAGAACCCGTCCGACGTCTACGCGGTGCTGTGGTCGGCGGCCGGCGGCTTCGGCGATCCGCTCGAGCGCGACGCCGAGCGCGTGATGGCCGACATCGACAACGGCGACGTCACCGAGAAGGCGGCATTGGAGATTTACGGCGTGGTGCCGGGCGATGCGCGCGGCACCGAGCGCCGCCGCGCGGAACTGCGCGCCCGCCGGATCCATGGGCATTCGATGCGAGTGGAGAAGAACGCGCGGCCGGTGCGATTTCTCGCCACTGAGAACCTGGCGGTGCACGACAACCTGCACTTTGGCTGCGCGAAGTGCGCCACCGACCTCGGCCCGATCAGCCGCAACTACAAGGAGCGCTGCGTGCGCAACGACCTGCCGATCGAGGCGTCCAATCCGATCGTCGGCGACCCGAAGCGCTTCATCGATCCGCTGCCGCAGTTCCGCCAGTTCTGCTGCCCGGGCTGCGGCCTGGCGATCGAGAACGAGATCGCGGTCTCCGACGACCCCGTGTTGAAGGATGTAGAACTGCTCTCGAAGTAATGAGCTTCGCCGCCGTCACGTCCGACGAAGCGATGCGCCGCGCCCGGGACATCGTGCCGACGCTGCGCGAGCGTGCGCAGAAGTGCGAAGACGCGCGCGGGTTGTTGCCAGAGAACGAGAAGCTGCTGCACGAGACCGGCCTGTTCCGCTTTCACCAGCCCAAGCGCTTCGGCGGCATGGAGCTGCCGTTCGTGGCGGTGGTCGACATTGTTTCCGAGCTGGCGCGCGGCTGCCCGTCGACCGCGTGGAACGTCGGCAACCTCGGCTGCCACCACTGGATCCTGGGCTACTACGAGCCCGAGACCCAGCACGAGCTGTGGGATGCGAACCCCGACGTGCTGATTGCCTCTTCCATTGCGTTGGCAGCAGGGCGGGGGCGCAAGGCGCCCGGAGGGTTCGAGGTTTCCGGCCGATGGCCGTTTTCCTCCGGTGTGGACAACTCCGGGTGGAACATGCTCGCCGTCACCATCTATGAAGACGAGAAGGCAGTTGATTGGCGGCTCTGCCTGGTCCCGAAGCGCGACTACAAAGTGATCGATACCTGGTACGCCATGGGCATGGTCGGCACCGGCAGCAAGGACATCGAGGTGAAGGAGGTCTTCGTGCCGGAGCGCCGCGCGCTCGCCCTCGCCCGCTGCCGCGGCGGGCTCGACCATCCTGGCGCCGCTCTCAACAAGGGAGATTTATTCAAAGTCCCTATCGTCGCTTCGGCCGGACACCCGCTGTCGGCGACGGCGTTGGGTACCGCCGAGGGCGCTTATGAGCACGTCCTCAACTCATTCAAAACAAGGGTGGGGACGTATACGGGCGCAAAGGTTTCCGACTTCCAGGCAGTGCAGGTCAAGCTCGCCCGCGCGCGCTGCCTGATCGACTCGGCGCGCCACCTCATGCGCCTGTCGGCAATGATGTTTCAGGATCTCGAAAACCTCGATTTGGAAACGAAGCTGCGGCTGCGCGCACAGAACGCATTCGCGGTTTCGCAGTCGCGCGAGGCGGTCGAGACGCTGTGGTCGTTCTACGGCGCGAATGCCATCTATACTCGCGATCCGCTGCAGCGCTATTTGCGGGATGTTCAGGCGGCGAGCCAGCACTTCTCGTTCAATTTCGACATCGCCGGCGCGGCGTTTGGCAACGTCGCGCTTGGGGGAAAGTATGCGAATCCGACTCTTTAGCCTGGCCCTTCTGTTCGTCGCCGCGAGCGCGATTGCGCAGGACTATCCCAACCGCGCGGTGCGCGTGATCGTGCCGTTCCCGCCGGGCGGCGCGCCCGACCTCGTCGGGCGCACGCTCGCCAACCGTCTCGGCGAGCGCCTCGGCCAGGCCTTCGTGGTGGAAAACCGCACCGGCGCGGGTGGCAACATCGCTGCGGAAGCGGTGGCCAAAGCGGCGCCCGATGGCTACACGCTGCTCGCCACTTCGGACGGTCCGCTGGTGATCAACCCCGCCGTCTACCCGAGCATGCCGTTCAACACGCTGCGCGACTTCACGCCGATCTCGATCGCCGCCAGCGCGGGCCTGGTGCTGATGGCTTGCCCCACGTTGCCGGTTGCGTCCCTTCAGGACGTTCTGAATCTCTCCAAATCGCGCAAGCTCACCTACGCCACGTCCGGCTACGGCAGCAGCCAGCATGTGGCCGGCGAGCTGCTCAAGGACTCGGCGCTGATCGAGCTGACGCACGTCCCCTACAAGGGATTCGGCGCGGCGGTGGGCGATGCGATGAGCTGCAACGTCGATCTCATCTTCGGCGCAATCTCGACCGGCATCCCGCACATCCGCGCCGGCAAGCTGAAACCCATCGCCGTGACGCAGCCGAAGCGCCACGCGGGATTGCCCGAGACTCCGACCTTCGCCGAGGCCGGACACGCCGGCGTGGCGATCGAGGCCTACATGGGCCTGCTCGCCCCGGCCGGCACGCCGAAAGAGATCGTCGGCAAGCTCTACAGCGAGGTCAGCGCCATCCTCAAGGAAAAGGAAACCACCGAGCGGCTAACGGGTGCCGGCCTCGACCTGGTGCGCAGCACGCCCGAAGAGTTCGCCGCGCGCCTCAGGACTGACCTGGCCAAGTACTCGCGCCTGTCGAAAGCCCTGGCCGCCAAAGCCGAGTAGCTAGGGCAGCAGCTCGCGCAAGCGCTTCACCGCCCCGGCATCGCCGCGCACACGCAGGAAGGCGCCCTCGCCGTCCGCACGCTCCTCCAGCACCTGGCAGCTCGCGAAGATCTCTCCGCGCAAATTCTGCGCGGACCACGGCAGGAAAAGCTCGGCTTCGACCAGGTCGCGCTGAAAGAACGCCACGATCGCCTCGCGCAGCCTGGCGACGTCGCCCTCTCGCTTGGCGCTCATCACGATGCAGCCGGGGTGCTTCGCGCGCAGCGCCGCCTCGTCCCCGCCGCGGTCGATCTTGTTGAACACCAGCAGGCGCGGCACGTCCTTCGCGCCGATTTCGTCGAGCACTTCCTCGGTCACCGCGAGCTGGCGCTCGAACCCAGGATCGCTGGCATCGACCACGTGAGCGAGCAGCGACGCCTCGAGCGCCTCGTCGAGCGTCGACTTGAACGAGGCGACCAGGCCGTGCGGCAGGTTCTTGATGAAGCCGACGGTGTCGCTGACCAGCACGCGGGGGACGCTCTCGGGATGGAGCGCGCGTACCGTGGTGTCGAGCGTCGCGAACAGCTTGTTCGCCACCAGCACCTGGCTCCCGGTGAGCGCGCGCATCAGGGTGGACTTGCCCGCGTTGGTGTAGCCCACGAGCGCCACGCGTGCGAGTCCCCGCCGCTCCTGCCGGCGGGCGCGCTGCGTCCTGCGCTCGAGGATCATGGTGTCGAGCTCTTTCTGCAGCTCGGCGATGCGGTCGCGGATCTTGCGCCGGTCGAGCTCGCCGTGCGATTCGCCGCCGCTGCGCCCGCCGGTGCCGCTGCGCGCCCGGTCCTTCGGCCCGGCCTGCTTGGCGGCCTCCCGCAAGCGCGGCCCCATGTAGCCCAGGCGGGCGATCTCGACCTGCGCGCGCGCGAAGCGCGAGCTCGCGTGACGGTGGAAGATCTCGAGGATCACCATGGTGCGGTCCATCACCTCGCCGCCCACCTCCTCCGCCAGGTTGAACGCCTGCGAGGGCGAGATCTCGTGGTCGATCAGGATCGCGCCGACGGAATGCTGCTCGCGCAGGAGGCGCAGCTCCTCGCGCTTGCCGGTTCCGAAGTACGCCGCCGAGTCGAATCCCGACCGGTTCTGGGTGAACGTGGCGACGACCTCGAAGCCGAGCGTCTTCGCGAGCTGGCGCAGCTCGGTGAGCGAGGCGTCGAACTCGACGTCGCTGACGCTCGGTAACTGGACGGCCGCCACGATTGCGCGCATCGGCTAAGCTTAAGGCATTCGACAAGGACCCATCCGGAGGATGCAATGCCCGTCACCGCCATCAATCACTACCTGGTGGTCTCGAAAAACCTCGAGCGCTCGAAGAAGTTCTATCAGGAGGTGCTCGGCCTCGAGCTCGCCGAGCGGCCCGATTTCGGTTTTCCCGGTTACTGGCTGAAGACCGGCGACAACATCTGCGTGCACCTGGCGTCGCAGAACCCGAACAAGATCAGAGACAACTTCTTGCTGAAAAAGCACCCGAAAGGGACCACCGGCTCGGGCTCGGTCGACCATATCGCCTTCCTCGCGCAGAACCCCGAGGAGGTGCGCAACCGCATCCAGAAGAACAAGGTGGAGATGCACTTCCGCAGCTTTCCCGACGCCAAGCTGTTCCAGATCTTTCTCAAGGACCCGGACGACGTCACGATCGAGCTCAACTTCCTCGGCGAGGTGATCGACGAGCAGCAGTGGAGGGGCAAGGGTTCCGCCTCGGCGTTCACCCTCGAGCGCAAGGCGAAGAAAAACTGATGCTGTTCGAAGAAATCAGGATCCGGGACCTCCGGATCAGGAACCGCATTGTGGTCTCGCCGATGTGCCAGTACTCGGCGCAGGACGGCCACGTCACCGACTGGCACCTGGTGCACCTCGGCAAGTTCGCGCAGGGCGGCGCGGGCGCGGTGTTCGTCGAGGCCACCGCCGTGGAGAAGCGCGGGCGCATCACCCACGGCGACACGGGGATCTGGGATGACGCGCATATCCCCGGCTTGCGACGCATTGCCGAATTCGTGAAATCGCAAGGCGCAGTGCCGGCGATTCAACTGGCGCACGCCGGCCGCAAGGCGAGCATGGCGCGGCCGTGGTACGGCAACGGACCGCTCACCCAGGCCGATTCCGACCGCGGCGAGAAGGCGTGGAGCATCGTCGCGCCGGCCGAGACGCCGCTCGGCGACGAATGGCTCAAGCCGCGGCCGCTGCAGAAGGGGGACCTGGAGGTGGTGAAGAAAGCGTTCGTGAGCGCGGCGCGGCGCGCGCACGGCGCCGGCTTCGAGATCGCCGAGCTGCACTCGGCGCACGGCTATCTGCTGCACACCTTCCTCTCGCCGCTGACCAATACGCGCGGCGACGAGTACGGCGGCTCGCTCGAGAACCGGATGCGCTTTCCCCTCGAGGTTGCAAGAGAAGTCAGAAACATCTGGCCGGCGGGAAAGCCCCTTTTCGTGCGCGTCTCGTCGATCGACGACGTCGAAGGCGGCTGGTCGCTGGAAGACACGATTGTTTTTTCCAGGAAGCTGAAAGAAACCGGCGTCGACGTGATCGATTGCTCCTCGGGTGGGATCATGGGCTCGGCCACTGCCGCCACCAAGACCCTGCTGCCGCGCGTGCCGGGCTTTCAGCTGCCGTTTGCCGAGAGGATCCGGCAGGAAGCCGGCATCGCCACCATGGCGGTCGGCCTGATCCTCACGCCGCAGCAGGCCGAGGAAGCACTGCAGGCGGGGCGCGCCGATCTGATCGCGATCGGCCGCGAGGCGCTTTACGACCCGAATTGGCCGGCGCACGCCGCCGCGGCGCTCGGCGCGGACCCGGAATTCCAGCGCTGGCCGGTGCAGTACGGCTGGTGGCTGACGCGCCGCGAGAGCCTGCTCAGGAAGCTGGGAGTGAACCGATGAAGACGATGCAGATTTCGCAGAACGACATGGAGCGCCGCATCGCGCGCTTCGGCAGCTTGAGGCCGCTGCCGATCCAGAACGCGTCGATCCCGGAGAAAGCGCGCGATGTGGTGTATTCGCGCAAGCTGCTTTCGGTCATCGGCCTGGAAAACGTCAATACGCCGATCAACCAGGGCGCGCCGATCGTCGGTGCCGCCGGCATGACGATGACGCTGGCGGTGTGCCCGCCGGGACAAGGCCCCGGCCTGCACTCGCATCGACAGACCTACGAGACCTTCACCGTGATGCAGGGACGCTTCGAAGTGCGCTGGAACGACGACGGCTCGGGCAGCGCGATCCTCGGCCTGTATGACACTGTGTCCTTCCCGCCGGGCGTCTGCCGGTCGTTCCGCAACGTGGGCGACGCGGAAGGCATCCTGCAGGTGATCATCACCGGCGGGGTGCACGACATGAGCGACATCGACTTCTCGGCCAAGGCCCGAGAACAAATCGAGGCGGTTCGTCCCGGCCTCGCGGCCGAGTTCGAGAAGACCGGGTTTACCTTTACGGCCGGACGGCCTTAGCGTCGATTTGCGCGAGCGCGTCGCCGATCGAGCGCGCATCCGCGGGCCGCACCAGCCGGGCGATTTCCTTGCCGTCGCGCAGGAACACCAGTGTCGGCCACAGCTTGACCCGGAACGAGCGGCCGAGCCGCTTGCCGCTCGCGTCCTGGATCTTGAAGTGGCGCACCTTGGGATGCTCGGCGAGCGCGCTCGCGAGGTGCGGCTGCGCCGCGCGGCAGTAGCCGCACCAGGGGCTGCCGAATTCGACCAGCACCGGCCCGGCCAGCGCGTCGAGCTCGGCGCGCTTGGGCTCGACATCCGCGTACGTGGTGTTCATTTCCGGCGCGCGAAGCGCTTGCAGTATTCGGGGTCGCCGACCCAGCGCTCGTCGACTACGCGCCCGTCGCGGAACGCGAGCGTGCGATCGCAGCGCGCCGCCGCGAAGATCATGCCGCCGACGCCGCCGGAGCCCTGCACTCTCGGGGCGCTGTCGTCGGAAAGCCAGGTGCGGGTATCCACCGAGCTCTGCGACGGCGTGCCCCACGCCATCACCACCTGGTCATAGGTCGCCCCGCGCCACGATTCGCGCGCTGCCGCGAACTCATCCGTCGAGGCGCAGGCGGCAATGGCGCTCGCCGCCAGCGCTAGCAGCCAGCTAGCCCGGCTTCGAGCGCACGAACTCTGCACAGACTTCGTCCGGTCCGATCCAGCTCTGCTCGACGACCCGGCCGTCGCGGAAGGTGAGCGTGCGTTCGCAACGCGCCGGTGGCGCGGGCGTGGGTTGGCCGATCGGCATGCTGGCGCCGACCCCGACTCCGACGCTGCCGCCGCCGCGTCCACCACCGAAGCCGCCGATGCCGAACCCGACCGACGATCCGCCGCGATACGTCGGCCCGGCGTCCGAAACCCACGTGTGCACGTCGGCGCCGTCGCTTAGCTTTCCGCTGCGGGACGGCGCGCCCCATACGCGCACCAGGTCGTCGTAGGTCGCGCCGGACCAGCTTTCCTTCGCCTTCTCCGTAGTGACAGTGGCGCAAGCGGCGAGCATGGCTGCCGCCGCCAGCGCCGCGAGGGGCTTACTTCTGCTGATGCTTTCCTCCGCGTTGCGACACGCCGGCAATCGCCTTGCCGCTGGTGCGCTTGTCCTCGTTCTGCGCCACGTCGCCGAGCGAGACGATGCCCACCAGGCGTTTGTCGCGGTTCACCACCGGCAGGCGCCGCACCTGGATGTCCCCCATGTTCTTGGCCACGTGCTCGAGATCCTCGTCATCGAACACGTACTTTACCTCGGTCGACATGACCTCGCGCACCGGGGTATCCGGGCCCTTGCCCAGCGCCACCGCGCGGATCGCGATGTCCCGGTCGGTAATCATGCCGACCAGCCGATCGTCCTCGCCGACCGGCACCGCGCCGGCGTCGATGTCCGCCATGATTTTCGCTACGTCGCGGATGCTTTGCCCGGGGTTGGCAATGCGCACCTCGCGCGTCATCGCTTCGCTGACTCGCATGGAAACCTCCTTGTTATGGGTGGTCCCTGCTTCCAAGCAAGAGATAGACCGCTACCGTGACGGCGGACACGGTAATCGCGATGCAGCATCCGACCGCCAGCGCCGCCGTGGGGATCGCGGCGATGCCTTGCTGCGCAGCAGCGGCTTCCATGGGCGAAATGAGCAAGGCCAGCGAGGCGGCAATCGCCACCCAGCGCCGGATGTAGGGCAGCAGCATCCAGCGCATCGCGCGGTTGTAGCTGAGCGCGTTTTCTCTCGCGCGCGCCGGTCCGCTGGAGGCGTCCTTGAACAGCGCGAAAGGATCGAGATAGATCAGGAGCTGCCGCACGAGCGGCAGGCGCGAGCGCGCCTCGCGCTTGAGCAGGACTTCGACCTCGATGTCGGCCAGCGGCTTCATCGTCCTGCGGCCATTCTGCCCCGGGCTCTATGCATACGCTAGAAACGCGCTGCTCCTCCAAAGGGACTACCGCGCACCAAAAAAAGCGGAGAGCCGTAGTGGCTCTCCGCTTTCTTGGTACGAACGTGACGAATTACTGCTTCGCCGCCGGGGCGTCCGATTTCGCGTCGCTCTTCGGCGCCGCGGAGCCGCCCGCCGAGGCCGACTCGCCGCCGCTCACGCCCAGCGCCGCAATGGTCTGCTGGTCGAGCTGGCCGGAAGCGTTCAGGCCCTTGGAGGTCTGGAACTCCTTGACCGCTTTCTGGGTCTGCGGACCCATCTTGCCGTCGGCGGAGATGTTCAGCTTGGTCTGCGCCTGCTTGATGAGCTCGGGGTTCTGCGCCTGGCTGGTGGCGTTCGCCTCGCTCTTGGTCGAAGCGGATTTCGCCTCGCTCTTGGTCGAAGCGCCCGCGGAAGCAGATGCGCCTTTCGACGGCTCCGAGGCGGACGCGCTACCGCTGGCGGACACGCCGCCGCTCGCGCTCGGCGCGGTGCTGCCGGCCGAGCTGCTTTGACCTTCGGTGCTCGGCTTCTGCTCCTGGCTCATCGACGAGCCCTGGGCCGCCGAACCCTGCGTGCTGCTCTGCGATTGCTGCTTGTCGCCGCCCGCTGCAGCACTAAGTGAAAACATTGCCGCTGCTACCGCTACTGCGATGGGAGTGATCTTCATGGATTTCCTTTCCTGGAATGGCCTACTGCAGTAATGCTGCAAGCTACGTGCCTCCACCCGGTGCTGTGCTGCCGGCTGCTGCCCCTTCTTCCGTCCGCTTCAAACCGAGCTCGTCGAGCGTCTGGTCATCGAGCTGCCCGCTCGCCGGAATGGTGCGTGAAAGCTGGAACTGCGCGAGCGCGGCTTGCGTCTTGCTGCCGAAGTCACCGTTGACCGGCCCGGCGTCGAAGCCCAGGCTGCGCAACTTTTCCTGCACCTCGCTGATGAATCCCGTGTAGGGATCGCTCGAGGCGTGGCCCACCGGATTCGGCTCGTGTTCTTCCGGATGAAGGGAAGTGAACGGGCCCGAAGCGAGCGCGCTCAGGGGGAAGACCAGCAGGAGGAGGATGGAGAACCGCTTCATGTTCAGTACGCCGCAAGAAACAAGCCCGGAGCGTTTCTTGCGTCATTCATCTCATTACCCTTGCAGTGATCGCAGGCTTTGCCGCAACCGCGCAAGCTGGCGGCGACAAGACAACCAGCGCCTCCGACAAGCCGAGCAGCGCGTCGGCGTCAGCGGGCTCCAGCGCTTCCGGCAACTCGGGCGCCGAGAAGATGTTCCAGTCGCTCGACAAGGACCGCGACGGCTTCCTGACGCGCGCCGAGGTCAAAGGCTCGCCGCACGACAAGGACTTCAGCACGCTCGACAAGAACCGCGACGGCAAGCTGTCGCGTGAAGAGCACGCCGCCGCGCCGGAGCACGCGTCGGACAAGGCCGCGAGCGGCGCCAGCGCCGCGCCGGCCGGCGGTTCCAAACAAAAGTACTAAGTCTTAGCGCTGGGGCGAGGGCGGGACGTTCACGGCGATGCCGTGCTCGAACACCATCTTCCCGCCCAGCCAGCCCGAGATCGCCAGCAGCCCGACGCTGATCAGGGAAAGCCACACCAGCTTTCCCGGGCTGCCGGGCGTCTGCATCCGCATCCAGAAGTTGATCACGTAGAGTTGCTAGAGGGAATCGAGGGAAAGCGTGGAAAGGGTGTCGGTCAACGCAGTCTTGCTTACGGCCAGGCCGATGATGGTGTCGCCGTTCAGCTTTTCGAAGCGCGTGGCGCCGCCCCAGAACATGCCCTTGCGCACCTCGGCGGGCGCAAGCTCGACCGTCCGCCCCGCGACGCGGCCGTAAAGTTGCAGGTGGCTGGAAATCGCCAGCGCCACCAGGTC
>Ga0068867_100001071_pt1 | contig 18693 bp, 16 predicted proteins | sample KBSMisM32_FD_65649 | JGI IMG/M metagenome (GOLD analysis project Ga0068867, IMG submission 65649) | Miscanthus rhizosphere microbial communities from Kellogg Biological Station, Michigan, USA - KBS Miscanthus M3-2 | ecosystem: Host-associated > Plants > Roots > Rhizosphere > Soil ...
GCCCACGGTTGGCAGATTGTTAACAGTCGACAGCGATGGGAGTCAAACCCGCCGGTGGGACCGCTTCAGAGCGAGCGAAGGTCAGATGTCCGGTTCCCGTATGCGCGGCCGGCCACCAACCGTGGCGATCACGCCGGCGCCGAGGATGAGCACCCCGCCGATGACGACCGAAGCGGTGATGGGCTCACTGAGGAACAGCGCGGCAAGCACCGCGACGGTCAGGGGTTCGATCACGCCGATGATGCCGTTGCGAACGGCGCCGATGCGCCGAAGGCTCGACATCATGCAGACGAACGCGCCGGCCGTGAACGCAGCCATCGCGAGCACGCGCAGCGCCGCCAGGTCGCCGGTCGGAAGCCTCCACGAGCTCGTCGTCAGCGCGAACGTCAGGTTCGCCAGGGACGCGCCGGCGGCAACCCACATTCCCGTCGTCATCGCCGGCGTGCGCACCGCGATCCGATCCGTCGCGACGAGGTACGCCGTGTACGCGAATGAGCACCCAAGGGCAAGTGCGATCCCCACGGTTTCGATGTCGATGCCCGACCCGCCGATGATGACGACGGCACCGCCCGCGAGCGCCATCCCGACGGCGAGCACGATCGCTCGCGCGGGCACCCGGTGATCCAGCAGGCTCGCGGCGACCATCACCCACACCGGATACAGGTAGAACAGCAGGGTCACCGACGCCGCGCTGCCGTGGTTGAGGCCCGCCCAATAGAGCGCGGATTCCGTGCCGTACCCGAAGACGCCCGCGAGCGCGAGGCCGAGCCGCTCGCCGCGCTCGGGAACCACCGGTTGACCCGTTGCGACCGCGACGACAACGAGGAAGGCTGCGGTCAGACCGAACCGCAGGCACAGTAACGTGAAGGGCGGCTCGCCCTGCAGGAGGCCCTTGCCCACGATCACGACGCAGGCGAAGAGCACGCTCATCGCGACCGCGAGCGCCGCGCCGATCAGGTCCCCGCGACGTGCCGTCTCGACGCTCACACCGGCTCCGCGAGGAACGTGGCGACGCGAGCGACCAGCTCCGGCAGGCGAGCGAGGAGCTCGTCCTCGGAACCGAGCACGATGAGCTCGGCGTTCGGCATCAGATCCGCCAGTAGGTGGCCGAGCTCGACCGGATGGATCTCATCGCCCTCCTGGCACAGGATCAGCGTCGGTGCGGACACCTTCCGAAGGAGCTCGCGGTCGGTGATGGCGACGTCGCGGGTGATCTCGCGGATCGACCTCGCGACACCGACCGCGTTGAGGTCCTGCCAGAGGAACATGTCGAGCTCGCGGAGCCAGGGCTTGTCGTCGTACTCGACGACCCGTGCCGAGTCGGCGACGATCCGCTGGATGGCTTCGTCGACCGGGAGCGTCTCGAGGAGATCGGCGACGCGATCGAAGCGCTCGTGGTCAGCCAGCTCCAGGTCGAGCGCCGCGGGCATGACGAAGACGATTCGGTCGAAACGACCGGGGTCGCGGGCGAGGAGGTGCGTGATCGCGCCCTGGCCGAGCGACGTGCCGACGGCGTTGGTCGCGTGGTACTCACGCGCCACGGCATCGAGATCGTCGGCGAAATCACTGAACCGGTAGTGGCCGGGCTCGGGCGTGCCGGAATGCGCGTGACCGCGGAAGCAGAAGCGTACTTTCGTGCCGGGTGCCATCGGCGTGAACGCGGCGAGCTCCATGCACGAGTTCGTGAGCCCGTGCGCGAAGACCGTGACCGGCTCGCCGTCGCCCTCGACCTCGACGTGGAGCCGCGTCCCATCCGGCGAGGCGACCTCAGGCACGACGGGTACGTGCCGTGTGCACGAAGTAGGCGCCGACGATGACCATGACGGCAAGGTTACGAGCGGCCAGGACGAGCTGGTTCCCACCGGGCCCGAGGTCGACGTCGAGGTACCAGAGGGTGACGAGCGCGCCGGTGATGATCACCGGCGCGCTCCCGAGCCAGGTCCACCGGCGGCCGTCGCCTCCGGCGACGGCCGCCCACGGCACCAACCACGCGACGTACTGCGGGCTGAACACCGGCGCGAACACCAGCAGTGCGGCGACCGCCGCGAGCGCGGGGGCTCCCGCCGGCGCGTCATCGCGGCGCCGAGCGAGCAGCCAGATCGCGGTCACCGTCACGATGGTCGCCACGAGGAGCGCCTGGGCGGCGCCGGTCGGGATCGTGCCGGAGCGGTTCGCTCCCTCCTCGAAGCGGTGTTGACCCGTCAACGCCCAGATCGGCACGCCGATCGTCGAGCCTAGCTCCCACCCCGTCGCGCCGCGGAACGTGCTGACCTGTCTCAGCGCGCCGAGGCCCCCGATCGCGATCCACGCCACCGTTCCCGCCGCGGCAGCGAGCGCGGCGGTCGCGAGGGCTCGGGTGCGGCGCTCCAGCGCCAGCGCCGGCGCGACCACGACCGGCCAGACCTTGATCAGAGCCGAGAGGCCTACAGCGATGCCGCCGGCTCGTTCTCGACCGCGCCGCGCCCACGCCAGGCCGAGCGCCGCCAACGCGACCGGCACGAGGTCGTCGCGCCGATAGATGAAGATCAACAGTGGCGCGCCGACCCAGAGGTACCGAACCGCTGCCTCCCGACCCCAGCCCCTCGCGACCGCCCACCACGCGGTCAGGTCGGCGCCGAAGGCAACGATGGCCAACAGGATCCGTGTCAGGCTGAGGCTCCCCCACCCGACCGCGCGGATCACGATCCAGTCGACGAACGCGTATTCCACCGGCGTGTCACGCCACGGTGTGCCAGGGGCGTGTGCGATCTCCGAGAACCGATGCGCGGTCGGATCCGGCCAATGCGGCACGCCGACGATGACGACGACGACCGCGACGACCCGAAGCGCGATCAGCCCCAGCTCGGCGGGACGCGCGGAACCGCTCAGACGTTCGATGACACCGGCGCGCTCAGACGCCGACATCCTCGGCGACGAGATCGTCCTGCGGCGCGAACTGGTCGCGGATCCTGCGCGCCCAGAGACCGATCAGGGCCGTCAGCACGATGAAGATCGCGCCCGACACCATCAGGATGACGCGCGTCCGGCTCGCACTCCCCTCGATCCAGATCATCGAGAGGATCAGCGCCGGCACGATGAAGCCGAGGTTATACGCGATGTCGTACAGCGCGAACGCCCGGCCTCGGAAATCATCGGGCATCGCCTGCTGCGTGATCGTGTCCGCCGAGATCTTCCCGAGGAAGAACGAGAAGAAGCCGCAGAACAGCATCAGCGCGAACCCGACCTTCGAGACCAACGCGCCGAACACCAAGGCGGAACCGCCCATCAGGAACATCGAGAACAGCAGCAACCGGATGGGCGGGATCCGATCCTTGTACTTCTGCGCGATCACGAGACCGAGCGCGCCGCCGACCAGTCCGCCGAGGCCAGAGAGCACGAGGGACAGCGTGTCCGCCTTGTCGGCGCCCCCTTGCACGAGGTTCTTCGCGTAGAGCGCGAACACGAACAAGCCGAAGCCCCAGAACTGGTATCGCATCATCTGGAACGACGCGAGCCCGAGCGCCGCCGGGGCTCGCCCGGCGACTTCCTTCACACCCGCCACGATCGTCCGGATGACCTTCGCCGCCTCCTGGGCGAACGTCGTCTGGTGCGCGCGGGCCTCGACGTGTTGCATCTGCATCGACACGAACGCGCCGGCGACCAGCACGGCGGCACCCGCGATGACCCCGACCCAGGCGGCGATGAGCCCGCCGAAGGCGACGCCGACGACGATCCCGCCGATCTGTGCCAGCGCGCCACCGGCCTGCGAGAGCCCGTTGCCTTGGAGCAGGTCCTTGCCGCGCACGACATCGGGCAACGCGGCGGACTTCACGGCGAGGGCCACGCGTGCGACCGCTTGCGCCGCGATCAACGCCAAGATCAGGCCCATGGTGGCGAACGCCTTCCCCTCCGAGGACTCGGATCCGAGCGGGATCAAGACGACGAACGCGATCACGGTGACGATCGCCGCCACGATGAGGTTCGCCCACCACATCACGCGTCGCCGCGGGAACCGGTCGATGAACACGCCGATGAACGGCGAGATCAGCGTGTACGGCAGGTACAGGAACAGCACGACCTTCAGCAGGTAGTCGGCGGACGGCACGTTCTGGATGTCGAAGCCCTTCTGACCGCCGAACCCGATCGACTTCCCGATAGCGCCCTGCACCGCGCCCTGCCCCGCCTGGGCAAGGAACTGCACACCCATCAGCACGGCGAACGCTCTGTTCGTGAACGGCGAGAACAGCTTGTTGAAGAAGCCGGCGAAGCTGTCGAGCGGTCGCCGGAGCCACGAGTCGGCGAGACGCAGTGCACCGCCGAGGCCAACCGCGACGGCCACCACCAGCCAGCCCTTCTCGGCGGTGAGCGAGCCACGCCACACCGCAAGGACCGCGATCGCCGACAGCATCAGCATCACGACCGACATGCCGGGGATCAGTCCCATCCGATCGATCGTGGTGCGGGCGCCGAACCACGACGACGCGAGCCAACCGGGAAGGATGAGCAGCAACGCCAAGATCGCGATGACAACCAGGTTGTGCCCGAGGTTGGACAACGCGCCCGGATGGTTGTCGAGCTCGGCCTGCTTCGCGCTCGCCGCCGCCTCCGCCTTCTGCACGACGTCGGCGGGCGGCGTGTACAACCCGTCCCCGTTGAGCACCGCGACATCGGGACCGATCATCGTTCCCAGCGCGAAGGCCTCCTTGAGGAACTGCGCTCGTTGGTCCTCGGTGCAGTCTGTGACCCCGTTGCACAGGCCCTGCTCGTAGTACTGCCCGATCAGGAACACGACCGGTGGCTCGGGGAACTGCGTGAACCGCGCCGGGTAGTCGGGTTGCTCGAGACCCCCGCTCACGCACGTATCGGTCCAGATCGCCTCGCAGAAGTGCTGTAGCGCGATGTCGTCGTAGTTCTGGCTGCCCGTGCCCGATGTCGTCGGTTCCTGCGCGAGGAAGTTGTCGATCGTTCCGAGGTATGTGACGGACCGTTCGGCGGCGTCGCCCGGCAACCCCGTGCGGAACACGTTGGACCACGTCTTGGCCCAGCCGTAGGCGGTGTTCGTTCCCGTCGCAGGGTCGTCGCTGTCGAGGTAGTTGACGAGCAACACGTTCGGCCGTTCGCCGGAATCCGCGACGACCTCGTGCACCGCGGCCAGCGAGGTCCGCACGTCCTGGTTCGCCCACTGGTTCGTGTCCGACACCCACCGACGCTGCAGCCCGTCATAGACCATCCAGCCGAGCGCGCCCACGATGAGCGCAGTCGCCAGTCCGCCGGCAACCATCTTCGGCACCACGTCGCCCATGAACCCGCGGAGCGCGACCAACGCTCCGAGCACCAGCATCGCCCCGAAGATGTAGACGGGCGCGTGATCACTGAGGACCGTCGGCATCGCCCAGCCCAGCAGCGCCCAGGCCGCGAGACCGACCCCCGCCCACCCGATCAGCTTCGACGGGGCCCGATCGGTGAAGAACCAGTGGATCGCGGCGAACGTGCCGAGGGCGACGAGCGCCATCGGTGCGGCCGAGGCGTTCATGAACCGGTAGTACGGGATCGCCTTGCCCGACACGACGGTCAGTGCGCCCGCGAACGCCAGCAGCCACCAGATCGAGCCGAGATCCTCGTTGCGCGCCGGCAGACGGGTTCGTCGCGCGCGCAGGATCGTCGAGCCGACCGCGATCACGATGAACGGCACGATGATCACGGGCTGCGTCGACAGGACCCATTCCTTCAGACGGGCGGTGAAGAACGCCGCCGTGTACGGCGGCGGCAGCGCGGCTTCGGCGAGGCTCGCCGAGGATCCCCAGATGCCGATCACCCAGCACGACAGGCCCGCGATCATGCCGAAGCCGACCGACATCAGCATCGGTCCGTCGGCCTTGAGCGCAGCACCCAACGAGAATCGGCTCGTGAGGAAGTGCCACCCGAAGACCGCCAGCAGGATGCCGCCGAAGATCACGCACGTCGTCGGATGCGTGAAGGCCGCCGCGATCCCGATGAGGAACAGCGCCGTGCGCGCTCCCCACGAAGTTCGCGCCTCGTCCAGGAACGGGATCGTCAGGCACAGGAGGAACAACACCGTCGCGTTGTCGAGGTAGCCGATGTACGGCGTCGACAGGAACAGCGCCACCGCGGCGAGCAACGCCATGTGGATGACGACGGGGTTGCGGCGGCTGCGGAAGAAGGCGGCGCCGAGCGCCAATCCGGTGAGCACGGGGATGCCCACCATGAACAGCGTGCTGAAGGTGTAGCGATCGATGCCGGCGACCCGTTGGAGCAGCGCCCCCATCACCGGCACGCTCACCCGGTAGCCGGCCGCGAACAGGCCGTTGGGTCCCCATTCCTGGACGACACGGTTGGGGTTCGCATCGAGGATGACCTGGGCGCGCCACGTGTACCAGGCAGGGTCGCGGGTCGGGGCGGACAAGCTCGGATCGGCCAGGAAGCGCCACCCGAGTGAGAGGCCCAGGGCGATCGCGGTCAGCGCGATCGCCCACCATGTGCTCAGGATGCTCGCGCGGGCCGGCTGGTCGGGGGTGCGCGTATCGGGAACGCTCACGATCTCACCGGTCGCCATGCCGCGGGTAGTCCCTCCCATGGGGGTCGGACCGCCACCGGTCCGAGAACCACCGAAGGATACGAGACGGACCCTCCCGGACCGTGAATCCGCTCAGGCGATGTCTTTCGTCTTGGAAGCCTCCGGAAGGCACGGCAGATCGGGCAGGATCGACGACGGGAACACCGCCTGGAAGACGGGGTCGTTCTCCTGGCCGGGGTTCGGCTCGATGCCCCCGCCCGACGTCTGCGTCTGCGTGAGGGTCTGGGTGAAGCGCGCGATGTCCTCGATCGTGGTGTTGTTCGCGGCAGCCTCGTCCTCGTTCAGGAAGACCGATCCCGGTTGGACGTTGTCGACGATCGGGACCGAGTCGCCGTTCTTGTCGAACTGGTTCTCGATCGCCGAGGTCACGGCACCGGTCGAGATCTCGAAGCCGCCCGAGTCCAGGGGGTTCGGCATCGCGGCGTGGTCGGCCGTGATCACCATCGCCCAGTTCCCCTTGCCGACCGTCTGATCCAGGAACGGGACGAACCGCTTGAGGGCGTCGTCCTGGTACTTGACGGCGTCGGTCATCTCAGGGCTGTCCATCGACCAGACGTGGCCGACGTAGTCGATCTCCTTGAAGTTCAGGTACAGCAGATCGGGTGTGTCGTCGGTCCCGAACCCCTCGTTCGAGACGACCTCCTCGACGATGCGCTCCTGGTAGGTGGTGCGGGCGGGCGTGTCGAACCCTTTCTGGAGCGCCTCGATGTCGTTCTCTCGCCACTTGCCGTCCTGCTTGCCGTCGGCTCGGTCCAACACCTGTTTGTCGTGCTCGAAGCTCTTGGTCCCCGCGGGCCCGCCTTTCTCGTTGAGGTACGCGGGCAGGTGATAGAAGGGCGCATCGGCATTGGGCAGGTTCCACACGTCGCCTTCGGCCGTCGATGTGCCCTTGGTCGCGGGCGAGCGTGTCATCGCGATGTCGCGGTCGCCGCCGCCCCAGAACGATCCGTGTCCGAGCATGCCGAGGTGGATGTCGGCGGTCGCGACCATCCCGACGATGGGCTGGTTGCCGTTCGCCGCGTCGTAGATATCGCCGAACGTCGGCTCGACGAAGAAGTTGGGTCCGATCTGCCACGGCGTCGTGTCCAGACCACCGAGCTGGAAGTGGTGGGAGATGATCCCGTGATGGATCGGGAAGGAGCCGGTCCCCAGGGTTGCGTGATCCTGCGCGGTCGACGTCGGTGAGGAGCCGACGTAGGCGTCGGTGTACCAGGTGCCCTTCGGGATCAGCGACCTGAGGTATGGCCACTGATCCTTGTGCGTGTCCAGCACGTTGATCCCCGCCGAGTCCCAGACGAGGACGACGACGAGCTTGGGCGGCGTCTGGCCCGGCTGGATCGCGCTGCTCATCGACGTGCCGTCGAGCGCGTTGAACCCGTCGAAGTGCAGAAGCTCCGCCTGTGTGGGCGCAACGTCGGCGAGGGTCACCTGGCCCTTCGTATCGCCCTGCGCTCGGATGTGCCCGGGGCCGTACCAGAACATCGGGACGTGCTGGATGTAATCCCAGGGTCCGACGTGCGGGAGGCCCGCGCCCATGAAGTCGGGCTCCTCGGGGATCGCCGTGAGCTCGGGACCGCGATCGGGGCTGAACCCGTTCCACGTGCGCACGAGGTACCGGTGCGGAAGGCTGCACGCCAGCTTGATGAGGTCCTGGTCGGACGAAGCCGCCGGGGCGGGCGCGCTCAGCACCAGCGGCGCGAGGAGGGCGAGGACGACGACGAGGAGCGCGCCGACGCGGCGCACGCGGGACATGGCCTTGTAGGTAACCAGACCGAAGCCCCTCCGACGACCGCGGCCGGAGTACCGTTTCCCCATGGGAACCGGGCGGCGCCTCGCCGTGCTCCTGCTCGCGTTCGGCCTGATCGGCCTACCCGCCGCCGCGATGCGGATCGGCTGCGTCGGAGAGTCCTGCCGATCGACGGCGGTGGCGGCCACCCCGGCGCCCTTCTGCTCCCTGCCGGCCGACCTCCGAGCCTTGATCTCGGCCGGAACCTATCCGGAAGGAGGAAGATCCCCCGACGCGATGGCGGTGGCGTCTTCGACCCCGGTCGTCACCGATGTGGGCGGAGGCGTCGACGTTCCCTGGCCCTCGGTGGCCGGCGCGACGCGATCGGAGATGGCGGCTCCGCTGTGGTTCGTCGGTCGCGGGATCCGTGCCGGGAAGCTCCCAGCTGATCTCACCCTCGATCAGGTCGCACCGACCCTCGAGCCGCTGCTCGGGCTGCAACGCGCACATCCCGATGTGCGCAGCGGGACGGCGATCCCCGATGTCGTCGAACCGGGCGCCACGAGCCCGCTCGTCGTGCTCATCGTCTGGAAAGGGATCGGCGAAGGAGACCTTGCGTCGCGAACGGTGCACGGGGTCATGCAGGCCCCGTACCTCCAAGGCGTCCGCATGGCCGCGGGGTCGGCGACGGCGGGCTCGCTCCCTCTCGACCCGACCGCGGTCGAGGCGACCATCGGCACCGGCGGCCTCCCCTCGCAGCACGGGATCACCGGAACGAAGGTGCGCAACGGACCGGGGCACGTGGTCCCGGCGTTCGGACCCCATTCGTCGCAACCCGTGATCGCGACCCTCGGTGACGATCTCGACCGCGCCACGATTGGTCGATCCCGCATCGGGCTGATCGCGAGCTCGGTGGGGGACACGGCACTCACCGGTGACGACTGGTACGACGACGGCCCGATCGTCGACCGCGCCGTGCGGCTCACCAAGGGAACCACCGTTGACATCAGCTCCTTCCTCGCGAGCGGCTGGGGCGCGGACGACGTCCCCGACCTGCTGGCGATCGGTCTGTCGGGCTCCTCCGCCGACGACGAGCGCGCCTTCGGCGAGGTCGACGCACAGGTGCTGCGCGCAGTGCCGGATGCAACCCTCGTCGTCGCCGGCACCGGATCGCTCGCGGTGAAGCACGCCGTGACCGCCGTCGCACCGGCGGGCACCGACACGCTCGTCGCCGGTGGTGCCTTCGTCGACCAAGGCTCCACGGCGGTCCCGACGCAGCAGGTGGTCGATGCGCTCCATGCGCAGACCGCACCCGACGGCTCTCCTTTGTACCTCGACGCGTTCGCGTCCTACGCCGTGCAGTTCGGGAGGTACTGCTGATGGCGACGCGCACCCACACGCACGAACGGCTGCCGACGCCGACGACGGAGACGCCAGACCGGACGTGGCTGGTCGTGGTGGCGTCGCTGGTCGCGGTGGCCGTCGCTGCACGGTTCGCGCATCCGACCCAGGCGGCGTGGCTGCGGAACCTCTTCATCGTGTTCGGGTCGCTGTTGATCGAGGCCATGCCGTTCGTCGCCCTCGGCGCGCTCGTCTCGGCGCTGATCGAGGTCTTCGTGCCGGCCTCGACGTTCGCGAAGCTGGCGACGCTCCCCCGGGCGGTCCAGCTGCCCGCCGCGGCGATGGCCGGTATCGCGTTCCCGGTGTGTGAGTGCGGGTCGGTGCCGGTCGCCCGCCGGCTCGCGCGCAAGGGCCTGGCACCGGCGGCTGCGGTGACGTTCATGCTCGCAGCGCCGATCGTGAACCCCGTCGTGATCGCGTCCACGTTCGTCGCGTACCGGGGTCGCGACTCGCTGTGGGTGATGGTCATCGGCCGGTTCACGATCGGGATGCTCGTCGCGATCTGCGTGGGCTGGGTCATCGGCGCGCGCACGCCCGGCGAACTGCTCCGCGGCGCGTCGGTGGACGACGAGCCCGACGATCACGACGAGCCGCGCGCTCGGCGGTTCTTCACGCACCTGACGGGAGACCTGATCTTCATGGCACGGTTCCTGATCGTCGGTGCGTTGATCGCGGCGACGATCCAGACGTTCATCCCCTCATCGGTGGTCGACCATGTCGCGACGCTGCCGATCCTCAGCCTGCTCGCGATGATGGCGCTGGCGTTCATCCTGTCGCTCTGCTCGGAGTCCGACGCGTTCGTCGCCGCCTCGTTCACCTCGTTCGGCCCGTCCGCGCAACTCGCGTTCCTCGTGTTCGGACCGATGGTGGATCTCAAGCTCGGCGCGCTGTACCTCGGCACGTACTCGAAGGGGTTCCTGCGGACCGTGGTGATCGTGGTCACGGCCGTCACGCTGGTCGCCACGCTCTGGGTGCAGGTGGTGTGGGGATGAGCCTGGTCGCGTCGGCCCGTTGGAGCCAGGCTCGGATCGCCGCGGCGCTCGCGCTCGGCGCGTGGGGCGTGCTGTTCTGGACACTCCTCGTCACGGGACGCACCTCTCTCTATCTGTCGTCTCGCACGGCGTGGCTGGTGCCGATGGGCGCCGTGATCTTCACGGTCGCCGCCCTCGGCAGACTCGCCACCGCGCGCACGATGGACGACGAGCCGCTCGACCGGCGAACCGCGTGGACGCTGGGGGCGATCACGCTGCCCGTCGTATTGATCCTCGCCCTGCCGCCGGCGACCCTCGGCACGTACTCGGTCGGGAAGCGCGCGACCTTCGGCGGGTCGGCCATCGGCGCCAGCGCACGGGACGTGACGGGACCGTTGGACTTCGTGGACATCGGCGCCGCCCAGTCGTTCCCGGCCGCGATGCGCCAGCTGGAGACGCGCGCCGGGGAACCGATCACGCTCGAGGGGTTCGTGTCGAAGGAGGCGAGCGCTCCCGACGAGATCTTGCTGACGCGCTACATCGTCACGTGCTGCGTGGCCGACGCCACGATCGCGCAGGTGAGGATCGTCGGGCTCCAACCGGCGGACTACGCCGACGACGAGTGGCTGCAGGTGACCGGGAACGTCTACCCGGTCGGACGAGAGGTGTTGGTCGCGGCGGATAGCGGCACGGTGCAACAGATCCCCGTGCCCGATCAGCCGTATCTGATGCCGTAGCCCACGGTCACCCGTCGGCCAGCGAGTAGGAGCGCCCCACCCGCTCCACGACCCCGTCGCGCTCGAGCGCCGCGAGCGCGACCTCGACCCGGTCTCGGCTGCGATCCGTCGCGACGGCGAGCGCCGAGGGCGTGGCCATCGGTTGTCGCCGCAAGACGTCAACGATCCGACCGCGAACCTGACGCATGGACCCTTCGAACTCCCCTTGTACCCGGGCCGGCGTTCGCTGAGATACGCCCTCTCGCCGCGCGCGGCACCACCGCGCCAGCGGACACCCATCGCACCGAGGCACCGCACGGCAATGCGCCCGCCCGAGGTCCATCAGGGCTTGGTTCCAGTCCCCGGGATCGTCCCGATCCAGCCATCGCGTCGCCGTCGCGTCGACGGCGGGGACGGATGCGGTCGTGGCGCCGAAGCCCACGCGGCCGACCACACGCCGCACATTGACCTCCTTGGCGGCGAAGGGCTGCCCGCCCGCGATCGATGCCACCGCCGCAGCCGTGTGCGGTCCGACGCCGGGAAGCGTCCGCAGGACCTCCGGATCGGTCGGCACCCGTCCGCCGTGCTGTTCCACGACGATCCGTGCGGTTCGATGCAGCGCGACGGCGCGCCGGTTGTAGCCGAGCCCGGCCCAGGCACGCAGCACATCGGCGCGTGAAGCCGAGGCCAGCGCTCGTACGGTCGGGAACCGGCGGAGGAACGCGACGAACAGCGGCTCGACCCGCGCGGCCTGGGTCTGCTGGAGCATGAGCTCCGACACGAGGGTGCGGTACGCGCTCGGTCGGCCCCGCCGCCAGGCGTAGGCTCGGGCGCGCGGCGCGTACCATTCGAGCACGGCTACCCGCGCGGCGGGTGTGAGGCTAGGGTGAGCGCCTGCCATGGAGACCCTCCGAGACGTGATGAGCACGCTGCTGGTGACCGTCCCCGCCGACGCGACCGTCGCCGAAGCCGCGCAAGTGATGAGCATCCAGCACGTCGGCGCGGCGCTGATCGTGGAGGGCGACACGCTCCACGGCATCTTCACGGAGCGGGACATCGTGCGTGCGCTCGCCGCCGAGCACGATGCGGCCGGTCATTCGGTGGCCGGCTGGATGACAGCGGACCCGATCACCCTCGGTCCCGACGCCAAGATCCCGGAAGCCCGCGACCGGATGCTCGAGGAGGGCTTCCGGCACATCCCCGTCGTTGAGGAGGGCCGGCTGATCGGCATCGTCTCCATCCGAGACCTCACCGGTCGCTAGAACCCGGCGGGCTTGCTCGCCTCCATCGCCTCGAAGGTTTCCCGCAGGGCCGTGTGGACCTGACGGAAGATGTCGGCGAGCTGCTCGGGCTTGACGCTTCCTGCCGCCCCCCGTGCAGCCATCGCGGTGATCTCACACGCCTTGTCGAACACGTGCCAGTCGGTCTCACGGGACATCGGTGACGAGCCTCCTCATCGCTGGGTGGGATAGCGTCTCCAGGCTAGCGCGATATCGACCGCTGGGGTGTCGGAACCGGCGGTCGCCATCCGTCTACACGAGGAGACGGGCGGGTGGCCGCCCTTCGATCCGAGGAGGTGCACCGTGAAGTACCTGCTGATGATCTACGGCGACGAGCACGGCTTCGACCAGATGAGCGAGGACGAGCGCCACGCCGTCTACAAGGAGTACGACGACTTCGCCAACGATCTTGCGGCCAAGGGCCAGATGGTCGGCGGAGACGAGCTGCACCCCACCAGCAGCGCGACGACGGTCCGGGTCCGTGACGGCGAGCGACTGGTGACCGACGGCCCCTTCGCCGAGACGAAGGAGCAGCTCGGCGGCTACTTCCTGGTCGACGTGGACGACCTCGATGCGGCGATCGAGGCGGCCTCGCGGATCCCGGGAGCTCGGACCGGCTCGATCGAGGTGCGTCCCGTCATCGACGGCGGATGACCGCCGTCGATGCAGCCGTCGAGCGGGCCTACCGCGACGACGCGGGACGCGCCGTCGCGACCTTGATCCGCGTGACACACGACTTCGACCTGGCCGAGGAGGCCTGGCACGAGGCGTGTGAGCAGGCGCTCCGGACCTGGCCGCACCGGGGCGTGCCCGACGACCCGACCGCCTGGCTCTTCACCACGGCGCGGAACCGTGCGATCGACCGGCTGCGCCGGGAACAGATGGGACGCGAGAAGGCCGCAGCGGCGGCACAGATCGCAGAGCTGCAGGCGATGGGAGACGACATGCACGAGATCCCGGACGACCGGCTGCGGCTCCTGTTCACCTGCTGTCACCCGGCGCTCGCCCTCGAGGCCCAGGTGGCGCTCACCCTGCGGACGGTCGCCGGCCTCACGACCCGGGAGATCGCACGGGCGTTCCTCGTGCCCGAGCCGACGCTCGGCCAGAGGCTGACGCGGGCCAAGCGCAAGATCCGCGACGCGGCGATCCCCTACCGCGTACCGCCGCGCGAGACGTTGCCCGAGCGGCTCGACGGCGTGCGCGCCGTGATCTATCTCGTCTTCAACGAGGGCTACGAGGCCACGGAGGGCGAGCTCCTTCGGGCCGATCTGTGTGCGGAGGCGATCCGGCTCGCGAAGCTGCTGGATCACCTGATCCCCGACTCACCCGAGACCGCGGGACTCCTCGCCCTGATGCTGCTGCAGCACGCCCGACGGGAGGCGCGCACCGACGCCGCGGGCGACCTCGTCGTCTTGGAAGACCAGGATCGCGCGAAGTGGGACCACGCGATGATCGACGAGGGCCTGGCGCTGCTCGCCGAGCCCATGGCGGACCCGGGGACGTATCGGATCCAGGCACAGATAGCCGCCTGCCACGCCGGTGCCCCGCGGCCCGAGGACACGGACTGGCCGCGGATCGCCTCGCTGTACGCGCAGCTCGCCGCTATACGCCCCTCGCCGGTGGTCGAGCTCAACCGCGCGGTGGCCGTCGCGATGGCCGACGGCCCCGACGCCGGCCTTCGAGCGCTGGAACCGCTGGCCGAGACCCTCGACCGATACCACCTGTTCCACGCGGCACGGGCGGACCTGCTGCGTCGCGCGGGCCGCGACGAGGAGTCGGCGGCCTCATACGACCGTGCGCTCGCCCAGGTCGGCAACGACGCGGAACGTCGCTACCTGCAACGGCGCCGAGCGTCGCTGTCCGCTTGAGCGGAACCATTCACCCGGAAGTCGCACGCGTGCCCTAGCATCAGGGCCGCAGATGCTCTTCCCTACCGTCGACTTCGCGATCTTCTTCTGTCTGGTCTTCCTCGGGCACTGGATGTTGAACCACAACGCCCGCGCGTGGAAGGCGTTCATGATCGTCGCCAGCTACGTCTTCTACGGCTGGTGGAACCCGCGCTACATCTTCCTGCTGGCCGGGGTGACGGTCGTGAGTCAGCTCGCCGCGATCGTCGTCTCACGTCAGGATGACCAGCAGCGCCGAGCATGGGCGATGGGCATCGGGGTCGGCCTCACGATCGCGCCGCTGCTGTTCTTCAAGTACTACGGCTTCTTCGCGGTGAACGTGACGAACGCGGCGACCTCGCTGCACTCCTCGATCGCACCACCATTGATCCGCGTGGCCCTGCCGGTCGGGGTCTCGTTCTACACGTTCATGGCGATCAGCTATGTCGTCGACGTCTATCGACGAACGTTCCCGGTCGCATCGTGGGTCGACACCACGTTGTACCTCTCGTTCTTCCCCCACCTCGTCGCCGGCCCGATCGTGCGACCGGCCGAGCTGATCCCGCAGCTGGACGTACAGCGCGACGCTCGGCATGTCGATATCGTCGGCGCCGGCTGGCTCATCCTCGGCGGCCTGTTCAAGAAGGTCGTGATCGCGAACTTCCTCGCCGGTGCGATCGTCGACCAGGTCTTCGGCGAGCCGACGCGCCACGCGTCCTTGGAGATCGCGGTCGCGATCGTCGCGTACGCCGTGCAGATCTATTGCGACTTCTCCGGCTACACCGACATCGCGATCGGGGTCGCCAAGATGCTCGGGTTCCAGTTCCCGCAGAACTTCGACCGCCCCTACAGCGCGAGATCGATCCAGGAGTTCTGGCGGCGCTGGCACATGACGCTGTCGCGGTGGCTGCGTGACTACCTGTATATCCCGCTCGGCGGGAACCGCAAGGGCACCTCGCGCACCTACGTGAACCTGATGATCACGATGCTGCTCGGGGGGCTCTGGCACGGCGCCGCCTGGCACTTCGTCGTGTGGGGAGGCCTGCACGGCGCCTACCTCGCCATCGGCCACTGGAAGACGTCGCTTCGGGACCGAGGCGTCCTGGCGACACCGCCCGACACATGGTTCATCTCTGTCCTGCAGTGGCTCTCGACGTTCGCCCTGGTGTGCATCGGGTGGGTGTTCTTCCGCGCCGACTCCGTGGGGAGTGCGGTCGGCATGCTCGCGAGGATGTTCTCGTTCCAGGGAGGGCCGACGCCCCTGGTCACGCTTCCGGTCCTGCTGGCGATCGCGGTCGGGATGCTGACGCAGTTCGCACCGCGCACGCCCGGAGCGGTGCTGCGCGCGGCGATCTCACGGCTCGAGCCCGTGCCGATGGGCGTCGCCGCGGCGTTCGCGCTGTTCGCGATCACGACCTTGGGGCCGCGCGGTGTGGCCCCCTTCATCTACTTCCAGTTCTGATGAGCGAGCAGACGCCCCCTCCGCACGAGCCACTTCGCCGGCGCTCGATGCCCGCGGGTCGCGCGCTCGTGGTCGTGCTCGTCACCCTTGCGGTGTGGGGGATCCTCTACGCGCCGGAGCTGCGGCGCTCAGCCGAGGCCTCGGACGTCGGCACGCGACGCAGCATCTCGATGGCGCTGCTGACACCCGTCGTGTGGGTAACCGACCGCGTCGGACTCACGGCTGCGACCGATGCCGCCGAGCGCCTCGCGGGCCGCGACCCCACCGCCCCCGTCGGCAACATCGACGCAGGTGTGGACGCGCTGCCGCCGGCCCCCACTGGGACACCTTCGCCCCACCAGACGGAGCCACCGACGCACGACACCAAGATCCGTGAGCCAACCGTCGATCGGCAGCTGCGGGTCGCGATCGTCGGCGATTCGCTCGCCCAGGGGATCGGGTACGCGGCCGACAGCGTCTTCAAGCCGTACTGGGTCGAGGTCTTCAAGCAGGGCCGGATCTCGACCGGGCTCGCGCGGCCGGACTTCTTCAACTGGCCGGACCAGATGCAGACGATCGTGGAGCGCGCCGACCCCGACCTCGTCCTCATCATGCTCGGGGAGAACGACAACCAGGGATTGCTGTATCCGGATGGATCGCTCGAGCAGGACATCGGCACCTGGGAATGGGCGAGCCACTATCAGGAGCGTGTCGAGCGGTTCGCGCAGATCGCGGCCAGCGGCGGCGCGCACGTCGTCTGGATCGGTCTTCCCAACGAGCCCGACAAGGGGCGGTGGGACTTCATCCAGAAGCAGAACGCGATCTTCCAGACCGTGGCCGACGAGCTGCCGAACGTGTCGTACTTCGACACGTGGGACACGTTCGCCGCCCCCGACGGCGGCTACAGCGCGTTCTACCGAGACGGGAACAAGGTGCGCGAGGTGCGCTCACCCGACGGCGTGCACTTCAACACCGATGGGTACGCACTCGTCGTGGAGAAGGCGGCACAGTTCGCGACGAAGGGATTCGACCTCGACCCCAAGACCTACGGGGGCTGAGCCTCAGGCGATCGGCGGCACGTCCGGCAGCTGCGCGATCGCGTTCTCCTCGGCCGCCGGGTCGAACTCGACCTCGGGCAACCTGCCGTTCAGGTAGTCGTCGTAGGCCTGCATGTCGAACGCGCCGTGGCCCGACAGGTTGAACAGGATCACGCGCTCCTCGTTGGCGTCGCGCGCGGCGATGGCCTCATCGATCGCGCCGCGGATCGCGTGCGCGGCCTCGGGCGCCGCGACGATGCCCTGCGTCTTGGCGAACTGGATCGCCGCCTCGAACACGTCGTTCTGGGTGTAGGCGGCGGCCTCCATGTGGCCGGCGTGGACGAGCAGCGACAGCGACGGCGAATCCCCGTGGTAGCGGAGCCCGCCGGCGTGCACCGGGGCCGGCACGAACGTGTGCCCGAGCGTGTACATCGGCACGATCGGTGCCATGCCCGCCGTGTCGCCGAAGTCGTAGGCGTACGTGCCCTTCGTCAGCGTCGGGCACGCGGCGGGCTCGGTCGCGAGGAAGCGCATGTTCGGCGTCGAGCGGGACAGCCGGTCGGCCATGAACGGATACGCGAGGCCCGCGTAGTTCGAGCCACCGCCCACACAGCCGATCACGACGTCGGGCGTGTCGCCGGCGAGCTCCATCTGCGCCTTGGCCTCGAGACCGATCACGGTCTGGTGCAACAGCACGTGGTTGAGCACGGAGCCGAGCGAGTACTTGATGGAGCCACCGCTCGTCGCCGCGACCTCGACCGCCTCGCTGATCGCGATGCCCAGCGACCCCGTCGAATCCGGGTTCGCTTCGAGGATCGCCTTGCCCGCTTGGGTCGTCGGTGATGGTGAGGCGGTCACCTCGGCGCCGAACGTCTCCATGAAGATGCGCCGGTACGGCTTCTGCTGGTAGGACGCCTTGACCATGAACACTTGGCAGTCGATCCCGAAGAACGCGCACGCCATCGACAGCGCCGATCCCCACTGCCCCGCGCCCGTCTCGGTGGCGATGCGCTTCGTCCCGGCTTCCTTGTTGTAGTAGACCTGCGCGATCGCGGTGTTCGGCTTGTGGGACCCGGCGGGCGAGACCCCCTCGTACTTGAAGTAGATCCGTGCCGGCGTCTGGAGCGCCTGCTCGAGCCGGGTCGCGCGATGCAACGGCGAAGGCCGCCAGAGCCGGTACACGTCGAGGATCTCGCCGGGGATGTCGATCCACGGGTCGGTGCTGACCTCCTGCAGGATCAGCGACTCGGGGAACAGCGCGAGCAGGTCCGCGGGCCCGACGGGCTCGTGCGTCGCTGGGTGCAGCGGCGGCAACGGCTGCATGCCTGCCTGCACGATCGACGGCATGATGTTGAACCACGACGTCGGCATCTGGTCCTGCGACAGATCGAAGCGGGTCTGCTCGGTCACGGGAACCTCCTTCACCAGGGAGCCGGAGCGTAGCGGCTCGTTCGAAGCGCCGCCACCGGCACTCAGCCGATCGGCGTCACCGAGACCTCGATCCAGCCGTCGTCCTCGCGCGCCGAGTAGAGCGGCAGCGGGTCGCGCGCCGAGCCCTCGATCGGCTCGCCGGTCTCGAGGTCGAACACGCTGTCGCACTCGGTGCACGTGAGCTGCGAAGAGCGATCGTCGAACGTGCCGTCGGCGAGCGAGCAGCCGTT